>ERZ772860.341-NODE-341-length-43600-cov-3.771409_pt1 | contig 43600 bp, 33 predicted proteins | sample MGYA00511342_ERZ772860 | MGnify/ENA primary metagenome ERZ772860 (study PRJEB29015, sample SAMEA2737665) | human gut metagenome | biome: human gut; feature: human-associated habitat; material: faeces | place: China | collected 2012 ... | reverse complement strand
GTGACTCAGATCAGCCACAATCTCCGGCAGCTCGCGGCGCAGCCTGTCCTGTTCGGCGGCCGCGATATGCCGGTGTCCCGTGAACATGGCCGTTTTGTCGATCCCCGTTTGCTCTGTTCTCTCCATGACAACCCCTTTTCAGCCGGCGCGTAAGCGGAGATCGCGGCCGCCCGGCGCAGAATCCAAACAATAGTTCATGGGGTTAGTATATCATAGCGCCGGCGACTTGTCAAACGGATTTTGTCGATTTCCGTGTGATAGATTTGTCGGGCGGCCGCACCCCGCGCCCGAGAGCGGGCTAAAAGAAAATAAATTTCCGGCGGGATGGGGAATGATGACAGTTGGTCATGAAAAATTCACATGTTTCGCTTATAATGATAGAAGCCAAATCCCTGAAAATACAGCCGGAAGAGGATGATGGAATGCTCACGGAGCGCGGGCGGTTTTCGGTTTCAAACGTCTTTTCAGACGATATGGTCGTCCAGCGCGACGCGGCGTTCAGCGTGACCGGTACGGCTTCCGAACAGGACGACGGCAAATGGGTTGAGGTCGCCTTTCGGGGCGCGTCGGCGTGCGGCCGGATTGAAAACGGCGCATGGGAAGCGCGGTTTGAGTCGCCGTTTGCGGCGGATTCGGAGGGTCATGTTCTGGCGGTGTCAGTCGACGGGGAAGCGGTCGCGTCTTTTCGCGGCGTGCTGACCGGAGACGTGTGGCTCGTCGGCGGACAGAGTAACGCCTCCATGCCCATCTGCGGCTCGCATACGGGAAACGGCAGGCTTTTATACGATTTATACCGCGACTGTATCGACAGCGCTTCGCGTGAACACCCGATCCGTCTGTTCCGCCAACGGGAGACGGAGCTGTTTGAATCGCCGTATCCGAAGGATACGCCGCAGCGCAACGCCGTATCGGGCGGCGGCTGGTCGTTTGCAGATCGGGATGCGCTGATGCCGGAACAGGGCAGCTTTTCGGCCATCGGGTACTTTTTTGCCCGCAGGATGGCTGAGCTGAATCCGGCGGTTCCGGTCGGCGTCGTCATGTGCGCCTGCGGCGGCGTGCCGCTTTCGCTGCTCGCCCCGGCTGAGGCGGAAAAGCGCTTTCCCGCTTCGATGGCGGGCCGGCACGCGAGCTTCGGCGAGTGCCGGCTCGAAGCCTCGCAGATTTACAACGCGATGACCGCGCCGTTCGAACAGCTGACCTGCCGCGGCATGCTGTTTTTTCAAGGCGAAGCGGATGCCCGCAAGGCGGATGTGTACGACCTTGCGCTGCGGCTCTATATCGACGCGCTCCGCGTCCGCTTTGGAAACGAGCGGCTGCTCTTTCTCAACGTGCAGCTCACGACCTACGGGGAAGCGGTGCTGCTGGACGACGGGACGGAGATCCGCATCGATTCCGGCGATTTTGTCGAGGCGCCGAATCTGCGCATGGCGCAGACGCGCGTGAAAACAGGCGGCTGTCCCGACTACGAGGTCATTTGCTCGATGGATACCGGGTGGCTGCCGGGTCAGCCCGACGGCGCTCACGCGATCCGCAAAAAGCCGGTCGGCGACCGGATGGCTCTGGCCGCGGCCTGTCTCGTCTACGGGGCCGGCCGATACGAAGACTGTATCTGCCCGTATCCTGTCGCGGCTGCGTATCACGACGGGAGCGTTGTCGTTTCCTTCGCGTGCGCTTCTGCGGGCTTAAAGGCGAAGCGCGGCGCGCTCAAAGGCTTTGAAGTTTATTTGGGCGGAGAGTGGCGGCGCGCGGACGCAGTGGCGGAGGGCGACGCCGTTCGCGTGCTCTGCGACGGAACCGCCGACGGCGTGCGCTACGGACATGCCCTGCGGGTGCTCGACGACGACACCTCAAACCTGATCGCCGCGAGCGGCTTGCCCGCCGTAGCGTTTGAACTGACGAAATAACGCATATGTTCCGGGCGCGGCTATGCGCCGGAAACAAATGAGACGAAAGGTTGGAAAATCCTTGCATATGAAACCAATGAATAAGCCGAAACGCATACTCTTATTTTTGACCGCCATGCTGATGCTCGCACCGCTTGCGGCCTGTTCCGACGGCGAGCCGCAGCAGACCACCTCAGGCACGGCAGAGCACAGCGTGTCCGCGCCGGCAAGCACACCGGACGAGCCGAAAACCGACCCATCGGACACCGCGCCGGATACGACGCCGGTCACAACGCCGGAGATCACCGAGCCGCCGGTCACGACGACGTTTGTCCAGTCCTCCGGCCGCGACGCGCAGGATGCGGACAAGACGCCGATCGATACCGGCGCGGTAATTGTCATCGGCAATTCCGCTATGGAGCATTACTACGGCGTCGACAGCGTGCTCGAATCATACGCCGGCACGGTTTCATCGATCAAGGCGCAGCTGCCGGATGTCAACGTCTACGCGATGTTCTGCCCGAGCGCGGTGGAATTCTGCGCTCCGGAAAAATTTCAGGCGGGAACGCGCTCTCAGAAGCGCGCGATGGACGTGATCTACGCGGCGCTGGAAAACGGCGCGGTCGGCGTCGACACATGGTCGGAGCTCAGCCAGCACACGACGGAATATCTCTACTTCCGCACCGACCACCACTGGACGCAGCGCGGCGCCTATTACGCCTATGTCGCCTTTTGCAAGGCCGCTGGCCTGACGCCGCATGCGCTCTCCGAATATGAGACGGGCGTCGTAGAGAACTTTGTCGGCACGATGAGCATCTACGCGAAGGACTACGCGGATCGTTTTTACAACAACCCTGACAGCGTCGAGTACTTCCGCCCCATCAATCCGTCGACGATGACGGTGTATACCTCCCCGTCCATGACCAACGGCGGCTCGCGCTCCGTCGTCGCCAGCCAGGAGTCGGCGGATAAAATGGCGCGCTCGGCGAAATACAGCATGTTTATCGCCGGAGACAACCCGATTTCCCATATCGTCAGCGATACGGTCAAAAACGGCAGGGTTTGCATTGTGACCAAAGAATCCTACGGAAACGCGCTCGTGCCGTTTCTCACCGATCATTTCGAGGAAATCTACGTCATCGACCCGCGCCAGTTCAACGCCGACGGCAAGCCGTCGCTGAACCTGATCAGCTTTGCCAAAGAGCACGGCGCGACGGATATCGTCTGCGTCAACGCCGCGGTGCTGCTGCCGGGGATCAATCAGTATTTGAAGAAGATGATCTGAGGAGAAACGGAAAAATCTCAGATCAAGGGTTGACATTGAAGCCATCCCGTGGTATACTGAATAAAATTGAATAACAAAACGGCAATGACGGGAAAGAGTATATAGCGCTCCGCTGCAAAGAGAGAAGGCGGTTGGTGAAAGCTTTCGTGGGGGAGTTATAGAAGCGGTCCCTGAGCTGTGAACCGAAAGATTTTGAAAAATCCAGTAGGCTTCAACGGAATTTCCGCCGTATAAAGGGAGAGCGGTATTTTGTCGTACCGGCAGAGCGCAGAGGAAACTCTGAATTTAGGTGGTAACGCGGGCTTGTCAGTTCGTCCTAAGTCGATTGATTTCGGCTTAGGACTTTTTTATTTTCAGAAACAGCACCGCAGACGGACAGACCGGCAGGAGAGCCATCTCCTCTGTCCGGCGTTTCGCCGGACGGGGAGAGGGATTCAAAAGATCTCCGGCGCGGACCGGGGCGCGCAGCGCTTGCCAGACAGTGGAAAATATGATATAATCAATTCTTGAAGTTTTTTAGGGGCGGCAAAACGGTTTTTTGCCGTTACAAAAGGATGAGCGGCGGTCCGCCGGGTCTCGCTCGGACGGCCGCCTGACGGAGGATTTATGCTCGCAGATCTGCACGCGCATACCATTTCATCGCCGGACGCTTATGATACCGTCGAGACGCTCGGAAAAACCGCCGCGGCGCTTGGCGTCGACGTTTTGGCAATCACCGACCACTGCGACGCGATGGCGACGATGCCGTTCTTTGAATTCTGGGGCATGGATAGGCAGGTCGTGCGCTTTGACGAAAAGCAGGCGAGAAAACGCTTTTTTGAAGCGAAGGAGCGTCTGGACGGCGCGGTCAAGCTGCTGTACGGCATTGAGCTCGGCGAGCCGCACCTCCGCAGGACGGAGACGCGCGAGCTGCTGCTCCGCCAGCAGTACGACGTCGTTCTCGGCTCTGTCCACACCTTTGTCGGCGACGCGGATCCGGATATGCTCGACTACGACGCCGTGCATCCCAACGACGTGGTGCGCCATTATCTTCAAGATCTGTACGAGACGGTGGCGCTCGGCGGGATCGACGTGCTCTCCCATATCGAGTATCCGCTCCGCTATCTGCCGCTGCGCCCGGGTTATGAGGGCAGCTACCGGCCGTTTGAGGAGGAGCTGCGCGCCGTGCTGCGGCTGGCGGCTCAAAAGGGAATCGCGCTGGAAATCAACGGCAAAAGCCGAAAAAACGGCCGGTTTATCTTGGAGCCGTTCGTCATCGACTGGTACCGCGAGGCGGGCGGAGAATACCTGTCCTACGGCAGCGACGCGCACCGCGCTTCGCAGCTGCTTCGCAATTACGCGGAGGCGCGGGCTTATGCGCTCGATCGCGGCATGAAATACTTTGTCTATTTTGACAAACGGCGGCCGGTTCCGTACAGAATCGACTGAACGGATATTCGGCCGCAGCGAATTTGTAACGACGCCGCGCCGGCGTGATTGGTAAGACCGGCCGACGCGGACGATATCGTCAGGAGGAAAATGAAAATATGCTGGACACCAAGAAGCTGCTGATGCTCATGGAGACCAACGGCAAGATCACCTGCGCGCAGCTTGCGTCGATGCTGGGCTGCGACGAAAAAGAGGTGACCGAGGCCGTCGGAACGTTGGAGAAAAACAAGACGATCCTCGGCTATACGGCGATCGTCGACTGGGAGAAAACCGACCGCGAGCTGGTGACGGCGCTGATCGAGGTCAAGGTCGTGCCGCAGCGCGGCGAGGGATTTGACCGCGTCGCCTCGCGGATTTACCAGTATAAAGAGGTTGACAGCGTCTATCTGATGAGCGGCGGCTTCGACCTGATGGTGCTCATCGAGGGCAAGACCTTGAAGGAGGTCGCGCTGTTTGTCGCGCAGAAGCTGGCGATCATGGAATCGGTCAGCGCGACGGCGACGCATTTCGTGCTCAAAAAATATAAGGATAAGGGCGTCATTTTCACAGACGAGTCGGACGAGGACAAACGCACGATGCTGGTCTGATGTCTCTGTGTGCGGGAAAAACGATACAAGCCGCCGGATCGCCGCGGGCGGCGCGATACAGGCGAATTGAAAACAGCGGCGGGGAAACGGGGAGCAGTATGTCGATATCTGATCAATTCAACAAACGCGCGGTCGCTCTGAAACCGAGCGGCATCCGTAAATTTTTCGACTTAGCCTATACGATGGAAAACGTCGTCTCGCTGGGGATCGGCGAACCGGATTTTGTGACGCCGTGGCACATCCGCGACGCCGGTATCTACTCGCTGGAAAAGGGCAACACGATGTACACGCCGAACGGCGGCCTGCCGCGGCTGCGCGCGGCTGTGGCGGATTATCTGCGGCGGCGCTTCGATATGGCGTATCAGCCCGAGGAGATTCTGATCACCGTCGGCGGCAGCGAGGCCATCGACTTGGCGCTGCGCGCTTTTATCGAGCCGGGCGACGAGGTCGTGATCCCTGAGCCGTGCTTTGTCTGCTACGATCCGATCACGCAGCTCTGCGGCGGCGTTCCCGTGCCGGTCGCGACGCTGGCCGAGGATGAATTCCGGCTCACGGCGGAGCGGCTCGAAAAGGTCCTTACGCCGCGGACCAAGGTTCTGATCCTGCCGTTTCCGAACAATCCCACCGGCGCGGTCATGCGCCGCGAGCACCTCGAACCGATTGCCGAGCTGTGTATCCGGCACGATCTCATCGTCGTCAGCGACGAGATTTACGGCGAGCTTACCTACGGCGACGAACGCCATGTTTCGATCTCCACGCTGCCCGGTATGAGGGAGAGGACGATCGTCGTCTCGGGCCTTTCCAAGAGCCATGCGATGACAGGGTGGCGTATCGGCTATGCGGCCGCGCCGTCGGAGGCCGCAAAGCTGATGACGAAGATTCACCAGTTCGCCCTGATGTGCGCGCCGATTACGAGCCAGCACGCCGCTGTCGAGGCGCTTGAAGCGGGGGACGGAGACATTCAGGAAATGCGCGAGGAATACGACCGCCGGCGGCGCTTTATCTGCGACGGCCTAAACCGAATCGGCTTGCCGTGCTTTGAGCCGCGGGGCGCTTTCTATGTCTTTCCCGATATCCGCCCGACCGGGCTGAGCAGCGACGAGTTCTGCAAACGCCTGCTCTACGAGCGGAGCGTGGCGGTGATCCCGGGCAACGCTTTCGGCGCGGCGGGCGAGGGCTTTGTCCGCTGTTCGTATGCGTATTCCGTCCAGAAAATCTCCGTCGCCCTGGAACGGATCGAGGCGTTTGTGCAGAGTCTCCGATCCGGAAAATAGGGGGAAGCGGACGTGTACGACCTGAATGACCGCCGCGTCGCCGTTGTCCGCTGCGCCTCTTACGAGAAAGCTGCCATCGAGCGCGCGTTTGACGAAATTTTTGCCGTCTTTCCCATCGAAGCCGCGGTTTGCGGAAAAACGGTGCTGATCAAAGCCAATCTCCTGACGGCGCACCGGCCGGAGAAAGCGGCGACGACACATCCGGCTCTGGTCGCCGCGCTGGCCAAACGGCTGTACCGCTGCGGCGCGACAGCCGTTACCATCGGCGACAGCCCGGGAGGCGTCTTTACGAAGGCCGCGTTGGAAACCGTTTACAAGGCGACTGGAATGAAAAAAGCCGCCGAGGAGAGCGGCGCGCTGCTGAACGATGAAGTAGGGGAGGCCGAATGCGCCGCCCCCGCCGGCCGAAAAAAAATGAAGCTGGCCGCATATGTCCGCGCATCGGACGTTGTCATCTCCTTTGCCAAACTGAAAACGCATACCTACGCCCGCATGACCGCGGCCGTCAAGAACCTCTACGGAGCGGTGGCCGGGCTGGAAAAGGCCAAATACCACGCGATGATTCCCGACCGGGCGCAGTTTGCCAAGCTGCTCTGCGATATCTGCGACACGGTTGCGCCCGATTTTTCGCTGATCGACGGCGTCGTCGGCATGGAGGGAAAAGGCCCGGGAACGGGCGATCCCAAGCGGGCGGACTGCCTGATCGCCGCGCAGAACCCGTACTGCGCCGACCTCGCGGCGGCGCAGATCATCGGGATGTCGGCGGCGCGGATTCCGACCGTGCAGGAGGGGATCCGGCGCGGGTATTCCCCTGACAGCGCCGAAAAGCTGAACGTGATCGGTTTAACGTTGGAAGAAGCCGCCGTCCGCTTTTTGCCGCCGCCGTACATGGGCAGCGTCGGCCTGCTTTCGCTGCTGCCGGGCCGGTTGCGGACGCCGGTGGCGCGGTTCTTGGAGCCCTATCCGTTTGTCACCGACCGATGCATTGGGTGCGGCGAATGCGCCCGCGCCTGCCCGAAGCACACGATTCGGATTGCGGATAAAAAAGCGGTGATTGCGCATGCTGAATGTATCAAATGCTACTGCTGCCATGAAATGTGCCGTGTCAAAGCCATTGAACTGAAAAAGCGGCTCCGCGTGCCGCGCGATAAATGAAAGAGAATCCATTATGTTGCTTTCAGCACCTGCAAAACTGAATCTGACGCTCGACGTGCTCGCCCGCAGACCGGACGGATATCATGAGCTCAGCACGATCATGCAGACGGTATCCCTGTGCGATATCGTTGAAGTGGAGGCGGTTCGCTCCACTCGGACGCATATCGCCGTGAAAACCGATCAGGCCTACCTTCCGGTAAACGAGAGGAACACCGCCTATAAGGCTGCCGCCGCTTTCCTGAGCGAATGCGGTATTGAAGCCGAGGTGAGCATTACAATCCAGAAGAAAATCCCGGTCGGCGCGGGTCTTGGCGGCGGAAGCGCCGACGCGGCGGCGGTTCTATACGCGCTCAATACGCTGTTGTCCGTTGAGTTGGACGGGGAACGGCTGAACCGCATCGCCGCCGGTGTCGGCGCGGACGTGCCGTTTGCGCTGCGCGGCGGCTGTGCGGTCGCCGGGGGTATCGGCGAGCGGCTGTCGGGGCTGCCGGTTTTTGAAGAACTGCACATCGTGATCTGCAAGCCGCGTCTCTCCGCCTCGACGAAAACGATCTTTTCAAAATTGAAGGTCGCAGAAATCCAGGAGCACCCGGATACGGCCGGGGCGGCGGAAGCGATCCGCCAGAAAAACATCGGGGCGCTGGCTTTTCGCCTCTTTAACGTCCTTGAACCGATCACGGCCTCCGTCCGCCCGTGCGTGCGTGAAATTCATAAACGCCTGCTGCAAGCGGGAGCGCTCGGCGCCGCGATGACGGGGACAGGAACGGCTGTGTTCGGCGTTTTTGCGGACGAGGCGGCGGCGGGGTCGGCTGCGGAACGGCTGAAATCCCGTTATGAGCACACCTATTCTGTGCAGCCCCGGAGTGGCGTCGAAGAAATCTGAAATCCGTTTTGCCAAAGGCGAAGACGTTGGACGAGCGGATTGCGGCTGGTCCAAACAGAAACTGAGTCGGGAGAGAAACCTTGACGCAGTAGGCGGCGGTACAGCCGAGGAGTTGTACCGCCGCCTTATGTGTAGGATTTGTTGAAACGGCAAAACAGGACGTCTCGACGGCGAAACCGTATCAAAAGTATGCGGACTCTGCAAAATGATGGATGAAGGTTATATTCAGACAGAAACCATACAAAAAGTCCTGACAAACAAGCAAAGCCCGCAGGTTCCAACGTTGGAACCTGCGGGCGCGTCGTCATGCAGAGTTATGATTCCTGTGCTTGTGCAACCCACTTCTCCCAGCGGGGGTCGGCTTGGATTTCTTCTTTCACTTTTGTGCAGCTCGGTACATGCCACCAGGGCCAGTCTTCCGGCAGCGTTTTGGAAATGTTTACATCCATGGGTCCTTCGGGGTTGATTGGGACTTGGCGAATAAGAGCGGATGAAAATGTTTCGCCGGTTTTTCTAAGATGATCTTCACACGCCTTTGCGTGCGCAAGAGCGGCGTACAAAGCGTCAAAGGCTCCGTCGCGGTCACCGGAAAGCCAAAGGTATTCGGACAGATACAGATGAACATGGGACAAATATCCGTTATATAAACCGTATTCCTTGTCCGTGCAAACCAAATCAAAAATCCCGATCGCATTTCGGATCGATTCAAGCGCGTCTGCTGTACGGATATTGGGCTTGTTGACCATAACACCGGAAATCATCAGCTCCGAACAGGTTTGGACAAGCGCCAAGAGCGTTTGTCCAAGAACCTCCGCACGCTGGATACCGTCGCAGGCATTTGTCCTTAAAAGCTCCCGGCATCCGTGAAGATCCGGCGCGGTTTCGGCCAGCGCCATAGCTTTTTCATACGCGCCCGTGTTGACATACAGTTGAGTCAGCTGACAAACGGCTTGATGCCTTTCCTCACCCGCTTTTAACATGGTGAGCAGCTTTTCGTAAATCTGAATCGCCTCCTGCCACTCGGCATATTGTTTGTGCCTTTCGGTGTCGTATACGTCGTAACCGTCTTTATCGGTTTGGTGATATTCGCCGTAGCGTACGTAGCCTGCATTGTAGAGAACGGACGCCAAACAAAGTAAGAGTGTTTCATTTTCGGGAAATTCGACAAGTCCTTCTCTGGCAAGGCGGATACACTCGTCAACGCATACGTCCACTCCGTTGTTTTCCAAATCCTTTTTGCGGATATGCTGCGCAAGCGCATCCACTTTTTTCGCGCGTTCGTTTTCATACCCGAATAATTCGTCAATGGAAACGCCGAAATAATTGGCAATGGACGGGATGAGCTCCATATCGGGGTAACATATGCCCGTTTCCCAACGGGAAACGGCTTGGGCGGTTACGCCCAGGGCACAGGCCAGATCATCCTGCGTTCTGCCGTCTCTGCGGCGCAGCTCTTTTATGCTGCTGCACAATTTGATGTTCATATTTGTATTCTCCTTTTCAGACGTTTGTCTCACCGGCCAGTGTGACAATACTATACCATATTGAAAAGGCCAATACAAGAATCAATTTGTTGTTTCAATATCAATATATGATTGATTTGCCGGCAAGCGAACCGCCCGAAGACCTTTTGACGGCTTTATAGGGAGAAAACCGAGACGATCTGAATAAACGGCGGCGGAGGCAAAGGATTTATGTGGGGCAGATATGTTGACTGTGTTGACGGCACACAAAAGGAACATGATAACAAAAACAGCGAAACACTGTCTCGAATCATCTTCGGCGGCAGTATTCCGCTGCTTATTGTGTGTATTAGTAACTTACAATATAAGGCAAGTAACCTTTGCTTGCTTTAAACACCTATATTTCGTATAATGAAAGCAGAGGTGATGCAGATGTTCAACACGCGGAAATTCGGCGGTTATCTGTCGCGGCTTCGGAAAAACGCCGATATGACGCAGTCGGAACTTGCCGATAAATTGGCGGTCACACGTCAGGCCATTTCCGGCTATGAGCGCGGCGACAGCTTTCCGGACGTTTCGATCCTTGTGCTGATCGCCGACATATTCGGTGTTTCGCTTGATGAACTGATCAATTCCGGAGAGCCGACACGCGGCGAGGCACTGATACTCGCGGGCGCCGCCGTCGGCAGAAACGATGTGATCGCGGAGAGCGTTTCGGAGATCATGAATCTTGCGCCTTTACTCAAGCCGAGCGTACTCGGTAAGCTATCCGCCGGGCTTTCAAAACAGGGGATAGACATCTCAAATATCGTCCGCCTTGCCGAATATCTGAATGACGATACCGTTGTATCAATGCTTGAAAATGCGGCCTTTGATTCCATCAGCGGCGAACTGCTCGGAAAGCTCGTGCCGCTGCTTGACGATCACTCAAAGGGAACGATATTTGAGAAAATACTTGATGGAGAAATGGATTGGCATCTGATCAGAGTGTTGGTTCCGTACATGGATGATATGCAGGCGCAGATTGAGGCTGCGGTGATGGAAGGCGCACTTCCGTATGAGGCGCTTAATTTAATGCGCGAAGGAAACCACGAAAGATGGGAAAGAGAGCAGAAAAAAGGAGGATAGTGATGGGAAAACCCGGAAATACTGCTTATCTGCTTCGTTACGCCTGGGGAAAATGCAAACTGCTGTTTTTTACCACTTCGCTCAAATACATATTTTCCGCTGTTCTGCCGCTCATTGGCATTGTCGGACTTGGTTCTGTCGTGGACGCGCTCGTGACGGGGAAGCCGGCGAAAGAGGTATGCGGCGTTATCGTCGTATATCTTGCCGTAAACCTTGCCGTGTCGTTGTCCAAGACGGGAATTACATATCTCGATAACATCGTCATGCGAAAAGCATCAGATATCACGCAGCTCGACTATATGTCGGACTGCGTTTTTATCAACTACCACTATGCGGAGGACGGCAGCATCCTTGATTTGAAAAAGAAATCAATAAGCGCGCATCCGGTGTGGTTTCTCGATAGTCTTTTTAAACTGCTTCTCTATCTTGTTCAGTTTGCAGGCGTGGCATATCTGTTTGTCACGCTGTCGCCGTGGTTTGTTCTGCTCATCATTCTGACCTCCTCGGTATCGGTGCTGCTCAATTTCAGAAAGCAGAGGCTCGATTTTGATTTTTCGAACGCGCAGACACCGGACAACCGCAAGCTTGAATACTTGTTTCGTGTTATGTCGGATTACAAATATGCAAAGGATATCCGCGTGGGGCAGGCATCTGAATTTCTGTCCCGAAAATATCATACTGTGTTGGAGCGGCAGATTGAGTCACTCCGCGTGCTGTCGCAAAAAAAGATCGGCATGGATATCATCTCATGCGTGATCACAGTTGTCCAATCGGTGCTGATGTACGGATTCTTTTCTTATCAAGTATCGGCAGGACAGCTCGGAATTGCGGAATACACGGTTTTGATCGGGGCAACTACCTTGCTTTTATCAGTGCTGTTCAACTTTTTTGACTGTATCGGTAAGATAAGAAAGACACTCGACTATACCGAGCTGTTCCGCGAATACCGAAAAAAGGTTGCGGATAACAGCGATATTGCGCTCGGAAAATACGATTATACTCCGGAAATTGACTGGAAAAATATACGCATCATATTTTCACATGTTTCTTTTACTTATCCGGGCTCTGACCGTCGGATTTTACACGATATTGACTTTTCAATTGAACCGGGCGAGAAAATCGGCATTGTCGGGCTGAACGGATCAGGGAAAACGACGCTGATCAAATTACTCTGCCGTCTTTACGACCCGACGGACGGCGTCATTACCGTAAATGGAGTGAATATCAAAACGATTCCATACGGCGAATATATGCGCCATCTCGGCATTGTTTTACAGGATTTTTGCCTGTTCGCCTATTCTATAAAGGAAAACATTGTGTTTGACGGCGATCCCAGTAGCGAAAAAATGCAAAGATCGTTTAAGCAAACGGGACTGGAAGAAAAGATTTCAAGACTTCCGAACGGTATTGATACCGTGATCTATAAATCTCTCGATGACAACGGTATTGAATTTTCCGGTGGTGAAGGACAAAAGCTGGCACTCGCCCGCGCAATTTACAAAAACGCGGATGTGATGATTCTCGATGAACCGACATCGACGCTTGATCCTATCGCGGAATACGAGTTGTTTTCACAGTTGTCAGACATTTCAAACGGTAAAACCACTCTGTTTATCTCTCACAGGCTTTCATCCACACGTTTCTGCGACCGGATATTCGTGCTTTCGGGCGGACAAATCGCCGAGATCGGAAATCATGAAAGCCTGATAAAGTCCGGCGGAATCTATGCGGAGATGTTTGCCGCTCAGGCAAAATATTACGAAAGGACCGGTGGCAAGACATGAAAAAGCAGTTTGAAAAGCTCACGGCTCCGGTCTGTATATTCAAAATCATCTATCTGCATGAACCGTCTTATCTCATCTGGTCAATGTTGCAAATTGCCGCAAACGCAGTATTGCCGCTTTTGTATGTGTACGCTCCGAAGCGGATACTGGAAGCGCTGACCGCCGGGAGTGGATTTGCAGACGTATTGAAAATTATTTTTTCGTACGGTGCCATTTTGTTTTTGATAAGTGTCGGCAATACGTTTTTTGCAAATAAAGCCTCTCTTGCTGCAAGCCGGTTCGCAAAAAAGCTGCAGTATAATATCGGTATCATCACAATGGCATTGCCGGTGTCGGATATCGAACGCGCATCTACTGCCGAAGCGGTAAATCTTGCGAAAAACGCATCCGCAATTACTGAAACCGCTTCCTACCTCAGCAGAACAATTTCAAACGCCATTACAATTGCGGGGCTTGCGTATCTGATTGTCCGGCTTGACGCGGTCTCGCTGCTCTCAGTTCTGGCGGTGGTGTCGGTAAAATCTGTTTTTACTTATGTTCAATTTCGTTACAATAAGAAAGCCCGTCTGCTTTCGGCGCAGAACGAGCGTGTGGGAAACTACCTGATGGGTCTTGCTTATTTCAATCACGGTGCGGAGAAGGAAATCCGTGTGGACAATCTGCAAGACTGGTTTATTGGAAAAAACAAAGCCTACCGAAATGAAATGGTGACACTGCAATACAGAGATTTTAAATACACCGCGCTGTTTGAAGCTATACTTACGATTGTAACTGTGCTACAATCTTTTCTCGTTCTCACCATTCTTGCCGGAAACTATATAAACGGTACCATCAGAATAGCGGACTTCACGATGTTATTTACAGCCATTACCTCACTTACCGCCGCATTGTCAGCGTTCAGCGACCAGATCTCTCTGTACAACCGGCAGGTAATGAATGTGTCTGACTATCAAAAACTGACGTTGTTTCATGCATGTGATGGCGATAGCACATCCGGCATGGCAACTACGAAAGCGGCGGACGGGATCGGTATAATCAGGTTTGAGCACGTTTCCTTTATTTATCCCGGCGGAAAAGAACCGGTACTTTCAGATATTCATATCACCATACAGGATGGTGAAAAGCTGGTGATTGTCGGTCTGAATGGAGCGGGAAAATCAACTTTTATCAAACTGATCTGCAAGTTTTATAAGCCGACCTCCGGCAGGATAACCGTAAACGGTATTGATATATGGAGCATACCGAACAGTCGGTATTATGCCTTGATCGGGGCGGTTTTTCAGGATTTTACAAATTTTGCTTTTACCATGCGGGAAAATATCGCTTTCACCGAATCCGCCGACAATGAAAAAATATGCGCTGTTTTAAGAGAACTCGGCATGGATATCTATGCGAATCAGACGGACACATATATCACAAAAACCTTTTCGCCGAATGGGATTGAACCGTCAGGAGGCGAGGAACAAAAGCTTGCCATTGCCCGTGCCGTTTATAAAGACGCTTCGCTTCTCATTCTTGACGAGCCGACGGCAAGTCTTGACGTAAAAGCGGAAAGTGAAATTTATCGGAATTTCTTTCGTATGGCAAAAGATAAAACGACCGTTTTCATATCACATCGTCTCGCCTGTTCAAAGGTCGCAGACCGTATCGCCGTTTTCTCAGGTGGAAGAATTACGGAATACGGTAACCATGACGACCTTGTAAGACAAGGCGGACTGTATGCCGAGATGTATGAAAAACAGAGTAAACTGTATGTAAAAGAGAAAAACTGACATGAAAGAGAGATTCGTCTGTCCCAAATGCGAAAGTCTACTTGAAGCGTTTGGCTGTCCGGTTTGCGGTCATGATATTTACATAAAGAGATAGCGCAAAACAACCGGCAGAATCGTTTAGATCTGTCGGTTGTTTCGTTCTCTCCATCGGTTGTTTGGGAACAGGCCATGGCCGAGTAGGCCGATGTCCCGCGTCGCAGCTCTATTCGAACTGAGGTCCCCTTCACGGTGGACATTTTTATATATTCAATGTCATTTTATAATCTTCCTTTTGATTTTGAAGGGTGGAAGAAAAAGCCCAAAATACAACCGAAAAACAGCAAAAAACGGCATAGCCGTTAAGCTATACCGTTCTTTGCTAAAATGTTTTCTTAATTCGCCGCTCCATTATCCCGCGGCTTCTTTTCAGAGGTATGGGATTCTTAATATCCGAAGAGCTGATCAATCGCCGTTTGGATATTGTTATTGACCGTTTCAACTGCGGCGGCGGGGCCGACCTGACTGATCAGCTCAGCAGCCGCGTCAAGAGCCGCCTTGATGTCGGGGCTGAAACGGGTCGCCTGAATCCGGGCGCCGGGGAAGCAATAGTTTTCCAGAACTTCCAGAGACTCGTCGTCTCTCAGGTAACCTCTGAGCACCTTTCCAGCCTCTTCCTTGTCGGTCAGCTGCTCGGCGAGCTTCGCCATAATCGCACAGGAGGTCGCCCAGTCCTTGTTCGCCGTCTGAACGACAAAGACATTCAGATCGGGGATGACATAGCTGTATTTTTCTGCCTGCGGTCCCTTAGGAATCGGCACGATACCGTAGTCGAACTCGCACATGGCGTTGACGCCGTCCTTGCCGTAGTGACCGCCGTAGAGACAGCCGAACGCGGCCTGACCGTCATAGAAGACTTGGCGGCGGTAGTTATTGTCCGGCGCCTCGATCAGGGAATATTGAGGGTCCGTCGCAATGGTCAAGACAAACTCAAGCGCCTCGACCAGCTGCGGTGTGGCAAAACCAGAGGCCCATTTGTTCGTCTCTTCGTTGAAATACATCAAACCGATGCCGTTGGATTCGAGCTCGGATTCGATATCGACCATCGTCTGGCCGTGGATGTCGTTCTGGCCGTCGCCGTCGGTATCCTTGGTGACCTTGGCGGCGATTTCCATGAAGTATTCCCATGTCCACTCGTAGTTGCGGACTTTTTCATAGATCGTTTCAGCCGGATAACCGTTCTGTTCGAGCAGCGGCTTGTTGAACACATAGGTAAAGCCGATGCCGGTGATGTAGTACTTGCCGGACATTTCGCAGCCCCAGATATTGCCGTCGCGGATAGTGGCGAGCTGCGTGTAAACCTGGTCGAACTGATTTTCGTCGTTGACGTTCATGCCGGTTTCGAGCACTTCGGAAGAGTTGAGCGGACGAATCGCGTTGTTGACCGCCGCCGGAACCCAAGCGTTCTGCTTGCAGCGAATGAAGTCGGCGAGCTTGATCTCGGCCATGGCGTTGGCCAGCAGCGCCGTTTCAGGCGCATCGATGGCAATCGCGCTGAACGACACGTCGAGCTCGTCTTCGAGCTGAGCGTAGATGTCCATCAATTCCTCTTCCAGCGCATTTGTGGGATTGTCCACATAAGCGTTGCCGGGATTCGCCAAAACGAATTCGTATCCGTTATAGCCTGCCTCAGGAGAAGGAGTGGTGTCACCCGATCCGGGAGCGGAATCGGACGTCTGATCAGACGTCGAGGTAACGTCCGGAGCCGGAGTGGTCGTGGCGGGATCCTTGGAATCGCCGCACGCAGCGAACAGCGCTGTGATCATGACGATTGCGAGGAGCAACGAAAGGATGCGCTTTCTGTTCATGCTTTTTCCTCCTTAAAATGGGTTGCTTTTCAGCATACCTAATTCAAAAGTTATTATGCCATACTTTTGGAAAAATGTCAACAAAAAAAGTTCAGCATTCCAACAAAAAGAAAAAACATGGTATTAGACCGTAAAATATCAATAATAGTCGCAAAAAAACTATTTTGTCTCGAATTGCTCACGGTATACTTCACGGAGTCCGGCCACGTCGGTTACCGGCATAGAGAAAATCAGAGATTTGGCCGGCGTCTGCATACCGGCGGTGGCGTTGACGGCTTTCATCACCGCTTCTTTAACCGCGTCTTTCAGAACGATGAAGATCATTTCTTTTTCTGAGGCAAGGGAGACTCCGAAAAACTTTTCGGCCTGCTCGCTGCCCGTGCCGCGGGCGTGAATGACGGTGCCGCCGCCTGCTCCGGCCGCATAGGCGGCGTCCATTACGGTTTCGACATAAGCTTTATTGGTGATAATCACAATCAGTTCATAATCCTGTTTCTTTTCGCTCATTTTGTTTTCCTCTCCCTTCTCTGCGGCGTTGCCGCTGAGATAGTGCAGTGTGTTCGCGCCGACGACGCTGGAAATCGGAACCGTATAGGCGATCCCTCTTCCGACAACATCCAAATCCATTTTCAGAACCAAATTTTTCATCAGAGCTTGTGCCTTAAACTCCGGCACGGCGCACATAAAGACCTCTTTTTCCACCTCGGCAAGCCCGAGCAGACGGCGGACGTTATCGCGCGCCGTGCCGACGCCGAGCATCCGAAGCGTCAACGGAACGCCTTCTTCTTTGAAAAATGTGGTAAAGTCCTCAGCCGCGCTTCGCTTTACGATGGTGATTAAATACGAAAGCTGCATACGCTTACTCCTCCCTGCCGCTGTCTAAGCGGATGATATCGTCGTCGGCAGTCGAGGCGGCGATATCGGTTTCTTCCGCAGCGGTATCTGTGTCGAGTTTTTTTGTTTTGATTTTATAGAAAATACCGAGAATTTGAATCGTAATCAGCGGCGTCATGGCGACCATGGCGACAATACCGAAAGCGTCCCGCGCGACGTTTCCTCCGAGCGCCTCGCTGGCGCCCATCGCAAACGGGAGAAGGAAGGTCGCGGCCATCGTTCCGGAGGCGACGCCGCCGGAGTCAAAGGCGATGGAGGTGAAGATATCCGGCGAAAAGAAGGTCAGCACCATAGCCAGCGCGTAGCCGGGAATCAAAATCCACATGATAGAAATATGCGTCAGAATCCGTATCATCGCCAGCCCCAGCGAGAGCGCTACGCCGATCGAAAGGCTCAGGCTCAGCGCTTTGGCGGGGATGGCGCCGTCGGTAATTTCGAGCACCTGCTTGTTCAGCACATGGACAGCCGGTTCGGCCGCGACGATGAAATAACCGATCAGCATACCGAGCGGGATGAGAATCCAGTTATAATCGAGACTGGCGATCATTTGGCCGATAAAGTTGCCTGCGGGCATAAAGCCGATGTTGGCGCCCGTGAGAAAGAGCACCAGCCCGACATAGGTATACAGCAGGCCGACAAAAATACGAAGCAGCTTTTTCCATGGCAAATGCAGCGCCGCGAGCTGATAAATGAGAAAAAACGCGATGATAGGCGCGAGCGCAATGGCAACGTCTTTCATATACAGCGGAAAACCGCGCAGAAATTGCAGCCCCAAATCGCGGGAATCGGCGAGAACCGGAATTTCCACCGGCGAGTAAACGCCTCCCTCGGTCGGGTAGAGAATGCCGAGAATTAAGACGACGAGGATTGGGCCAATCGACGAAAGCGCGACGAGGCCGAAGCTGTCGCTGTCCGAATTGCGGTCGCTGCGCACGGAGGCGATACCGACGCCGAGCGCCATGATAAACGGCACGGTCATCGGCCCCGTCGTCACGCCGCCGGAATCAAAGGCGACGGCGAGATAGTCCTTGTTGGGCAGCAAAAACGCGACGACAAAGACGATCGCATAGAATCCGATCAGCAGATAGGAGAGCTTGATTTTAAACAGAATCCGCAGGATGGCGACGACGAGAAACAGGCCGACGCCGACGCCGACCGTGGCGATCAGAAGCAAGCTGTCTATGGACTGCACTTGATCAGCCAAAACTTTCAGATCAGGCTCCGATACGGTGATGATAAAGCCCATCAGAAAACAGACCGCGATGATCAGCCAGAGCCGCCTCGTCTTCGTCATGTGTGCGCCGACCTGCTCGCCGATCGGCGTCATCGCGATGTCTGCGCCGAGCGTAAAAATGCCCATGCCGACGATCAGACAGATGGCGCCGACGATGAACATCACAAACACGTCGGTGGGAACCGGCGCGACCGTAAAGCACAGAACTGCGACGATCGCTGTGATCGGGAGGACGGATTTCAGGGATTCTTTTACTTTTTCATGCATATTTGAATACAAGGGATGCGTTCACTCCTTTATGTATTGAGATGAACAGCCGATGATCAGCCATGCTTGTATAACTGGAAACGCCTGCGGTTCAGCTTCTCGCCTGAGCGCTCTCCCGATGGTTTCTTCACAGGCGAAACAGCGGCGCACAGCGGTCCAAATGGGGGATTTAGAATGGATTCAAACCCCGAAAAAACGAATTTCATGCTTCAAGCAAAGGTTGATCATCGGCTGATATAGACGTGAATACAAGGGCGGGCATACGCCGCACGGTTTACGAACCGTTGAGAGCGGCGGGGCTGACGCTGTGCCGCCGGCCGTGCGAGGCAATCGGCGCGCGTTTCCCGCAGAGGCGGGAAGGGAAGGTACGGGATCACAGCGTGACGATCGTCACGCCGTCCTCGCCCTCTCCGTAGACGCCGGGCCGGAAGGCTTTCACCTGCCGGTGGCGCCGCAGATGACTGCGCACGGCGTCGCGCAGCTTGCCGGTGCCTTTGCCGTGGACGATGGTCGCCTCTGTCAGATGCTGGCGGACGGCGGCGTCGAGATACTGGTCGAGCTCGTAAAGGGCCTCGTCGGCCGCCTGGCCGCGGAGATCGAGCTTATTTGAGACCGAAGCGGCCGAAGCGCCGGGCAGCATTTCCTTGGCCTCGTCCGGCGAGACGGGACGGCGTTTTTTTCTGGCTCCCGTATCGTCGGGCGCGTTTTGACAGAGCCGCACCGCGTCGAGCTTGACGCGGACTTTCATCGCCCCGGCCTGTACCTGGAGATTTCCGTCCTTGTCCGGCGGCGCGGTGACAATGCCGTCGATGCCCATCCGGTCGATCAGCACGCGGTCGCCGGCGACAAGCGGCCGGTCGGGCGGAGCTGCTTCGACAAGCGGAACTGCGGCGTCATGGGCGGAGGCTTCGGCCTCCATAGCGTTGAGACGGCGGTGGATTTCCGCTTGTTCGCTGTTTAAGTCGAGCGATTTCAGCTCGCCTTCGGCCTGCGCGTGCATACGGCGCAGCTCGGCGAGAATCGCCCGGCTCTCCTCCCGCGTCTCCGCGACGATTTTTAGCGCCTCCTCGCGCGCAGCCGCCTCGGCCTTGGCCTTTTCGGCTTCAAGCTGCTGTTCGCGCGCCCGCGCCTTGCGCGTCAGCGCTTCGATTTCGCGCCGCAGCAGCTCCGCCTGGTTTTTTTCCTCCTCTAATTTCTGCCTGTTTTTTTCCAGTTGGGTGATCACGTCTTCAAAGCGGTTGGCCTCCGTGCCGATCAACCCGTGCGCGTGCTCGATGATGTCCTCTCCGAGCCCGAGGCGCTTGGAAATCGCAAAGGCGTTGGAACGGCCGGGAATTCCCGTCAGCAGCCGGTAGGTCGGCCGCAGCGTCTCGATGTCGAATTCGCAGGAGGCGTTTTCAACGTTCGGCGTGTTGAGCGCGTAGATTTTCAGCTCGGCGTAATGCGTCGTGGCGGCGATTTTGGCGCCGAGCGCCGCGGCGCGCTCGATGATGGCGACGGCCAGCGCGGCGCCTTCGGTCGGGTCGGTCCCTGCGCCCAGCTCGTCGAAGAGGATCAGGCAGTTTTCCTCGGCGCGGGCAAGGATCTCGACGATGTTTTTCATGTGCGAGGAGAAGGTGGACAGCGACTGCTCGATCGACTGCTCGTCGCCGATATCGGCGTAGACGGCCGGGCAGAGCGACACCGTCGAGCCCTCGGCCGCCGGAATATGCAGGCCGCACTGCGCCATCAGCGTCAGCAGACCGAGCGTTTTCAGGCTGACGGTCTTGCCGCCCGTGTTCGGTCCGGTGACGATCAGCGTGTCGTAATCGACGCCGAGAGCGATATCGATGGGGACGACGGCTTTGGCGTCGAGCAGGGGGTGGCGCGCTTTTTTCAGCTCATAGCGCCCCTCCTCGTTGATGACGGCGGGACGCGCGTCGAGCTCGACGGCCAGCTTGGCGCGCGCGAAGATCAGGTCGAGCGTCGTGAGCATTTGGTAGGAAAGGAGCAGCGCGTCGCGGCGCGCGAAGGTCTCGGCGGAAAAGCGCGCGAGAATGCGCTCGATCTCGTTGCGTTCCTCGCTCATCAGCACGGAGATCTCGTTGTTGGCCTCGACGACGGCCATCGGCTCGATAAAGAGCGTCGCGCCGCTCGACGAGACGTCGTGCACCATACCGGGGACGCTGTTTTTATGCTCGGCCTTGACCGGGACGACATAGCGCCCCGAACGCTGCGTAATGAGGCTCTCCTGCAAAATCTTCGAGGCGTTCGGGCCGGAGATCAGCTTGGCGAGGATGTCCCGCACGCGGTTCTGCGCGCCGGAGAGCTTGCGCCGGATGGACAGAAGCTCTGCGCTCGCCGTATCGGCCATCTCATCCTCGCTCAAAATCGCGTCGGTAATCGAGCGCTCGAAATCATAGTCGGGCCGGAGCAGGGAGAAATACTCGTCGATGGAGCTTTCGCCCTCGTCGCGGTCGCGGAAGCGGTAATCGCGCGCGTTCCGCGCCGCCCGGAACAGCGCCGCGACGGTCAGCAGCTCCGCCATGGAGAGGATGCCGCCGCGTTCGGCGCGCAGCAGCAGCGCGGTGATATCCTTGACGCCGGAAAAGCTCGGGTTGCCCTTGCGGCAGGAAAGGCGGAAGGCGGCCGAGGTCTCGTCCGACAGGCGGTTGACCTCGCGCAGGCTGTCGGATGGCGTCAGCGATTGGGCCGCGCGCTTGGCCGCGTCCGAGACGGCGAGCTCCGAGAGCCGCGCGCATACCTTGTCGAGTTCCAGGGTGCGCATGGATTTTGTCTGAAATGAATCGATCATAGCAATATCTTTCCGGGCGGCAAGCCCTGATTCTAAATGGTAGCGGCCGGAACGCGCCGGCCTTGACAAATCAATCCCGTGCCGCGCAGCCGGTAGCGGCGGCATAAAAATCAATGGCGAACGCATACGGGATCCTCCCGATGCCGATGGGGCCGGACGCCATGGAATCCTGCTTTTATCAGGCTCTGTCAAGCCGGCGGCCGCGCCGCGGCTGGTCAGAAAGCGGATCCAATCCGGCCTTCACCCAAGGGACGCTACGTTTTCGCGGTACAACAACAGAAGATCTTTACCGTGTAAACGGAAGCCGGAGCGAGCGGTAATAGCGCAGCAGCTTCGAGTCGCAGTCGAGCTGTGAGAACAGATAGCGCTCCGTCACATAGACGACGTCTTCAATCAGCCGTTCGTCGCCGACAGGCGGCAGCAGGCGTTTGAGCGGCGCGCTTAGAAAATAGCGGATCAACGGCAGAACGCCGTCGGGACAGGCGATCAGAACGTCTGTGTTTTCCTCGGCGGTCAGGCAGTTCCGGCAGCAGACGCCGCCCAGCGCCGGAGATATGTAAGGGGCCTCCGGAGGATTGCCGCAGCGCAGACAGGCGTCGAGCTGCGGCTCATAGCCGGCGACCTTAGCGGCCCGCATTTCAAACGCGGCCCGGACAAGCTCCAAGGGTTCTGCGCGCTCGCTGAGCGCGTAGAGGCTGTTCAGCGTCAGCCGCAGAAGTTCACCGTTTTCCGCGTCGGAGTCGGAGATCTTTTCGGCGATGTCGGCGATATAGGCTGCCAGAGCGAGCTTCTGCGCGTCTGTCCGCAAGCCCATAAACAGCTCCGCAGGCTCGGCGGCGTTGACTGTGAGCCGGCCTTTGTTTTCAAAGAGCGTAAAGTCGGAATAAGCGTAGAGCTGACAGGCGGAGGCGAGCGGGCTCCTAAGCCGCATAACGCCGCGGGCGCGCACGGTCAGCCGCCCGCGCTCGGCCGTCACCACGGTCAGCAGCTTGTCATTGTCCTTGTAACGGATCTCGCGCGTGATCAGCCCTTTGATTTTTACGAACACGTTCCTGGTCCTTTGCTTTCGTTTTGGAATAAAACAGGTATGCCTCCGGAAGTCCCGTCGCCGCGAATAGTTCCCATGACCGCTCTGTGCTCATACTGCGCCTCCGTTTTTCGTTTGTCCTTAGCGTTCGCCGAAACGGCGCGGCGTATGAGCGGTAGATATTGGTTCCGGAAAAGTACGGGGCGTCGCCGCAGGAGACGCTGCGGGCGGTTCTGCGCAAGGGGCGAAGACCGGCGGCATGTCTGCATGCTGCGTCCGGCAGAGGCTTTTACTGCTCCTGCATAACCGACAGCTCGGAGAGAAAATAGGCGTTGTTGCGCCAGTCGTTTTTCACCTTGACCCAGAGCTTCAAAAAGACCGGCGCGTCGAGCATTTTCTCGATTTCCGCCCGAGCCGCCGTGCCGACGCTTTTCAGCATCGAGCCCTGTCTGCCGATGATGATGCTTTTGTGGCTGTCCTTTTCGCAGACGATCAGCACGTCGATCTCGATTTGTCCGTCCTCCTGCTCCTCAAAGCGCTCAGTCTCGCAAACGACGCCGTGCGGGATCTCCTCGTACAGCGCCCGCATCAGCTGCTCGCGGACCAGTTCGGCCGCGAGAACGCGCTCGGGCTGATCCGTCAGCGCGTCGTCCGGGAAGATGTGCTCGCCCTCCGGAAGCAGCGCTTCGATCTCATCCAGCAGCGCGCCGCAGCCGTCGCCGGTCAGCGCGGAGACGGGAACGACCGCGGCAAACGTATGCAGCGCGGCGTAACGGCCGATGACCTCCAAGATTGCGTCTTTCTTGGAGGCGTCCGTCTTGTTAAGAGCGAGGATACAGGGGATGCCGTTGTGCGCCAGACGCTCGACGAGCATTTGCTCCGGCTTGCCGGGAAGCTTGTCCGCCTGCGCGACGAGGACGGCTAAATCCACATCGTCGGCGGTGCTGTAAATCGTTTTGATCATGCGGTCGCCGAGCTTGGAGCGCGGCTTGTGAAGGCCGGGCGTATCCAGAAAAATCATCTGCACGGCGTCTCTTGTCAGCACGCCGGTGATTTTGTTCCGCGTCGTCTGCGGTTTCGGCGAGACGATGGAGACCTTTTCGCCGATCAACTGATTTAAAAGCGTCGATTTTCCGACGTTTGGCCGGCCGAGAATCGACACGGTGCCGCATTTTTTCACTGTCTGCATGAGCTTTTTATTGTCCTCCGTTATAGTCTGCGCCGCGCCGGTTCGGCGGGCGAGACGAATCATAATCCTATCTCAGAATATTGGCGGCTTTGAGGATTTGCTCTTGGAGCGCAAACATCCTTTTTTCGTCCTCGGGTGAGGTTTCGTGGTCGTAGCCGAGCAGATGCAGGGCCGAATGCGCGGCGAGAAAAGCAAATTCCCGGATGGGGGAGTGGCCGTATTCGTCCGCCTGCGCCAGCGCCCGCTGCGTGCAGATGACGATGCTGCCGAGGGCAATGCGCCCGTCCGTCCAATCCGCCGCTCCGGCCATCCGGCGCGGCTGCTGTCCGGGCGTCAGAGAGAGCGCGGGAAAGGAAAGCACGTCGGTGACGCTGTCCCTGCCGCGCGCACTGCTGTTCAGCGCGCGGATGGCGCTTTCGTCGACGAAAAGCAGCTCGACAACCGTCGGATCCTCGATTTTTAGAAAGGCAAAGGCGCTGCGGACGGCTTTTCGCGCAACGGCCGCCCAGCTCGGGTGCGGAAGCGGCGCAGACTGCGGCAGCGTCAGAATGCGGTGAGACGGCGCGACGCGCCGGACGACGGGAACCTGCATAGGACGAACCGACCTTTCCTTACGACATAACCGTATAACATAACCGTACAAGCATACGAATCCATCGAAACAATTGAATCCGCGTTTCCGTGGGCGCAGTGGCGCAGGAGCCTCGCAAAACCCCCGCGTTTCCCGAATCGTTCCAAGCCGGGCTGCGGAGCTTCCGTCAAAATACCGCCCCGTCCGTGCCTGTCGGCGTGGTGAAAACGCTTCGAACCGCCCCCATTCTCTGCGCAGGGGCGGCCTTACCGGCCGCGCGGCGCGCGCCGAAACACCCGCCTGTCGGGCGGCGCGGGCGACTGCTTGGCCTGCGCGGCGCGGAGCGCGCCGTATTTGTCATAGGCGTCGATGATCTTCTGCACCAGTTCATGGCGCACGACGTCGGCGCTGGTTAAAAAGACCGTGGCGATCCCGTCGATGTTTTCGAGAATTTTCACAGCGTCTTTCAGGCCGCTGCGCTTGCCGGCGGGCAGGTCGATCTGCGTGATATCGCCGTTGACGACGACCTTGGAGTTAAAGCCGATGCGCGTCAGAAACATCTTCATCTGTTCCGCCGTGGTATTCTGCGCCTCGTCGAGAATGATAAACGAATCGTCCAGCGTCCGGCCGCGCATGAAGGCGAGCGGAGCGACCTCGATGTTGCCGCGTTCGAGATATTTCTGATACGTCTCCGCGCCGAGCATATCGAAGAGCGCGTCATATAAAGGGCGCAAATAGGGATCGACCTTGTTTTGCAGGTCGCCCGGCAGAAAGCCGAGCTTTTCACCGGCCTCGACGGCGGGGCGCGTCAGGATAATGCGGTTGATCTGTTTCTCGCGGAAAGCCGCGACCGCGCAGGCCACCGCCAGATAGGTCTTACCGGTACCGGCAGGGCCGACGCCGATGGTGACGAGATTTTTCTGAATCGCTTCGAGGTATTTTTTCTGGCCAAGCGTCTTGCCCTTGACGGGCCGCCCCTTGGAGGTCACGCAGACGACGTCGCTGGCGAGCTCGGCGATCTGCCGCTCGTTGCCGTCGTTGACAAGGGAGATGCAGTAGCGCACGTTCTGCGTCGAGATCGGTTCGCCGCGCGAGGAAAGCGTGAAGAGTCCGATCAATACCTTTTCAGCTTTGGCGACGCTTTCCGCGTCCTCTCCGCTGATTTTCAGCTCGGTTTCGCGGTTCACGATCCGCACGGAATAAGCCTGCTCGATCAGCTTAATATTTTCATCGAAGCTGCCGAAAACGTCGACGACGTTGTCCAGCCGCTCCACGGTCAGCGTTCTTTCGTACATATTCTCAAAATTCCTTTTTTATGGATTCGCTGGCTGCTGCGGCGGCGCTTCGTCCGCCGGCGAATACGGCCGAACCTCCGCGATGTCCTCGTAGCACTCGCAGAGCATGCGGACGGTCAGCGCGCCGTCCGCGACGGTTGGCTCAAAACGCGAGGAGAGAATCCCGCCCTTGACCAGAGAGGCGGAGAGCGTTTCGGTCAGCGCGGCTTCCAGACGCTTCTGTTCGGCGTCAAGATCGGCGGGCACTTCCTCAGTCGTATATTCGACATATTTTTCCGTGACCACCGTGAGCGGCAACACGGACACGACCTGTTGCTTTTCTATTATTATATCATATTCTTCATAGATTTTTCCATAGTCCGGCGACAAATTTATCCGCTGATTTTGAAAGACGAGATATTTTTTTGTCAGGACGTTGCCGGTATAGACTTTTTTCTGTACGGTTGCGGGAACGGTGGATTCGATATCGTACCAGGTTCTCGCCTCGGTGTCCGCCAAAGCGTGCGAGAGAACAAAGTTCCCCTCCTCTCCGATGGGCACCACGGAGCTGACGAGCAGATCGCCGCGCATGACCGTCTCGCCGACCGAGGCGACGGTTTTTCCCTGATACACATACAGTTTTGTCAATACGCCGTCCTTGGCCGCATAGATGGAGCACGGTTCGTCGAGCGGGATGATTTCCGGAGTAGGCACGCGCAGCCGGTAATCGATTTCAGCCGTCGAACCGCGCAGAAAGATGCCGACCCAAGAGAGATTGGGGAGAGCGGAAATCACCTGTTCCTTGATTTGCCCCTCGTCGATTTCGGAGATCGCAACGCCGGGACGCAGGCCGAATTCGGCGAGCTTGCGCAGAATTTCGCTGTCGCGCGCGCCGTTGTGCGCGATGGTGACGTTCCATACGTAGGCCGAGGCGGCGTACAGAAAAACAAGAGCCCCTATAAAACCGAGCAAAAAAAACGGACGGCGGATATAGGGCAGGGCGCGCTGGACAAAGCCAAATTTTTTGAGGATCCGCACCCGGCAGTGCTTTCCGCGCACGATACCGGGCAAACGCCGAAACTCCGCGGCGCGCATCCGACAGGTCAGCGTCAGCGCGTCTACACGCCGCACCTGCCGGAGATAGACGCCCGCGCTCAGACAGCCGTTGACAAAGCGCTCGGAATCGGGCGAAGTGACGGAGAGGAGAACTTTTGTGTCCAGTGCGGAGAGAATGGTTTGAATCATAGCCGTATGCTCCTTGTCCCGTTTCAGTCAAAGCAGATCTGCGAGAGCTTGCCCCGAATGACCGCGCTCTGATCGGTCGCCGCGTCGATACAGAGATCGCCGCCGTAAATTTTCAGCGTAAAGCCGTCGCATTTGAGCGCGACACAGTTTTCGTCCGCACAGGTGATCCCGCTGTGCGAGCTGACGTAGAGCGATTGATTGTCGTTGACATACAGCTCGCAGGTATCGGGCACGGAGGCGTTGGGCAGGGAAAACGCCTTGGCAAACGAACGCATCGCTGTTTTATAGAACCGGTGTTTTTTCATGCTTTGAGACCGTGCCTTTTCAAAAAAATAGAGGCGGGCGTCGACGGGCGGACGTGCAGGCTGCACGCGCCCAAGCGGCCGGACGCCTCAATGATAGATATGCCGAACAAACACAAGACTTTCCTTTTAGGCGAAAATCCGCTCCAAACCGGCGCGGCTTTCGGGGAAAAACGCTGTCTCGCACAGACGGGGAATGGATCGTTCCGTTTTCTGTCAACACCCGTTGAGCGGCCGTTTGTCCGCCTTAACGACTGCCGGCCGTGCGGGCCTGATGACGCTAACGGATCGCCTGCGTTTCGGCCGGCCTGCCGCTGCAATGTCAGAGGCGATTTCCTGCCGAGGCGTTGGCTGATAAATTTTGGTTTGTCCGCATATGGTTAGATATCAGATCAACTGAGACGAGGTTTTGCCGGTGAAAGCTTTCAAAAAATACGCGCTTGGCGCGGGCACGGTTTTTGGCGCCGTGATCTTGCTCGTCTGCGCTCCGGCGGTGCGCTCCGCCGTCGCCGAGGGGATGCGCCTTTCGGTAGGCAGCGTGATACCGTCGCTGTTTGTCTTTGCGGTGGTATCGCATGTGATTGTCCGCCTCAACCTGCTGCGGCCGGTGGAACGCTTGCTCGCGCCGCTGTTCCGCCGCGCCTTTGGACTGCCGCCGAAAGCCGCGACGGCGCTTCTGCTCGGCGTCGCCGGAGGCTATCCGCTCGGCGCGCAGACGGTTGCCGGACTGTATGCGTCCGGCGGTTTGTCAAAGCGCGAAGCCGAATACGCGCTCGGCTTCTGCAACAACTGCGGCGTCGCCTATGTCGTCTCGGTGATGGCGCCGGTTTTGGGTCTGACGTTCGGCGGGGCGATGAAGCTGTACGCGGTGCATCTGACGGCGGCGCTGGCGGCGGCGCTGCTGCTGCGGCCGCTGGCGATGAAGGGGCCGCGCTCCGAACCGCGCGGCCGGACCGAAACAGGCAGCGAAGGCGCAGAGGAGCGTTTTTCCGAGGTGCTGGCCGACGCCGTAGGGCGAGCGTCGCTGTCGATGCTGAAATTGTGCGGCTACATCTGCCTGTTCTATGCGCTCGTCGCGCTGCTGGCGCGTATCCCGCTGCCGGCGCTCGCGGACTGCCGCGCGCTGCTCTTTGGATGTTTTGAGATGTCCTCCGGCGTCAGCCTGCTCGGCGCGGCGGAAATACCCGCCGCGGCGTTTTTGGCGGGCTTCGGCGGCCTGTGCGTCGCTTGTCAGGCCGCTTCCTTCGCGTCGCCTGAAAAGCTCCGTCTTCGCTGGTACTTTGTCGGGAAAGGCATACAGGGGCTGCTGAGCGCGCTGGGCGCGGCGGCGCTGTTTTAGGCGCGGCCGGCCGCCGCCCGGAAAAGCATACGGTAAAGCCGCCGGACCGTTTCCATGTCCGGCGGCTTTGAAGCGGAGGCTCTATCGGATCCCCCTTTGTACGGGAGCGGGAAGAGGACGGCGGGCAAAATCCGGACGAACCGGATCGGGAGCCGCTCTACATTTTCTGCGAACGCCGGTATTGACTCGGCGGCATACCGGTATGGCGTTTAAACAGCCGCGAAAAGTAGAGCGCGTCTTCGTAACCGACGGCGGCGGCGATCTGTTTGAGACTGAGATCGGTGCGGAGCATCAGCGCCCGCGCGTTTTCCAAACGCAGAGCGACGATATAGCTCTGCGGCGATAGGCCGGTTTCGGCTTTAAAAACGCTGCAATAGCGTCCAGCGCTCAGGTGGCACATTTCCGCGAGCGCGGCGACAGAAAGCTCCGAAGCGTAATGCGCGTTGATATACTGCAAAGAGGCGTCGAGCCATGCGGCGGGATCCTTCCGCGCGCCTGCGAGCCGGGCGCGGCGGCCGAGAGAGACGGCGATATCCGTCAGGTGCGCCGCCGCAGAGATTTCCCAACAGCCGTCGTGCAGAATAAAATCGCGGAAAAGCAGATGGAACAGCATCTGGACGTTGCCTCCGGCGCCGGTGGGGTAGACGCCGGTCTGCGGGAAGCCGCAGGCGCTGAGCAGCGCGCACGCGCCGCTGCCCGTGAAATGCGCCCAGTAATAGGCGAACGCATCGGCATTTGTTTTTGCATAGTGGTAAGGGGTGCCGGGATAATAGACGGTCAGGTCGCCGGAGGCTATGCGGACGGTTTCTCCGCCAAAGAAAACATCCATATGTCCGGTGTCGAGAAAGAGCAGATAAAAATCCTGCCGTCCCTGCTTGGACTGGGTTGTAAAGGGCGCGTTGTTGGCGTATACGCCGGCGCAGTTGACCACCAAATGGCGGGAAAGAATCGCCTCGTCGCTGTCCTGAGCGGCCGAAGCGCGGTAAAACGACTGACTGTTCATTCCAATACGGCCTCCGTGGTTTCGCCCGGAGTTTTCTTGCAAACGGCGCCTTGCCGCCGGATGAAAAAAATGAAAACAGGCGATTTGTCCATATGCGCGTCGGATTGATCTATTGTAGAGGGAACGAAAATAGTATACACTATCGGCATAGAAAACGCAATGCCGCGCGGCCGCGCCGGGCGGGAAGGGAGAAAACTGCATGAAAAAATCACTGAACGCATGGAGCGTTCCAAGCGGCGTTTCGTTTGCCGAGATGTTCCGGCAGCTCGCAGCCGCGGGCTTTGAAGGCGTGGAGCTGAATCTGGAACAGGATAACGCCTCGCTGCATTCCCTGACGATGGAGACCACGGCCGCCGAGCTCAAAGAGATTCGGCTGCTTGCCGAAGCCAGCGGCTTAGCCGTCGCGGGGATTTCAACTGGGTTATGCGGCCGATTTCCCCTCGGTTCTCCTGAACCGTCGGTTCGGGAGAAGGGGAAGGATGTCATTCGCCGCCAGCTGGAGCTGGCGCAAAGCCTCGGCGCCGACGGCGTGCTGACCGCGCCTGGCGGACACGGAACGGAGGTATCGCTCAAACGGGCGCACGAAAACGTGACGGCCGCGCTGTCAGAGCTTGCCGGGGAGGTTCGCGCTTCCGGCATCCTCCTCGGCGTGGAAAACGTCTGGAACGGGTTTTTCCTGTCGCCGTTCGACATGGCGCGCCTGATCGACGATGTCGCCTGTCCGTCCATCGGCGCGTACTTTGACGCGGGAAACGTCGCCGTCTATTCCGACCCGGTTCACTGGGCGGAGATTCTCGGCCGGCGTATCAAAAAGGTCCATGTCAAGGACTTTCAGCGCGGCGGGCGCGTGCACAGCGGGGAGTTTGTCAATCTGCTGGAAGGCGGCATCCGCTGGGCGCCGCTGATGCGGGAGCTGCGCGCTGCCGGATACGACGGCTTTTTAACGGCGGAACTCAGCGTGATCGGGCAGTGCCCCGAGTTTCTCTATGAAATTACGGCGCGTGCGCTTGAACGCATTTTGGCGATGTAAACGGCTCTGTGCGGAAAAAACGGCAGAGGAAACGGTCATGACGAGGGCGCTGAGCCCCTTTGATCGCGTAACTGAGGATCAATCGACGATATGGAGGAGAAAATATGAAAAAATTAGCGATGATCGGCTGCGGCGGTATCGGCAGCTACCACCTTTCACACTTTTTACAGTTTCACGACATCGAGCTGGCAGGCTTCTGCGATCTGATCCGCGAGCGCGCCGAGGCTTTTGTAGAGCAGGCCGGCAGCGGCAAAGCCTTTACCGATTACAAAGCGATGTACGATGAGATCCGGCCGGATATGGTTTTTATCTGCATTCCGCCCTACTGCCACGGCGAGATTGAGCGGGAGACCATCGCGCGGCGCATTCCGTTTTTCGTTGAAAAGCCGGTCGCGCTCGACCTGAAACTGGCAAAGGAGATCCGCGACGAGGTGGCAGCCGCGGGGCTGATTACCGCTTCCGGGTTCCAGTGCCGCTATTCCAAGCTCGTCGAGCCGACGAACGCGTTTATCCGCGACAACGAAGTCGTTTATATCAACTGCGTGCGCATGGGCGGGATCCCGGGCGTCGAATGGTGGAAGCATAAGGATCTCTCGGGCGGTCAGGCCGTCGAGCAGACGATTCACCAGTTCGATATCATCCGCTACTGCTTCGGCGAGCCGGAGAGCGTCTTCACCTATACCACGCGCGGCTTCGTGCGCGGAGTGGAGGGCTACGACACCGACGACGTGAGCGTCACCGCCGTGAAATTTCAAAACGGCGCTCTGGCGACGATTTCGACCGGCTGTTACGCAGAGGACGGCGCATGTTATGACAGCAAGGTCATTTTCAGCGCCGCAAAGGCGCGCGCGGAGCTCTATATTCTCAACCGCTTCGATGTCTACGCGGCGAAAAAACAGGAGGAGACGGACGCTTCCGGCTTCCTTGTGAAAAACGACGGCGGCTTCAAGCCGACGGAAATGGACGGCTTCGTCCGCTACAAGGAGGAGGGAGACGCGGGCGTGCTCTGCGACCGGACGTTTATCGACGCGGTCATCAGCGGCGACGGTTCCAAAATCCGCTCCCCATATGCCGACGCGGTGAAATCGCTGGAATTTACTCTGGCGTGCAATCAATCAGCGGAAACGGGTCTTCCGGTTCGTATGGACTTCGACCGTTGAGGCGTGAGCGAAAAGGCCGCCGGAAACGGCGGCCTTTTGAGCGGCTGGATGGCCGTATGCCGGACTGAAAAGGGGGATTGAAACATGATTACAGGGATTGGACACCTCGCGCTGTCGGTTTCCGATATGGAGGCCTCTGTGCGTTTCTACTGCGGTGCGCTCGGGTTTTCCGAGGCGTTTCGCCTGACCGACGACAACGGCGCGCCATGGATCCGATATCTGCGGGTTGGGCGCCAGTTTATTGAGCTCTTTTACGAGCGCGCGGACAGGGAAAGAGGATATGCGTCCTTTCAGCACCTCTGCCTGACGGTCGACGATATCTGGGAAACGGTGGAACAGATCCGAAACGCCGGTATCGAGGCCGGCGAGCCGAAGCAGGGGAAGGACGGCAACTGGCAGGCTTGGGTCACTGACCCGGACGGCAATGCCGTGGAGCTGATGCAAATGAACCCCGAAAGCCCGCAGATGAAAGCAATCGGGCAGACGTAGGGCGCGGCTTTCTGGGCAAAAGCCGGTATGCCGCGATTGATGGCGCAGCGGCGTTTCCTTCGGAGATGCAAAGCGTTTTATGTTTTCCCCAACGATAGCGGCAGGCTTTCATACGGCTCCGCGGTTTTTCGCTTAGAAAAAAGCCTCCGGTTTAAAACCGGAGGCTTTTTGATGCAAACCAATGCGATTACTGATTGTCCTTCATCTTCGCGAAGCAGTCGCTGCAATAGACAGGACGGTCGGTTTTGGGCTCGAAAGGAACCTTCGCCTCGCCGCCGCAGTTGGCGCAGACCGCCGTAAAGAACTCTCTGGGGCCACGGGACGCCGCTTTGCGCGCGTCACGGCAGGCCTTACATCTCTGGGGCTCGTTCTGGAAGCCGCGCTCCGCGTAAAATTCCTGTTCGCCTGCGGTGAAGACGAAATCGGCTCCGCACTCTTTGCATTTCATGGTTTTGTCTTGGAACATTGGGTATTACCTCTCTTTTTTTGCCCCAGATTTGATTCGCTGCGCTCTTGGTGGTGCCAGATTGAAAGGGAGCTTGCAGAATGATAAAGGGCATTTTATATGCGAACAGGAGATTCCTGTTTACGCCGGTGGGTTTGCGCGGTAAATGACAGTTGCTTTGCGGCGGATACGCGTCACGGCGTTCTCTACCGACTTGCGCGGCCTGCGAAGAGCGCAGGCAATTTCCCTAATTCCAAAACCTTTCAGATATGCGGAGAGTACCTTTTTCTCAAACGGAGACAACGTTTTATTCAGCGCGAGGAGCAGGCTCGCAATTTCATCCTCAGATAAAATTTTGTCGATCATCTGCTCCGTGTCTTCACTCAACAGCTCGCTGAAACCGAGATTCGTCTCGGGCGGGGAGAGAGAAACGTAACCGGTAAGCGGAAAGTGCTTGGAACTCAGCGCCTTGCGAAGCGCCGAATGCAGTTCGGATTTAATACATAAAGCCGCATATGCGGAAAATGGCACATTTTTGTCAGCGTTATATTCACGGATCGCCCGAATCAGCCCAAACATACCTTCTTGGACAAAATCGGAACGCTCCCAACCGTCACGATAACAATTTCTGGTAAAGGCGTAGACCGTCGGAGTATAGCGGTTGACGAGTTCTTCCTCGGCGAACGTATCGCCCGCCTGCGACCGGACAGCCAGCGTTTCGTCGCCGACGCCAGCCAACGGAGAAGAACTCTGCGGGGAAAAAGAGGTGTGATCTCCGGAAAACGACCGGAAAACGTCGTCCATTTGCAGGATAAACCTCGCTTCGACAGTACATAACGCAACAAACTGCTGACACTGCATATTAAACCACAATCATGCCGCGTTGTCAAGCATATTTTTCAAAAAAAATAAAGTTTTTTGCGTGCCGGAGGCTTGACCGATATTTTAACCGAAAAGCCTTGACAATCAAAAGCAATTGTGATACAATTATATTTCGGATTATAATGTGGGAATATGCGCGCCATAAGCTCATTTTTATAATACCATAACCGTTGTCAAAAATCAAGTGTTGTGGGCAAAAAATTATCATCCCTGCCGTGCGTTTCGCAAAAGCCTCCGCAGGACGGCAGCTATCATACTTTGAAAACGGGGAGTGTTTTTATGGTCAATGTAAAGGACGTTCTTTACGGAAAGACCCTGAGGAAGAGCTACACCAAGATCGACGAGCTCACCGAGATGCCGAACCTGATTCAGGTTCAGAAGGATTCGTTCAAGTGGTTCTGCAACGAGGGTCTTCACGAGGTGTTCGACGATATGGCTCCGATCACCGACTATTCGGGGAAGCTGGAGCTCAAATTTGTCGACTATACGCTGGAATACAAACCGAAGTATGATGTCGCGACCTGTAAAGAGCGCGACGCCACCTACGCGATTCCCATGAAGGTGCGCGTCCGGCTGCTGAACAAGGAGACGGGCGAGATCAAGGAGCAGGAGCTCTTCATGGGCGACCTGCCGATGATGACCGAAAACGGGACGTTTATGATTAACGGCGCCGAGCGCGTTATCATCTCCCAGATCGTCCGCTCGCCGGGCATGTACTTTAACGTCCAGACCGACAAGGTCGATAACGAGCTCTACCGGGGGACGGTCATTCCCAACCGCGGCACATGGCTGGAATATGAGTCCGACGCTTCCGACATCCTGTTTGTCCGGATTGATAAAAACAGAAAACTCCCCGTGACGTCTCTGATCCGCGCCATCGGCGTCGAGACGGACGATGAAATTCTCGAACTGTTCGGCGACGATATCCGCATTAAAACGACGCTGGAAAAGGATACCGCCAAGACCGCCGACGAGGCCTTTATCGAAATTTACCGCCGGCTGCGCCCGGGCGAGCCGCCGACGGTGGATTCCTCGCGCTCTCTTCTCTACTCGCTGTTTTTTGACCGGCGCTATGACCTTTCCAAGGTCGGCCGCTTCAAATATAATCAGAAGATGGATCTCGGGCCGCGCATCGCCGGCAAAACGCTGGCCGAGCCGGCTGTCTGCCCGATGACCGGCGAGATCCTTGCCGACGCCGGCGAAACGCTGACCGCGGAAAAGGCGGCGTTGATCGCGGCGAAAGGCGTTTCGCGCGTTCTGCTCGATGTGGACGGCAAGGAGGTCGTCTGCTTTGACAACGGCATGGTGGATCTCCATGATTTTGTTGATTTTGAGATCGACCCCGACCTGATTTGGGAAAAAGTGCGTTTCTCGGTTTTGAAGGAAATTCTCGAAAACTTTACCGAGGAAGCCGATATTAAAAAAGAGCTTGCCGACCGGCGGGACGAGCTGATTCCCCGAAATATTATTAAGGAAGACATTTTGGCTTCTATTAACTACCTGAACGGTCTCGCATACGGCATCGGCACCAAAGACGACATCGACCATCTCGGCAACCGCCGCCTCCGCTGCGTCGGAGAGCTGCTGCAAAACCATTTCCGCATCGGCTTTTCGCGGATGGAGCGCGTCATCAAAGAGCGCATGACGGTTCAGGACACCGATACGGTGACGCCGCAGTCGCTGATCAATATCCGCCCCGTAACGGCGGCAATCCGCGAATTTTTCGGCTCCTCGCCGCTGTCGCAGTTCATGGATCAGACCAACCCGCTTGCCGAGCTGACGCACAAGCGCCGCCTGTCCGCGCTCGGTCCCGGCGGTCTTTCCAGAGATCATACGAACTTTGAAGTGCGAGACGTTCATTACAGCCATTACGGCCGTATGTGTCCGATTGAGACGCCGGAGGGTCCGAATATCGGCCTGATCTCCTGTCTCGCCAGCTATGCGCGCATCAACGAGTACGGCTTTATTGAAGCGCCGTATCAGATCGTCGATCCGGAGACGCATCAGGTGACGGACAAAATCGTCTATCTGACCGCCGATAAGGAAGACGGCAACATCATCGCCCAGAAAAACGAGCCGCTCGACGAGAACGGCCGCATCAAGGCCGAGCGCGTCACCTGCCGCTACCGCGAGGAAATCATTTCCGTCGACCGCGACCGCGTGACGCTGATCGACGTTTCGCCGCGCGAAATGGTTTCCGTCGCGACAAGTATGATCCCGTTCTTGGAAAACGACGACGCGAACCGCGCTCTGATGGGCTCGAACATGCAGCGTCAGGCGGTGCCGCTGCTGGTGCCCGAGCAGCCGTATGTCGGCACAGGTATGGAGTACCGCGCGGCCTGCGATTCCGGTATCTGCATCCTCGCCGAGGGCGACGGCACAGTCGCGCGCGTCACAGCCGACGAGATCATCGTCGCCTATGACGACGGCACGACGAAAACGTATAAGCCGATCAACTTTATCCGTTCCAACCAGGGCACCTGCCTGAACCAGCGCCCGATCGTCTCGGTCGGCGAGCGCGTCAAAGCGGGAGACGTATTGGCCGACGGCCCTTCCACCTGCAACGGCGAAATCTCGCTGGGCCGCAACGTGCTGATCGGCTTTATGAGCTGGGAAGGCTATAACTATGAGGACGCGGTGCTCATCAATGAAAAACTCGTGCGCGACGACGTGTTTACCTCGATTCATATCGAGGAATACGAGGTCGACGCGCGCGACACCAAGCTCGGCCCCGAAGAGATTACGCGCGGAATCCCCAACGTCGGCGACGACGGCCTCCGCGATCTCGACGAGGACGGTATCATCCGTATCGGCGCCGAAGTGCGCGCCGGGGACATCCTCGTCGGCAAGGTCACCCCGAAGGGCGAGACCGAGCTGACCGCAGAGGAACGGCTGCTGCGCGCGATCTTCGGCGAGAAGGCGCGCGAGGTGCGCGACACATCCCTGCGCGTTCCGCACGGCGAGAGCGGCATTGTCGTCGACGTCAAAACGTTTACGCGTGAAAACTGCGAGGAGCTTTCTCCGGGCGTCAACATCGTCGTCCGCGTCTATATCGCCCAGAAGCGCAAAATCTCCGTCGGCGACAAGATGGCCGGCCGTCACGGCAACAAGGGCGTTATTTCCCGTATCCTGCCGCAGGAGGATATGCCGTTTTTGCCGGACGGCACGCCGCTGGACATCGTTCTCAACCCGCTCGGCGTTCCGAGCCGAATGAATATCGGACAGGTATTGGAAGTTCACCTCGGTTACGCCGCCGCCGCGCTCGGCTGGCATGTGGCTACGCCGGTTTTCGACGGCGCGAAGGAATATGAAATTGAAGAGACGCTCCGCCTCGCCGGTCTGAACCCCGACGGAAAGAGCATCCTCTATGACGGAAGAACCGGTATGCCGTTCGACAACGCGGTTACGGTCGGTTATATGTACTTCTTAAAGCTGCTCCACTTGGTTGACGACAAGATCCACGCGCGCTCCACCGGACCGTATTCGCTGGTCACGCAGCAGCCGCTCGGCGGCAAGGCGCAGTTCGGCGGCCAGCGCTTCGGCGAGATGGAAGTTTGGGCGCTCGAAGCCTACGGCGCAGCCTATACGCTGCAAGAGATCCTGACGGTCAAGAGCGACGACATTGTCGGCCGCGTCAAAACCTATGAGGCCATTGTCAAAGGGCAGAACATCCCGACGCCGGGCATCCCCGAATCGTTTAAGGTGCTGGTCAAAGAGCTGCAATCGCTGTGTCTTGACATCTGCGTGCTCGATAAAAACGGCGAAGAGATCGATCTGCGCGCCGAGGATGATGAGGCGCCGGAGGGCGAGCTGGAAAGCGAATACATCGGCTCCGAACGCGATTTCTCCGTGGGCGGCTTCACGCTGGAAGACGACGACGGAAACCCGATCCCTGAGGACGAAAATCTGTTTGAAGAGGAAGAGGTTTTCCAGGAGGATGAATTTGCCGAAACGGAAGAGGACTTTTAACGGTTCGGCAGTGGGAAAAAAACGTTTCAACTGCGGATTAGACGCTGCAGCTGTGTGAAATAAATTGATATGGAGGCTGCTTATGAGCAAGTTGGCGTTCAATGCGATCAAGATCGGACTGGCATCCCCCGACATGATCCGAAAATGGTCATACGGCGAGGTCAAAAAACCGGAGACGATCAACTACCGGTCGCTGAAGCCTGAGACAGACGGATTATTCTGCGAGCGTATTTTCGGACCCACGAAGGACTGGGAATGCCACTGCGGAAAATATAAAAAGGTTCGCTTTAAGGGAAAAATCTGCGAGCGCTGCGGCGTCGAGGTCACAAAAAAATCCGTTCGCCGCGAGCGCATGGGGCATATCGAGCTCGCCGCGCCGGTTTCCCATATCTGGTACTTCCGCGGCATTCCCTCGCGTATGGGGCTGATTCTCGATATCGCGCCGAAGATTCTCGAACGCGTCCTCTATTTTTCTCTCTATATCGTCACGGAACCCGGCGATACGCCGTTGGTCAAAAAACAGACGCTGACGGAAAAAGAATACCGGGATTTCTATGAAAAGTATGAAAACGACTTCAAGGCGGAGATGGGCGCCGAGGCGATTCAGAAGCTGCTCGCGGAGATCGACGTCGAGAAGCTCTCGGAGGAGCTGCGCGAAGAGCTGAAAAGCGCGACAGGGCAGAAAAAAATGCGGATTATCAAGCGCCTCGAAGTGGTGGATGCGTTCCGCCTCTCCGGCAACCGCCCTGAATGGATGATTTTAAACGTCATCCCCGTAATCCCGCCGGAAATCCGCCCGATGGTTCAGATCGACGGCGGCCGCTTTGCGACCTCCGACTTAAACGATCTCTACCGCCGCGTGATCAACCGCAACAACCGCTTACAGCGGCTGTTGGAGCTGGACGCGCCGGAGATCATCGTCAAGAATGAAAAGCGCATGCTGCAAGAAGCGGTCGACGCGCTGATCAATAACGGCCGCCGCGGCAGGCCGGTGACGGGCCCGAACAACCGGGCGCTGAAAAGCCTTTCCGACATGCTGTCGGGCAAACAGGGGCGCTTCCGCCAAAACCTGCTCGGAAAGCGCGTCGACTATTCGGGGCGTTCCGTTATCGTCGTCGGGCCGGAGCTGAAAATTTATCAGTGCGGTCTGCCCAAGGAGATGGCGCTGGAACTCTTTAAGCCGTTCGTCATGAAATCCCTGGTCGAACGCGGTATCGCCAACAACATCAAGAGCGCCAAAAAAATGGTCGACCGCGCGCGCACCGAGGTATGGGACGCGCTCGAAGAGATTATCGAAGAACACCCGGTCATGCTGAACCGCGCACCGACGCTGCACAGGCTCGGCATTCAGGCCTTTGAGCCTGTATTGGTCGAGGGCAGGGCGATCAAGCTCCATCCGCTCGTCTGTACCGCGTTCAACGCCGACTTCGACGGCGACCAGATGGCGGTTCACGTGCCGCTTTCCGCGGAGGCGCAGGCGGAGGCGCGGTTCCTGATTCTCTCCGCCAATAACCTTTTGCGCCCGCAGGACGGCAACCCTGTCACGGTTCCGACCCAGGATATGATTCTCGGCTGTTACTGGCTGACGATGAACCGGGAGAGCGAGGATATCGCCGACGACGAGGCCATCAAGCGCTTTGTGGACGAAGACGAGGCGCGGCTGGCTTATGAATCGGGCGACATCACCATGCACGAGCCGATCTATATCCGCCGGGAAGGCGAATTCCAAGGCCGGCCCATTCGTAAAATGGTTCAGACGACCTACGGCCGTATGGTATTCAATGAAAAAATCCCGCAGGATCTCGGCTATGTGGACCGCAGCGACGAGGAGCATGCGCTCGACTTTGAAATCTCCATGGTCGTCGGCAAGAGCCAGCTCTCTTCGCTGATTGCCAAGTGCATCAAGAAACACGGACTTGCGGTCAGCGCGGAAGTGCTCGACGCGATCAAGCAGATGGGCTTCCATTACTCGACGCTCGGCGCGATTACGATCTCGGTCGCCGACATGATCATTCCGTCCGCGAAGAAGAGCTTGATCGATGAGACGGAGAAAAAGATCATCCGCATTGAGCAGCAGTTCCGGCGCGGCTATATTTCCGCCGACGAGCGCGTACGGCTTACGCTTGCGGAATGGGAACAGACGACGGAGGAAATCAGCGCCGCGCTGTTCAAAGGCTTGAAGGCCGACAACCCGATCAGCATTATGGCCGATTCCGGCGCCCGCGGTTCGCGCGCGCAGATTCGCCAGCTCGCCGGTATGCGCGGCCTCGTCCGCAATACGGCAGGTAAGATTATTGAAATTCCGATTAAGGCGAATTACCGCGAAGGTCTGACGGTTCTGGAATACTTTACCGCCTCGCGCGGCGCGAGAAAGGGCCTTGCCGATACGGCGCTTCGTACCGCCGACTCCGGCTATCTGACGCGCCGCCTCGTCGACGTCTCGCAGGATGTGATCATCCGCGAGGAGGACTGCGGAACGACCGATGGGATTGAGGTCTACGAGATCGTCGACAACGGACAGGTCATTGAAAAATTCGAGGACCGCCTGATCGGCCGTTATCTGGCCGACGACTTGGTCGACGAAGCCACCGGCGAGGTGCTGATCTCCAAGGAGAAATTGCTCACAGACGCCGACGCGGCGCTGATCAAAGGCCGCGGTATCGAGCGGATCAAGATCCGATCCGTCCTCGCCTGCGCCTGCAAGCACGGCGTGTGCGCGAAATGCTATGGTTCCAACCTCGCCACGGGTACGGCGATGAATCTCGGCGAGGCCGTCGGTATCATTGCGGCGCAGTCGATCGGCGAACCCGGCACACAGCTGACCATGCGTACCTTCCACAGCGGCGGCGTCGCCAGTAAAGACGCGGTCGATATCACGCAGGGTCTCCCGCGCGTTGAGGAGATGTTTGAGGCGAGAAAGCCCAAGCGCGCCGCGGTGCTCGCGGAGATTTCCGGCACGGCGCATGTCGAGCTTTCCAAAAAGAGCTCGGTGAAAAACGTCACCATTCAGTCGGACGACGGCGAGGTGCGCCTCTACCCGCTGCCCATCAGCGCCGGCATTCTGGTCGAGGATGGACAGGAGGTCAAAAAGGGCGATATGCTGACGCAGGGCGTTTTGCACCCGCAGGACGTGTTGCGTGTCCGCGGCGTCGAAGCGGTGGAGGACTATCTGATCAAAGAGGTTCAGAAGGTCTACCGCCAGAGCGCCATGGATATCAACGACCGCCATATCGAGATCATCATCCGACAGATGATGCGCAAGGTGCGCGTCGACGATCCGGGCGATACGGATCTGCTGCTCGGTTCGTTTGTCGATCGCTTTGAGCTCGCCGAGCAGAACGCAAAGGTGCGCGAGCGCATGGAAAACGGCGAGGAAAATCTGGCGGAAGCGCAGTATTCGCCGACGCTGCTCGGTATTACCAGAGCTTCGCTGGCGACAGATTCGTTCCTGTCCGCCGCATCGTTCCAGGAGACGACGCGCGTCCTCACGGAAGCGGCGATCAAGGGCAAGGTCGATCCGCTGATCGGATTGAAGGAGAACGTCATCATCGGTAAGCTGATCCCTGCGGGAACCGGGATGGAGGATTACAAAACCGACAGCACCGACGAACGCCTGACGGCCGCGCAGTATGCTTTCCGCCGCGGCACCGTTCATACGAGCGTCACGGGCGAAGACGATATCCTCCTTGACGACGGCGAAGCGGACGAAGCTTATGAAGAAGATTTGGCCGAATAATCGCAGCAGAGCGTCAGAAAAAACGCGAAACCCGTTTTGACGGATGCCGAGAATTTCCCTGCGCCGTCCTCCGTTTTCCACATGGAAGACGGAGGACGGCGCAGGGGATGAGAACCTTTCTCTTTGCGCCATCTTTTTTGAGAAAATTCTCCTGAAAAAATTCCTGACAGGTATTGACAAACTGGCGGGAAACGTGTATAATATATCAAGTCGGGGCTGCGTTAGAGAGTAACGCAGACAACCAAAATGGACGCTTAGCTCAGCTGGTAGAGCACTCGCTTGACGTGCGAGTGGTCAGCGGTTCGAACCCGTTAGCGTCCACCAGCGATAAAAGGTTGATAGCGAATCGTGATTCGGTTCGTTATCAGCTTTTTTGTTTTTTGGGGTCGGTATTTTCTCTTCGGAGGTGCAGGACAAGTGAGCCGCATCGTGATCTTTGACTTATATGACACCCTTCTCAACGAGATTTCCTTTGACTTTGAAAGAGGCCTTGGCGCTTTGTATGAGCTGGGGTTTGGGGCGGTGTGTACGAGGCAGGCGTTTCTCGCTTATGCGGCTACGTTTTTGCCGCTCTATGAAAAGAGGAAGACCGACAATACAGAAGTCAAATTTTTGGATGAATACCGCGCCTACTGCAAACGGTTTCGTTTTCAGCCCGAACCTGCGGAGGACGATGTCGAGTATGCGGTCATGCGCCGTATGGCGGAGGTGTCGCTGTCTGGGGAGGTGACGGACACGCTGGCGGCCTTGGCGGCAAGGAACACGAGCATGTATATCTTGACAAACAGCATTTTCAGCGCTCAAGCGAACAAAAGACTGTTGCAGGAGTTTGGGCTGAGGCGCTATTTTCAGGATCTGTACAGCAGCGCCGACGCCGGTATGCGCAAGCCGGCGAAAGCGTTTTTTGATTACGGAATTGGCCGGATCCTTGCGGAAAATCCGGAGACGCGCCGCGGCGAGATTTCCTTTGTGGGAAACGATTACGATTCAGACGTGAGCGGGGCCGCCGCGGCGGGGCTGCGGCCGGTCTGGTACTGTGCGGCGGGGCGGGAAACCGGCGGCCGCCGGACAAACGCGGGCATCCGGGTCATCGAGACTTTTCAGCGTCTGATCGACATCGTGCAGTAAAAATAGATCGGCGGACGTTCACTGAGTCAAAAGCGACGGCGTCTTGCGATGTTTCGGGAGATGTGCAAAAATCCCGTTTGCGGAAAAATGCCCCATACGGCAGGGAATGCGGCGCGCATGCATACGGCGAGACGGTTATCGATAGGAGGAGAAATTTGATGAGCCAAACGGAGCAGATCAAAATGCTGAAAGACGCGGTGGCGCGCAGCCGCCGCCTGTGCGTCTTTACCGGCGCAGGCATCAGTTGTCCGTCGGGGATCCCCGACTTTCGTTCCGCGACGGGGTTGTACCGAGAGAAAAGCGATACCGGGTACAGCCCCGAGGAGATCATTTCGCATTCGTTTTTCACCGCAAATCCCGAGGCTTTTTTCGCGTTTTACAGAGACAAGATGGTTTATCCGCAGGCGGCGCCGAATGCGGCGCATACCTACTTCGCTGAATTGGAACAGGCGGGGAAGCGCGTCTCGGTCGTCACGCAGAACATCGACGGGCTGCATCAATCCGCCGGCAGCACAGAGGTCTACGAACTGCACGGCAGCGTCCACCGCAATTTCTGTACGCGCTGCGGCAGATTTTATGATCTTGCGTATTTGCTGCGCGCGGACGGCGTACCGCGCTGTGCAGACGACGGCGCGGTCGTCAAGCCGGACGTCGTGCTGTACGAGGAGACGCTCGATGAAACGGTGGTTAAGGGCGCGCTCGACGCGATTTCCGGCGCAGATACGATGATTGTGGTCGGTACGTCGCTGGTCGTTTACCCTGCGGCGGCCTATGTTCGGTATTTTCGGGGCGATACGTTGGCGCTGATCAATTTGGCTCCGACCGCCTATGATTCCGAAGCGGATATCGCCATACACGACGACATTATCCGCGTCGTCGGATGGCTTCGGGAAAAATAAGGCGGCGCTTGGTTGAAATCGGCGGCGGCGACAGAAAAATACGCAGAACGCGGATACGCTGTCCGGCTTTGACATTTCAGCTCTTTTGGATGTGATCGCAGCATATGCCTCTGGCTAATCGCGGCAGACGCAGCTTCTCCGTCCGCATACCGATTTCTTTTCACCCAACCGTTGGAAAGGCGTTTCGGCATGGGCGACGCGACGGACATCGATATACGCCGACAGGCGGTAGAAATA
>ERZ772860.338-NODE-338-length-43891-cov-6.123186_pt1 | contig 43891 bp, 76 predicted proteins | sample MGYA00511342_ERZ772860 | MGnify/ENA primary metagenome ERZ772860 (study PRJEB29015, sample SAMEA2737665) | human gut metagenome | biome: human gut; feature: human-associated habitat; material: faeces | place: China | collected 2012 ... | reverse complement strand
CCCCGTCGAGTTCAGCACCATGTTCACCGTGATGTCCAAGGGCTTTATCGTGGGGTGGTGCCAGCGGTCCTTGTCCGCCTTGTTGTACGGCGAGACGTACCACTTGCGCTTGGTCTCGTACGAGCCGTACAGCTTGACCCCGGGATCGCGGGCGTAGACGATGTACTCGGTGTCGGAGAGGAACTTGTTGTTGCATGCGGGGACCGGGTTGGTCTTGTGCCAGGTCAGTATGTCGGTGTTGCACCCCCTGGCGTCGAACCAGGACAGGTACTGGAGGATCTGGGCCTTGTTGCACCAGATGTAGATGTTGACCTCCCTGAGCTTGGAGACGATCTTCTCCAGTAGCTGGTCGTCGATCCCGTCGGACAGCGGTGCGATCTCGGAGCGGTACGTGCGGTTGGCGGGGCCGAAGGAGCCGCCGCCGTGCCTCCCTAGCTTGTACGGGGGATCCATGATGACGAGATCCACGGAGCCGTCCGGGATGCGGTCCAGGCCGGTGCGGCAGTCCTCGTTGTAGACGATGTCGGTCTCGATCATCTATGGACCTCCGCGGGGACGATCTCCATCGATTCGATGTTCGTCGCGATCAGCGTCAGGAAGTCGCCGTGACACGTCTCCAGGTCGAAATGGATGGTAGGTTTGTTCGATCCGTACACCCCCGGCGTATAGGCGTCTTCGACGCGGGCCGTCAGCCTCCATGACAGTTCCTTGGCCTCCCTCCAGCTGCCGCAACGGATGGCGTACGTCTGTCCGGAGACCATCCGTATCACAAGGTCGGAGGGGCGCTTGGGTTCGTTCCTGTGTTTGCAGTCGGGGTCCTCGTCATACCATACGCTGCAGGCGATGGGTTCCTTCATGGCCACACCTCCACCGAGAACGTGTAGAGGGAATCCCCGTTGCTGTTCCCCGTGATGCTGTCCATGTGGAACACGGCGTCATCGAAGCTGTCGAACACGCCGTCCCCGTCCTCGAAGGGCTCGAAGTCCGGGAAACCGCGCTGGTTCTCGAAGAGGCGGTAGCATGTGCACTCGATCCTCATGACGCCCCCTCCTGGAATCTTCCGAGTCTGGTCTGGCCGTTCATATAATCGCGCTCGGTCCTCTCGGCCTCGGAGATGCGCTCGACCGCCCGTCCGTAGAACCCGGGGTCGATCTCTATGCCGATGAAGCTCCGTCCGGCACGGACCGCGGCAACCCCCGTGGTTCCGGAACCCATGCACGAATCCAGCACTGTGTCCCCCTCGTCGGTGTACGAACGGATAAGGAACTCGCACAGCTCCACCGGCTTCTGAGTCGGATGGTCCCCTCCCTTCCATTGGCCGAAGCGGATGATCGAGCGCGGGTATCCCATCCCCGGAGTCCCGGAATGGGGCATGACCGTGAACTCGCCGTAGTTGGTGGACTTGGCACCGCCCTTGGTTTGGTGAACCCTCTTGCCGGTCGGCATGAACTGGGGGTTGTACGTGGGGGCCCTGCGGTAGAACACCAGGATGTTCTCGTGGTTCTTGAGCGGGGCACGGGATGCGTTGAGGAAGCCTGTCGGATGGGACTTCTCCCATATCCATTCGTATCTGAGCTCCCGTAGGTTGCTGGCGCCAAGGATCGTGGTGAACGGCTGCTGCGAGAACAGGACGACGGCGGCATCATCCTTGGCTATGCGCCTGTACTCTTCCCATAGCCGGTCCAGCGGGACGACGGAGTCCCATCCGTTGTTGGTGGTCCCGTAGGGAAGGTCCGTGAGGATCATGTCCACGGAGCCGTCCGGGATCGTGGGCATTATGTCCAGGCAGTCCCCGTTGAATGTGGAGACCGTCATGACATCCCCTCCCTGGATTCCACGTCGGGGACGTGTCCCGATGCCCTCTCGTACACGGTCAGATAGCGCCATCCTACCGGTATCTCCTCCCTCGGCGTCAGAACGTGGGCGTAGCGGTATCCGGGTGAGGGACACCCTGACGAATACCTGAGAAGGCGGTCGTACCATGACCTCAGAACCCCCATCGAGTAGAGTCTGTTCGCCATCGTCACACCCGAATCGCCGAACGTCGTGCGGATCTCGATATGGGAGACGCCGGGGTTCTCCCGGACGTACCCCTCGACCATGGCCCTCAGCGGCTCATCCATCGGTGTGCCTCCTCTCGAAGACCCACACGGGGAAGGACCGCGGGGTCTGCGCCTCGGTGAACTCGTACACGTACCCCCCGTCCGGATCGGGGACGGTCTTGCCGTAGAACAGCATGGGCTCTTCTTCGATCACATCCGACATGTCCACACCGCAGAGCTCAGCGTAGAGGCGTACGTTCTGGAAGTCCACCAGCCCCGCATCGACGACGATCCATTCGTCGTCGTCCATGAGCACGAGCTTGCGGCATATCGGCTTCCATCCGGAGCCGCCGCCCGGAGCCCTGTACCTGGCGGAGACCGTGTCGATCTCGCACACGACCTCCTTCACACCGTCCTTCACCCTGTATAGGAGACCTTCTGTGCGGCGGTCGGCCACCAGGTGGTTGAAGGCGGCCTGCCTGGCCTGGGACACCCCCGCGATGGAGAAGTCCTTCACCGGCTCCCCGTCGGTGCCTGTGACGGTCCATCCCATCATGCCTCCACCTCCTCGTACTCGACCCTGCGGATGTTCTGGGATATCTCCCCCTTCCATAGGTACATCAGAGTGCCATAACGCATCCTGGCCTGGGTGAGAGACCTGTACTCCTCGACGTCGATGGCCCCGGACTCCCATGTTATGGTTATGCGGGCCACGATGCGGTTCTCGGTGTCATCGTACCTCACCGGACCGAAATGGGAGTCGATGTCCGTGACCAGCTCCTCCCGGGAGCGGACGTGGGCTGTGGTGAAGTCCATGGCGTTCGCCATCGGTCCACCTCCAGCTCAAGAACGTCCTTCGAGAAGATGGCCTCGTCATCGTGGCCGATGATGTGGATCGAGACGTACCTGTCCGACCTGCGGACGGCGCGAAGGACCTCCTCCCTGGGCCATGCAAGGTACTCGATGTACCCGTAGCTTCCGGGGCACCTCCCGCGGGCCTCGTTCTCCTTGGATTCCATCTCCGGGCCGTCGTAGCGCGGCCTCAGCTCCAACGCGACGTCCAGGTCCCCCAGCGTGTCGTACTCGGGGTTGTTCACGTATGAGCCGAAGACCACCGCCCTGGGGATGGTGTAGCAGTACGATGGGTCGGAGTTGACCGACTTGATGTTGGCCTTCACCGCCTCCAGCTTCCTGTCTGCGGTGGAACGCTTCATCCTGACCCTCCTGTCGGTCATCCGCACCACCCCCTGATCGTCTCAAGGGACTCGTCGAACATCCTGGCGATGAGTACCCTGGCAACGACCTCCGCCTGGGATGCGTCCAGGTGCTCCTGGTCCTCCGGGAACGTGGGCCTCTCCTCGTCCGGATAGTAGGCCCTGTGCCGGGAGATGCCCTCCCCCGGGATCAGAAGGAGCATGGTCCAGAGGACCTGCCTGTGCGTAGTTGGAACCTTGGTCATGGTGCAGATGCCTCCCCGGGGATCGATGACGGCATCGACGAACTCCTGCTTCGGGATGTAGCGCTCCATAGGGTCGGCCAGCCCGCACTTTATGAGGAAGTCCCGGCAGTAGCTGTCGCGGATCTCGGCCAGGGCCGCCTCGACCTCGGAGATGTCCTTGGTCATGACGTACGGGCGGATGCCCGACAGCGATGGCAGCTTGCCGTAGGTGGCTGTGCTGACCCCAAGCTCGTCGATGAAACAGGTCCACCAGCCGTTGCCCTTCCTGGCGCATGCGACGATGCTGCTCCTGGCCTGGGAATCGCGCCTGACGTAGAAGCGGACCTCGTCCATGCGGCCGGAGGGCACGAGGGCCCCTCCGAGGACCGAGACGGGGTCCACCGTCTCCCTGATCGCGATACGGAGCGCCCGGAGCTCGTCGGTGGTGAACTCGAAGGTCATGGTACCGTCCTGATGGACGGCCTCGACCCTGGCGGTACCGTCCGGACCGACGGGATGGACGATCAGACGGTTCCCGTGAATGTCGGTGGAGACGCGGGTTGCGTCCATTCCGGTGTCGTCCGTCACAGAACCACCCTCCCGATGAATGTGACCGTCCAGACGGCCACTAGGACCGCGAAACATCCGATGCATACGCGGAGGAGTCTGAACATGGCGGCCATGTCCTTCTCCAACTGTGCGATGCGGGCATCGTACGAACGGCGATCGAATGATCCGTCGGTCATTCCACCGCCTCCAGAATCCCTTCGATCCATGCCTCCCATGCTTCGACGCACGCCTTGGCCGGGACCATGTACGGTTCGGGGTCCCTGGCCGGGCGACTGATGGCGTCCCTGAGCATGATGTCCATGAGGAGACGTTCGACCATGCCGGGCCCCATCGGGAGGACGTCGTGCTCGGAGTACCTGCCGTAGCACAGCATCCACTCGGCGACGTCGGCCCTCCTGGAGATGCTGTTCATGGCATCGCCTCTTGGGAAGGCGCCTCCCTGAGCTCACGGTAGAGCTCTTCGAAACGGACCTCGTCGCATTCCATCCATGCTAGATACAGCAGCCAGAGAATGTCGAACGATGAGGTCGAGTTCATCAGTCCACCTCCCCGTCCACGAAATCGCCCAGCATCCTGACGATGCATTGCACCTCGTGCCAGTACAGGTGGACCTCCTCGCCGTTCTCGCGCGAGATCGTGACGCCGTCGGGTCTCGCGCTGATAGTGAACCTGACCTCGGTCATCCGCTCACCTCCCTGCGTTCGACGGTGAGACGGTAGCGTGCGTCCTCCAGCTGGAAGCTCCCGCTCCTGCCGGAGATGAAATCGTACCATCCGTCGCGTGTCTCCCCTGCGACTACCATCTCCATCGTGACCCTCTCCGAATCCTCGCCGCCCATCGCGGTCTCGATCCCGACGATCCTGGAATCCGAGACCGCGTCCCTGGGGCGGTACCTGGCGCATGCCAGCCTGCCGTCCATGCAATCCTCGGAGCAGAGGAAATCGACGTCCCCGTCCGGATAGACGATACAGTTGGCGCATGTGGCGCACCTGCTGTCCGGGTTGAGGATCATACACTCACCTCCGTCCAGTCGTCAGCGAACAGGCCGTCGTAGTCGTCCAGCCAGCGATCCTCCACGGAGACGGTCCCGTCCTCGTGGAGCCTGCAAGCCAGGATCACATCGCACCTGGGGCAGTTGCGGATATACATCCCCCTCAGCCACACCTCCCTGCGGAACAGGGGCTGGCGGCCCTCGGGGATGTCGATGGAATCGTACATCCTTTGGAGGACCTGGGCGAAGGTCATCTCGCGTCCCTCCACGGGACATCCGATGTCGTTCGTGCGAATCCCCCCTGGCCCCAGTTGCCGATGCCGGGATAGCTTATGCCGGTCTCCTGCTCGAAGCGCTCAAGGCGGGAGAGGATGGTCCTCATGTGGACGTTGCACTGGTAGACCCTCTTGGCCCCCACATGCTCGCACCACAGGCGGATGTCCTCCTTCTGTGCGGAGTAGCGGTCCCCCATCACTGCTCCCTCCTGTCGCGGTCGGAGCGGACGCGGATGTTCTGGCGGCACTGTGCGTACAGGTGGTTGGCCGAGATCTCGATGCGGATGTCGTCCAGGCCCGCCTCGTCCAGGAAGTCCTGGATCTCGTTGATGTCGTCCATGACGTACTGCGGAAGGCTGATCATCACATCGCCCCCCACTTGCACGATGAGCCCCTGTCGCGGCGGTGCTTCTGGATCAGCCCCCTGCTGTGAAGGTTGCGGCATGCCCCGGCCACCTGCTGCTGGGTGAGCCCTGTCTCCCTGGCTATCTGTGCGGTGAACACCGGACGCCTGGCGTAGTAGAGGTAGTCCAGGACGATGCGCCTCCTGGCCTCGGCCTCCATGAGGGCCTGCTTGCCGTAGCCGGTCATGAGGACACCCCCTCGGACGGGACGGGTTCGGTGCGGGGGAACTCCCTGTACACGTCGTTCTCCAGGTCGAAGATGACCATCTCCGGATGGATGGGATGGTCGAGCTTGACCACGATGGTGTGGGCCTCCGGCAGCCAGTCCTGCTGGTGTGCGAGACGTATCCATGTCCCCTTTATGCGGGGATGGGCCACTGGATGGCCCCTGGCGCCCTTCGACAGATGATCGGGGTCGAAGACCAGGCGGTACGTCCGGCATCCCCCTTCCGATTCTGGAGTGGGGAACCGGAAGTCGCGGGGATGCGACAGGATCAGCGACTTGACGTACCCGCGGACCCGGTCGGCGCAAAGGGGGCAAAGGCTGAACTCTGACGTGATCGGCCCGTTCTGTATCGTGACACGGGCGCTCTGCTGCTCCCTTCTTCCGCAGATGCAGCACTCCTTCGGGCTCATTGGACCGCCTCCCATGCCTCGGGGCCCTGGGGACCCATGATGGTCTTCCTTATCCTGCCGGTCATCCAAAGGGAGTTGCATACCCCGAATGCCGCAGATGCGGGCCAGCTCATGGCCTCGGCGATCTCGCCGGTGGTCATGGGACGGCCCGCCTCCTTCAGGACCGAAAGGATCTGGGTGTTGAGGCTCACTGCTCTCCCCCCTGGGTAACGCGGGCGTTCCACCTCTCCACGGCGGTCTCCGGAGCGGCGCACAGCTTCGACTGGGAACCGCACGCGGTGCACTGTATCCACACGTCCGGTGCGTACATGAGCTTGGCCCGGCCCCCGCAGAAGGGGCAAGGCTTGAGCCTGGAGTCGTAGTCCATCATTCCGACCCCTCCATCCCGTCCTCGCAGCGCTTGATGGCGCGGGTGCTGGCGATGGTCAGTATCCTGCCGACGTCGGCCAGCCCGATGGCGACGGCGCTGGCGGGGACCTTGTCAAGGATCTCCGCGGACCCCACGCGGAGCGTGGAGACGTCCAGGGAGTAGATGCCCTCGGACGTGCTGAATATGAGCCGGTCCGTGGTGTCCATGTCGCGGTAGTAGGCGACTGTCATGGCGCCTCCCTCCCTGCCTTGGAGATGATGTCCAGGACGGCCTCTACGACCTTCTTGGACGTGGCATCGTCGAGCGTGCACGTCATCCTCTCCTGCCTGTCGGAGTTGTTGACGGCGGTGAACGTCCAGGTCACTGGGCATCCCCCCTGGCCAGCGCGTCCTTCTCAGCACGTCTGACGGCGCCGGTTATGGCGTTGGCGCTGAGGATGCGCGGGATGTTGGACAGGGGCTCCCATCTCCTGGCCGTCTCCGGGATCGAATCGACCCGGGTCATCGGGCCCATGGATACGGTGCACAGCTCCACGGCGAAGATGCCGCTCTCGTTGGTGACGAACAGCATCTGGGTGCTCTCGTCCCACATTATCGGGTTCATGGGGACCCGCCCCCGTTGTTCGTGGTGTTCTCTACTGCTTGCGCTGGATCATTTGAATCATTGAACATTATTGCAACCTCCTTGGTTGACGATGAAATGAGATCGATGAGCTCGGCCAGCTCCGGGGACACCGGAGGTTCCATCTGGCCGAGCTGGTGATTGGCCGTCTTGTCCCGAACCACGGATTCGCCGACCGCCGACTGGATCTGTCCGAGGATCGACCGGATGTCGCATCCGGTCTCCTGCTGGATCATCCTTATCACGTCGTACATCAGGCGGATGGCCAGGTCCGTGAGCTCGGAGGAGCCCATGCGCCCCCAGACGTTGAGTGTGTTCAGACGCTCGACCGTCGTCTTATCGAGGAACACGTTCCGCTGGATCGGTTCGGAGTCCATCTCAATCCTCTTAGTGTGGCCTCGGGACCGTCAGCAGCAGACCGTCGCAGACGGTGAGCGTGATGCCCTCCCGGTTCCACCTGTACGAGCTGACGACCAGACGGACCGAACCGGTGGAATCCTGGATCGTGACGTAGCGCTGGCCGAACTCGGTGACATGGACGGTGAGCGTGGGATCGACGCGGAGCATGCTGCCGGATGGGGACGACTCCCATCCGTTCAGGTCCCCCTGCAGACCGTTCATAAGGGTCCAGTACGTCTCTTGGGAGATCATTCGGGACCCTCCTCCGCGATGCACTCGAAGGCGGCATCGATCATCGGCTTGCAGCGCTGGACTAGGATGTCGGTGAGCTCATGATGCTGGACCACGCGGACGGCGTCCGCGTTCATGTGCATGGTGTACCTCTCCACCATGAACCCGTCCGAATAGCCGTTCATGATCAGCCCCTTAACCTCCACCCTGCGCTCTTCGACGCTGACGTCCGTGACCATGCCCTCGAACAGCAGATGCGGACGGTCAAGACCGATCACAAAGCATCCTTTCAGCTTCCGGACCTCCTCGGCACGGGAGCAGCTGCGGATGTGCGTCTCGCACTCCCTCCGGAAGCCGAACCTCATCCCGCACAGCGGGCATTCGTACATCCTGCGCTCCTCCACGGAAGGGGGATAGCCTGTGTATTCCAGGTCCCGGATGTCCACGGGCTCCTCGGATTTGGGCAGCAGTTCCGCCGTCCATCCCCGGCATTCAACGGGACCCTCGTACAGCCCGGACTCCGGGATCAGCTCCTCCACGATCTCCCTCAGACAGCAGATGATGCGGTCCTCGGACCTTTCGCGGATGCTCCTGCCCGAAGGCGATTCGCCCTCTACCATGCTCAGCATCCCGGAGTAGCTGGTCCTGCGGACGCGGAGCTGGAAGGAGCGGAAATCCTTCCTGAAGCAGACCTGCCTGCAATGGATGCGCTGGCAGCACGATTCGGCGCCAACGACGTAGGAGCAGTCATCTTCGGTGATGCTCACCATCTTTCCCACGTACTCGGACACGTCCCGCCCGATGGGCAGACGGATGTGGTCCCTGTAGTCAGAGGCGTTGGAGAAGACGTTGCGGCAGCACGGGCACTTGTAGACCTGCTTCACGACGTCCCTGGGTTCGCATGTCATGGGAACCCCTCCACCACGCGGAACGTGTACGCGGAGCGTCCGGATCTGGTCCTGGCCCTGCCGGTCCTCTCGATGGCTCCCATCTGAAGGAGCTCCGTGACCCTGGGGGCTATCTGGTTGGGGCTGTCGGCGCCCAACCCGATGATGATCTGCTCCACCGTCACGTCCGGGTGCCTGCGGATGTACCGGAAGACCTCGGCCTGCCTCCCCTCAAGGAAGTCGTCGCTCAGCGAGTAGTACGCCTCAAGGGATGTCTGGGCCATCCTGGTCACAGTGATCATGCGTACCCCCTCCTGGATTCCGGGTCCTCGTCGGATGCCAGCCTCTGGAGGCTGTTGATGAAAGACGGTACGGCGACGATCGGGATGATGAAGGCCATCACACCCTTGCCCTGGGGATTGGGGATCTTGATCAGGATCAGGTCTCCGTCCCTCTCCATCTCCATCTGCGTGGCCTTGGCCTCCTTGAGGAGGGGGTTCCTCCTGACCAGGTCCTCATCCTTCGCGAGAAGGCCGTCCGGTGCGGCGGAGGTGTTGTCGTCGGTCATCGGTACACCTCCTCGATCAGCCTCTCGGCGGCCTCCAGGATCCTGTCCCCCTTCTCGGTGAGATTGAGCCTGCGGCTCAGCCCGTCCTCGTCCTCAGTAATGATCTCGAAGCGGACGAGCTCGTCGATGCGCTTCTTCTTGGATGATGTGGACGGGGAGCACGGGAGCGCCCTGGCGACGCTGGTCCTGTTGATTCCGGGGTTGTCCCTGACCAGCCTCAGTATCGAGAGATAGTCGGTGCGGATGATGCATCCGGGAGCGGGGGCGAAGGAATCCCTGAATCTGGGATCACTCATGGTCTCCACCCCCTGTCCTGAAGGCTCCGTGCCCGATGGCCTCGCGCACGGCGTGGTCTATCCACCTGACGGCCTCGGGGTTGTCCTCGTTCCCTTCCGGATTGCGGAACCCGACGCGGTAGAGGAAGTCCGAGAACTGCCAGCCCTTCCATCCGAGACGGGACAGGAGATGGTCCTGGATCCCGTACAGGATCCCGTCGCCGGAGCCGTCCTCCGAGACGAGCACCGCGAGATAGTGGGGGAAGCGGAAGCAGCCCGGGACCTCCCTGTGCCAAATCTCAGATGTCTCGGCCATGGGGAGACGGATGGGGGACCATCCCAGCTCCCTGAGACGGTCCCTGTCGATCCCCGTGATGTAGACGGTCCCGTCATTGAACATCCGGCCGACCTCCGGGGAGAGGACGGCAAGGATCTCGTCGGACCTCATTCCTCCCCCTCCATCACAGCGGCGATCTTCAGCAGATGGCTGACCACCTGCGTCCCGGTCCATGTGAGCGAGACGAACTTGGTGTTGTGCTGACGCGGGGCGTCGTCGATGCTGACCAGTCCGGCATCGATCAGCTCCATCAGACGGTTGTGCCTCGGATGGGAGTTGACGACGATGTCGGAGAGCTTGGCGGGCTGGAGGCGGCCGACTGCGAAGAGCACATCCATCGTGTGCTTCTTCTGAAGGGTCGTCAGCGAGTCGGGGATCATCTCGACACCCCCTTTGTATCACGTGCGATTTTTACGGCCGTCAGAATGCTGTTGGCAAACTCCTCTGCCTCGTCGGGTGTCATGTCCACGGAGAAGTGGACCCTCTTGGTCTGCACATGAACGACGACGTACTTCCAGTCATCCGTCCACCCAACCTGAGCGATCATGCTATCACCTCGTACCTGACGCGGTCCGCGTCGATGCGGCGGACCCTGCCCTTGGCGACGAGTCCCCTCAGACAGCTTTCGTGGCTGACGCTGGGGAGGTCCCTGCGTATGTCCCCGCGGGTGCATCCGGGGTGGCACGCGATGTACTCGATCAGAACTTCCGCGGGCGTCCTTCCGGGATAGCGGAGGTTGAAGAGCTCGCTCACTCGACCACCTCCTCGTTCTCGTACTTGTCAAGGTAGTCAAGGATGGCACGGAGGAACAGGACGGACACCGGACGGCCCTCGGCCTTGGCTCTGACATAGAGCCTGTCCTTGTACTCGGGCGAGATCCGGAACTGATACGCCTCGTGGTTGACCGTGAACCTCTCCGGGATGTAGGGCCTCGGTTCGTTGGGGCAGTTGTCTAGGAACTCCTCCACGACCCTGTCCATCACTACACGCATGAGACGGCGTTCGCTCTCGACCTGCTTCCTCACCCTCTCGTTCAGCGCGGGGGGCATGTATACGGTCAGTTGGCGGAGCTTTGAGCGTCCGTTGTCATTAATTGAGTGGGACTGCTCCGCATCCGTCGCCATGACTTCGGGCACGTTCCCGTACACCTCGGAACCCGTCACTTCCGCTTCGGGCGTTGCAAAGGGTTCGAAGGGGTTTGCAAAGGGTTCCCTTTCCAATGCACTCATTCTACCACCCTTTCCAACGTGGTTTCGTCGGGATTTCCGACCCTTTCCAACTCGGACCCTTTGCAATGCTCTACACCGTTCGACACGGCCTCGTTGTAAAGGGTCATGTACGTCGTGTAGCGGTCCTTCACACCCTTGTAGCGATTCTTAGGGTTGGAGGGGTCACGTTCCTTCATCTCCCATACCAAAGAAGTGGGGGAGACACCGAGAATGCGCTTTGCCACGTAATTGAGTGTCATCCCACTGCGTGCGTAGTCGTACAGCGTCTTCTCGGAGATGACCACCGTGATTCCCTGTTTGAAGCAACCATCGGGCTTGGATTCGATGTCCTCGGCGAACATGAAGCGTGCGGGACGCCCCACATGCTTACCCTCGATCTTGCGTGTCTCCATCCCAAGCTTGGTCTTCTCGTTGCGGATCTTGTTCTCCTCGTGGTTGACATGGGTGAAGACATCCTGAACTATCTTGCCGACCATCGACTCGCCGTCAACGTCGAGCTTGACGAAGCGGAACTTACAGCGGTACGGCTTGAGGTTGTCACGTAGCGCCGACAGGTTCTCCATTCTCGTGATACGGGACTGGTCGTAGGCGACGATGTAATCCACGTCCCTGTCGTTGATGATGCGGTTGACCATCATCGCCCAACCCGGGCGGTCCATGGTCATACCGGATTCCTCGTCCCTGTAGACCTTCAGCACCGTGCACCCGTGGTTGTCGCACCACTCGCGGCATACGCGCTCCTGGGTCTCGTTGGTCTGGTCCTTGTCATCGGTAGAGACGCGGCAGTAGATCACGACGGGTATGTAGTCGGCATCGTCGTCGGGAGTGATCTGAACGGGAGCGTTGTCAGTCATCGCACTCACCCCCCTTGTCGTCCGGGTGTACCAGAAGGTCGATCAGCCTGCAGTCCGTGACCATCCTCTCGACGGCGGACTCAACGACCTCGCGATCGACCTGGAAGAGCTTCGCTATGCGGGTGTACGACCAACCGTTGACCAGGAGCGCGAAGACCGCGTCGTCCATGTGTCCGAGTTCGAAGTCGATCGCGAAACGCTCCGCTATGCTCCTGTCAATGTACCTGTTGATCGCGTTGAGAATTTCGAGGTAGGGACCGTTGGAGAACCTTCCGACGTCGTCGTCGGGTTCCGGCCTTCCGTCATCGTTCCGGACCTTGCATCCGGAGTCGGAGACCTCCTGCTTTGTCCCCTTCACCTCATCGCAGTCGGAGCCGATGTCGATCAGTTCCGTCTCGCAGTCCCCGCACGGGCAGAAGCAGCGGTCGAGCCTGCGGAACCTCTCCTCGGTCAGTCCGTAGAACATGCAACCGTTGTCGCATGCTGTGCACACGTAGTCGGTCATTCGACCGCCCCCTTCCTGCCGGACGATGCGTGGAAGATCTCGCGGTACTCGTCGTACCTGCCGACCCTGATCAGAGCGTTCTTCAGCGTGTTGGCGCAGATGCCGATGGTCCCGGCCGCCTTCCCGACGGACAGACCGTTCCTGGCCATGGCCATGACGTCGTCGATGGGGACGATGGTGGCCCTGTTCCCCGGGGTGTCCTGGAGACGGTTCCCGAGTTCATCGACCTCCTCCTGGAAGCAGAAGGTCAGACGGTGTCCGATGTACTTGCCGCTGTCCCTGGCCTCCTGGATCCCCCTGCGGACCTTCTCCGAGTGGGTCTCGCTGTCGTAGAATCCGTTGAGCCACATGCGCTCCTCCGGTGTGAGAATCATGCCCTCACCCCCTTGCCGTTGAGGATGCGGTTGATTCTGCGGTAATCCCTCTTGTCCAGGGCGGTCATGAGCTGGCGGTGGTCGTCGGCCAGCTTGTACGCGGAGACCACCTTGCGGAGATCGCTCCTCTCGGCCTCGGTGGTATCATGGTGCCTGATGCGGGCCTGGACGTACTCGAAACCGTCGTCCTTGGGGGTCAGCAGTATGGAGCCGTCCTCCTGGACGGTGAGATCCAGGGCCATACGCAGCATCTCCGGATGGCGCATGGTCCCGACAATGCGCTGTATCTCCCCGTTCACCCTGGCGGTGTAGCGGTCGGCGTCCGACATGTCGGGGATGAAGACCCTCCTGGGGCCGTCGTAGAAGAAGGCGCCCTCGCAATCCGGTGAGTTGGCCATGCGGCGGAGCTGCTTGAGGGTGGTCACTGCGATCCCTCCCAAGGCCCCATGTCAACGCGGAGCGTGACATGGACGGCATCGTCGGAGTCGGTAGCGGACACGTCCACATCCTCCACCGGGTGGATGGCGTCGGAGTCGTCGAAGATGAGGAACATCGAACGGACTTCCCCGCTCTCGACCAGGATGAGTGTGACGGCGCCTCCGAGAAGGTCCATCTCCCACATGGCGTCGTCCGTCCTCTCCCAGAGACCCCCATCGTGGGGGCCGTCGGCCCATCCGCGGACCTCGTCCGCGATGGCGGGGGCGAGACGGAAGCCGATCTCGATGGTTGTGCCGGATGTCAGTGGTACTTCCATTCCAGGTCCCTCCTGACAGCAACAAGCCAGAACGGATGGCGTTCGTAATCGATGATGCACTTCCAAGCCGGGTGGCGGGCCTCGTACCAGTCGATGAAGTCGCTGACGTCCCTGGCGGTCATGTGAGTCTCGGCGAGATCCAGGAGATACCTGGGGTACTTCTGCTGGGTTTCGGGGTCGAAAGGCGGGTCCTGATAGGTCTCCGCGATGGTGGTCGTCCTCGTGGGACCGGCGCGGCCGTTGCGGGAGACGAGACGCCTGCAAGCAAGGGCCATCATTCCGAACCCTCCTCGTCCTTGGGTCTCCTGAGACGGAAGGTACGTCCTGCGGGCTTGTCGGCCTTGGGGGCCTTCTCCTTCTTCCTGCCGGATCCGCGGGAAGAGGTCCCGGCGGATGATGAGGACCTTCTGCCCTTGGCCTTCTTCGGGGGCTCCTCCTGGATGATGATGGGAGCGGGCTCCTCCTTGACGACGGGTTCGGGCTCCGGGACGGTCTCCGTGCGGGCGGGCTCCGGTTCGGAGATGGGGATGGACTCCGGCGCGGCGGCGACGCGGGTCTCCTTGGGCGCCATGGCGGCGGCCTCGAAGACCATGGCCTGATACTGGGCGCGGGCCAGGCGGTCGGCCTCGTCGTGGATGAGGCGCTGGATGTCGGCGTCCTCCATTATGAAGCGGGCCTTGTCCGTGAAGGACATGGATGACAGGGGGGTCGGGGCGTCGTCGGCGGATCCGGAAGCGTCCTCTGTGTCCTCGGCATCATCCTCGGATCCCTCCTCGATGTCCTCCGGTGCGGGTTCCCATCCGTCCTCGGATTCGTTCTCCGAGTCGTCCTCGGAGTCGTCCTCAAGGTCCTCGGGTGCGGGCTCCCATCCGTCCTCTACCTCCTCGGCGTCGGGGGTGGATTCCTCGTCGTCCTCGTCCATCTCGTAGAAGCTCCCGGCGTTCGGCGAGTCCTCCACGACGTAGGCCTCATGGACATCGGCGAGATGCGCGGTTCCGTCGTCTCCGAAGACGAGAGCGACATGTCTCGGGCCGTCCCCATCGTCGGTGTCCTCGGGTTCCTGGCCATCGTCGGTGTCCTCGGGGACGTCCTCCGTGTCCTCGGTTTCCTCCTCGGTAACGGGCTCCTCGACGGCCTCCTCCCGGGTGTCGTCATCCTCGGCATCATCCTCGGATTCCTCCACGGGCTCCGGCTCCACCTCGGGCGCGTCCTCGCCGTATGCGACACGGCGGATGCGGGCCTCGATGTCCTGATGGGCCTGCTGGGATGCGAGATACATGCTCACGTAGTCGGCGTCGCCGGAGAGGATCGTGTTGAGAAGGGATTCCTCGACGGCGATCACACGCTGGAGCCTTGAGTTCAGAAGGGCCTCCGAATCGGAGAGCTCGTAGAGCTCGTCGTCGCGAAGGGACTCGTCCTCCGCAGCAATCTTGGCGTCGTTGATGGCCTTGGTGAGGGACACCTTGGCCAGACGGATGAAGGACATCACATCGCGGACGTGGTTGCCCCAGTCCGACGGGAATGAGCCGGACTGGCGGTAGGACGCGATGGTGCGGACCGAGTCGTCGAAGCGGTTGTATGCAAGCGCGGCGCGCCTGAAGCTGACGTCGAAGGCGCGCATCTTGTCGGACACTCAGCATCCCCCCGGAACGACTCCCTGGGACCTCTTGAAGGCCCAAATGGCGGCCGGACGTGTAGGGTAGTCCGCGGAGACGAACCCGCATTCCATGCAGATGACGTCCCAGTGCTGTCCGTCCCCCTTATGGGCGCCGACGGACATGATCTCGCGTGACTCGCAGCGGGGGCATCTCATTCCGGCACCTCCGTGAGCTCCACGCTCTCCACCGCGGCGAGATTGATCACGAGACGGTCCGTGCCCACGGGCTCAAGGTTCTGGGCGTACAGACGGGACAGGACCATGGGCTCGTCCTCGACTGTGAAGTCCTCCGGGTACGCGACGGCGATGAGGCAGTCGTTGAACCTCTCAAGGAGCGTGATCGCGTCGGCGTACCATTCGCACCTGATGAAAACGGAGCGTCCGGATACGAGGTTGACGATGACCTGCCACTGCTTCACGACACCACCTCCTTTCCGATGAGGTTGCGCTGGTTCTCGGCCTCCCTCAGAAGGTCGGATGCGAGGCAGATGGTCGTGACCGCGGAGATGTAGATGCGGTCCCATTCGGAGTATAGGTCGTAGTCGCCGACATGGCGGACGGCCTTGCTGATGTGGTCGTAGGCGGCGTTCTGGATGGTGGTCTGGTTCTGGATCCCCAGGATCTTGTTCTTGACCGCCGGGTACGGGTCGTACTTCTCTCTGATGTCGTTGATAGAATTGATTGAATCGGGCGTCAAATGTATCCCTCCAGCCTTGTCGGCTTGTCAGAATCGTTTGGATTGTCAGCCGGCGGGTCCCCCGCCGTGCGGACGGTGTCAAAAGAATCCAGCTGGCGCTGGGTGCCCGCGGCGATTGCTGCGTTGATGTTGTTCTGGGCGGCGATGAGAAGGTTGGTGTGCTCACCGATGTTGACCAGGGCGGTGGTCTGCTTCTCCTGGATCCCGATCATGCGGGACAGGATGGAGTCCATGTCGTCCAGGCGGGTCTGGTGCGAGACGATGACCTTGGAGGCGGTCTCGATCTTGGAGTGGGCCTCCGATGCGCTGGACTCGACGGAGCTCAGACGGGCGCGGGCGGACTTGATCTCGGTCGGGAGATTGGCGAAGATCTGGACCTTCTCCCAGTCGGTCATCCCCCCGTGGGCCTCGGACATCTCCGCCTCGGGGATTCCGGGGGAGGTGTCAACGAAGATGTCCCCGTCATGGACGTCCTCACCCTGCGGGATGTGGGCGACGATCGGGGATGAGGGGAGGGCGCAGTCGAAGAGGCCCTTGATCTCCGGGTCGGTGAGCTGCCATCCGTTCTGCCTGAGAAGACCCGCGATGTAGAGCGCGCGATCGACGAAGACGGCCTTGGCCTCATCCTTGGAGTCGAACTTCAGCGGATCCAGGAAGAGGCGGCCCGGGTAGACCATGAAGACCATCCCGCCCTTGGATCCGAAGCGTATCTGGACCTTGGTATCGACACCGAAGATGTGGACGGTGGCGCTGCGGACGCGGTTGCCCTTCATGTTCGTGGGCTTCTCGGGGTCCCAGATGCCCACGGTGTGGCCGTGGACGTCCTTGATCGGGTCGAAGGTGCCGACCTTGCGGACCTTGGTGAAGCGGATGCCCCCGCTCATGTGGGCGACTACGTAGCCTTCGGGGCAGTCGGGTCCGATGCTTATGCCGGTGAAGTTGACCTCGGGAAGGTCGGTCTCCCAACTTCCGGAGGTGCCGTTATTCCGAACGGCCCATCCGTTACTTCCGGAATCCCCGGATTCTTCCCCCTTCGGGGGAAGGTTGGTCTGGTTTCCGGAAACGTTGGGATCCTCGTAGATGACGGGGTTCTTCGTGCCGGGGATGGCGCGGATCTCGCCGTAATGCTCAAGGTTGGCGACGACGTCGTAGACCGAAGACTTGGGCATGTTGAGCTTGCTGGCAATGGCGTGACGGGAGTGTCCCGAGAGCAGCATCGCCTTGACCTTGCGCTCAACGGAGGTGAGCTTGGGATGGGTCATTCGGCGGCCCCCGGGAATGGACGGAAAATCCTCGGAACTTCCGGGGTTTTCGGCCCCCATCCGTTCGGGTCCGAACGGGTACCCGTTTTTGCATTGTTTCCACTTCCGGAAATGGAGGGTGCCGATATACTACGTATATCGAGGGACCCCGGAACGGCCCCCCTCGAATTTCCGGAAATCCGGAAATGCAAATTGGCAATCGGCAACGGTGAGAAACGGGTGTTTTTCGATGTGCTAGACGGTGCGATAACCGACGGGAAAAGCAAGCGGGAAACTGACGCGGAACGGGGATCACAGCGCAAGGCCATCTCCCCCGTGTGCGGTCGAGTACGTGTCGGCTGTCGTGAAGACGAACGGTTGGAAAAATTCCGTCGCCTCAGCGGGGCGTGTCCGCCCCCTGCCCGCCTCTTGATAGCAGAGGCTGGTCGTTGCCTCCTTGGGCGGATTGCAAAGTCTCATTCTGGTTCACGGCTCCCAGAGTGAGCCAACAATGTTATGAGACCCAACGAGTGTTCAGATTCACAGTTCGGGATTCGACCCCGAGTTCGGATCCGGACACTTCAGGACGATCACACTGCCGCCGCTCGAAACGCTCGAAGAGGCCTATGACAAATTGGAGCGCTTCATCGCACGTCATACTGCGTGAGACGAGACGCATCCCAAGCCTCGTCGAACATCAGGAACGGGGTTGTTGACCCATTCTGATTCTCGTAATGGCAATTCGGGGTATAAAATGGCGACGATACCCCGAAAATCCACCTTTTTCTATGTCTGGCACATCGATAAATGTGGAAATTGCGATTCGAAATTGGTTTCCGGAACGGCCCCCTTCGCGTCGGCGGATCGGGGGGCCGTTCCCGGCTGTTCCGAACGATTCTGATTCCGAATCGTTAACCGGTGTTGACGATTCGGGGAATCACATCGGAACCGAACGGATATCCGAGGGGATCGTCGAAGACGGAGGGTTCGGCCGCTTGCCCTTGAAGAGCACATCAGCCAGCCCCCTGTTCGCCTCCTGGACCTTCCTCGGATCGGCAGCGAGATAGAAGCGCATCGTGGTGCTCACGTTCTCATGACGCATCATGCGTCTCAGCGTGTCTATGTCCGTACCGAGATCGTACAGCGATGTGGCGTACAGCCTCCTCAGACAGTGTGTCGTCACTACGACGCCGGCACGCTTTCCCAGAGCCGAAACCATGTCCCCGACGGTGTCCGGCGCCATGCTCTCACCCGGATAGTAGTGCCTGCGTACCAGGAGATGCCCGTCCGAATGATCGCCATGTGTCGCGATGATCCTCTCCCTCAGCGGCATGTAATCATCTATCGCCTCCCTGACCTCCTGCGGGAGGTCCATGACCACCATCTTTCCGTCCGGTCCGTGACCCTTCCCGCGGATCGTGATCCTGTCCCTCCCGATGTCCTCCAGCCTGAGCCATGCGATCTCCGACCTGCGGAGACCAAGCATCGCGCCTAGCACGAGGATCACATACTCGTCCGGTTCGGCATGTGAGACGAGCTTGAGCCAGTCATTGAAGAAGATGAACCGGCGGTTGACCACATCCATCGGATTGTTCCACATGATGCGGGCCTCATGATACGGATTGGTGCCCGTGATGAACTCCAGGAAGAGGCCGAAGTTGCGAAGGTACACCTGGGCGGTGGACTCCTTGAGGTTGTCCATGAGGGAGCGGAGATACTGCAGCGTCTCCGATGTTATGTCGCGGAGCGTCCCGGCCCATCCCGATGCCGTCAGACGGTTGTAACAGGACAGGACCGAACGAACCTTGTCGGTTATGGTGTACTTGCGGTAGTCGCGATGCTCCAGCGTACCGATGTATAGCTGAAGTTCGGGCTCCAATTCATGTCCGCGTGCTATCGAGTAGATGTAGGCCATGTTGTCGGCGTTCCTGTCCGGAACCGTGAGCTCACGGTACGGGTTGGTGCCGGTCTTGAAACTAATGAACGAGCCTAGGGCACGGAGATAGCGGACGCGGCAGTTATCCGTGATCTCGCCGCACATGAGATCGCTGAGCCTTTCGAACTCGTCCACTCCGATCATCTCCGGAGTGAGATCGTCCACGTCCTCCCACAGCCTCCTCACGCAGTGACGTACGAACTTCACGTTGTCCCTGATCCGGTTGGAAGGGACGCCGGAAGAACTCAGCCATTCCGAATAATGCTGGAGGTCCCTGTCGAAGTCCTCGGACCTCCAGTACGGAAGTCCACGATGTTGGTCGGTCCCCTCGTTGACGGCGCGGACGAAGTCCATCCATGCGCGGATGTATCCTCTGCGGGTACGGTCCGCAACATGCGACATGCGGAGTCTGAGAAGGTCGATGTGCTCTGTTGTGGCCTCACGCGGATCGACGTCGCCACCGAGGACACGTTCGCAATGAGCGGCGAACCTCATCCTGTCGTGAACCGTGGCCTCGGCAAGGCCGCGTTCCCTCAACCATCCCCCGTAGGTGCCCAGATCCTCATCCCATAGGGCCCCTGTTATATACAGTTCAATCCGTTCGTTCCTCGTCATTGGATGCACCTCCGATGACCGGCCCGGTGCTGGATTGGCGTCTGTCGCCGGGCCGAAATCGGTCATGCATCCCTTACCCTTCTTACGCTGGTAGAATACGGATCATGTTTATTTAAAGGCTACGTTTGTAGTCGTTTAAGCTACATTTGTAGTCCATTCTAAATAAGAACGTAGCTTGTTAGGCTACATTCTATATATTCCCAATCCAATCATACCCTCATGAGCGCACCAGTGGGTTTCCAGATATCCGACGATGCCCTCGAATGGTGCGAATCCGAAGTGTCCGCCGGACATTTCAACTCCTTCTCGGACGTGGTGGACTTCTCGCTCCGCTTCCTGCTGATATCGATCCGCAATGGGGAGGCCCCGTCCCCGAGGCACAGCACCCGGACCACAAGGAAGACCGCCAGGGTGAACGGTTGGGTGCTGGACGAGTTGATGGCTACGGGCATGTTCCGGAAGACGGATATCGCGGACTACGCGATCATCCATCTCCGCGACAGTCTGGACAAATGATTTCTTGTCGGAAGACATCGGCATTGACGGAGGGCCCTGTTCCCGCTTGCGGTTTCTACAGGATCGCTTGCATCCCATCCCATCTACCGGGTCCTCCGCCCCTTGCAGAAGATGGGATGGGGATCGTGCCCGAGAACCGAAGGCACCTTCAACACGGACGTCCTTCACGAACGCATGGCGCGCACGGCGAAGCACCTGATCATGGTCCCGGTATGCTTCCGGGACGTCATCGGGAACCACCGCTCCAAGACCGGGAGGGAGGATGCCGTGTACTTCGTGGAGGGGATCATGAGGGAGCTCCTGGCCACCGCCGACGATGCGGAGCTGAGGCGACTGTACGCCGCGGTCCGCCCGCCCCGGGTGAAGGAGCCAAGGATCATGCTGACCGTGACGCTGCCGGAGGGATTCGGACAGGACGTTCTCGGCGGGAGGCTGTCCATGTCCCGGATCGCAGCGATGGCGCTGTATTCGTACTGCGAAGGCTCGTTGAAATCGGACAGGTACACGGCGCCCGGGACTACTGAGATTGAACCCCGAAGGGGGTTTTCGGCGTTTTCGGCCACCCCCGTCCTAACTTCAAATACCACATCACATCGTCCGCATCCATGGACTGCTCCGACTTGCTGGACCGCATCGATTCGAACGTCGCCGCCTTGGATTCCGAACTGGGATGGCGGATGAGCGGTGCGGCGATCAGCGGAGCCAGGGTCCCGACGTTCAAGGACTTCCCCTCGGACGGGAAGGGCCCGCAGTGGTTCACCGAGACGTTCCTTGTGGCGTCGATCCTGGATTCATTCGGCCTGGCGGACACCCGTTCGGGGGACTGGACGCCGGAGTCGATGCTGCGCGGGAGATTGGCCGTGGCCACGCAGGCGATGAACCGCCCGCTGGGGGATGCGGAGCAGAAGGCACTAAGAGCGATGTCGGAGAACGGGTCGGCCGGAGCGGTGGCCACCGACGGGTTCGTGTGGACCGTGATGATCAGGCGCGGGAGCGGAGCGGTGGTCACGAGGCACGACCTCCGGCCGTATTATGTAGAGGCGTTGGAGAGGAGACGGTTCAGGGACGCGGTGGAGAGGGACAGGAGAGGGGCGATGAGGTTCGTAAGCGTGATGGGGAGGATAGCCGGAGAAAGCCATCCCAGGGAGCATGGCCAGACGGATCCGGGAATGAATCGTCAACACCGCTTAACGAATCGATGGGAACTATGACGGATGCTCAGTCTGTTCGAGCTTTGGGACCGAATGGAGAATGGATTCGACCGTCCCTTCCGGGACGGCGGTAAACAGTTTCAGGCACTTCTCATCCCAGTGCCATGGGCAAGTCGTTTGGAGAAAGAGAGAGCGTGATGTGTGATCTCGGATCCACCGACTGGGCTCCGCGGGCAACCATCGAATCGGATGTCCTGGGATCGTATCCGTTGGCGTAGAGGCGCACGGTGTTGCTGTTCAGCGGTGTGATGACGCCGTCGGCGACGGGGTCGGATTCGAAGACGAGGGGTTCAACGGAACCGATGGGATCGGCGTCGAAAACAAAGGCCAGGCGCCCCCCTATGCTCGCGCGCGAGTACGACAACGCGTTGTAGGCGGCCGCACAGGACAATCCATAGTCCGTAGACGAAGACGCGTAGTACGAGTAACCGCCGACATAGAGAACACGGTTACTACTTGAGCTAGTGTAGTTATAGTCGCAGGTTCCGGAAGAGGAGGAACCGCCATTCGCAGTGGGCATTCCCCAAAGCTCTGCGTGCGAAGTGCAGGGAGACGATCCATATCCGTTACCAGGAAGCGACTGAGCGATGTATGTCACGTAGGTTCCAGATGTGGCGTCCGTCGGGACGGCGGACTGGTCTATGTAGTATCCGCTCCTTCCGTTGATGACGATACCGTCCACGAAGTCAAAGACGGATCCCCAGGCGTTCTCGATGAACACCTTTACGGAGTCCTGCATGTTGGATGAGCTGCTGCCCCTGTTCCCCGCATAGGGTCCGGACTGGTCGAGCTCTCCGGGGATGGTGTAGTAAGGCGTGCCGTCTTTGTAGACGTCACCGTTGCCGGCGACGCTCTGGGAGTTCCAGGAGTCCATCACGGCCAGAGCGCAGTATTTGTAAAGTTCCCACTGGTAGAAGTTCCACACCATGGCATATCCCGTGTCCCCGCTCCCGTCAGCGTCCACAAGCTGATTGTTGGCATAATCGCGGAACGTGGCCCTCGTCTCATCAACCAACGGGGTCGTCCCGGATGTGGACGTCAGTATCGTCTCCCCGTCAACTGTGGTGGTCGAAGCCTCGAAGACCCCGAACCCCACGTACGAAAAGACCTCCCCCTCGATGGTGTGTGCGTAAGCCACCCCTCCAGCGTCGGGATCGTTGGTCAGAACGAGGTTCCCGGAGGAATCGGTCAGCCAGTAAACCGTCGGCAGGCACCACATCACGTTGTACCCCAGACCGGAGATGTCCATCGAATGATCCACGGAGTAGTCCAGGTCGAAGGGGTCCAGATGGCACACCATCAGGTTGTCCCGAGCCGGGTCGAAAGCAGCGTAATAACTATTGAAAGGCCCGTAGCCATCCTCATCCCAGGTCCAGGAGCCGGAATTGGAATTGCCTACGGAGGTCCATGTGCCATCGGACGAAGTGCCGATGGGGTCGTAGTCGCCGACGATGCGGCCCTCGGGAGTGATCGTATACGAGTAGTAGTCGTCCCCGGCGGCGTCGGAGACCGACAGCATCGGGGAGACCGAGACGGCCAGGAAAAGGACGGCCAGCAGTACGGAAAACAGTTTCAGACGGTCGGAGGGACGGTGCGCGGAGCTGTCAGCCCCCCCCCCCGGTTCTCGATTTTTCGTGATCCTTCATATCAATCTAATGCCGGTTCATCCACCGGCGGGGCAATCGGTCAAGATCGTCCTGAGATGGGGATCGACGTTAATCTAGCTTTGGGACGGAAAAGGAGAATGGGTTTTGCCGTCCCTTGCGGGACGGCTTTTGGGTCATTGTGAGGACAGGACGGCCTCGATGTCGCGAAGGAGCTTCACGACGCGGCCGCCCATGTCCGTTAGGAGGACCGTGGTGGTCCTCCCATCCCCCTTGGGCTCCAGCTCTATGAGTCCGGAGTCGGCGAGGGCGTCTATCTTCTTCGGCATGTTGGCGTGACGGGCCACCTCGCGGTAGATGTCCGATTTGATGCAGCGCCCATGATCTCCTATGTAGAGAAGGATGGGGATCGCGTGCGTGTCGCACAATACCGAAAGGGGACCGTCGTACGTCATCACTCCCTCCTGTGTCCGAGGATCAGGAACGCTGCCATTATGGCTGCGACGACAGCGGCCGCGGCGCAGGCGACGATCTTGACGGTGTCATCGTCGGATGAGGATGTGTCGCTTGGAACGTAGATCGGCGGGACGTAGTCGTCGTCATCGTCGAAGATCGGCGGGTTCACCGGCGAGGGTGAGAACTCGACATATGTCCTGGCCAGATGGGTATTACCAGACTCGTCCTCAAACATCGCCCAATAATATCCGGTCTCGGTGGCTGTAAAGGTCTGACTGCTTGTTGCATCCATGTTTTCATCGAAATCGGAAGTGGATGAATAACCCCAGATGACAAAGTTTATTCCAGGCACGGACAGGAGAACATGACTTCCCTCATACGGAGTCCCTTCCACATGTATGGCATCGGTTTCGATCTCGATGTACTCGGCTTCCAGCACATGATCCGCGGTGATGGGGTCCAGATCCTCCCAATGTGTATTTCCTTCGAACCATCCCATGAATATGAACCCGTCCTTCACGGGCGGAGTCGGTACTGAGGTCAGTTCATCGCCGTCGATGACCGTGACCGAATGATAATACTCCCTGTCTACGTAGAAGGTTACAGTGTGAGTGACCTTCCACTGGGCATAGAGGGTTACGGTGGCACCGGATGTGGAGGCGAGGTTGGATACCTCCTGGCCATCGGCGTATGCTGTGCCGCTACCGTCGGTAGCCGTGTTCCATCCGGCGAATGCATATCCATCATAGGTGAATGCGTTGGACGAGAGGTTGGCGAGGACATCGTAGGTCATCGTCATGTTTGCCATGGTCCCGGTTCCGCCGTTGGCGTCGAACTCCACGGTGTATGTGATCGGGGTCCACTTGGCGTACAGGACGACGCTGGTCACTCCGGATACTACGGTGAAGGTGGCGCGGTCTGTGTATGCTGTTCCGCTTCCGTCAGCCGCTGTGTTCCATCCGGCGAAGGTGTAGCCTGCGCGGGTGAACGCATTAGCGTCGAGAGTCCCGCTTCCGTTTGTGATCGTCTGGAAGGTCTGGCTTCCGGCCCCTCCGTTGGGGTTGAAGATCACGGTGCAGGAGCCGTCTATGATTATCTCGGAGACGGGACTTCCGTTGAAAGCTCCGGTCGGGACCGTTGTGATGGATGACGGAAGAATAACCCTCGTGAGCGATCCGCAGCTTCCGAACGCGCCGTTAGCGATATTGTTCAGTGATGATGCGTTGGACAGGTCCAGCTCCGTGAGTCCGGTGCCCTCGAATGCGTAGCTTCCGATTGTTGTGAGACCGGAGTTCTCCGGGATGGTGAGGGTCGTCAGGTTCTCGCAGTAGTTGAACGACTGGGGATTGATGGTGGTGACCGTCGTCGGCAGGATGACGGTCGTCAGGCTGTCGTTGTAGTGGAACGCCCCGTCCATGATGGTCGTGAGCTTCGTCTGTGAAAGGTCTGCCTCGGTGATTCCGGAGCCCTCGAACGCGGAGGCCCCTATCGAGGTGAGCGATGTGAGGCTGTTGAAATTGAACTCGGTGAGCGATGTGCATCTGCAGAACGCGGATGTTCCTATGGACGTGATTCCCGTTGGGAGTTTGACGTCCGAGAGGGATCCGCAGAACCAGAATGCCTGATACGGGATGGATGTGACCGAGGTTCCCGAAAGGTCGATGGACTGGAGTCCGCTGTTCACGAATGCGGAATTGCCGATGGTGGTCAGAGAGTCCGGGACCTCCACCGTTGCCAGAGAGGTGCATCCGTAGAACGCGGAGTCGCCTATGGATGTCAGACCGGTCGGAAGTGTGACGGTTGTGAGCGAAGAACATCCATAGAATGCCTGATTGGGGATGGACGTCAAGTTGGTGTCGGAGAGGTCGATGGACTGGAGTCCGCTTTCCGCGAACGTGCGCGGACCACTTAGAGTGAGGCTGCCGACCCCGCTGAGATCGATAGAGGTCATGTTGACATTATCGAGGAATGCGTATCCCCCTATCGTCAGACTGTCCGTCGTGGGGAATATGATGGTCTGGAGATTCACGCATTTCTGGATCGCGGAACCTCCTATGTTGCTCAGTTCAGTGGCATTGGACAGGTCCAGGGTTGTGAATCCGGTGCTCCAGAACGCGCTGTCTTCGATTGTAGTGAGACTGGAACCTACCGGGATGTTGAAATTGACAAGCGAATCACAGCCACCGAAGGCATGATCCCTGAGTGTAGTGACGGTAGTGGGAATTATGACCGTGGTGAGATCATCGTCATATTGGAACGCCCCTGCCCCTATGGTTGTGACTGACGTATTGGAGAGATTGACCTCGGGTATTGCTGTACTTTGGAATGCAGAACCACCGATCGTTGTGAGGTTGGTCAGATCCTCGAAGTTCACGTATGCGAGGTTCTGACATTCGCAGAACGCCGCTGTTCCGATAACAGTGACAGATGATGGGATCTCGATGGATGTGATGTTCGTTGCGAAGAACGCACTGTTTCCTATCCTAGTGAGCGTGTCGGGAAGAATGATGGTGGTGATCGTGGAGTCGAAGGAGAACCAGGGTGCCCTTGTTCCTAAAGTACTGTAGTCCTCCATCTCAGTTCCGGTTCCACTGATCGTGAGCGTTGTACCGTCATCCGACAGTGTCCAGGTGAGATCGGTTCCGCAGGTGCCGGATGTGGCGGCGGTCTCAGTGCCGTCACCGGTATCGGCGGGATCCTCGGCATAGCCGACATCGGCGGTGAAGATAACCGCGGCGAGCGCTACGGCGAGGATCAATGCCAGGGCCGCTTTCCAGCGGAGCCTGTTGTCATAAACGTATGACGTTGTGGTTTTCATGTTTCCTCCTTCCGGAGGGACGGGAGGGAGAAACAGAAGGTTCGCCCCCCCCCCCCGTTTACAAACTTGTTTGGTACGGTATTCCATTAGGTCCTTAATAACATAGACTACCCCTCATCATGACGGAAGGGCTACGAGATGCCCATGATTCGGGCATCGGAAGGAAAATACCGGATGCTCCACGGAGGGGTTCCCGCCCCGTTCATCCATCAATACGAAGATATATGGTCTGAATTAATTCGATTGCGGTGATTATTTGAACAAAAAGATTCTGGCCGCTGCTGCGGTCGTTCTGATCGTCGTCATCGTGATCGTGACTGCGGCATGGGCCGGAGTATTCTACTCGATCAACCACGGAACGGACGAGGGAAGACAGGAGTACATCGATTCCAGGGAGGATTACATCAAAGGGTTGGCCGAGGAATACACAAGGGAGTTATGTCCCGATATTCTGTCGAAGAGCCCATCATCGGTAATGGATCGGTACGGTTGGGATGCATCGATGATCGCCTACGAATACCGCGATTCCGGACGCCAGTTCGATCCGGCTGCCATCATCAATGATACGGTCATCGATTTCAATCATACGTACTTCCTAAACATTGTATTGGATTACGAGAAGCATCGGAACGTCATGCTCTGGCCCGTGGTCACGGATGACGGAGAACGGGTGATCGAAATCGACCCCTATGACGGAGTGGCGATATACATCCAGGCAGGGTTCAAGTCTAGCTCCGAGACGGTGATGCTGGTGTTTCCGGGTTCCGTCTACGCCTCCGAGGACTGCACCATAACCTCTTTGTCCGGCGAGACCAGGGAATTGAATCAAGGCCTCAACGACCTGTCGGATCTGGACATGCGTTATCACGCATGGGTGTTCCCGGCTAACGTCTTCTTCTCAGGCCCTTTAATGACCGCCGAGAGCCCGAACTACAGTTCAGCCCCGATATACGCCACGCTCACATACAACGACGAATCCCATGTGCTGGTGGATTACGGGGGATACTACATCGATCAGGTGACCGGGGAGTACTTCGACGAACTCTACATCGAGTACCACGAGGAAGCCAGGGACTACTCGTTCACCGAGAGGGTCAGGCTTTCCAACTTCACGGACGCGGTCCAGTCGTATTTCGACAGGTCCACGGAATCTTTCCAGGACCTATACGACTACCTGGAAGCCGCATATTACAGAGACCCGCAGGACAGATGAATAAACCGGGTCCGATGATGCCGATCTCGGCCATCGAACCCGTGAAACTGTTTTCATCATCCCTTCACCATCGACCGACATTTCATCGCTGATGGTAACGAGGAGTTGGGGCACGGTACGAACCCCCGTGCCGGGAGCACTTGACAGGTTTCAGTCGTGTCCGATTCAATGTCAGTCCTGCCCGGAGGAACCTCCGGAGCCGTCCCCGTCATCCGGCCAGCTGCCGTGATGATTCCCATAGTAGACGGTCACGTTGCCGTGCACCTCGTAGCTGGTTAGGTCCTCCCCGTCCGCTGAGCCTATCCTGTAGGGCCTCGGAGCGGCATCGGACCAGTCCGGATCGTCGTACTTCGTCAGCATGTGCCCGTCATCGACGATGATCCAGTATGGGTCTACGATGCCGTATGAGTCCACGAAAGTGACCAGATGATGTCCAGGAGGGATCAGTATGCCGTCCGTGACGGGGTCGGACTCGAAGACGAGCGGTATCGCATTCTGCTCCCAGACCGCTGTGATCGTGTAGGTCCCGGTCGATGGAGGACAGACACAGATTGAACCGTTGTAATCGGTGTAATCCTGTACAAAAAAACCAGTCGGTGTCGTCCAACGGAGGAATGTGTACCCATCCCTCTCGGTATCCGGCGCCTCAACGACTATGCCGTAATCCAGGTAGGAGTCTCCGAAAACACGGGCATCCACCAATGTGATCGGTTCGGAACCGTCATCCATATCCGCTTCAACGGTCAGATGCTCCTCCTCGATGACAGAGATGTACAGTGCGAACATATGGGCGTCATCGGTCTCTACCATCTGGAATGTATAGAATCCGGTCGTGCTGGCAGTTCCATAAACGAGACCGTTATCGCCGATCGAGAACGGGTTGGGTCCATCGGCTGTCGCCGAACCGTCCGTGGTTCCCACGAAACAGTTGATGTTCACATACTGACCCCTGTAAACCACCATGTATTGGGCGGGTGTGCTGTAGCCGGTATATTCCGATTCGAAGTAGAAATCCTGAAGTCCCGAATAAGTAACATCCGATTCAACAGGATCGACGACGTGCATCGTTATCGTATAGCCCATCAGCAACATCTCCCCTGTGATCTGGATGTCCCCCGTATTGGTGAGGATGCCCTGATAACCGAATGCCCAACTGGATAGCCCGAATCCGGACGAAACGTCGAAGGGGCCGTTCAGCACGAGACGGGTGCCAACCTCGATGTAGGCGCCGTCGAACGCCATCGCGTTGTTTTCGTCGATTATCACAGTGCCGTCCAAAGGATCCTGCGGCACACCGCCTGTGATCATGCCGTTGAGACGGTCAACCGTCACGGCATCGGACTCCTCGATAAGAGAGAAAGGCAGCGACACCATCGCCACTGCCAGTAGTATGGAAAAGAGTTTCAATGGAAGGCTGGGATCGGCGAATGAAGCTCTGGTCCCCCCCCCCCGTGCTCGAATCTCATGTTCATGTTATCTCGATTTGACACCTTTGGCCCGTGTCGAAGGTCTGCGGTCAAGTACCGATGTATTCGATGGCACCCTGTGATGGGTCGGATTCAAACACCAGTTCAGAAAACGATGAAGCCTCCACCACATGCAACGTATATTCGTAGGGGTAAGAATCCGACCCACTTGGTCCGTATCTCAGATTGAATGTTCCGGTTGTCGTCAACACCCCTGTCAAGGTGAATCCTGCGATTTCCAATCCAGTGGATTCGAATCCGGAGAAGGCCATCCTCGGTGAACCGATCGTGAAGTCCGTCCCCAGGAGTACCCAGCATTCACCGCCGTCGGCGGCCGTGATTCTGACCTCTCCAGAGTAGGGATCGGCTTCGGTGCCGGATCCAGCTGCATCGATTGACTCAGTGGACATCAGCATCCCCCCCCCCGGCGACCATCATCAGGCCGATGGCCATCACGGCGAACATCGCCGCACTGCGTTCTTTTCTCATCTCAATCTCTCTTTCTCCGGCATCGTTCAGCCCCGATGCCAGGGCCTGCGGTCAAGAACCTGCGAATGTGATGTCTCCGTTCGATACCGGATCGGAGAGGAATGCCAAGGAAGCGACATCGTCGATGATGTGGATGGTTATCCTGTTCGTGATCACAGGGTTGATCGAAGAACTGCTTCTGTGAAATACGAAATCGTATTCACCGGATTCTAGCGCAGCGTACCCATAGTAGTACATTTCTGATTCGAACCAGTACACCTGAACCCCATCGTGCTTCACCCCCCACTCCCCATCATAATCGGGGCAATCACATACGTGACGAGCGTCGCCGTAAACGATCAAATCCCAGCCGCTCTCGACGTACTTCCCATGGAGCGCATACATGCTGCCCTTCACGGTGTTCATCAGTTCCGGATCCCCCGAAGGTCTGAGGGGATCGTCCGCCGTACCGGTTCCTTGAGCCCATAGCGCATACAGCGTTATCTGATCAGGGATCTCCGACGATGGTGCTTGGTCGTAGGCATACGTGACTTCCATATCCATACCGGGCCAGACAGCCCATGATGGATACAGGGGATCGATCGTCCATCCCATGAACGTGAAACCCTCCCTGACCGGGATCGCATCCGGAATGTCGAAGAAGCTGATCGTAATCCCATCATGATTCGCCGTCATCCCGGTAGGTCCCCCTGTACCCCCGCGAGAATCGAATACGACCTCGACCGGCATTGTACCCGGAGCGCCATCCGAAGAATCGGAACAAACAGGGACCATAGAAACGGCCAGCATGACGATCACCATGGAAGATGCAAAAAGCATCAGGGAGCCTCTACTCCCCCCCCCCGAGACCGAATCTCGAATCAGGCGACATACTCGACCACCCCGTTCGTTATAGGATCGGACTCGAACACAAGCTCCTCCACATCCTGGATGATGTGGATTCTTAAGGAGTGGAGGCCATCGTCGAATGAACAGACACCCGCTTTGGATGCCACCCCTTCTATAGTCTGCGCGTACATGTTCCCGCCCAACTCCAGTCCATAACTAGAATCCCATGGAATTGGGCCACCTCCGTACGGGCCTTCATTGTACACAATGGTCAGTTCGGTCCCTATCAACACGTAGATGTCTTCTGGAAGTTCCCAGATGTAAAGATACACCGAACCGGTGTAAGGGTCGTCCTGGGTTCCGGTGCCCTCCGCATTGGCCATATCAAAGGACATCAGCATCCCCCCCCCCGGCTAGCAGCAGCATGCTCATGACGGCCAGAACCGCCATGTCTTTCGTTCTCATCTCAATCTCTCTTTCTCCGGCATGCATCAGCCCGCATGCCAGGGCCTGCGGTCGAGAACTTACAACTCCGGATCTACAATCTCCCCACCGGCTCCGGGCCCCGGGTCACCATGAGGATAGTGCAACACGGTAACGTTCTCCGTCACGGCATATCCTCTTCCGTCTACGTACTCGTCGGCGGAAGAATCGTAGATCAAATAATAGCCAGGTGCTTGGGTGGGCAGTGGAAGATCGACCTCGTCCAAGATATGGCCATGCTCAACGACGAAACGATTCTCAATTTGTCCACTTTCGCTTGATACCACCGTAACAAGATGGTGTCCCGGCGGGATGATGATTCCGTCTGATACGGGATCCGATGTGAAGTCGAGTTCCGGATATGGCAAGTACGGCGTCAGCGTCAGGAACCTAGGGGATACGATGCTGCCATCAGCAATCTCCAGGACCAGTGGTTCCGTTCCATCGAGAACACCAACGATGCTGCCGTCATCATTGACGGTGATCGAGTTGTCACCCTTCGATTCGAGGGAGAGCCCATCGATGTAGATCGGTGAACCCTGATACAAGGTGTATTCCCCGACCTCATCCGACGAGTAGGTCGAGAAGACGTACGCCATAGACAGTATCTCGGTCCCGTCCAACTCATCCTGGTTGGTCAGCCTGTCATTGTAATCATAGTAGCTGTAAAGATAATCCGTCCCAACAGGATCGAAACCTTCCGGGACGAAGAATACCAGACCGAAAATGGTTCCCTGTGTCGAGTAATAACCTCCGGTCACGAGTTCCATGCCGATTCTGTCAACGGTGCCCGTGATGTAGTACTCACCGTTCTTGTTCATGGACAGCCCGTAATCCTCACCGTTCTGGATGGTCCAAGCTTTATCGTCATTGTAGTTTCCACCGTAGACGTTCATGGTCGTTCCGACCTCGATGAACATAGGGTAGGTCCAATCCTCCATATCGATGTCAAGGTACCCATTGTACGGATCGTCTATCGTTCCGGAGCCCGATGTGGCCTCCAGATAAACCTCGGCATGGACATCGTCCGAAACGGACAGCATGACGGAAGGAACAGCTATCATGATCATCACGAGCAGCATCGCGATGGAGCGGTCACACCCCCCCCCCCGAGGTGCCTTCCAAGGTTCTCAAACATAGGAGACCACCCCGTCGTCTTCAGGATTCGAAATGAACTCCAACTCTGTCACAGACGGATCGACCACGCGCAGAACATACTCGGTTGTGGTCCCGTCGTAAGTGACATACCAGTGGAAATCGCCTGTCTTGGTCAGCGTACCGCTGATGGTATCAACCTTGCCGCTGATTAGACTCAATCCGAATCCCTCATCGATTTCCACTGATGCCGAGGTATAATCGGGATTGTGGGGAGCAAATCCTGTAAGAGTGGTTCCTACAGCGAAATAGCTCCCACTGTAACCGACCAGTGTATCAAATTCCGATTCGGGTGTGGCCACTCCGATGAACGGATCGTCAGCCGTACCGGTACCGGTCAATTCCGCACTCACTTCAAAGGAGGTCAACATCCCCCCCCCCCTGTAAACAACAGGACCGTGATGGCTGCCAGACAGGCCATCTCTTTCGTTCTCATCTCAATCTCTCTCTTTCTCCGACATGCAACAGCCCGCATGCCTGGGCCTGCGGTCAAGAACCGATGAATTGGATGGTGCCCTCCGATGGGGAAGATTCGAACACCAGTGGTGTGTTCTCATCCATTACAACTGCGTGAACAGTGACAATAAAAGAAACAACATGGCGCCGATCAGAAAATTCGATGTATGCCGTTCCTGCTGCATCAATTGTACCTAAACATTGGATATCGGAATTGAGGGTCAACCCAATATCATCACCAGATAATTGATAGATGCTAAATCCGGAATAAGTGCATACAACATCCAATTCTGTACCAACAGCAACATAAAACTCCGCATCATCAACAGAATTGAGTACAACTTCGACAATCCCTCTGTACGGATCGTCGGCGGTCCCGCTGCCTTCAGTCGCCGATATGTCTCCATCGCTGGGCACCGACAGCATCGAAAGGAACGGGACGGCCATCATCAGGACCACCACCCCCAGCAGAACGAGGCGCGAAGAGGCATCATGCCCCCCCCCGTTCCTCAATCTCATCTCTCCCATCATCTCAAACACTCCCCTCTCGTCTCCTTGCTCTCCTCCCTGGATCTGGACGCCTTCCTGTCGAACGGGCATGCTTCGCAATCGTGCGCGCACACGGAGCACGGCCTGACCGCCGAGCGGCATCCGTCGCAGGTCCCGCCCCTCTTGGAGCTCACCCTGACGGACCTCCCGCAGACGGGGCAGGTCTCCCAGACCTTCCTGTTGGTCATCGCTCGTGCCCTCCCGCAGTAGTAGGACAGCCTGGCGATGACGGAACGCCTCATGGAGTCCATGCCCGGCACCCTCTCGGGGCGGTCGGACATGACCTCGTTGAGGATCGACCTGGCGTTGTCCGGCCGGAGCACCAGCCTCTCCCTGCCGGCCATCCTGCAATAGTCGTCCAGGATGCACTGCATCGTCTCGGGGTAGCACATGGAGCTCATGCCGTCCTCCTGGGGCCCGCCTTCCTGGCGTATCCTCCCCAGAGGCCGACCGGCTCGGCGGCCCCGTTCCTCTCCCTCCACTCCACCATGTCCTCGGCGTACCCGCGGGCGTCCTCGAAACGACGGTATAACGCCGCCCCCTCGGGGGCGGGGCGCCCGTCGATCAGTTCGCGCACGGCGTACCATCCGTCGGGGCGGAGCTCGATAACGACCCTGCCTGCCACATCCCCCTTGGAGAACGGGATCTCCGCGACGGTGGTCATCTGCGTCCCTCCGGGAAGAGCTCCGGATGGGGGCCATAGGTGTCTTTGAAAACGTCGTCCATGCTCCCGAAGGGGCACTGGACGTACCTCTCCACCTGGATCCTCGCGAGACCCTTGGTTGCGGCCATTATGCGGATGCCGAAGCATCCGGGGATGTCCACGTCGCCGACCACGGCGTAGGACTTCCCGGCGTTCAGCTGGGCCTTCTTCTCCGCCCTCTCCCAGTCGTCGTGGTCCCCGATATAGCGGTACCAGTCCTGGAGGAGGTAGGCGTCCCTGTCCTTCACCCACGTCTCCCTGCTCACGAACACGGGGTACGTGTCGAAGCTCTTGCGGTAGTCGTGGACGAACCCGCCGCCGTCCGTCCTGATCGTTCTGGTGAAGTCGGTGTCCAGACGGTCCGCAATCTCCGGATGGAAAAGGCGCATGGCCTCCATCGAGGATTTGGACAGATAGCCGAATGTGTGGACGTACCATTTGCCATACTCCTTGATCAGCACCTCCTGGTTCCCGAACGGGTCCACGGCCTCGCACACGGGGGTCCCGTCCCTCAGCGTACGGTAGTCGGACAGCCTGCGGTACGGGAGGCCGCCGATGACGATGACCTCGTCGGATACGGGTTTCCTGTTCCTGTCAGCTCTGAATCTCAAAACATCACACTCCTGTCCTCGCGACAGCTGATATCCTCCTGTCCCCGGGGCGAAAGAACGGCCGCTCCGGGGCCGAAATCGTTTAATGTGGTCGTTGCGTTGGATTGTGTGGTGACCCACATGATCTGCCGCCTTGGGGCGTTACACATGCCGGGCACCCAGGGAACGTTCGTGTGGCCCCTAAGCGGCGGTGTCGCGGCATAGGGGTTTTCCCTGCCTTTTCCACAATGTTTTAATCCGCACGTTGCGTTCTCTTCGTTGGTGACCCCCAAGGTATAGAGGCACTCGGTGTCATACTTGACGGGCACCCAGGGAACGTTTGTGTGGCCCCTAAGCGGCGGTGTCGCGGCATAGGGGTTTTCCCTGTCTTTCTTTATCTCCATCCCCTACACCTCCTCTTGCTGTTCTCGTCTCTAAGATACACACGCTTAGGGGGCCTTCTGAGAATGCTCACCAGACGCCTTGCTTCTTTATCGCCAGGATCTGAGACAAAATCGCCAATGGAACCTACGATGAAATCGTTCGTCATGAGCCCGTAGTTTTCAGCAGAATTATCGACCTTACACTCCAGCTCTCTTCCATCGCGGGACGGACTGCATCTGAACGTCTCGGTCACGGGCTGTCCAGCGACAAGTCTGTTGTAGTCGATGTCCACGTCCACTGGGCCCCATTCAAGGTCATCCAACATCCTGTTGGCAATCGTCTGAAGCATGGCGATATGCTTCGCGATCTTACGATCGACTGGAAGCCCGTCGGGTGTATTGTGGACAACAGGATCTTTGTGATAGAGCACGAAATAGACGTCCTCGACGAACGGGGCCGCCTGCCTCATTATGTCCTCGCGAAGATCGGGGTCGTCATGGTACTTGACCTCGCGTCCACGGAGCACGCTGTAGTAGCGGGAAATGGCCTCGAATGCCTCCCTGTTGAACACGACCGTTCCGACGACGGTATAGTAGCGTTCCCCTTTCAGTGACTTCCCGAGATTGCCCTTCTCATCCACAGCTATGTAGAGGCGAACGAAATCGTTCTTCCTGGTCATACGCTCCACCTCCTCTTCGGCTTCCCGAACGGGGATTTGATGCGTATGCCGGTCCTGGCCTCCAGCTGGTCCCTTCTGACGCAGTCGTACGAATCGTCGGAACGGAAGATCCTGAAGGCGTAGCTGACCTCCCCGCACTCGCTGCACACCACGCGGCGGATCTCGATCATCCTGTCCCCGATCTCGTCGGGGTCCAGCTGGGAGATGCGAAGCGTCTCCTTCAGCCGGACGTCGGAGCTGTCGCAGTACGGGCAGTACAGGCTCATCTCGAACCCCCCTGCATCAGCGACACGGCGTAGGCCTCGGCCTCGGCGCGGGATCTGAAACCCTGGCCCTTGTGGTAGGTAAGGATCTCGGTGCCCGGGAACACGAACCACTCCTTCGTGCCGTCCCACCAGTCCTCGTAGAACATCCTGTAGAACCTGCCGTCGGTGCCCGTGCACGTCCAGAACCCTTTGGACACGCGCTCCCACTGTCCCGGAAGGTACTCCCTCCTGGGACCGGCGGGCGCGGGCCCCTGGTTGAGCCTGTCCATGAGCCTGTCCGCGCGGACGCCCTTGCCCTTGCGCTGGAGCTTGGAGATGTCCGTCTCAAGGAACGATTCGTTGACCCTGTCGATGGCGCGCTTCCCCTTGAGCGGGTAGCTCTTGGTCTTCCCGCGGGTCAGCAGCTCCCTGTCGTGTAGGTAGCTGGCCTGGCCCTTCCTGCCGTCTGTGTCGGTGACATACTGGTAGTATCCGCATGCCCGGTCGGGCTTGCGGGTGCGGGCGGTCGTCTCGGCGACGGTGGCCGCCTCCTCCAGGTTGGAGTAGGATTCGTAACTCACACCGGGCTTCCGGATCAGATGCCCGCTGGGGTCCAGGTCGTACGGGGTCGTGGCGAACCCGGTGCGCTTGGACCTGGGCGTCTGGGCCTGCCTGAGATGGTGGACGAACTCGTGTGTGATCGTGTCCTCGTCCAGGTCCCTGGCGACGATGACGGCGGTGTCGGAGCCGGCGGACCGGCGGGAGTAGAAACCCGAGAGGTTCTTCTGGCCCGTGGGGCCGGCCAGGATGACGAGCCCGCCGTCCTTGACCGCGTCGGCCAGTTCGGCGTCGGTGAAGTTGGCTGTGAGGTTCCTCCTTATGGATGCGCTCTCGCCCGGACCGCCGATGACGGCGATGCGTGAGGTCTTCCCCTTCACCGATTTGCCGACGCCGTCCCACGGGACCATCCACCTGCACGTCGTGTCGTCGATGCCCTCGATGTCGCTGGAGGCGGGATCGTCCCACCAGCCGGTGGCGACTATCTGCTCCGGGGTGAATCCCCCGGGCGGGATGCGGTGCACCGTCTTGGCCGGCTTGGCCAGGTCGATGGCGATGTTGCGCGGACGGCCCTTCTCCTCGGAGGAGGCCGTGTCCAGGAAGTGCTGGACGATGGCGAACATCGGGACCCTGCCATTGGAATCTATGGGGACCCTGCGGGTGTACCCGTCCGTGCCCTCGACGTAGGCGGCGGCGCGCCTGGTGTCGATGTATCTCGGAATCCCGGCCGCCTGGATGGGCACGGTCTCGTAGACGATCGGAGAACCGCCCTCGGTGTAGCGGGGCTGCTTAGGCTTCCGTGCCATGACCGAACCTCATAATGGCCTCTGAGGGCCTGGGTTCGGTCGAGTACTGTGCACGGTGCAGAAGTCCCATCGGGTATGTCATCTCCTGCGCCTCCCATAAGGTTTCCTGTTATTGTCGATCTCGTACCCGAACTCGTCGTACTCGTGGTTGTCCGGGCCCATCTGGGCGCCGACAATCCCGCTGTACGGGCATGCGCGGCAGTCCACGCTGTCGGGATCGCACATGTTGCACGGAAGGACCGCCCTCCCGCACACGGGACAGGCCTCCGGTCTGTACGCGGACATGACGAACTCCGCGTCGCAGTTCCCGCACTGCTCCCAGCACGACGCCTTCGGGAACAGCTTCGCGTAGTGGAGCAGCTGCGGGGCATCGATGACGGTCGGGTGAAGAACGTCGGGGTCCTCCAGGTCGGGGCGGTGGCCCAGGTCCCTGGCGTTGCGGCTGCGCTTGAGGAGCCTCAAGAGCTCACCCCCAGAAGGGACTCGGCGAACCGCCTGGCCTCCTCGCCGGTGCGGAACCTCGTCTGACGTATCCCCCAAGCGGGGGCGGAGACGTACCAGTACGCGCCGGTGCCGGGGTTGGCCATCTCGATGGTGTTGCCGTTGCCGTCGGAGATCGTGTAGGCGCCCCCGCCCTCCGACCTCCAGATGAATGGCTTCGCGGAACGGCTGCGGACCTTCCCGGCCTTCCTGTTGGCGGTGCCGTACATGAACACGTCGACCATCCTCTTGCGGCGGAAGGCCTCGGCGGCGGCGCGGTCGTCGAACTTCCAACGGCTGCTGCCGGCGATCTCGTCGTAGTCGTCGTCCTCCAGGAGCGGGCGCATGTCGTCGTGGTAGCCCATCCGCTCCACCTCCATGGCCTCGGCGGCCAAGCGGGACGCTCCGACGGGGTCGTTCTCCCAGTTCAGGGAGTCCCAGAAGGCCTTGGAGTAGTCGGTCGGCTTCTTCGGACGGGGCGCCCTGCGGGTCTTCTGCGTCTTCATCTTGGCCACCGTCGCGGTGCCCATGGGGGCATCGACCCCCTCGATGTCGGTGCGGCCGGGGGCGGACATCCACGCGGCCGCCTGGTCCCTAGTGACCCTCGAAGGGTACACGGTGAGCGCTACGCGCTTGGAGTCCATGTCCCGGGCCCTGCCGGACCTGCCCGCGTTGACCTCCCTCAGATATCCGACAGGGACGTAGCCGTCCCTGTTGATCGGGAGCTGGCCGGGGACGACGTTCATCACGATGACCTTCGGGCCGGCGCGCTCCATCCTGTTCATGTATCTCATCTCAGAACCTCCAGAGAATCCTGGACGTCCCCCACGTCGATGTCTATGGCGAGTCCGGGGACCGGCTGGAGGCGCGACTTCAGTTCGCGCATCACGGCCGCCTTGGAACCCACTATATAGTGCAAATCTGCGTAGTCGTCCAGATAGTGTTTGAACCCGGCATTGGAAAGCGGGTACTCCCCGCCCGTCTCGGCGCTGGCGAACGCCGGGAGCATGTCGCGCTTGGGGTTGAAGGAACCCTTCCTCCTGTTGAGGGAGTCGAAGGAGTCCATGGCCATCCCCCCGTTCATGGCGGTGTGGTACTCGGCCTCGGCGGTGTCGAGATACGCCTTCGCCATCTCGGGGCTGAGCGTGGTCATGGCCAACTGAGAAGCCAACTCGGGGTCGGTAATCCACGGCAAATCCCGATACGCGGAGCCCTGCCGTTTCGCTCCTGCAAAGAAATCCCTCGGGCCGGCCCTGTGCACCCTCCCGGGGCCCTCGTCGGTCCTAGGGCCGTTTCCGTGCGATTCACGGGATTTCGGCTTCCCGGAACGCTTCCGCTTCCCTTTGGTTGCGGGCTTGGAGCCGGACACGGTGCCGAGACGGGGCCTGCGGTTGTCCTCGGGCGACTCCTTCGTGTAGGGGTCGTCAAGGGCGATGGTCATGACCATCCCCGTGGGGTCCCTGTGTAGGTAGTACACGTCCTCGTAGCTCTCGGTGTCGGCGTTCCTCATCCGCACCCCGTTGACCTCCGTGATCAGCGGGAACCGCATGATGGGCCTGCCGTTGTCGTTAAGCAGCTCGTACTCGCCGACGTGGCAGTGGTACACTATGTCCGATATGAGGTCGGCGTAGGGCGCGGCCTGCATCCTGGTCAGCATCGTCACGCCGGCCTTCTGCTTCTTCCTCCCGCCCATCGCGTGCCTCTCGACTCTGGTACGCATCGTTACGATGGCGTCGGCCGGGGCGTCGATGCCCTGGACGTCGCTGCGTCCGGGGCTGATGAACCACGGGGCCGCCTGCTCCGGGGTCATCTTCATCGGGCGGACCACCTTGGCTGTCTGGATCGAATCCATCATCTGTGCATGCGGGCGCCTCATCTCCTGGCGGGCGATGAGTGCCTTGACGGGAACGTACCCGTCGTCGTCAACGGGGATCTTGACCGTTTTCCCGTTGCGTCTCACTATTATCCTGTCCATCATCTCTTCCCCCTCCTGACCCTCGGACGCCTGTTGTAGCTCCCGGCCGGTGGCTCGTAGTCCCAATCGGAGATGTGACCCTGCCAGTCCAGCCTGCCCTTCGGCGTCGAAAGGTACTCGTTCAGTCCGAAGGTGAACGCGATGGCGTAGCTGCCGCCCTCGTCGTCCTCCGCGGAAGTCCAGAAATTGACCTGGCCCTCGCGCTGCCCGTCCATGAGCTCGATCCCGCTCTCGGCGTGGACCGGGCGCCCGTCCACATACAGGATCCCGCCGGGGACGCTGAGATACGGATGGTTGCGGACCTCGGCCGGAAGGTCGGAGGCGAACCTGACCCTCCCCTTCCCGCGGTTGAAGCTGAGGATGCGGGACCTGTCCCTGGGATTCGAGTGGTCCATTATCTGCGAGTAGTAGACCGAGTCGAAGGCCTTGGGGGTGTATTCCATGCGTTCGGCGTAGCCTGTGTCGAAGTAGACCGGCCTTCCGGAGGCGAACATCTTCTCCCTCTCCCTCTCCTTCCGGGCGCGGAAGCTGTCGAAGATGGCATGGTCCCACTCGTCCCAAAGGATGCGCTCATGGCGGCTGTCGAATACGCACCCGCAGTCCGGGCACTTCCAGACGCCGGGGCGGAGGATGAATATCCTCTCGGAGGCACCGCAGTTGATGCAGTCGGGACGGATGTTCTCGTCCCAGTAGATGTCCTCCCATCTGCGGGGGTCGGAGTCGGCCTGGGGGATATTGAAGACGGGGACGTAGTCGTCAAGGACCCTCTCGGCCATGGCCTCGGCCTCCTTGATGCTGGACGCCTCGTAGAACCCCTTGGACTCCCTGTTGCCGACGTCGATCGTCCACTCCACGCGGTACCTGTCCTCCCCGACCTTGTCGGCGGAGAACCAGTACCTGGGCTTGGAGCCAAGGGAGCCGAAACCCCAATGGTCCTGTCCCCTGGACTTGCGGAACTTCACGGGCTGGCGGTTATCGATCTGCGCGTTGGCGTTCGACTTCTTGTTGAGGGCCAATGCGATGGAGGCGACGGCGAGTCCGACGCCGGCCAGGTTCAGTGCAACGTTCACGTCGTCGTTGAACTCCGGGTCCTCCCTCATGCGCTTCTTGAACTTGTCCAGCATGTCAGCGCCTCCTGGGTCCTGCGGGACGGGACTTCCTGTTGGGAAGCCCGAACCTCCCCTTCACATCGTCGTAGCGGCCGTCCTGGAGGGCTTCCAGAAGGTCCTCGTATCCAGGCTGGCCGGGCCAGAGGATCATGTCCGTGATGCGGGTGCCCTCGAAATCCTCGAACGCGGTGAGATCGTCGCCGTCGTCGTAGCCGAGGATGCCGCCGGACAGGGGGCCCCGGCGGTCGTATGTGTCGTAGTAGATCGACCCGACCGGGGGGTCGGAGTCTGGATACTGGTCAGCGTACTCGTCGGACCATTCGAACTCGTCCTCCCCATACCAGTCGGGATCCTCCCATTCGTGCATCTCAACTATGCGCCCATCTTCCGTGGCGTAGATGCCCTCGTACTCATGGGCGGTGAGCGGGACGGACTTGATGGCCTCCAGGTCATCTCCGCGGATGTTCTTCGATCTCCTGCGGGAGCCCTTCCCGGACCTGCGGTTCTGTGAGCCGGCCCCGTACTTGTCAGTGAGCGGCTGGTCCCTGGGTTCGGTGGAGTACCTGGTCCCCTGACCCCTGCGAATGAAGTCCCTGGCGTACTGCTCGAACGTCATGGCATCGTTCGGCGTGGCGGTACCGAGAATGCGGACCCCGTTCCTCGGATCGTTCATAGGCTCGATGACCGCGTTGATGTCAGCGTAACGGTACACATTCGTCCTGAAGATGGTCCCATCGGGTCCTCTGAATATGGCGTAGATGGGATCGTCATCTGACGGCTCCCATCTGGACGGGTCCCTGGGGCCCCACTTCCTCAAAGGCTTGGGCTTCCCATGGGTCATCTCCTGCCTCCCGACTTCCCGCTCCCCGCCTTCTTCTTCCTGGGCGCGGAGCGTGATGTCTTCCTGTTGGAGCTGGCCTTCTGCGGCGCCTTCGGCTTCTGCCCGCCCCCGGGCTTGAGCTGGCCGGAGGACTTCTTGCCGGCCAGGATCGTCTCGTCCCTCAGTCTGTTGAGCCTGACCAGAAGGTTCTTCCTGCGCTGCTCAAGGTCGTTGTCGTAGTCGATGGGGCCGACCTCGTCGTCGAGCCAGTCGATGGCCCATTGCAATCCGGACTTGGACCTTAGCGATGCGGCGCCCTGGTCTATCGCTTCGTCGATGCTGTCGTATGCGTCCTTGAACTCGTATGGGTCGTAATCATACGAGAACGACACGAAATCCATGACCAGGCGCATGAAATCGGATGGTCCGGACAGCTGCTTGGACGACCTGGAGACCTTCTTCTTCGGCTTCCTGTTGGAGGACGTCTTCGGCTTGGCCCTCACCCTCTCCCTGTCCAGCCTGAACTGGAGGGACGTCGTGATCTTGGACATGACGTACTTGGGGACTAACCCGCGGCCGTAGTCGGTTATCCTCCCGTTCCCGTCGATGCCGACGACGGTGTCGTAATCCGGACCGACCACGCGGACGGATGCCACCATCGCAGACCTGTCGTTGGGGTTGTAGGGCACGATCGCACCCTCGTAGTACCTCCACTTCCCGTTCTCGGACGTCCAGAGGAGCTTGTATCCTGACGGATCGGACCTGTTGGCCGATGCCTTCCTGGACTGGCTGGCCTTCTTGGACCGCCTGGGTTCGTTCCCGTTGACGATCTCCTTCCAGCTGCGGTTGAGTATCGACTCGGCCCTGTCGCGCACGTACTGGGGGACGCTGTAGAGTGCCCACTCGTCATACGTGACCTTCCCGCCGACGTTGATGCTGACGTCCCCGGAGTTCCATCCGTCGGAGATCGACACCACGGCGGCGGTGCTGTATGGTTCGTCAAGATCGGGCGCGAACCTGGGCTCCGACCTGTAGATCAGCCACTGCTGGTTGGGGGACACCCAGATTAGGTCGGGCTGGTCCTCGGTGGTGCGGACCCTGAATCCGCACTGCCTCCCGCGGCTCTCGTGCCAGCATGTGTATGTAATCTCGCACCTCCCGGGCTCGTAGAAGTACGATCCGGGGCTCCATTCCGTCGAGCCGCATCTGGGGCAACGGAACGAGCGGGGCATGAACTCATCATCACGCATGACGAGATCGGCCTTGGTCCGCTCAGCTTTCTTGGATGCCATTCAGGCACCCCCTGCAAATGCCGAATCGGAGAAGGCACGATGAGACGTGGGGACCGCCGCTACCCCTGGAAGCGGTAGATTTTCCGTCGCACCGTGGCTGAATCCATCGGCTCCGAATATAATCAATGTATCGCTCATATCGAGAACACCCCCGTTGATGGAGGCAAAATCGGGTATCATCGGTGTTTCCACCTCCTTATACCAATGTTTTTATGGCGAGTAGCCGATTCTATATCGTCACGGTTGAAGCCTATGGGTGTTTGTTGCGTGCTTACACCGGGCTTCCCGTGTACGTTCACGCTGTTCTCCCTGATCTCTTGGAAATAGGTCTCACTACCCTTGCTTGCTGGAAGCAACGCATGTCCGAGACTGCTTGCCGAAAGATCTGCCAGCTGCAACAGTTTCGAATCCCTGGAATCTGCGGGAAATACGATACAGCGAGGGCTACTGAACGAGTAATAGTCCGACATATCGAGATACGGGTTGTCATCGATACCGATGACAATCAATTCCGATCTGTCAACTCCCATTATTCCGTCAATAAGGCGCTGGGTGGATTCTTTAAAGAACTCTTTGGAATCGCGAGGATGCTCCGGGTCTTTAAATCTCGGATAGCAAAGGATCAGGGCTGTGCTCTGACCCAGCCTACGCATCACCGACAGACATTCCTCTTCGTTCTGAATCCTGAGAACACTGAACTTGACCTCTCCGTTGAACTTGCTTATCCCATCAAACATCTGGGAGTAATCTTCATCGGACAACGTGGTAACAGCAGTCAGTGTGAGATATTCGCTTGATTTCGGTCCGAAATCCGGGGTCCCTGAATCATCGATACCCCAGAAAGACTTCTTTTTCCGAATGCAAGGAATATCCTCCAGTTCTTTTCCCATACGATCAAACTCCACTGAAGCTCTACGGACCGGATATGGGGGCTGACGTGGCTTCCAACATCTCTTTTTCAATGTGAGATGAGCCATCGGAGGTACCTCCTGATAGTACATAGAGGAAAATTATTCCTAATCAGAAATCCAAAGGCGAAGGTCATCTCCTCCCTCCCTTGGTCCTGGGCTGGTGGTAGTACTCCTCGAACCAAGTGGGCG
>ERZ772860.336-NODE-336-length-44109-cov-4.277727_pt1 | contig 44109 bp, 41 predicted proteins | sample MGYA00511342_ERZ772860 | MGnify/ENA primary metagenome ERZ772860 (study PRJEB29015, sample SAMEA2737665) | human gut metagenome | biome: human gut; feature: human-associated habitat; material: faeces | place: China | collected 2012 ... | reverse complement strand
CTGCGCTTCATGATCTGCGGCAGGGCGCCGGAATAGCCGAACACGTCCGGCAGCCAGAGGATGCGGCAGTCCACGCCGAACTCATCCTTGAAAAAGCGCTTGCCGTGCATGAACTGCCTGACGAGGGACTCGCCGGAGGTGAGGTTGGTGTCGGACTCCACCCACATGCCGCCTTCGGGCTCCCAGCGGCCCTCGGCCACGCGCTCCTTCACGCGCGCGTACACCTCGGGGTAGCGCTGGCGCAGGAAGTCGTAGAGCACGCACTGGCTGGACATGAAGCGGTAGTCCGGGTACTCGTCCATCAGCTTGAGGACGGTGGCGAAGCTGCGCGCCACCTTTTCGCGCACCTGGGCCACGGTCCACCACCAGGCCACGTCGATGTGGGTGTGGCCGATGCAGGTGGCGATCACGTCGTCATGACCGCCCAGCTCCTCGTAGAGATGCTTTTGCAGATAGGCCCGGGCCTCGTGAACGCTCTGCTCAAAGGCGGGGGAATAGGGTGTGCGGAGATCCAGCAGGTTGATCGCGTCGTTCATGACCCGTTCCAGATCCATCCGGCTCTGGCTTTCGGCCTCCAGCCGGGGGAACGCCTGCAGGGGCACCTGCAGATCCCAGTACAGGCCCTCGATCTCCGGGTCGATCTCCCGGAACTCCACGATCAGGTTGAACTCGGTATGCAGGGTGCCGGTGTAGGCCTGCAGCTCCAGACAGAGGGGCTGGCCCGCCTCGGCGCTGCGGCTCAGCAGCACGTCCCGGTGGTTCATGTCGATGCCCTGTACGATTTCGCCGTTGACAAACAGCAGGAACTGCGGGTTCTTGCCGTCGTCCCATTCGTCGATCTGGGTGCAGACGTGCATCCACAGGGGCTTGCCCTGAAAGCTTTCCGGCACGGTGGTGTCGGAATAGAACCAGTAATGCTCGTCCGGGCCGTACCAGTGCATATTCCGGCAGTCAAAGGGAGAAAAGGCCGCCGCGTCATGACGCGCGTCCTCGGGGTGAATGAAATTGCCTTTCTTGTACATCCAGCCGGAAATGGGGGCGCGCTGGCGGATGCTCAGCTTCCGCAGTTCGTCGCAGATGCCCTGGATCCGCTTGTCCAGATAAAACATGTTTTTCGACCTCCGCGTGTTTCAGAATGGGACATGGGGTTCAGTTGTGTTCTTTGACAAAGCGCAATAATTCGTCCACCGTGGTGAACGCAATGCCGGTGACGGTGTCGGCGCAGCCGTAGTAAACGGCGATGCGGCCCGTGGCGCTGTCCGTCAGGGCGGCGCAGGGGAAGACCACGTTGGGCACGTCGCCAACGCATTCGTACAGCTCCCAAGGGGCCAACAGGTAGTCCTTGGAGCGGTATTTCACCCTCCACGGCTCGTCCAGATCCAGCAGGGCAGCGCCCATGCGGTATACGAAGCCGTTGCAGGTGGTGATGACCCCGTGATAGATCAGCAGCCAGCCCTCGTCCGTCTCGATGGGCGCGGGGCCGGGGCCGATTTTGGTGGACTGCCAGGCGGAGTCGTTGCCCTTGATGGTGCCCATCATGTAGCGGTGACGGCCCCAGAATTCCAGATCAGGGCTCTGGCTGACGTAAATGTCCCCGAAGGGCGTATGGCCGTTGTCGCTGGGGCGGCTCATCATCATGTATAGGCCGCCGATTTTCCGGGGAAAGAGCACGCCGTTGCGGTTGAAGGGCAGGAAGGCGTTTTCCAGCTGGTGGAAGGTTTTAAAATCCTCCGTCCATGCCACGCCGATCGTGGGGCCGTGGTAGCCGTTGCACCAGGTGATGTAATACTTGCCCTCCAAAGGGGTGATGCGCGCGTCGTAGCGGTATTCCTTCGCCGCGATTTCGCCGTCCGCGCCGGTCAGCAGAATCGGCTCGTCGTCGATCTCCCAATGGAGGCCGTCCTGACTGCGCCCGGCAAACAGATCCATGCTGATGGAGCGGCTGTCGCAGCGGAAAACGCCTGCAAAGCCGCCGCGAAAGGGAACGACCGCCGAGTTAAATACGCTGTTGGAGCGTTGGTTGCCGTGGCGGCCGATAATCGGATTGCCTGAATAGCGCCAGATCGGCTCCTTTTCTCCGGCAGGCTTGTCCTCCCACGGCATATTGGCAAGCGCCGGCCCGATGATTTTTGCCATGTCCGATCTCCTCCGTGATAGGTTAGAGTGAAAGTATAATACAGGAATGAGGGAAAGTAAAGCCCGCGCAGCGCTGAGGGACAAGACGGGTTCCCCGCTTGTGCCTGCGGCGCCGCGCGGGCGGATGGGCGGAAAGAACGCTTTCCGCAAGTGGTTCTTTTTCGGGTTTGTTTCAATCCCATAGATCAGACGGGTTGAAACTTTCCCTTCTCACACGTTCGAAAGCAGGTGTTAACCGGCCAATCGGAACGTGAACTGGGGTGCAAGGGTTCAACCCTTGTCCTGCCTAGCACGCGTTCGAAAGCCGGTGTTAACCGTCCAACCCGAACGCGAACCGGGGTGCAGGGGTTCAACCCCTGCCTGCCACGCGTTCGAAAGTGGGTGAAACTCGCCAGCTGGAACGCGAACCGGGGTCCAGGGGCACTGCCCCTGGTGGGGGTTACTTGGAGGCCTTCCAGGCGTCGATCTGAGCCTGAGCTTCGGTGATGATGTCGTTCAGGCCTTCGGCTTCCATTTCTTCGTACATGGTCTTCACGGCTTCTTCGGGATCCACGGAGCCGGTCAGCAGTTCGGGATGATAACGATCCCAGATGGTCTTGCAGTTGGCGATCTGGTCTTCCACCTTGCTGGCGTCGAAGTTGAAGCCCAGCAGCACGGAAGGCTCAGCCTGCTCGTTCAGTTCCTTCACTTCGTCCCACTGGTTGAATTCCACGTCGTCGGTGGGGGTCACGGCGAAGAAGGTGCCCTGAGTGTAACCAGCCATGCCCCAGCTGGAGTCGGGGTTCTTGTGCACGCGGCCGTCCTCGGTGTAGGTGAAGTTGTCGCCTTCCAGGCCGTAGTAGAACGCATCGCGAACCTTGGAGTCGGTGTTCATCAGGTTCAGGAACGCCAGAGCCTTGTCAGGATGCTCGGAGTTGACGGAAACGAAGTTCACGGAGCCCAGCACGGAGTCGTTGGACAGGATGGTGGGGCCGTAGGTGTAGGCGACCAGTTCCTTGCCCATGTTGGGGCCCCAAACGGTCTTGGCGGCGGAGGACCAGCCCTGAGCCAGGAAGCAGGCCTTGTAGGTGGGGCCTTCAGCCAGGTTGGCAGCGTCGGCGTTGATGATGCCGGACTCGAACCATTCGCGGACGATCTTCAGCTGATCCATCACGTCCTGCTGCTCGAAGATCTTCACGACCTTGGTCTCCTGATCGTCGTAGCGCACGCCGATGCCGCGCAGACCAGCGCCGAAACCGTCATACACGAAGGGGATCTGAGAAACGCCGTCCTTGGTCACGGGGAAGGAAGCGGTGCCGGTCTTTTCCTTGATGGCCTTCAGGATAGGGGTGGCGTCCGCCAGCGTGTGGCAGTTCATGGCGGCCTCTTCCATGCCCAGCTCCTTCAGCAGCTCCACGTCCCAGACGAAGTACTGGGTGATGGAGGAATCCTTGTAGGTAGGCACACCGTAGATGCGGCCGCCCACGCGGCAGGCGTCCCAGTAACCGGCGGGAATCAGCTCCAGCAGGCCGGGAGCGTTGTCAGCCAGCAGGTCGGTGATGTCCAGATACGCGCCCACGGACACGTCGGCAACCAGGTTGCCGCTGTCGCCGAAGATGACGTCATAGGGCTCGTTAGAGTTGATGATGACGCTGCGGCGGTTGCCCCAGTCGCCCCAGCCGATGCATTCCACATCCAGTTTGGCGCCGATCTTCTCTTCGATGTAGGGATTGAGATGCTCGATCCACGCGCTGTAGTTGTCGGGCTGTCCGTTGCCCAGCGTGATGATCTTCAGGGTAGGAACTTCCTCAGCGGAGGCGAAGCTGACCATGCACAGAGCCATGCACAGCGCCAGAACCAGAGACAGGATCTTTTTCATGTTTGTTCTCTCCTTTTTTTTATTCGTTAACCCTTTACCGCGCCGATCGTCAGTCCGGAAATGAAGTATTTCTGGAAGAACGGATACGCGCACGCGATAGGGATTACGATCACGATGGCAATGGCCATGCGAACCGATTCGCCGGGCATCTGGGCCCGATACTGCTGCAGGGAAACGCCGGCGGTGGGGTTGTTGGTCATGTACTCCAGCGAGCGCATGATGTTGTTCAAAAGCGCCTGCAGGGAGATGAGACGTTTATCGGAAATGTACAGGGACGAAAGGAACCAGTCGTTCCAGTAGCCGAAGCTCAGGAACAGGGCGATGGTGGCGAACAGCGGCTTGGAAATGGGCACCACGATGCTCAGAAAGGTGCGCATCTGGGTCGCGCCGTCGATCTTCGCCGACTCGATGATCCCGTCGGGAATCGAGGTCTTGAAGTAGGTCTTGCAGATGACGATGTTGTAGGAGCTGACCATCAGGGGTAAAATCAGCACCCAGATGGTGTTACGCAGCCCCAGAATGTTGGAGTTGACCACGTAGCTGGCCACCAGACCGCCGCTGAAAAGCATGGGGATGAAGATGACCCAGGTGTAGAACTGCTTCAGCTTGAAGTTGGGCCGGGACAGGGCGTAGCCCATGGCCGTGGTAACGGACAGGCCCAGCAGCGTGCCGATGCAGGTGACGGCCACGGAGATCAGCAGGGCGTTCAAAATGGTGTCCCGCTCGTTCCACAGGAACTGGTACGCCTTGGAGGAAAACTCAACCGGGAAGAAGGAGTAGCCCACCTGCCGGATGGATTCCTCCGAAGAGATGGAAATCATGAATACCAGCACCACCGGCAGGATGGCGCAGGCGGCCAGCAGCACGAACAGAAGGTTGAACCCCGCGTTGGTGCTGGGGTTGATCCGGTTGATCTGAAAATCGGTTTTCTTTGCTTTCATTCTTTTCGCCTCCTCTTAAAACACCGCGCTGTCGGAATCGACCTTGGAGACGATGAAGTTCGTCAGCAGGATCGTGATGCAGCAGGCTACGGACTGGAAGGTGGAGGCGGCGGCCGTCTTGCCGATGGGGGCGTTGCCCTGCAGGGCGGCGTAGACGTAGGTGTCAAAGGTGGAGGCGACCTTGTACAGGGAGTTGGGCACGCCCTGCGTGACCTGATAGAACAGACCGAAGTCGGAGGCGAAGATGCCGCCTACCGACAGGATGAACATCATCACGATGACGGTCTTCAACATGGGCATGGTGATGTACCGGGTCTGCTGCCACTTGCTGGCACCGTCCAGCATGGCGGCCTCGTACAGGGAGCCGTCGATGCCGGTGATGGTGGCCAGATAGACCACCATGCCGTAGCCGGTGCCCTTCCAGACCTTGAGGATAACGAAGAACAGGGGCCAGTAGGTGGCTTCGGAATACCAGCGGTGGGGCTCGCCGCCGAAGAACATAATGACCCGGTTCAAGGTGCCGTAGTCGGTGTTGAGGAAGGCGAATACGAAGTAGCTGACCACCACCCAGCTCAGGAAGTGGGGGAAGAACATCAGGGTCTGGTAGGTCTTGGAGGCCCGCTTGGAGTACAGCTCGTTGATCATGACGGCCAGCGCAACGGGGATGACGATGCCCAGAATGATGAAGACAATATTGTAAAGAAGCGTATTCCGCAGGAGCATGGCGAATGCGTTATTGTGGATGAAGAAGGAAAAATTCTTGAACCCCACAAACTCGCTGTGGAACAGATTGTAAAGGAAGGACTGCCGGGGGAAGATCTTGTACTGCTTGAAGGCGATGATCAGGCCGAACATCGGCAGGTAGCAGAACAGGACATACCAGATAAACGCGGGAAGACCCAGCAGGCTCAGCTCCAGATCGTCCCGTGTCAGCCGGTTCCTTTTGGGGCGATTGGCGGCGAGGGGCTGCCCGGTTTTTTCGGTGTTTCCGACCATAAACAGTTTCCTCCGTTTCTGAAAGTGAAGAATGTTAACGAACTTTTTTGAACTTTACAGGCACATATTAACATGCTTGGAAACAAAAAGCAATAGTTAAAATCAAATTTTTGTCAATAACGGTTATTAAACTTCTGAAAAGAATATTCAAAGGAAAAACAAGCAAAATAAAAATAGAAACATTAGTTAACATTTCTTATCAAAATGAGTTGACATTTGGAGCCGGACATTGTATGCTTAGGAAGGTTTATCAAGCAGAAAATTTTTTTCGGAACGAGGATAGGTCATGCTGAAAAGTACCATGCAGGATCTGGCCGACGCGGTCGGCGTATCCCGCATTACCGTCTGGAAAGCGCTGAACGACCGGGAGGGCGTGTCCCCCCGAACGAAAAAACGCATCCAGCAAAAGGCCGCGGAAATGGGTCTGACCGATACAGAGATCCAAATGGAAAAAACACCTGAAAAAGAAACCGGCAGGGACGAGGCGGAGGAGCGCACCTTCTCCGTGGTGGTCTCCCGGCCTGAATCGTCGGCGTTCTGGATGCAGATCATCCATCATATCGCCAAGGAGCTGGCCCGGAGCCGCATCAACCTGATGTATACCTATATGCCTTCCTTTTATTCAGAGGGCTACACCCTGCCCGCGTCGGTGAAGAACGTGGATGGGCTGATCGTATTGAATATTTATGACGCACGGCTGCTGCATATGCTTAACGAGCTTCCGCTGCCCAAAGTTTTTCTGGATACGGTGCCCGGAATGCATCCGCCCGCGCTTCACGGCGATCTGGTGCTGATCGAGGGCCGCACCTGCATCCGGGAGATCACCCGGCGGCTGATCGACAGCGGCCGCACCCGGTTGGGCTTCGTTGGCGATATTGGGTACGCCCAGACCAATCAGGACCGTTACGAGGGATTTGCGGACGCGCTGCGGGAAAAGAATCTCCCGCTGGACGCTTCGCTCTGCCTGACGGCTCCGTTGAGCCTGCGCGCCCATTATGAGGAGATCAGCGCCTTTCTGGACGGACTGCCGGAGCTGCCGCAGGCCATCGTGTGCGCCAGCGACTTCATCGCCCATTTCGTCAGCCGTTATCTGACGGAAAGCGGCCGGAAAACGCCCAAGGGCTTCCTGCTGACCGGCTTTGATAATAACGCCGAGTACGGCAACGTGGCGGACAAGATCACCACGGTGCATGTGGAGACTTCCGCACTGGGTAAGCGGCTGGCCAATAAGCTGCTGTTCCGGGCGGATCATCCCCAGATGCCCCCGGAGGTCTGCTATATTACAACGGAGATCGTCTACCGGGGCCCGCTGGCCGCGGAAACGGAAAAATAGGAGGAGAACCATGCTTCCCTTTCAAGACCCGAAGCTTTCTCCCAAAGAACGGGCGCACGATCTGTGCGCCCGCTTGACGTGTCGGGAAAAGGTGGGTCAGCTGAACCAACGGCTATACGGCTTTCGGAGCGTCCGCAGGGAGGGAGAGCAGCTGACACTGGACGAAGCCTTTCAAAAAGGAGTGCTGCATTTCGGCGGCTTGGGCACGCTTTACGGCCTGTACCGGGCCGACCCATGGTCGGGCCGCACCCGGGAAAACGGCCTGTATGGGGAAAACGCCGTCCGCGCCTACAATCTGGCCCAGCGGTTCGTGGTGGAGCATTCCCGGTTCGGCATTCCCATGCTGGTCAGCAGCGAATGTCCCCACGGCCATCAGGCGCTGGACGGCTATCTGCTGCCGGTGAATCTGGCGGCAGGGGCTACCTTTCAGCCGGAGCTTCTTTATGAGGCAGGAAAGGTCTGCGGGCGGCAGCTTCGGGAGCTGGGCGTGGACTTGGCCCTGGTGTCCATGTTGGATATTCTGCGGGATCCCCGCTGGGGCCGCAGTGAGGAATGCTACGGTGAGGATCCTTTCCATGCAGCGCAGTTTGCCCGGGCCATCGTCCGGGGCATTCAGAGTCAGGGCGTGGCGGTAGTGGCCAAGCATTTCTGCGCGCAGGGGGAGACCACCGGCGGACTGAACGCCAGCGCGGCCCGTATCGGCCCCCGGGAACTGCGGGAAATTCACCTGCCCGCCGCCCGAGCAGCCTGCCGGGCGGGCGTAACGGGCATAATGGCCGCCTATAATGAGATCGACGGCGTGCCATGCCACGCCAACGAAGATTTGCTGCAGAAAATCCTCCGCGGGGAGTTCGGCTTCGATGGAATCATTATGGCCGACGGCTGCGCCATTGACCGGCTGAACGACCAGACCGGCAGTACAGTGGCTTCCGGGGCGCTGGCCCTGCGCTCCGGGATCGACATCAGCCTGTGGGACGAGGGCTTTTCCCGGCTGGAGGAAGCACTGGAAAGTGGCCTGATCGACGAAAAAGTTCTGAATCGGGCCGTGGAGCGGGTGCTGACGCTGAAATTGGAACGGGGCCTGTTTGAGCATCCCTACCTCCCGGAAGAACGGAAACCTTCCGTCTTTTCCCCAAAAGCGTTCCCCCAAAGCCTTGCTCTTTCCCGGGAAAGTCTGGTGCTGCTGAAAAATGAGGGCGCTTTGCCGTTGCAGCGCCGGAAAACGGTAGCGTTGATCGGCCCGGCGGCGGACGATCTGTACCGTCAGCTGGGCGATTACACGCCGCCAGTGGAGACGAACGCGGGCTGTACGCTGCTGCAGGGTCTCCGGGAACTGGCTGGCCCGGAAATGCGTCTTTGGTACAACGACGGCAGCGACCCCAAGCGGGTTGCGGCGTTGGCGGCGAAAGCGGATACGGTGGTGCTGGCGCTGGGCGGCTCGTCCAGCCGGTTCGAACAGGCCCGTTTTGACAAAAACGGCGCGGCGCTGAACGGCAGCATGGACTGCGGCGAGGGCGTGGACAGCTCGGCACTGCGGCTCCCGGACGGACAGCATTCGCTGTTCGCTAAGGTGCGGGCTGCTGCGAAAACGCTGGTCACGGTGTTGATCGTTGGACGGCCCTATGCCGTGCCGGAGATCGCCGAAGGGTCGGACGCGCTGATGGTCGCCTTTTATCCTGGCCCGTGGGGCGGGCAGGCATTGGCGGAAGCCCTGCTGGGGCGGTTCAGTCCGTCGGGACGGCTGCCCGCGTCCTTTCCCCAGCATCCGGGCCAGCTGCCGGTGTACTATAACCCCAAGGCGGGCACGGTTCCGTGGAACTATGCCGACCTAAAGGATGGGCCTCTGTTCTCCTTCGGCGACGGCATGGGGTATGGGCATATTTTGTACCGTGATTTTGAGCTGCTGCCGAAGCTGCTGCCGGAGGGACGGCTCCCTGCGGACACGCCGGTGCTGGAACTGAGGTTCCGGGCGGAAAATCCCGGCCCGGAGGAGGAACACGCCGTGCCGCTGCTTTTCGTCACCGATCTGGGATCGGACGTGGTGCGCCGGGTGCGGGAGCTGAAGGCCTTTGCCAAGAAAGCTGTCCCGGCGGGGGAGAGCACGGCATTTTCCCTGACGCTGACGGCGGACGATCTGGCCGTGTGGAACCGCCGCATGGAACGGGAATTGCAGCGCGGCCGTTTCCGGCTGCGGCTGGAGGACGGCGGCCGCCTCCTTTATGAAACCGTTTGGGAACTGAAATGAATCAAAAAATCCCCGCCGCAGTTTCGGGAGTCCAAAGCGCGGCGGGGATTCTGTTACGTTTTCACTTAGTTTCCGCACTCCACGGAAATTTCATTGAAGAGCTTGAGCACCTCGTCCAGCTGGGTGTCCTGCTTTTCCTGCCCGGCGCGGTCCAGCACGACCTTGCCCTCGTGGAGCATCAGCAGCCGGTCGCCGTATTCCAGCGCGTAGCGCAGGTTATGAGTCACCATCAGGGTAGTCAGCTTCTTTTCCTTCACGATTCGGTCGGTCAGGCGCATGATGATGTCCGCCGTTTTGGGATCCAGCGCGGCAGTATGCTCATCCAGAATCAGAAATTCGATGGGGGTCATGGTGCTCATGAGCAGCGCCATGGCCTGCCGCTGGCCGCCGGACAGGTTGCCCACCTGCACGCCCATTTTGTCTTCCAGCCCCAACCCCAGCTGCGCCAGCATCTCCCGGTATTCGTCCGCTTTCTTACGATTGACGCAGCGGTGCAGGTCGAAGGGCTTGCCCTTGTTGTCCGCCATGGACATATTTTCCAAAATGGTCATGGACGGGCAGGTACCCAGCGCCGGGTTCTGGTACACCCGGCCGATGATGCGGTGGCGTTTATGCTCGGGCATGGAGGTGATGTCTTGCTCGCCCACCAGCACCTTTCCGCCATCGATGGGGATGGAACCGCAGATGATATTGAGCATGGAGGTTTTGCCGGAGCCGTTGGAGCCGATGACGCAGACGAACTGCCGGTCGGGAATGGCCAGCGAGAAATCCCGGAACAGGCAGGTCTCGTTCACCGTGCCGCCCTGATAGTATTTGGCGATATTCTGAAGCTCAAGCATGATGTTTTCCCTTCTTTCGATGTCCTCCCGCGACGATGATGATCAGCAGCAGCACCGCCGTCACCAGCTTCAGGTCGAAGGGCGAAAGGCCCAGACTCAGCGCCAGCGCCACGCAGGCCTTGTACAGGATGGAACCCAGCACCACCGCCGTGGTGGCCTTGAGGAACCGCAACCCCCGAAGAAGCTGGGTGCCAACGATGACGGAGGCCACCGCCAGCACCAGCGTGCCAGTGCCCATGGAAATATCAAAGTAGCGCTGATACTGGCACATGACGCATCCGGCCAGCGCCACCAGCCCGTTGGCAATGGCAAGGCCGAGGATCTTCACACGGCCGCTGTCCTTGGCCAGACTGGCTACCAGCGTGGGATTATCGCCCGTAGCCCGCAGCAGGAAGCCGGAACGGGTGGCCAGATAGCCGTCCATCAGCAGCTTGACCAGCAGCGTTAAAAGGGCCAGCACGATCACCGGGGCATACACCTGCACCCCGGCGGGCAGTCCGGAGATCAGCGGATTTTTGAAAAGTGTGTCGAAGGAGAACAGCTGCACGTTGGAGCGCCCCGCGATGTGCAGGTTCACGGAATACAGGCCCGTCATGACGATGATGCCGGACAGAAGGTCACCCACGTGAAAGCGCACATGGATCACGCCGGTGATGGTTCCCGCCAGCGCCCCTGCCGCCAGCGCGGCGGGCAGCGTCCACAGGGGATGGATTCCACCGGAGATCATCAGCGCGGTGACGGCCGCGCCCAGTGGAAAGCTGGAATCCACCGTCATATCGGGAAAATCGAGGATCTTGAACGTGATGTACACGCCCAACGCGAGAATGGCGTAGATCAGGCCCTGTTCCAGTACGCCCAGCAGCTGTGCCATGGAAAAACCTCCAGTGTGTGCAATGAGGAATGAAGAAAACGCTCAAAAGCCCGCACAGGCGTTATCGTCGCCTGTGCGGAGCGAAGGATTCCCGCAGATTATTCCGCCTCGACAGCCCGGGCGGCCAGTTCTTCCGGCAGGGTGATGCCGAAGCTTTCCAGCACTTTGGAATTGACGTACAGGCTGGGTTCAGTGATGATCTCGTAGGGGATGTCGCTGGCGGCGGCTTCACCCTTGAGCACCTTGGCGGCCATCAGGCCGGTCTGGCGGCCCAGCGCCACATAATCGAGGCCCTCGGCGGCGGCGCAGCCCAGCTTCACCTGCTCGATCTCGGAGCCGTAAACGGGCTTCCCGGCGGCGTTGGCCTTGTCCAGCACCAGCGCCAGCGCGTTGACCACGGTGTTGTCGGTCAGGTTGGTCAGGCAGTCCACCTTGGGCAGCAGTGCGTCCAGCGCCAGCGGGATGTCAGCGGAGGTGCTCACGCCGGACTCTACGATCTCAAAGCCGTAATCACCGGCCAGAGACTTGTAGGTTTCGATGGTGGACAGGGAGTTGACCTCACTGGTGGTATACAGAATGCCGATGGCCTTGGCATCCGGCATCAGGGCGCGGATCATTTCCAGCTGGGCGGCGACGGGCAGCGCGTCGGAGGTGCCGGTGGCGTTGCCGGCGGCCTTGCCCTCCGCATCGGCGAAACCGGCGGCTACCGGGTCGCTGACGGCTGTGTAAATGGTGGGGATAGCGCCCGCGGCGGCGTTATAGCAGGCCTGCGCCATGGGGGTGGCGATACCCACCATCAGGTCGACGGGCTTGGCGGCGAACTGGGCGGCGATTTGCTGGGTAATGCCCATATCCGCCTGTGCGTTCTGGTAGATCACGGTCAGGTTCTTACCTTCTTCGATGCCCGCCTCGGCCAGCCCTTCCAGGAAGCCGGTGCGGCAGTTATCCAGAGAACCATGCTCGGCAAACTGGCCGATACCGACGGTATAGGTCTTTTCCTCTGCGACGGCGCAGAAAACAGCGGTCAGGGTCAGTACCAGGCAGGTCAGGAAGCTCAGCATTTTCAGGGTCTTTTTCATGGGTCAGTCCATCCTTTCGTTTTTCCGCAGGGGCGGAAGTTTGATTTGATGGTGACTGCGCTCTGCCGCTCATGGAATCGGGGAAACAAAAACGCCCCAAGCAACGATCGTTGCTTGAGGCGGAATGTCCGCGGTGCCACTCAATTTCCTCTCCATAGGGGAGAGCTTTCCGTCGCGTACCATCATACGCGCCGCCAGGATAACGGGTACGGTTCCCGTCAGCGACTACGGCTCTGCAGCTTTCGCCGCCGCCCTCGGAAGTCCATTCGCCGCCTTCTGCTGTGCCGCGGTCCCACTGTTCGCGGCTCCCTTTGCCAGCCCGTCTTGGCGGTTACTACTCTTCCTCAACGGTTTGATGGGCATATGATAAACCCGGTTTGGGAGATTGTCAATAGGGAAAATTGTTTTCAGAATGTTTTTTGTCCCGTGCGCGGTAGTCCTCCCGATGCTCGATCAGCCCCAGCCGTACCAGCCGCGCCGATACGGCGCTTTCCGAACGCTGCAATTCCATCTGAATCTGCGCATTGGATTCTCCCTTTCGGAACAGACGAGTCAGCAGGGATTCTTCTTCCGCCGTCCACGCTTTGCCCTGATTCACATAGAAAATGCTGGTCATTCTTCGCTGCTTTTGATGGGAAAGACAGTCCAGCGCAAAGTGCAGGGCACGGATGACCTCCGGCTGATTGCACACGGAATCCTCCGGAAGAATTTCGCCCGTTTCCGGGTCGATCCCGTCGGCCAGCAGGCTTAGAATCTGTTTGGCGGTCGAAAGCTCCATGTTTGCCTCCTGATGCGGCGTATTTCATTCCTGTGATGCAGATGATACCACGTTTCTGCCCACTTGTCATCCCCTGCCTGATGTGGTAAGATTTGCATGTCAAAATGGATTCGTTCAAGGAGGATGATTTTTTATGGCATTCACCGAATTTCATTATTACAGCGAAACCTTGGAGATCGACGTTTCCGTTAACGTGATCCTGCCCGAGACCCGGGTCATGGCCCAGCAGGAGGGAAAGCCCCTGCCCACGCTGTACCTGCTGCATGGCCTCAGCGACGATCACACCCATTGGGTGCGGCAGACCCGTCTGGAGTTCTATGCCCGCAAATACCGTCTGGCCATCATCATGCCCTGTGTCAACCGTTCCTTCTATACGGATATGAAGCGCGGCGCGAAGTATTTCACCTTTGTGAGCGAGGAACTGCCCCGGGTGATGGAAATGTACTTCCCGCTCAGCTCCCGCCGGGAAGACCGCTTTGCGGCGGGTCTGTCCATGGGCGGCTACGGCGCGACGAAGTTGGGCCTTCGCTTGCCAGAGCGGTACGCGGCCATCGCCAGCCTGTCCGGCGCGCTGGAGATGGAAAACGACTACCATATGCGCAAGATGCGGGACAGCGATCGGCTATATCAGGAACTGCTGAACATTTTCGGTACGGAAGAGGAATTTCTGGCCAGCGACAACTGCCTGACCCGGCTGGCGGAGCAGCTGGACCCCGCCAAGGCTCCCCGGATGTACGTGGCCTGCGGCACGGCGGACTTCCTGTTTGGCTCCAACGAGGACTTCATCCGCCGCTTCGGCGAAAAGTTCTCCATCCACTACACCACCGAAGAGGGCGCGGCCCACACGTGGGACTTCTGGGATCGCCAGATCGAGAAGGTTCTGGCGTGGCTGAACGTGCCTGAGGCGGAATAACCGGCATGAAAAAAGCGACGGCAATGGAGCGGCTGCTCCGGGAGGGTTTCTTTGAAACCAAAGAAGCCGCCCTTCCTTACCTGATGAGCGGCGCGGTCTACTGTGGCGGCGTGAAGGTGCTCAACGGCGGGCAGAAGGTGGACATGGCTCTGCCCATGAACGTGCGGGGCCGGAACGAACGCTACGTGGGCAAGGGCGGCTATAAGCTGGAAGGGGCGCTTGCGGACTTCGGCATTTCGGCGGAGGGCCGCGTGTGCATCGACGCGGGCGCGTGTACAGGCGGCTTCACCGACTGTCTGGTACAGCACGGCGCCGCATTGGTGTATGCGGTAGAGGTGGGCTTCGGCCAGCTGGCGGGAAGCCTGAACCAGAATCCCAGGGTGGTCAATCTGGAAAAGACCAATCTGGGCGATGAAAAGCTGCTGACGCTGGATCCGAAGCCCGATCTGGGCAGCATGGATCTGAGCTATCTTTCCATCGAGAAAGCCGTCCCCCTGTACCGGGCCATCATGGGCGGGCAGGGCGAGGTACTGTGTCTGGTGAAGCCCCTGTTTGAGGTGGACGACCCGGAAGCGCGGCGCACGGGCGAGATCGCCCCGGAAATGTACCTGCCGCTGCTCAAGCGCCTGATCCGCACCCTGAACCAGCAGGAAAACACGGCCGTGCTGGACGTGACCCGCAGCCCGGTCACAGGCAACAACGGCACTCACGAGTTCTTTCTCCGCACGGTGTTCGGCTATTCCGGACCGATTCCGCAGCTGGATGAAAAGGCCGCGCAGGCGGTGGAAGCGGTGCTGGCGCTGCCCAAGTATCATAAAGAACTTTAAGGGGAAAATTTTCCCGGCGCTGCGGGATGAAACCGCCGCTTTCTCCCGTTGATTGGGTACAGAAGGAATCACCAAAGGGGGCATTGATTTATGAAGGGAAAAGGAAAAAAGCTCGCCGCGTTCGTACTGGCGCTCGGCCTGCTTCTTTCGCTGTGCGCAGGGGCGCTGGCGGAGGAATACGGCGTGGTCATCAACACGGATACGCTGAATCTGCGTTCGCAGGGAAGCTCCTCCAGCGCGTGGCTGGGGCAGTATAACCGGGGCACCTGGGTGCAGATTATCGGCAGCCAGAACAATTTCTATCGTGTGGTCACGCCTGACGGCAAAAGCGGCTACATGAGCAAAAACTATATCAGCATCACCGGCGGCGGCTACATGACCAGCCGTGTGGCGCTGGTGACCAATCAGAACGGCGGCGCATTCCTGAACTTCCGAGCACAGCCCAGCTATAACGCGCAGGTGCTGGGTATCTTCTACTACGGCGTACCCCTGCTGGTGACCGGCCAGACCAATGGCTGGTATCAGGTGCAGATCAATGGCCAAACCGGCTATGTGCGCAGCGAGTACGTCACCGTCAGAGACCAGATCGCCTCCAGCACGGTGGCAACCATCAAGACCCCCGGCAATACCGCCATGAACCTGCGGAGCGGCCCCAGCCTTCAGTATGACGTGATCCAGCAGTTCTCCGGCGACCGCTATGTGATGGTGCTGGCGCAGGGCAATGGCTGGTGGCATGTGTCCATCGACGGCTACACCGGCTTCATGGACAGCAGCTTCCTGACGCTGGGTCTGCATACCGCACAGGACATTGCCGCCCGGAACGGCGGCGGTGCGAGCGGCGGCAGCTACGCAGTGGTCAATAATCCCAAGAGTTCCCAAGCCCTGAACCTGCGGCAGTACGCGTCCACCTCCTCGGTGGTGGAGGCCAAGCTGTACAATGGCACTCAGCTTTGGGTGGACGAACAGGGCACCGAATGGTCGGCGGTAACGGTCAAGAATACCGGCGTGTCCGGCTATGTTATGACCCGCTATCTGAAGCTGTACAATCTGCCCAGCCGACCCACCCGGCGGGTGGTGCATCCGGCGGGCGGCAGCTATGTGAACCTGCGCACCAGCCCGGATATGACCTACGGCCAGATCGCCGCACGGGTGCCCACGGGCAATTCCGTCACGATCATGATCCCCGGTCAGGATTGGTGCAAGGTGACGTGGAACGGGTACACCGGCTATATGCTGACCTATTTCCTGCAGCAGTAAGGGCGGTCAGCCGCGGGAGCAGGGCGTTCCAGAAGTCGCACCCCCATCGAAGACACACCATGGCCAGCAGCCAGAGGGAACACAGATAATAGCCCCATCCCCGCTGCGCCAGCCATTCCAGCGGCGTTCCTGTTGGCACCGCTCGTAAAAACAGATAATTGGCGGGCAGCCAGTCGTTGCACAGCTGCACCAGCCACCCATAACCGCTGGCCCAGAGAAGCGTTTTCCTTGCTTCCCACAGGGTCAGCGGTTTTGGGTTTTCTCCAAGCACAAACACCGCCGACCAGACGATCAGACCATGCAGACGGCCAAAGTGCAGCCCCATGAGAAAAGGCCGGGAGCAGCCGATCACTGCCGGGAAGCATAGGGCCAGAAGGGCGCAGGGCGCGCCCAGAAGCAAAGAAAAGCACAAAAGTCCTCGGGGGCGCAGCCACAGAAGGGGCAGGGAGCACAGTCCCATCATGCCGCAAAGATGCAGGGGAAGGCCGGTCTGCAGGCTCCATAGGCCATCCTGCACCAGCAAGACTTCCTGTCCCGCCATGGAGACCGCCAGCCCGGCCGTCAGCGCCCAGCGAACGGTTTTACGCCGTTTGGGCTGCCGAAGCCCATACAGGGTCAAAAGTCCCCAAAGCCCGAAGGATAACCAGCCCACGCAAACGCCCCCTTGTCCGTGATTCTGGACAAGGGGGCGTTTTTTCATGCGTTTCAGGTGGATTCTCGCTCCACCAGCGTAGGAACGGTGCAGAAGGACTGGGTCTGCAAATTGGGTTTGTGCAGCTTTTGCAGCATGAAGTGGGCCGCTTCCCAGCCAAGCTCGAACATATCCACCTCGATGACGGTCAGCTGGGGCTTGAGCAGCATGGAAAACGGGTAGTTATCGAAGGTCATCAGCGCCATATCCTCGGGAATGCGGATGCCCTGCTGGCGGAGCATCTGCAGGCAGCCGATGGCCAGATAATTGTTGGCGCACAGGATCACCTCCGGGAGTTCCGGCCGCTTGAGCAGCTCAGCGGTCTGCCGATAGCTGTCCTCGTATCCGTTCACGCCGGGAATGCTCTCGATGGTCAGGTCTTCCTCCTCCAAGGCGGCGTTCAGGCCGTCCAACCGGCGCTGGGCGATCTTGCCCTCGCCCTCGGTGTCCAGCAGAAAGACGATGCGGCGGTAGCCCTTGTCCAGCAGATAGTTGGCGGCCAGCTGCCCGGCGGCCTCATGGCTCACGTCCATCCAGCAGACGTTGCAGGGGAAGGAAGGCTTGCCTACCACCAGATGGGGCATTTCCTCCCGGATGAGCACACTGGCCAAAGAGCGGGTCAGGATCCCGGCGTGGAGCATGACCCCGTCCGCCTGTTCGCTCTGCATGAGAGAGCAGATGCGTTCCGGCGCGTCCTCCGGCGGCACGTGCTTGATAAGCAGCGAATAGCCCTTTTCGTCCAGCCGGCGTTCCACGCCGTTGATGATCTCAAACAGGTGCGGATCCTCAAATGCCACGCCGCGGGCCAGATTGGCGGCGAACAGCACGGTGCCGTTCCGCTGCCGGGCAAAGCTGCGGGCCCGGGCGTTGGGCTGATAGTTCATCTGCCGGGCCAATGTCTGAATCCGTTCCCGGGTCTTATCGGAGATGGTGTAGCTGTTGTTCAGCGCCTTGGAGACCGTGGCAATGGAAACATGGGCTTCCCTCGCCAGATCGTAAATGGTAACGGCCATGGTGTTCCTTTCTGGTTCGCGGGGAAAAGGGGGAGAGGGCGTCAGGGCTTCGCCGTTTGGAAGACCACATAGCCCCGTCCTTCCAGTAAACCACCCTTCCAGCCCTTTTGCAAGAGGGGCAGAGCATCTTTCGGAAGTCCCCGTACCGGAAGCGCTTCGCCGCCCGCATTCCAGCACAGCAGCAGACTTTCTTCTGCTGCGCTGCGGCGGCAGAGGAACAGCGCCCCCTGCGCCAGCACCGTCTGGAAATCGCCGTGCCGCAGGGCCGGGTGTTCCTTCCGCAGGGCGATCATCCGGCGGTACGCCTCTTCCAGCCCGTTGGGGCGGCCAAAGTCCATGGGGCGGCGGTATTCGTTTTCTGAAGCGCCCTCCAGACCCTTTTCATCGCCGTAGAAGACGCAGGGCATTCCGGGAAAGCTCATCTGGAACAGCACCGCCTGTTCCATCCGGGCGCGGTCGCCGCCGCAGAGGGTGAGAAAGCGGCTGACGTCGTGGCTGTCCAGCAGGTTCAGCTGGGCGGACAGCATCTGCCGGGGATAACGGGTCAACAGGCTGCTGAGACGCAGGTCAAACTCCGCCGCGTCGATGGAGCCTTCGGCGAAAAACTGGCGGCAGAAGCGGCGGAAATCGTAGTTCATGGCTCCGTCCATCATCCCGTGATTAACGAAATGCGCCGCGTTTTCCCAGACCTCGCCGATGACCAGCGCATCCGGCTTTTCCCGCTTGACGGCTTCTCGGAAGGCCCGGAGGAAGCCGTCGTCCATTTCATTAGCTACGTCCAGCCGCCAGCCGTCCACGTCAAACTCCCGCACCCAGTAAGCTCCGACTTTGCAGAAGTAGTCCCGCATTTCCGGGCAGGAGGTGTCTGTCTTGGGCATCTGCGGCACATAGGAAAAGCAGGCGTACTCCGGCATTTCGCCTGCGTCGGGATACCGGGGCTGCTCCGGCAGGTCGTAGAACCAGTTCCAGTAGGGGGAGGCCTTGCCCCGCTTCAGCACGTCCTGAAAGAAGGGATGCCGCCAGCCGATGTGGTTGAACACGCCGTCGATCAGCACCCGCAGGCCCAGCCGGTGGGCCTCCTTCACCAGCGCCCGGAAGTCGTCCTCCGTGCCCCGGGTGGGGTCGATGCGGAAGTAATCCAGCGTGTCGTACTTGTGATAGGACGAGGCGGCGAAGATGGGGTTCAGGTACAGGCAGTTGAAGCCCAGCTCCCGCAGGTAGTCCAGATTTTCCCGAACGCCATTCAGCGTGCCGCCCAGCCGGGAAAGACAGGTTTCGCCCTGAAAGTCCGCTTCACCCGCCCGTCCGGAAAGAGAACGCCTGCCGTCGGCAAAGCTGTCGGGGAAGATGTTGTAGACGATTGCGTCCTCCGTCCACTCCGGGACGGACAGCCGGTCGGCCCGGTGGTTATAGGGCAGCTGGAAGTGCTCCGAACGCTGGATCATGGACGGGTCTTTTTCGAAGCAGTCCCCGGCATAGCGGCAGGTCTCGCTGTCGTCGTCCAGCTCGAAATGATAGGCGATGCGCTCAAAGGGGCATTTCAGCGTCACTTCAAACCAGTCATAGAGCTTATCGCTGCGCCAGAGGGGCATTTCTACGCACTGAAAATTCAGCTCCGGGGTCATGGCGGCCCGGTCGGCATAGTGCAGCGTACAGCGCTTCAGGTCGCCCCGCTGGGCCCGCAGACGGAAAACATAGGTGTTCTCGTCCATGGCAAAGGCATATTCGCTCATGGGACGGTGAAAAACAGCGGCAAGATTCATGGGGGATCATCCTTTCGAGGCGCCGGCGGCAACACCCGCCACGTAGTATTTCTGCAGCCGGATGAACAGCAGCACAATGGGAACGGCCACCACCACCGCACCGGCGCAGAAAACGGTGTAGTATTCGTAGATGTTGGCCTTGTCCACCATGGTGTACAGTCCCTTGGCCACGGTGTAGTTGTTGTAGTTGTCCTTCATGATGACCGAAACGAAGATAAAATCCACCCACGGCGCGATGAAGGCGTTGATGGCGGTATTGGCCACGATGGGCTTGGCGTTGGGCAGAATGATCTTCCAGAAGATCGTGTGCCGGGTCGCGCCGTCCAGCGTGGCGGCTTCGTCCAGCGAGCGGGGCAGCGTGTCGAAGAAGCCCTTGGCGATGTAGTAGTTCAGCCCGGCACTGCCGGAGTAAACCAGGATCAGCGCCAGCAGGGTCTGATCCAGCCCCACGGCCTTCATGAAGTGGTAGATGGCGATCATGCTCATGAAGCCCGGAAACATGCCCAGCACCAGCGAAATATTCATCAGGGGCTTCCGGGCCCGGAACCGCAGCCGGGAGTAGACATACGCCACCATCAGCGTCAGCACGGTGGTGATGACGCAGCAAACGCTCGCCACGAACAGCGTGTTCAGAAACCAACGGGGAAAATTGAACAGCGACGTATCCGTAAACAGGCGCACGTAGTTCTGCAGCGTCAGGATGCGCGGCCACAGGTAGGGCGTAAACGCGCCCTTTTCGCCCCGGAAGGAGGACAGAAGAAGCCAGAACACCGGGATCATCCACAGGATGGCAAGCACGGTGAGCAGGGTGTGCAGGGAAACGGAGACGCCCAGCTTGCGCAGATTTTTTCTGCGCCGCATGGGAGGATGGGACGGAAGGATATTGGTTTCCACGTTGGTTTTCATTGGAAGGTATCCTCCTTTTTCACGGCTCCGGTGTGGTTGTACACCGTCAGTGACAGGGTGGAAACGATCATGAAGATAAAGATGCCGATGGTGGAGGCCAGCGCGTAGTCGTGCTGATCCACCGTAAGTTTATACAGCCACGTGACCAGCAGGTCGGTCTTGCCCGCCTGATAATAATCCAGCGCGAAGGGCCCGCCCGCCGTCAGCAGATAGATGACGTTGAAATTGTTGATATTGCCCACAAAGGTGGTAATGGTGGCGGGCGCGGTGACGAAGATCATATAGGGCAGCGTGATGCTGACGAACTTGCGCACCGGCCCCGCGCCGTCGATTTCGGCGCTTTCGTACAGGTCGGAGGGGATATTCATCAGAACGCCGCTGAAGGTCATCATGGTGTAGGGGATGCCGATCCACATATTGATGACCACGACGCAGACGCGCGCCAGCGTAGGATCCTGCAAAAAGGGCAGGGGAGAGTCGATCCAGCCCAGCTCCATCAGCGCCACGTTGACGGCTCCCTGCGGCTCCAATGCCCGGGAGATCAGCAGAAGGCTGACGAACTGGGGAATGGCGATGGAAATGATAAACAGGGTGCGCCACAGCTTCTTCAGCCGCACGGCCCTGTGATTGATGACCACGGCCAGCAGCATACCCAGAATGTAGTTGGTGAAGGTGGCCAGCACCGCCCAGACCATGGTCCAGGCCAGAATGTGGAAGAAGGTGTGGGTCTTGATGGCATTGCCAAGGAAAATATCCGTTACATTGGTCAGCCCCGTCCACGTGAACAGCTTTCCCGGAGGCTGATGGCTGGCGTCAAAATTGGTAAAGGCGATCAACACCATGAAAATGATGGGCAGGACGGTAAAAAGAAGCAGCGTCGTCATGGGCGCGGCCAGCAGCGTCACATGGAAGCGCTCGTTCAGCAGGGTCTTTACTTCCTCCCGGAAGGATGGAACGGGCTTGCCTTCCTCCCGGAGGTGGAGAAGCTTGACCGTGCTTTTCAGGTTCAGAAACCACACATAGAGAAAAATAGCGGTGACGGCCAGCGTCAGCACGCTGTAGAGCAGGATGAGCATGGAATTGTCGCCGGGCACCCGCTGGTAGATCTGGTTGGCTTCATCCCAGACCCGCAGCTGCGTGTTTTCGCCCAAGGTGCCGAAATGGGACAGGTACTTCCAGCCAAAGCCGAAGAAAAACCAGAAGTACAGCGCCTCCGCACCCAGATACAGCAGTCCCTTGACGATCTGCCCGAAGCGAAAGCAGCCGCTGCCCATCACCACCAGCGATAGGCGGGTGAAGAAATCTCCTTTTTTCCAGAAGGTTTTCCAGAAGCCGCTGAATCGGTTTTTCACGGGAAAACTTCCTTTCCGCAAGAAAATCTGGCGCGGCCGAAGGGAATAGTCCCTCCGGCCGCGAATGGTTCGTTAGTTCTGCGCGGCGACGGTCTGCTCCACCAGCTGATCCAGCATGGCCTGCAGGTCGCTGCCGTTGTGGGCGACCAGTTCCGCACCGAAGGCTTCGGCGGGGGTCCAGTAGCCGCCCAGCACGTGCTGGCTGATGGCGTAGGCGCTCTGCGCGGCCAGAGCGGCCAGAGCGGGCTCGGAAGCTACGGCTTCGGAAGCGGCCACATTCACGTTGGAGGGGCCGTAGCCCAGCGCCTCAAAGCGGCGCAGCTGAGACTGCTCGTTGGTCAGGTACTCGGCCAGCTCCATGGCCTCCACGGGATGAGCGGTCTGGGTGTTCACGCCCAGAATCTTGCAGCCCAGGAAGGAACCCATCTGAACCTGTTCGCCGCCGCAGGTGAAGGTGGGCAGCTTGCAGGCGGCGTAGTTGTCGCCCAGCTTTTCCTTCACAGCGGAAGAAATCCACGTGCCGCAGATGCCGGCGCAGATGGCGTCGCCGATGGAGCCCTGCAGAAGATCCTGCCCGCCGGCCAGGAAGGCGGGATGATCGCACAGGGCGCGGATGGCCTCGGCGGCGGCCAGACCCTTTTCATTGTTGAAATCGCAGATCTGCTTCCCGTCTGCGTCCAGCGTCAGCTGGCAGCCGTTGCCCAGGAAGAACGAGGCGAGGTACCAGCCGTTGGCCACGTCCATGTTGAACTTCTTGCCTGCCTTTTCGGCGGCGGCCAGAATACCGTCCAGCGTCTGCACGTCCTCCTCGGTCAGGACGGACTTGTCATAGTAGAGGAAGTAGCCGTTGTCGGCGGTCATGGGGTAGCCGTACAGCACGCCGTCGTAGGTGGCGGCGTTGATGGCTCCGGCGGAGTTTTCGGCGATGATCTGATCCCGGTTGCGGGTCACCTCATACAGCGCGTCGGCCTTCACCAGCTTGATGATCTGGTCGTCCGGGTAGGAGAACACGTCCGCCGCTGCGGCGGGATCCTCCAGATAACGGGCCTGCGCGTCGGCTTCGCCTACCACGCCGTAGGTGAACTTCCACTCGTTTTCGGGATGCTCGGCGGCAAAGGCGTTGCAAAGCTCCTCCAGCAGCGCCTGATCGGGCTGGGAGGACCAGACCTTCAGCTCGATCGTCTCCGCGCAGGCGGCGGCGCTCAGGCAGAGCATAAGAAGGGCCATCAGCATACAAAGCATTTTTTTCATCGGTTCTTTCCTCCATTTTCAATTGATTTCGGTCTCGCCGTTGCTTTTATCATAAGGCTTTGACGGGAATGCGTCAACGAAAAATCACGAAAGCGCTTTCGCTCGAAGGCTCGGTGGACGGCTGGTCTCATTTTATGCCGCTTGAGGAAGGAAAAGCCGTGAAACACAAGAACGTTCCGCCTGTAAGGAGCATCTGCCGCAAATCGGCAGAAACAAAAAACGCCCTTTTCGAAAAGGCGTTTTTCGTATGATTTTCAGATCTTCTGCATTTTCAGCCCGTGCCGGGTGCAGTACCAGAACAGCGTGCCGTGAGCGTAGAAAGGAAAACGAGCTTCCAGACTCCATTCCGGGTACAGCTTTTTCAGAATCAGCGTATCGTTGGAAAGAAACGCGATAAAGGAAATGTAGTGCTCCCGACCCATTTCGTGGCCGGAGGTCACGTACCATTCCCCGTCAGAAAGCTCCGCATGGAGCCGTTCCTCCGGCGCGGCGGCCTGTACGGGCAGGGGAGAGAGCTTTCGTCCGCAGCAGACCGCGTCGGTCTGCTCCGTGGAAAACAGCAGATTGCCACAGCCCGGGCAAACGAAGAAGTTCAGCTTTTTCAAATTGCCGCTGCTGGAACCGTGCTCCTGAAGCTCCCCGTACAAAAGGGCCTTCACATCCACGTCCAGCGCCCGGGCCAGCGTGGGCAGCAGGGAAATATCCGGCACGCCGCTGCCGCATTCCCACTTGGAAACCGTCTTGTCGCTGACGCAGAGCTTTTCGGCCAGCTCCAGCTGCGTCATTCCGTTCTTCTGCCGCTGGGAGCGGATCACCGCTCCTGTTTTGATGGGATCCATTTCGTCCACCTCCTTTCCCATCATAGCCGAAAAGCGGCCGCCGCACAATCAACGCTTCGTAGATAAGCGGAAAAGTATGGAAGATCGTCTCTTGACAGGCGTTTTTTTATGCGGCTATACTAGGGCAAATCCGGCCAACGGACAGGGAAACGATGGGACGGAGGGATAAAAACCGGCCGCGTTTCCAATGCAAAGGAGGTATTTCAGATGATTTTGGGAAAAAATGATAAACTGCTGTTCATCGGCGACTCCATTTCGGATTACGATCGGAAAAAGCCTGTGGGCGAGGGCCTGTTCAATGCCTGGGGCACCAGCTATGTGGCGGATGCGGGCGCGCTTTTGTGCTGTATGTACCCTGAGCTGAACCTGCGTATCGTCAATATGGGCATCAGCGGGAATCAGATCCGTGATCTGGACGAACGCTGGCAGACGGACGTGCTGGATCAGAAGCCGGACTATGTCAGCGTACTGATCGGTATCAACGACGTGTGGCGGCAGTTCGACTCTCCCCAGATGACGGAGCAGCACGTGCCTCTGGACGAATACGAGGCCACCTACCGCAAACTGATCGAAAAGACGTTGCCCACGGTAAAGGGCATGATCCTCATGACCCCGTACTTCATGGAACCCAACCGAAACGACCCCATGCGGGCCCGGATGGACGAATACGGCGCGGTCGTCTGCAAGCTGGCAGAGGAATACAGGCTGGTGTTTGTAGACCTGCAGGCAGGCTGGGACCGGCTGTTTGAGCACATGCATCCCTGCAATATCGCATGGGACCGCATCCACCCCAACCAGACCGGCTGTATGTATATCGCCAAGCAGTTCCTCGAGGCCATCGGCGCGGATCGGGCGTAAAAATTTCAGGCGGCGGAAGAAAACTTCCGCCGCTTTTTGCATAGCCTTTTGCGGCACATAAAAACGCCCCGGCTTCCTTCGGTTCAGGAAGGAAGCCGGGGCGCAGAAAAAACGGAAATTACTTGTTCACGCTGTCCTTCAGGGCCTTGCCGGCCTTGAAAGCGGGAGCCTTGGAAGCGGCGATCTCCACAGCCTCGCCAGTGCGGGGATTGCGGGCGGTGCGGGCGGCACGGTTCACAACTTCGAAGCTGCCGAAGCCCACGATCTGCACCTTTTCACCGGCGGTCAGGGACTCGGTCACGGTCTCGGTGAAGGCGGCCAGAACCTTCTCGGCGTCCTTCTTGGAGAGAGCGGCTTTTTCGGAAATAGCGTTTACCAGTTCAGCTTTATTCATAGTGATATCCTCCTTATCATAGTTGGGGTAGCAGAATGGGAGTATAGCAAAACCGATCGCGGCTGTCAATGCCTGAAAGCCCTTCTGGACATGGAAAAAGCCAATTTTTACGCTTTTTGGAAGACACAGGCGGATGTTTTTACTTTTTTTACGGGAAAAGCCGACTTTTTGACCGTGGGACGGGCTTTGACGGACAGGCAGGAGTTCCCGTGACGCACGTCGTATTTCTTTTTGGTAAAAGGCGAGAAAAACGTCCGCTTTTTTGCACGGACGAGAGTATTTTTTCGGAGGCAACCAGATGGAAAAGGAAAAGAAAGTACGGGAGGCTCTTTCACTGGAAAGGGCGCTGATGGAACGACTGAGCCAGTCGGAGATTCGAAATTGGCTGAAAAAATACGCCATGCCCTATCAGGAACTGATGTCCTGCTACCGCTGCGCGCTGATGGAGGCGGAAACCAAATTCAACGTGCTGGACGAGGAACTTTCCCTGCGCTATGACCGCAACCCTATCGAAAGCATCAAATCCCGCATCAAGTCGCCGGAAAGCATCATGGACAAGGCTGTGCGCAAGGGCATCCCTCTGACGGTGGAAAGCATCGAGGAAAACCTGCGGGACATTGCGGGCCTGCGGGTGATCTGCGCGTTCCCCAGCGACATTTATATGATGGCCGACGCGCTGCTCCGTCAGGACGACGTGACTTTGATCGAACGCAAGGATTACATTCAGAACCCCAAGGACAACGGCTACCGCAGCCTGCATCTGATCATCGAAATTCCCATTTTCCTGCATAATCAGACCCGGCGGATGAAGGTAGAGGTGCAGCTGCGCACCATCGCTATGGACTGGTGGGCCAGCCTGGAACACAAAATTCGCTACAAAAAGAACCTGACGGACGATGAAGCGATCTTTGCCGAGCTGCGGGAATGCGCGGAGACCAGCGCCATGCTGGATCAGCGGATGCAGAGCATTCATGAAAAAGCGGGGGATTAAGGGAAAACTTCCGTTTGGATTTTGGCCGTGCGAGGGGACTTTTTTCTCCCAGTATGGGACGCCGGACAAACACGTCTGATAGGACGTGATTCATGGAACGAAACAGACAAACCGCCAACCCTTCCGTCACTGCGGAATGTTGGCGGTTTGATTTTTTGGAAAGCCCAAATAACCGGCCTTTCCGTTATTTTTTTCCTTCGCTTTTCAGCAGCTCCACCAGTTCTTCCATTTCCTTTACAGTGATCTCGCCGGAGTCCACCAGCGTGTTCATCAGCAGCGAAGCGTTGCCGGAAAAGACACGGTTCAGCAGCTTGTGGGTCTGGTCGGAACGGGCGGCCTCCCGGCTGACCAGCGGTGTGTACATTTTCACCGGGCCTGTCTCGTCCACCGAGACGGTGCCCTTTTCCTGCATCCGTTTGAGCAGCGTAATGACCGTGTGACGGGTCCACCCGGTAGCGGGGGCCAGCAGTTTGGTGATCTCCGGCATGGAACGGGGAGAAGCGTCCCACAGAATTTCCATAATTTTCCATTCGGCTTCGGTGCATTGGAAAGGCATGAAACATTCCTCCTTCGGTTGGGCACAGGTGATGTTACGCCTTTAGAATACATTTGTCTACCAAATCTGTCAATGGGAAAATTCTGCCGGATGGAAATAAAAGCAGCTTCAAGGAAAAAACACGGCGCGGAAGCGTTTTTCTTCCGCGCCGGCCGGCGTTATTTCTTTTGAACCGGGTAGCATACCTCCGTCACAAATTCCTCTGGGCTTTGGGTCTCGTGAGGGCTGACGTGATAAATATTGAACATGGGGCCCGCGTAATCGTAGCCGTTGGAATGAATCCAGGAGGCCATGGCGGCGTATACGTCGTTCATCTGATCGTATCCGCCCCGGAAAATGCAGCTGGCCACAGTAACGGCGGGCAGCGTGTGGAAACGCACGTGCTCCGTGTCGGTATAGCTGCCCTTGACGGTCTTTTGCACCTCGACCTCCACGTTGCTCTCTTTGTATTCGCCGTCCAGAAACACGGCACAGCAAAGGCAGGGGTTGTCAGGAATCAGGTGCTGGGCGGTGGTTTCCGAAAGAAGCGTCTGCCAGGCAAGGCCCTCGTCCTCATAGCGGGGCAGAATCATGCGCACACAGGCGGCCTGGCGCTGGGGGATGATTTTGACGTTGACGTTATAATTCATGTTTTCTTCCTTTCTCAGCCTTTTTCGAGCGGTGTCCAGAAGCAGCATTCGGCGGGCTGTTTCATCGGCCAGAACGAGCAGCTCCGCCTCCTGGGCTGCCAGATAGCCGTCCAGCCGCTCCCGGTCGTCGTAGATCAGCAGAATTTCCCGAATCTCCGCCAGACCGAATCCCATTTCTTTCAAGGCGTTGATGCGGTAGATCGTAGGCAGCTGTTCTTCGCCGTAATAGCGGTAGCCGGTGAATGCGTCCACTTTGCCGGGGGCCAGCAGGCCGATCTCGTCATAGTGGCGCAGCATCCGAATGCTGACTCTGGATAATTTGGAAAAATCTCCGATTTTTAACATGGCGGTACCTCCGTGCCTTTCTTCTTGAGCTCGGAGCCAGCATAAGCCCTCCCACAATGGAAGAGTCAAGCGTTTTTTTCAATCAAAAATCAGGCTGGTGGAAAGCGGCCTTTGTGAAGCGCCGCCCGCAGCCTGATCCAAATAGGTTGTTATAGTTCGATCAGCAGGGTTCCCGGTCTGCCGGAGGGAAGCTCCCGCACGATGGAGCCGTTCCGAAAATGAACGCAAGCGCCCGTGGCACAGTCCGTGGCGGTGGGGTCAGTGCAGAATGGGTTGACCAGCAGCACGTCACGGCCGCAGCGCGCCGCCTGTTGGGCGTACTCGTACTTGACGGTGTCGTTCCATTCGGCGGGGCTGTAGTCGCACCAGACGGGCCATAGCACCACGTCGGCCTGCAGCGCCTTCATTTCTTCCGGCCGTCCTTCCGTCCAGAGGTCGCCGCACAGGCCGACGGCGAAGCTTTTTCCGTTGCAGGTGAACTTCTCGAAGCGTTCGCCCTCCCGGTAGTGCTCGTCCGTCTGGGAAACGTCCTTCCATCCCACGCTCACCCGGTGGAAAAGATTCACCAGCTCGCCGTCCGCACCGATCGTCAGCTGGGCGCTGTATAAATGATCGCCCCGGCGCTCGATCATCCCGAAGGAGACGGCCAGACGGTATTCTTTCGCGGCGGCGCGGATCCGCCGGACGGGAGCGTCTTCGAGTGAGATACCGACGGAACGATCTTTTTCGTAATCCCAGCACAGGCATTCAAAGCCCTGCAGGATCGATTCGCCGAAAACGATCAGCTCCGCTTTTCCGCGATAGGCTTTCATGTATTCAAGAAGGGTTTGCAGATTAAATTTGATCTCTCGATTGATCACAGGCGCGGAGGCCAATAGGATTCTCATGGATGGAACTCCCGTTTATTCGTGCTGCGGCTCGTCAGACACACTTCTTACCGCTTTGGGAAAATGAACCAGCAGCTTTTCCAACGCTGCTTCGCCGCCGGGAAGCAGGGCGATCGTTTCTTCCCGCATTTTCCGGGAAATTTCTTCGTCGATGCCCAGCAGAGTATTGACTGTCCGGCGCAGCTCTTCCGCCATGGAGGCTACCCATTGGGTATCCTCGTGCAGCAGGCAGCTGCCCACGCCGTGGGCCAGAAAAACGGCCATGGTGCGAATTTCCATGCAGGGATTGGCCCCGTGCTCCGTCATGACGTTCAGGAGTTCTTCCAGATAAGGCTCGATGACCGTCAGCATCTGCTCCCGAATGGCCCAGCGAACCGTGCAGTGCATTTTCCCTTCGTAATGGGCGCGAAATTCCTGCACCTGTTCGTAAAGGTAGTAGAAAAAGCGCAGCAGGGATTGATAGGGAGCCTGCCGGGCTCCGTCGGCGATCTGCTGAAAATCCCGGCGGTAGGGGGCGAAAAAATCCGCCATGATAGCGTCGAAAAGTTCGTCCTTGGTTTTGAAATAATAATAGAACGCGCCCACATCCAGCCCGACTTCCCGCATGATGGCGCGAACGCCCGTGCCGTCGAAGCCGTTTTCAAAGAACATCCGCCGACCCACTTCCAGAATTTTGTTTTTGGTACCGCCCTCGATTTGCTGTCTGCGCGGCATAGGACACCCTCCCGAAAAACGTTTCTACCGCCTGATGATAGCATGAGCGAATGGGGAAATCAAGCACTTTTTTGAACAATGTTCGAGAAAAATGCGGATGGAGAGAAGAACGTTGATTTTTGAGGAAAAAATTGGTATGATAAAAACAAGGTCACAATATCTCGACTGACAGTTCTAAACAATGCATTCACAGTTACATCATCAAGGGGGCTTTTCGATGGAATTTGTCACCCACCGGCGGGAAGACGGGACGTTTCAGCCGCTAAAGGAACACATTGAAAATGTGGGGGAAAGGGCGGCTCAATTTGCCGCAGCCTTCGACGCTGCGGAGCATGGCCGTGAGGCCGGGCTGCTCCACGACATTGGCAAATACAGTTCCAAAGGGCAAAAGCGCCAGCGCGACCCGGAGCATACGGCGAAGGTCGATCATTCCAGCGCAGGCGCACAGGAGGCGCGCCGCCGTGGAGACCCCATGGCGGCCTTTGCCGTGGCGGGGCATCATGGCGGCCTGCCGGATTTTGGAAGCAGAGGAGACACGGACGGCGGTACGCTTTGCTCAAGGCTGAACAAACCTCTGACCGGCGGAGACGACCCGTCGGCGTGGAAGCAGGAAATCGTTCTCCCCAGTTCGATCCCTATGCCGTCATGGGCGGTCAACTGCCAAGAGGGACGGGTGCAGGCGCTGTATACCCGGATGCTGTTTTCCTGTCTGGTGGACGCGGATTTTCTGGATACGGAAAACGCCCTGCAGGGGCAGCAGCCCCGGGGCGGCTATGCCTCGCTGGAAGAACTTTTGCAGAAATTACAGTCCCATGTAGCCCCTTGGCTGAAAGAACCAAAAAACGAGCTGTGCGCCAAACGGAGCGACATTCTGCGGCGCTGCCTGCAGGGCGGGGAAGAGGAAAAAGGCCTGTTCACCCTGACGGTTCCCACGGGCGGTGGGAAAACCGTATCTTCGCTGGCCTTTGCCTTGACCCACGCCGTTCGTCACGGCATGAAAAGGGTCGTTTACGTGATCCCCTACACCAGCATTATTGAACAGAACGCAAAGGTCTTTGCGGAGATTCTGGGGCCTGAAAACGTTCTGGAGCATCACAGCCAGACGGAACTGGCGGATGAAAAGGGCGATTCCGAAACGCTGGAAGCCCGCCGCCGTCGTCTGGCCTGTGAAAACTGGGACGCGCCGGTGATCGTTACCACGGCAGTGCAGTTTTTCGAGTCCCTGTACGCCGCCAAAACTTCCCGGTGCCGTAAGCTGCATAATCTGGCGGGCAGCGTGGTCATTTTTGACGAGGCACAGACCTTGCCCGTACCGTTCCTGAAGCCCTGTATTTCCGCCATTGGGGAACTGGTTCGCCACTATGGCGCGACGGCGATTCTCTGCACTGCGACCCAGCCGGAGCTGGGGCGGCTGTTCAATGAATTGGCCCCGGAACTGTCTATCCGGGAGATTGCCCCCGAGCCGGACGAGCTGTTCGAGTTTTTCCGTCGCGTTTCTTTTCAGCGGGAGGGGCAGCTCTCCAACGAAGAACTGGCCGCCCGACTGACGGAGACGGAGCAGGTGCTCTGCATCGTCAATACCCGAAAGCGCGCCCGGGAGGTTTTTCAGCTTCTGCCGGAGGAAGGACGTTTTCATCTGTCCACCCTGATGACCCCGCAGGATCGAAAACGGGTGCTGGATGCGGTGCGGGAACGGCTGAAAGAGCGCAAGCCCTGCCGGGTCGTTTCCACCAGTCTGGTGGAGGCGGGCGTGGATGTGGACTTTCCTGCAGTCTGGCGGGAGGTGGCCGGGTTGGACAGCATCCTGCAGGCGGCGGGCCGCTGCAACCGGGAAGGGAAAAAATCGGCAGCGGAAAGCAGGGTCCATATTTTCCACGCTGACGGCAATATTCCCCGAATGCTGAAACTGAACGTGGCGGCAGCGGAAAGCGTTCTGGCCGATTATGAGGACGTGAACACCCGCCCGGCCATTCATGCCTATTTTCAGACGCTTCTTTGGGCAAAAGGGGATGCGGCGCTGGACGAGAAAAACATTCTGCAATCCGAAAGCAGCTTTACCTTTCGCGAGACGGCGGAACGGTTTCACCTGATCGACGCGAATACCGTTACCATTTATATTCCCGCCAAAGCAGACGCGGCGGATATTCAGGCCCTGCGGGACGGTCAGTTCAGCAAGGCACTGCTGCGCCGCCTCAGCAAAGGCGCGGTCAACCTTTACGATACGGAATGCTCCAAGCTGGCGGAGGGCGGCGCGCTGGAGCTGCACACCGACGACGGCTATGCCATTCTGTTGAACGGAAAACTGTACAGCGATGAATGTGGGCTGGAAATCTGCCCGGAAGGAGACGAGTGCTTTTTTGCCTGAAATGCACAAGGGGGATGTGCAGCGCACATCCCCGACTTGCGCTACAAAATCAATCTAAGTTTCAACCCACGGATTGCTCCGACTGCATGATCTTAGCTTTTTTATGGAAAGGAGAAATGGAGACTCGAATAGCCATTTACCTTAGGAAGAAAAGGGAATAAGGCCGGGTGGCCAACTGGCCTTCTCTCTTTCAAGATCGTATACAAAACAAAAGGAGGTGAGGAACATGTCCGTCAAAATGGAAATCTGGGGGGAAACAGCCTGCTTCACAAGGCCGGAAATGAAGGCGGAACGGGTCTCATACGATATTCCAACGCCCAGCGCCGCCCGAGGAATGCTGGAAAGTGTGTACTATCACCCCGGCCTGAAATGGTACATTGACCGCATCTGGGTGCTGAAACCCATTCAGTTCACCAATCTGCGCCGCAATGAGGTGAAGTCCAAGATCCTCGGCAGCGCCATTCTGTCCGAAGCCAACGGCAAGGGCGCATCCTGCATCGACCGCTCGGCCGACATCATGCAGCGCGCTACCATGATGCTGCGGGACGTTCGCTACGTGGTGGAGGCTCATTTCACCATGACCGATCAGGCGAATCCCTCGGATAACCCGGGCAAGTTCCAGGACATCGTTAAGCGCAGACTGCGCAAGGGTCAATGCTACAGTCAGCCCTATCTGGGGTGCAGGGAATGCACCGCCCACTTCGGCCTGTGGGAGGGAGATGAGATCCCCGCCATTCAGGAGACGCGGGACTTGGGCTACATGCTGTTTGATATGGATTATACCGATCCAAAAAACATTCAACCCATGTTCTTTCGGGCACGGATGGTCAACGGCATGATCGACCTGCGGGATTGCGAGGTGGTTAGATGATCCTGCAAGCACTGGTACGCTGTTATGAATCGCTGGCCGCCGCCCGCAAGCTGGAAAAGCCGGGCTGGTCCATGGTCAAGGTCAGCTGGGGACTGGAATTGACCCCGGAAGGTCAGATCGAGCGCCTGTGGCCGCTGGAACTGGCGGATGAAAAGGGAAAAAAGAGACCGCAGTTGGTCAAGCTGCCGGCACAGGCTAAACGGGCAGTTGGCATTATTCCAAATTTCTTGTGTGATAATTCCAGTTACATCCTTGGCCGCGATAATAAGGGCAAGCCGGAACGTTCTCTGGAGTGCTTCATGGCTTGCGCCGAAAAGCACCGGGAACTTCTGACAGAGGTCGCCCATCCCATGGCAAAGGCCATTCTGCGTTTCTTCGCGGGCTGGAATCCGCAAACCGCCGAAGAAAACGCCGTGCTGGCCCCGGAATGGGAAGAAATCCTCAAGGGCGGCAATCTGGTTTTCTGCATGGACGGCGTTTACGCACAGGACGTGCCGGAGATCGCTCAAGCATGGGATAAGGCCTATGCCAGCGATGAAAGGGCGGAAAGAGGCCGTTGTCTGGTCACGGGGCAGGAAGCGCCCATCGCCATTCTGCATCCCAGCATCAAAGGCGTGGTAGGCGCACAGCCCTCCGGCGCATCGGTGGTGTCCTTCAACGCACCGTCGCTGGAATCCTACGGCAAGGAAGAGCGGGACAAGCAGGGGCAGGGCAGAAACGCTCCGGTCAGCACCTATGCAGCCTTTGCCTACGGCGAAGCGCTGAATTACCTTCTGCGGGAAAAGGACTATCATTGCCGTCTGGGAGATACCACGCTGATTTACTGGGCAGAGGGGGCGGAAGCGGAGTACAGCAGCGCCATGTTCGGCATGATGTTCAACGACGACATGGAGCAAAACGATCTGAAGGGCGTTATGGAGGCTTTGAGCAGCGGAAAGACCGTCCTGTGGAACAAGCTGCCGCTGAAGCCCACCAACCGCTTCTACATTCTGGGGCTTGCGCCCAACGCCTCCCGGCTGGCCGTGCGCTTCTTTTTGCAGGATACCTTCGGCAGCTTCGCCGCAAATCTGGAAAAGCACCAGAAACGGCTGGAGATCGTTCGCCCGGCTTTCGACAACCGGAACAGCCTGTCCATCTGGTCTTTGCTGCGGGAAACGGCCAATCCCAACAGCCGCGATAAAAAGCCGCCGGAGCCACTGGTAGGCGCGCTTCTGCGGGCTGTGCTGATGAACGCACTGTACCCGGCAGAATTGTTTGCGCAGACGGAAATTCGGCTGAGGGCCGAGCACGAGGTCAGCCGGGGAAAAGCGGCGATTCTGAAAGCTTATCTGACCCGAAACGTGGTAGAAATGAAAGCCGAAAACGCTCATCCATATGAGGAGGTCTTGCAAGTGGAACTGAATGAAAATACCACCTATCTGCCTTACCGGCTGGGGCGGCTGTTCGCAGTGCTGGAAGCGCTGCAGCAAAGGGCCAATCCCGGTATCAATGCAACGATCAAGGATCGCTATTTCAACTCGGCCTGTGCTACGCCCGCCGTGGTGTTCCCGGCGCTGATCCGGCTGGCTCAGAACCATCTGAACAAGCTGGATGGGGGAATCAAGGTCTATTATGACAAGCTGATCACCGGCCTGTTCAACACGATGGATGAATCCTATCCCGCCCGGCTCAGCCTGCAGGATCAGGGAATCTTCCAGATCGGTTACTATCACCAGAAGCAGCGGTTCTTCACCAAGAAGGAGGAGCAGGAAAATGTCTGAAATCATTCGCAATCGGTATGACTTTGTGGTTCTGTTCGATGTGGAAAACGGCAATCCCAACGGTGACCCCGACGCGGGCAACATGCCCCGCACCGACCCGGAAACCGGCTGCGGGCTGGTGACGGACGTGTGCCTGAAGCGCAAGATTCGCAACTATGTGGAAATGGTGAAAGAGGACGACCCCCATTTCGGCATCTATATCAAGGAAAACATTCCCCTGAACCGCAGCGACAGGGAAGGACTGGCCGCCTGCGGCTACCCGGACATCAAGGACGCGGAACTGAAGGACTTGAAGAAAAAGGATAAGGACATCGACGAAAAGCTGTTGAAGTATATGTGCGGCCGTTATTATGACATTCGCACCTTCGGCGCGGTGATGACCACCTTCGTTAAGGGCGCGCTGAACTGCGGACAGGTGCGGGGCCCTGTGCAGCTGGGCTTTGCCCGCAGCGTGGACCCCATCGTGCCGCAGGAAGTGACCATTACTCGCGTTTCCATTACCACGGAGGAGGACGCGGCCAAGAAGGGCACGGAAATGGGCCGCAAGCATATCGTTCCCTACGGCCTGTATCGGGCGGAGGGCTTTGTGTCCGCCAATCTGGCCCGCAAAACCACCGGCTTTACGGAAGAAGACCTGGCCCTTCTGTGGAAAGCCATTCTGAATATGTTTGAGAATGATCATTCCGCCGCCCGGGGCAAGATGGCCGTTCGGAAGCTGATCGTTTTCCGGCACGACAGCGAGCTGGGCGAAGCCCCCGCGTGGAAGCTGTTCGAGCTGGTGAAGGTGCACCGCAAGGAAGGCGTTACCGCGCCCCGCAGCATCGACGACTATACCATCGAGGTGCAGGAGGACGCGCTCCCGCAGGGCGTGACCTGTGAACAGATGGGGTGATCCCCCCAAACCGGGAGGCAAACGAAGCCACCCTTTCCGCTTTGCAGCATTTCGCCTTTTGCCGCCGCCAATGGGGATTGATCTTTTTGGAGCGGCAGTGGGCGGAAAATGCCCGCACGGCGGAGGGTCAGGTCTTTCATGAAACCGCTCATCACGGCCCGGAAAGCGAAGCGAGGGGCGACCTGCTGATCCTGCGGGGACTGCGGGTCGCCTCCCCGACGCTCCGGCTTGGCGGCGTCTGCGATGTGGTGGAGCTTCATCGTTCTCCGTCTGGCGTATCTCTGGCGGGCCGGGAGGGGTTGTGGCTGCCCTATCCTGTAGAGTACAAAAAGGGCTCCGATCAAACAAAGGAATCGGATGAGGTGCAGCTCTGCGGACAGGCGCTCTGTCTGGAAGAGATGCTGTGCTGTCAAATTCCAGAAGGAAGCCTTTTCTATGGCGAGACCCGCCGCAGAACCAGAGTGGCTTTTGACGGGACGCTCAGGCAGCGAACGCTTGATCTGCTTCACGAGCTGCTGGGGTACATGGATCGCGGCTACACGCCCGGCGCAAAGCTTCACAAGGGCTGCAACGCCTGTTCCTTGCGGGATATTTGCCTGCCGAAGCTGAGCCGCGCTCCGTCCGTTGCCGATTACATCCATGACAGAGCAGGGGAGGATGAGCCATGCGGAAACTCCTGAACACGCTGTTTGTCACGTCGGAGGAAGCATACCTTGCGTTGGAAACGGAAAACGTGGCGGTATACATCGGCGAGGAAAAGAAAGCACAGTATCCCCTGCTGGTGCTGGAAAGCATCATCAGCTTTTCCTACAAGGGAGCCAGTCCGGCCCTGATGGGCGCTTGCGCCCGAAATGGGATTCAGCTGGTTTTTCTGACCCCGCGTGGGCGCTTTCTGGCCCGCGTCTGCGGACAGGAGCAGGGAAACGTCCTTCTGCGCAAGGAACAGTATCGCCTGTCGGACAAGCTGGAAAAGAGCTGCCATATTGCTCGGAATTTCATTTTCGGCAAGGTCTACAATCAACGCTGGGTGCTGGAACGAACCCTTCGGGATCATCGGATGCGGGTAGATGCAGCTAAACTGGAAAGCGCTTCGCAGGCGCTGGCCGGTCTGCTGCCTGCCATTGAAACGCAGACAGACCTGGACGCCCTGCGCGGCTTGGAAGGGGAGGCTTCCGTCCGGTACTTCCACGTTTTTGACGAAATGGTTCTCAACCAAAAAGCGGATTTTCTCTTTGATGGTAGGAACCGCCGTCCGCCCACCGACAACATGAACGCACTGCTTTCCTTTGCTTATGTGCTGCTTTCCAACGACTGCGCTTCGGCGCTGGAAAGCGTAGGCTTGGACTCCTACGTGGGTTTTATGCACCGGGATCGGCCCGGCCGTACCTCGCTGGCGCTGGATCTGATGGAAGAACTTCGCGCTCCCATGGCGGACCGCCTGTGTATTACGCTGGTCAACAACCGTGTACTGCAGGACAAACACTTCGAACGGCAGGAAAGCGGCGCTGTTTTTCTTGGGGAGGATGGCCGAAAACTCTTTCTTTCCGCCTGGCAAACCAAAAAGAAAGAAGAGATTACGCACCCCTATCTGAAAGAAAAAATGGCTTGGGGGCTGGTTCCCTATGTGCAGTCGCTGCTGCTGGCCCGCTGTCTGCGCGGCGATCTGGACGGCTATCCGCCCTTTTTGTGGAAGTAAGGAGGAAAGCAGATGCTGGTGCTCATTACCTACGATGTATCCACGACCGATTCGGCAGGCAAGCGCCGTCTGCGGCAGGTGGCGAAAAAGTGCGTCGCCCACGGCCAACGAGTCCAAAATTCCGTCTTCGAGTGCAATCTGGACGCGGCTCAATACAAGCTGCTTCAGGCTCAACTCCGCCAGCTGATCGACCCGGCTCAGGATAGCCTTCGCTTCTACAATCTCGGAAATCGTTACGAAACGAAGGTAGAGCATGTAGGCGCAAAGGCTTCTTATGACGCCGAAGGGGTTTTGATGATCTAGTTCTTCAATGGTTGGTGCGATACGGGAGCTCCCACGGTTTTCCTGTACGGTTCGCACCGAAAAAACGGTTTGTTTCTTTTCTCTAAAAAGTTTTTTTGTCAGCAGGAAGAACCTCTTTGCTGGCGAAAAGATACAATGTTGTGCAGATGCGCCAGTTTTTCTCTTCGAAAAGTTGTGTGCGTTTGCTGTCTCTCCCCATGCGGGGAGAGTGGATTGAAATCGCTTTCCGCCGACATTCCATCGAGCAATAAAGGGTCTCTCCCCATGCGGGGAGAGTGGATTGAAATGCCACCCGGGACGGGCGGAGGATCGACCGGAGCGTCTCTCCCCATGCGGGGAGAGTGGATTGAAATAAAATACACGTGGTACTTCGCCGCAATGTCCGCGTCTCTCCCCATGCGGGGAGAGTGGATTGAAATACACGGCCCACTTCATGCCTTGGGAAGAAAGGAGTCTCTCCCCATGCGGGGAGAGTGGATTGAAATATGTCCTCCTGCAGGTCGTCGCTCAGGTTGTCGGTCTCTCCCCATGCGGGGAGAGTGGATTGAAATTTGCTCATGGTTCTATCTCCCCTGCCCGGCGGCGTCTCTCCCCATGCGGGGAGAGTGGATTGAAATCTCTTCCAGCCCCTGGAATCCCGGGTATTTCTGGTCTCTCCCCATGCGGGGAGAGTGGATTGAAATGAGGAGTTCGTCAACAACCCGGAGGCGGAGGGAAAGTCTCTCCCCATGCGGGGAGAGTGGATTGAAATCGCTGGCCCCGTTTTCGCTGGGCCGCATCCCCCTGGTCTCTCCCCATGCGGGGAGAGTGGATTGAAATAGTTGCTCCACGCTCATGCCGCGCTCGGCGGCCTGTCTCTCCCCATGCGGGGAGAGTGGATTGAAATTGCCGCCATTATATGGTCAGCCCCATGGACGTGTTGTCTCTCCCCATGCGGGGAGAGTGGATTGAAATTTGAAGGACGCCATGCGCAGCGGGAGCTTTGACCGTCTCTCCCCATGCGGGGAGAGTGGATTGAAATTTCCGCGTATCCCTTTACATCACCCATCAGCAGGTCTCTCCCCATGCGGGGAGAGTGGATTGAAATAGGCGTCTGATATTGTCGAGCATTGTATCCCTCGTCTCTCCCCATGCGGGGAGAGTGGATTGAAATTGTCCATACCATCTGGCGGAGACAGCCTCCGCGGTCTCTCCCCATGCGGGGAGAGTGGATTGAAATGCTAAAGTGGTGACTTTAGCAAAAAGTTTGGCGGTCTCTCCCCATGCGGGGAGAGTGGATTGAAATTGCCGCCTTGCGGCGGTACTCGCTGCATGCCGTGTCTCTCCCCATGCGGGGAGAGTGGATTGAAATGGCTGTGGTGCGCACGGTGCCCACGGGGACGCAGTCTCTCCCCATGCGGGGAGAGTGGATTGAAATCCGGCGCCCCCTGCACTCCCCGCACCCTTTCCCCGTCTCTCCCCATGCGGGGAGAGTGGATTGAAATCAGTCGTGCGTGCGGACAGCCCGCAAACCCTTGCGTCTCTCCCCATGCGGGGAGAGTGGATTGAAATTGCATACCCTTTTTTGGCACCTCGAGGGCCTGAGTCTCTCCCCATGCGGGGAGAGTGGATTGAAATTATGTTTCCGCTTACCTTGTCTGTTTTCCTCGCAGTCTCTCCCCATGCGGGGAGAGTGGATTGAAATTAGGCACTCGCTCAACATACAGGGGTCACGGCTGTCTCTCCCCATGCGGGGAGAGTGGATTGAAATCAAAATGGGTCGAAACTGTTAACCGTTGCGCTTGTGTCTCTCCCCATGCGGGGAGAGTGGATTGAAATATAAAAAACTATTGCAATGTATGGCCATGTATGTGTCTCTCCCCATGCGGGGAGAGTGGATTGAAATGTAACCGGCCGGGCTGGCATCTGGTAAAGGTTGATGAGTCTCTCCCCATGCGGGGAGAGTGGATTGAAATACCAGCATATCGATCACATTCCGCATATAGTCCTCGTCTCTCCCCATGCGGGGAGAGTGGATTGAAATTACGCGGTGGCCAACGCCATGTACAGCGACTACGGTCTCTCCCCATGCGGGGAGAGTGGATTGAAATTGGCGGCAGAAAACTGGCCGTCGGCCCATGGCGGGTCTCTCCCCATGCGGGGAGAGTGGATTGAAATAATCCTCCTTCGGCGTTGTCGTATCATCGGCAGCGGTCTCTCCCCATGCGGGGAGAGTGGATTGAAATTACCGGGCCGGGGAGCGCGTGCTGACAGCCCTCGAGTCTCTCCCCATGCGGGGAGAGTGGATTGAAATAACACCATTTTGAGCAACACGCAGGGAAACGTTGACGTCTCTCCCCATGCGGGGAGAGTGGATTGAAATCGATCGATAAGAAACCAATCTTGCGCAGCGGCTAGTCTCTCCCCATGCGGGGAGAGTGGATTGAAATCCGGCCAATGCCACAGGCAGGTGGCGCAGCGCCCTCGGTCTCTCCCCATGCGGGGAGAGTGGATTGAAATGTCCTCCAAGATGCGGCGGACGAAGGGCCAGTTGTCTCTCCCCATGCGGGGAGAGTGGATTGAAATACCTTGTCCGCGGCCCCGGCAATGGACAGGAGCTTGTCTCTCCCCATGCGGGGAGAGTGGATTGAAATGGGGGCATGGCCCCCGGCTCCACCCGCTCGATGTGTCTCTCCCCATGCGGGGAGAGTGGATTGAAATCAGCGGCAGCAGATCACCAACAAGTCGGAGACGGTCTCTCCCCATGCGGGGAGAGTGGATTGAAATTTGGTACAAGGATGAAACTTTGTGCCATTAAATCAAGTCTCTCCCCATGCGGGGAGAGTGGATTGAAATGTACTGTCCGCCGATGATGTAGTAGTTGCGGTCGAGTCTCTCCCCATGCGGGGAGAGTGGATTGAAATCTCCGGGTGCGCCTTGACAAAGTCGCTGAGGGAGTGTCTCTCCCCATGCGGGGAGAGTGGATTGAAATCCAGCTCTTATCGGGCGGGCAGACATCCGAGGCCAGTCTCTCCCCATGCGGGGAGAGTGGATTGAAATACTTCACCCCGCCGAGCGGGCGAAAAAGGAAGTAACGTCTCTCCCCGCTCGGGGAGAGTGGATTGAAATCTTGCTATGGCTGTGACCGGTGCCCGCGATCTGGGGTCTGGGAGAGTAGATTGAAATATCAACAAGTGTTCTTTCTGCAATAGACGCATAAGGTCTCTGGTGATACGGAAGGTTTTTTGCTTTTTCCATACTCCCATTTTGACAGGAAGGGTCGATTTTTTCGAAAACAGAAAAGCTCATTTCCATGACAATTTTGCTGATTGCAAATGGTGCTCCACTACGCCCCGCCAGTGCCGCACCGTTCTTTCCACCGTGTCACGACTGATCCCCAGATCGGCGGCGATCCCCTCATAGGGTTGTCGGTCGTACATCGACCGCATCATGATTTCCCGCGCTTGCGAGCCGAAAACGTATTCGTCTATGGCATTGGTCAGGTCTGTTTTGGAATGGCTCATGTTTTCATCCTTCTTTCAAAAAAACTTGCAAATGATGCCTGTTTGTGGGATAATGCAGTCACTAAAGGGGAAAGAAAATGAAAAAAGGAAATCAGTATTGGATTTTGTTGGCTTCATTTTGGGGATTCTGTTTTTGGTTTGGGCTTTCAGGGTATATTCTTCCTTTTCGCCGTATCGGGCGCCTGATGAAACAAAATTCTATTATCTTTAATCGGGGAATAATTACCGTCTCATGGCATTAGATACGGATTCTACCCTGTGGGATTATCAAACGTACTATGACCCGCAAGCGCAGGCCATGGCCGCATCCAGAGCTTGCTTTCTCCTGTCCGGCGAGACCGGGCGGCATTTGTTTGGCTCTTATTATTTGATCGGAGATTCCTGGTTCTCCGCCCGAAAAGCTCCCTATGATACCAAGCCCTATCATTTGAATTTAACCTTTGTTGATTATCAGTCTTTCAACGTTACGAATCCAAGTCATTTTTCAGACGGCCAGAAATTTACCGATGATATTTATCTTTCCGATGAATATTTCATTCGTCAAGATGAAATTTTTCAGAGAATCGAAGCTGACGAAATACCGAAAGAGCTAGTCCTTCCTTTAATCAAGCTAGAATAGCTTCACCGGGTTACGCGATTTGCTTCATTTCGCGTTATTGCTGCCATAGCTTTGTGAAACTGCCGGGGAAAATCGCTCGGTATGCAGTATATTGAAAATAGGAGCAAAAGTTCTTTACCGGAAAATTCTTTTTAAGTTTTACACTGCTTCATCTATATAAAAATTCCGCCGGAAGTCTCCCTCTGGCGGAATCTTTTTTGCAACTTACCGCGCCAGCCGATAAATCGCCAGCGCGTCTTCTTCGTGAATGGGGTAGTAGTTCCCCAGATGGCCGCCGCCCATCGTAACGGCCCGGTGGGCCATGCGGTCGAAGTTTTCTTCGCCGATGCTGCTTTCGTGCAGGGTGGTGGGCAGTCCCAGAGAACGATAGAAGCGTTCCAGCCGTGCAATGCCTTCCGAAGCAATGGCTTCGTCCGAACCAAAATCTTCCGAAACGTCAAAGACACGAACGGCAAACTGGCGCAGCTTGGAGACGCAGCCCTTGGAGAGAACGTATTTCATCCATGCGGGGAAAACGATGGCCAGACCCGCACCGTGGGCGATGTCATAAAGGGCGCTCAGCTCGTGCTCCAAACGGTGACTGGCCCAGTCGGTGACGCGGCCTGTACCCAGCAGACCGTTGTGCGCCAGCGCGGCCGCCCACATGATCTCGGCCCGCGCATCGTAATTCTCCGGCTGCTTCAATGCGATAGGGGCGTTGTGGATGACGGTTTTCAGTGCGCCTTCGGTCATGCGGTCGATCAGCTCCACATGCTGCGTGTTGGTGAAATAGCGCTCCATCATGTGTGCCATGATGTCCACCGCACCGCAGGCCGTCTGGAAAGAGGGCAGGGAGTAGGTGTACTCCGGGTTGAGAATGGAAAATTTGGGGTAGTTGAGCGGCGTGTTGCGGCCCCGTTTGCACAGGTCGCTTTCCCGGGTGATGACGCTGGAATCACTCATTTCACTGCCCGCAGCGGGGATCGTGACGATAACGCCCAGCGGCAGGACGCGGTCGTTTTTGCACGTGCCGTCGAACAGATCCCATGGGTCGCCATCGTAGCAGGCGGCGTTGGCAATGGCCTTGGCCGTGTCGATGACGCTGCCGCCGCCTACGGCCAGCACCAGCTGAATTTGCTGCTCTTTGCAGAGGGCCGCACCTTCCTGAACCAGTCCCAGCCGGGGATTGGGCTTTACGCCGGAAATTTCCCAGATGCGGCAGCTCTGTTCGTTCAGCACCTCCATGACCTTGTCGTAAAGGCCGATCCGCTTAATGCTGCCACCGCCGTAGACCAGCAGCACCCGGTCGCCGTAATGGCGCACTTCCTCGTCCAGATGGAAAAGAGAATCTCGGCCAAAATAAATTTTTGTCGGGATTTGCAGCGAAAAATCAATCATGAAAAGGCTCCTTTCGCACTTTCACTTTTCGTGGGGCAGAAGACCCAGCTACGCTATTGTAACATTTTTTGAAAGCCGTGAAAAGCCCGGTTGATGAAGAATGGACGATGCGGCGGGCCAAGCGCCAAATTCCTGCCAAGCCTTGTAAAAACCGCACTTTCGTTTTGACAGGGATAGGGAAAAATGGTATACTCCCTTCGTCTACCACTGGGATATAGCCGTACTTTTGAAGGAGGATTCACTGTGGATATTCTGGGACTGCTGAAGGAGCTTTTTTCCGGCGTGCTGTACCTGTTCACGGCGGAGGGACTGAAAACGCTGGTGATGTTCGTCATTTCCGGCGTGCTGATCTATCTGGCGATCAAAAAGGACTATGAACCCGCGCTGCTTTTGCCCATCGGTTTCGGCGCGATCCTGGCCAATCTGCCCCCGGTGATCGATCAGGTCACGGGCAGCGCCACGGCCAGTGTGCTGGGCTCGGAGGGCTTTCTGACGGTACTGTTCAACGCGGGCATCAAAAATGAACTGTTCCCGGTGCTGATTTTTATCGCCGTTGGCGCGATGATCGACTTTTCGCCCCTTTTGAAGGACCCCAGCATGATCTTCTTCGGCGCGGCGGCGCAGTTCGGCATTTTCGCCACGTTCCTGCTTTCGCTGGTGCTGATCCCCATCGTTCTGCCCCAGACGGCGGGCAATGACAGCCTGATCCTGCGCCTTGCTTCGGCCATCGGCATCATCGGCGCGGCGGACGGCCCCACCACACTGTACGTGGCGAATCACTTCAATCTGGCGGATTACATGGCTCCCATCAGCGTGGCGGCGTATAGCTATATGTCGCTGGTGCCCGTGATCCAGCCCCCGGTCATCCGTGCCCTGACCTCGAAGGAAGAACGCATGATCCGCATGACCTACACCGAAGAACGGGCCTCCAAGCTGGCGCTGATCCTGTTCCCCGTGATCGTGACGGTGGTGGCGGGCGTGGTGGTGCCCATGAGCGCGCCGCTGGTGGGCAGCCTGATGTTCGGCAACCTGATCCGCGAGTGCGGCGTGCTGGAACGGCTGAGCAAGACCGCTCAGAACGAGCTGGCCAATCTGGTGACCATTTTGCTGGGTCTGGCCATCGGTTCCACCATGGTGGCCCAGAACTTCCTGCGGATGGATACCCTGCTGATTCTGGCGCTGGGCCTGTTCGCCTTCGTGTTCGACACGGCGGGCGGCGTGCTGTTCGCCAAGTTTCTGAACCTGTTCCGCAAGAATAAGGTCAACCCCATGATCGGTGCGGCGGGCATCTCCGCGTTCCCCATGAGCGCGCGCGTCATCCAGAAGATGGCGAAGGAAGAAGACCCTTATAACTTCATCCTGATGCAGTCCATCAGTGCCAACGTGTCCGGCCAGCTGGGCTCCATCGTGGCGGGCGGCATGGTCATCACGCTGGTGGGCATGATGCTGGGGAATGTGTGG
>ERZ772860.323-NODE-323-length-44872-cov-9.836401_pt1 | contig 44872 bp, 44 predicted proteins | sample MGYA00511342_ERZ772860 | MGnify/ENA primary metagenome ERZ772860 (study PRJEB29015, sample SAMEA2737665) | human gut metagenome | biome: human gut; feature: human-associated habitat; material: faeces | place: China | collected 2012 ... | reverse complement strand
TGCACGATACCATTACCGGGCCTGTTTTCCAGGAGATGCTGATCTTCGGCGCGGCCTCGATCGCCAAGGAAAAACAGAGCATCAACGATCTCAACGTTTTCCCCGTGCCGGACGGCGACACGGGCACCAATATGAGCCTGACCATGCACGCCGCAGCGCAGGAGCTGCAAAAGCGCAGCCCCGCGACCGTGGACCTCGCCTCATCCATTACCGCCAGCGCTCTGCTGCGCGGCGCGCGCGGCAACTCCGGCGTCATTCTCTCGCTGCTCTTCCGCGGAATGTCCAAGAGCCTCAAGGGCTGCGTCACCGCGGACGGCTGCACCTTTGCCGCCGCCATGCAGGAGGGCGTGAGCGCTGCCTACAACGCGGTGATGAAGCCTGCCGAGGGCACGATCCTCACCGTCTCCCGCCTCGCCGCAGACCGCGCGATGGCGGCCAGCGCCGAGAAAAACAGCGTGGAGTACGTCATTGAGCAGGCCATCTCGCAGGGCGAGGAGACGCTGCGCCAGACCGTGGACATGAACCCCGTGCTCAAGAAGGCCGGCGTCGTGGACGCGGGCGGCAAGGGCTTCCTTGTGATCCTGAAGGGAATGCTCGCGGCGCTGCGCGGCGAGACCATGCCCACGCTCGAGACCGAGCACGCCGCGCGCGACAAGGCGGACTTCGCCTCCGTCGGCGACGAGGACATCACCTTTGCCTTCGACACCGTGTTCATCGTCCGCCGCATCGACGACCGCTCCATCGAGCCGTTCCGCGAGTTTTTGAACGGCATCGGCGACAGCCTTGTGATCGGCGAGGACGATGAGGCGTTCAAGGTCCACGTTCACACCGACACCCCGGGCGTCGCGCTCACCGAGGCGCAGAGATACGGCACGCTCGAGCTTGCAAAGATCGAGAATATGCGCACGCAGGCCGAGGACCTTGCCGCGGGCCGCAAGGCGCAGAGCACCGACGATCTGGAGGAGGACGGCCACGACCATGCCGCTCCCGCGCCGCAGCCGCAGGAGCTCAAGCCCTTCGGCTTCCTCGCCGTGTGCGCGGGCGACGGCCTCGCCGCCGTGTTCGCCGACCTCGGCGCGGACGGCATCGTGAACGGCGGACAGACCATGAACCCCTCCACCGAGAGCATTCTGACCGAGGTCGAAAGGATCGCGGCGGAGACGGTCTTTGTGCTGCCGAACAACAAGAACATCGTCATGGCCGCGCAGCAGTGCGCGGGCCTGAGTGAAAAGAAGGTCATCGTCATTCCGACCGCGACCGTGCCGCAGGGCATCAGTGCGATGATGGCGGTCGATCCCGACGAGACAGACGCCGCGGCCATCGAGCAGGCGATGAACGCCGCTGCTTCCGCGGTCACCACGGCGCAGATCACCTACGCCGCGCGCAACAGCGAGTTTGACGGCTTCGCCATCCGCGAGGGAGACTACCTTGCGCTGCTCGAGGGCAAGCTCTTCGACACGGACACCAGCATCGGCGCGGTGCTCGAAAAACTCGCCGCCGAGGCGGACAGCCGCGGCGCGGAGTTCGTCAACCTCTTCTACGGCTCCGACGTGAGCGAGGAGGACGCACAGAAAGCCGGCGAGCAGTTCGGACGGCTCTGCCCGGGCGCGGAGATCAATGTGGTCAGCGGCGGTCAGCCGGTGTACTACTATATCATTTCGATGGAATAAGCACAAAAAGGAACAGGAGGGAAAGGCCGCGGCCTTTCCCTCCTTTGCTACATCACGCCCGAAAGCAGACACAGCATGGTGTTCGCGTGGCGGTATTCATCCTGCGAAAACGCCAGCAGGAGCTGCTGTAAGCAGGGGTCGAGCGTTTCCCGCGAGGCGCGGCGATAGTTGAAGCCGCCGCAGACCTCCTCGTGATACCGCTCCCGCAGCGCGGCGCAGTAGCCGTCGCAGCGCAGCGGAGGATAGCAGATCGCGGGGCAATAGCGCTCGCCCGTGATGAGATAGACTGTGGCGAGAAGACGCCGGGCGTGCCTCGCCTCGTCCGACGCGATGGCGCGGAACACCTGCCGCGCCTCCGCCGTCGGCGCGCGCCGCGCGAGGAAAAGATAGGTCCTCCGGTCGGCGAGCTCCTCGCGGATGAAGCCCTGCAGCACCTCCAGCGACTCCAGCGCCGCCGTGCCCATGCAGCAGGGGTCCGCCTGCGCGCCCGGGAGCGTCAGCTCGGCGTTCCGCTCGGCGGCGCTCAGACCGTCGCCGGGCGTGTCGGCGGCCATCGCCGCCGCGGCGCGGACGTGGGGATAGGGGTCCAGCGTCGGGTCCACCCGCTGCCAGACGCGCTCACAGCACCGGTAATCGTATGCGGCGTTCTGCGCCGCGGACAGCTCGTTTTCCATAGATCGGTCCCTCCTCGTTTTTCTTCCCTATCCTATGCGGGGCGGGCTCGTCACTTTTCATTGATTTTTTTTGCAAAAGCTGGTAAACTATATAGCGTTTTGATATTCCGGGTGATTTTTTGCGGAGAAAGCGGCAAAATGTGGCATTTGCAACTTTCTGTTTCTCCGGAAAGCGGTATACTTCAGATAAACTCCAGGGCAAGCAGGAGGAACTTTCATGTTAGAGCTCAAGAACATATGCTACACCGTCTCCACGCCGGAGACCGGTGAGCAGACCATTTTGAAGGACATCAGCGTCACCATTCCCGACGGCAAGCTCATCGTCTTTACCGGGCCCAACGGCGGCGGCAAAACGACGCTCGCCAAGGTCATCATGGGCCTCGTCACGCCGACGAGCGGTCAGATCCTCTGGAACGGCGAGGACATCACCGCCCTCGACATCACGGCGCGCGCGAAGCGCGGCATCAGCTACGGCTTCCAGCAGCCCCCGCGCTTCAAGGGCATCACCGTGCGCGACCTGCTCACCATCGCCAGCGGCGACAGTAAGCTCAGCAAGGACAAGTGCTGCCGCTACCTCACGCAGGTCGGCCTGTGCGCGAACGACTATCTCGACCGCGAGGTGGACGTCTCCCTCTCGGGCGGCGAGGTCAAGCGCATCGAGATCGCGACGCTGCTCGCGCGTCATTCCGCGCTGATGATCTTCGATGAGCCCGAGGCCGGCATCGACCTGTGGAGCTTCGCTCGCCTGACCGAGACCTTCGAGCAGCTCCACCGTGAGCACACGGCGAGCATGATCATCATTTCCCATCAGGAGCGCATCATTCAGCTCGCCGATGAGATCATCGTGGTCGGCGGCGGCGAGATCAGGCACCGCGGCACGACCGAGGAGGTCTTCCCCCTCATCATGGCCGATACACTCGGCTCCTGCCCCGTGCTGAACCGCTGAGAAAGGAGAGACGAGACTATGTTGACCGAAATCGACTCCCGTCTGCTGGAAAAGATCGCAGACCTCACGGGCAAGCCCGTGGGCGCATTCAACATCCGTAAGGACAGCGGCTGCGAGGCCCGCCAGTCCACCGAGCATATTGAGATCGTCCCCCAGCCGGAGGGCAAGAGCGGCATCATCATCCGCATCAAGCCCGGCACGAAGGGCGAGCAGTGCCACATCCCCGTCATCATCAGCAAGACCGGTCTTTCCGAGATGGTCTACAACGACTTCTACATCGGCGAGGACTGCGACGTGGACATCGTCGCCGGCTGCGGCATCCACAACTCCGGCTGCGATGAGAGCCGCCATGACGGCGTACACACCTTCTACGTCGGCAAAAATTCCCATGTCCACTACTCCGAGAAGCATTACGGCGAGGGAGACGGCAACGGCAAAAACGTTATGAATCCCCAGACCATCGTGTATCTGGAGGAGGGCGCGAGCATCCAGATGGACACCGTGCAGATCCGCGGCATCGACTCCACCAAGCGCTACACGAAGATCGTCTGCGGCAAGGATGCCGAGGGCGTCGTCACCGAGCGCCTGCTCACCCACGGCCATCAGGAGGCCACGAGCGACATGGAGATCGTGCTCGACGGCGAAAATTCCCGCGGGCGCGTCATTTCCCGTTCCGTCGCGCAGGATGAGTCCAGCCAGCTCTTCTATCCCCGCATGGTCGGCAACGCGAAGTGCTTCGGTCATGTGCAGTGCGACTCCATCATCATGGGCAGCGCGAAGATCCGCTCCATTCCCGAGATCGCGGCGAACTCCACGGACGCCCAGCTCATTCACGAGGCCGCCATCGGCAAGATCGCCGGCGACCAGCTCCTCAAGCTCCAGACCCTCGGCCTGACCGCCGAGGAGGCGGAGGATACCATCCTCAAGGGCTTCCTCGCGTAAGAAGACATAAAAAAGGAACGCGGCTGCTGTGCAGCTGCGTTCCTTTTTTATGCGCGGTGCGCTTACTCCTGAACGGGAGCCTCGGCGGGCGCTTCAGCGGGCGCCTCGACCGGCGCTTCGGCGGGAGCGGCCTCGGGAGCGGCCTCGGGAGCGGCCTTGGTGACGTCGGCACATTCGGCCTCGACAGGCGCGTCCTCGCCCTGCAGCGCGGCGATCTTCGCCTGGCTGGCGCGGATGGCGGCGACGATGTCGGCGACCGCTTCGGGAGCCTCGCCCTTGAGCTCGGAAACATACCACTCGCCGATGGCGCGGTAGTTCTTCTCAATGGCGCGCTGCTCGCCGGCGATGGCGACGTTGGTCTTAACGGTGTCGGCGGCGTCCTGCGCCTTCTCGCTGGCGATGGCGGCGACCTCCTTGCCCTTTTCGGCCGCGGCAAACGCGACGTCCTGTACCTTCCTGCTCAGATCCTCAAAAAATGCCATGATCTTCTTCTCCTTTCTATTATGCGGGGTTTTCCTGTTGCCCCTATTATACGCGCACACCCTCGCGCTTGCAAGCGGAGAAATGCACGAGAATGTAAATATTTTGTGTCCGTTATCCAAAGTGTTCGGCACATTTCATGCCTTTTCGATCCAGCCGCAGGCGCAGCTCACCGCGCGCTTCCACAGCCGGTATTTTTCATCGCACTCGGCCTGCGCCCGCTCGGGGGAGAACACGCGGTCGCTCACGCGCAGGGCGCGCACCTCGTCCATGCTCTGCCAGAAGCCGACGGCAAGGCCCGCCAGCGCTGCCGCGCCGAAGGCGGTCGTCTCCACCATCTGCGGGCGGTCCACCGGAATACGCAGCAGATCGGACTGGAAGCGAAGCATCACGTCGCTCACGCTCGCCCCGCCGTCCACGCGCAGCACGGTGATCTCGCAGCCTGCGTCCTGCCGCATGGCGTTCATCAGGTCGGTCACCTCGAAGGCGATGGCCTCGAGTACCGCGCGGGCAATGTGGGCGCGTGTCGTCCCACGCGTCACGCCGACGATGCAGCCGCGCGCGTACATATCCCAGTACGGCGCGCCGAGACCGGTGAAGGCGGGCACGAGATAGACACCTCCCGCGTCCGGCACGCTCTCGGCAAGAAGGTCGCACTCATGCGAGGTGCCGATCAGCCCCAGCTCGTCGCGCAGCCATTGGATGGCGCTGCCGGCGTTGAACACGCTGCCCTCAAGCGCGTAGATCGTTTTTCCGCCGAGGCTCCACGCCACCGAGGTCACAAGGCCCGCGCGCGAGCGCACGGCGCGCCCGCCGACGTTCATCAGCGTGAAGCAGCCGGTGCCGTAGGTGTTTTTCGCCTGCCCGCGTTCGTGGCAGCCCTGCCCGAAGAGCGCCGACTGCTGATCGCCCGCCGCGCCGCAGACCGGAATGCCCGCGAGCGCCTCCAGCCCCTCGATGCCGGGCACGACCGTGCCGTAGATCTCGCTGTTGGAAACGGGCCGGGGGAGCAGGCACATGGGAATACCGAGGAGCCGGCACAGCTCCTCGTCCCATGTGAGCGTGTGGATGTTGAAGAGCATTGTGCGGCTGGCGTTGGAGTAGTCGGTCACATGGGCGGCCCCGCCGGTGAGACGCCAGATGAGCCACGTTTCCACCGTGCCGAAGAGCAGCTCGCCGCGCTCGGCGCGCTCCCGCGCGCCGGGAACGTTGTCGAGCAGCCATTTGAGCTTCGTGCCGGAGAAGTAGGCGTCGATGACCAGTCCCGTCTTCTCCGCGATCGTCTCCGCCATGCCCGGCGTTTCCTTGAGCTTATCGCAGATGCCCGCCGTGCGGCGGCACTGCCAGACGATGGCGTTGTACACCGGCTCACCGGTCGCCTTGTCCCACAGGATCGTCGTCTCACGCTGGTTCGTGATGCCGATGCCCGCGATGCGCGCGTCCGGCCCGAGCTTGCGGAGCGCCTGCGCGGCCACGCTGCGCTGGCTCTCCCAGAGCTCCAGCGGGTCGTGCTCGACCCAGCCGGGCTGCGGGTAGTGCTGCGGAAAGGTCTGCTGCGCCATCGCGGCGACGCGGCCGCTGCGGTCAAAGAGAATGGCGCGGGAGCTGGTCGTGCCCTGGTCGAGCGCAAGAATGAAACTGCCCATAATTACCCCCTGTTATTTCCAAAAGCGACGTGGTATACTAAGACAGCACAGTGAAAGCGGCGCTGCCTTGGGATCACCCATTTTTCGGATTATACCATACAAAGGAGCCTTGCGCTATGGAGAATCGAAAAGAATTTACCTTTCCCTCCGCCGACGGAAGGACGGCCATCCACGCGGTCGAATGGCACCCCGCAGGGGAGCCGGCCGGTATTTTGCAGATCGCGCACGGCGTGGCGGAGTACGCGCTGCGCTACGAGCCGTTCGCGCGCTTTCTGAATGCGCACGGCTTCCTGGTCGTGGCGAACGACCACCTCGGCCACGGCGAGTCGGTCGCCAAGGGCGCACCGCGGCTCTACTTCGGCGAAAAAGGAAGCTGGCAGCACGTCGTGGACGATATGTACACGCTCCGCTGCCGGACCGGCGAAGCCTATCCGGAGCTGCCGTACTTTATCATGGGTCACTCCATGGGCTCGTTCCTCACACGCACCTACCTCATCCGCTATCCCGGCACGGTCAAGGGCGCGATCCTGATGGGCACGGGGCAGAATCCCGACGCGATGCTCGTCGGCGGCAAGGCGCTCGCAAGCGTACTGGCAAGGAAGGTCGGGCGCGAGAACGCGAGCGACGTCGTGGAAAAGCTCGCTTTCGGCGCCTACAACAAGGCCTTTGCGCCTAACCGAACGGGCTACGACTGGCTGAGCGTGAGCGAGGAAAACGTGGACGCCTACATCGCCGATCCGCTCTGCGGCGGCATGGCGAGCACGGGGCTGTTCCTCGAGCTGCTTGACGGCATGGCGTTCATCAAGAAGCCCGCCAACCTGCGGCACATGAACATGGCGACGCCCGTGCTCTTCATCTCCGGCGACCGCGACCCCGTGGGCGGCATGGGCAAGGGCGTGCGCGCGGCTTACGATAGCTTCCGCCGCGCCGGTGTGCGTGACGCGGAGCTGAAGCTCTATCCTGGCCTGCGCCACGAGATATTGAACGAGGACTGCCGCGCGCAGGTCTACGACGATCTGTGGGAGTGGATCGAGCGGCATAACGGTTAAACGAAAAGCGCGGGCACAGCCCACGCTTTTTTCTATGCTGTCCGGTGTTTCCGCCGCAGGCGGCTCGGGGCGAGCAGATCAATGTCGCCCCAGCGCAGCAGCACGCCGGTGCTCCACAGCGCGTCGATGCCGAGGCAGAGCAGCACGGTGTTCGTCACGGCGGACGGAATGCCGGCGGCGAGAGCCGCCAGCGCGGGCTGCACGAGGCGCACGGCGAGCGCACCGAGCACGCCCCACGCGAGCGAGAACGGCAGACAGATACGGCCGTTGACGTCCGTTTTTGTCGCGCTGTAGTCCCAGAAGCGCACACCGAGCACGGCGTCGCAGAAAAGATGGACGGCGTATTCCGCCGTCGTTGCGGTGATGCTGCAGAGCAGCGCGAGCTCCCAAAGCGGGCCGATGCGATCCGCGCCCAGCGCGAGCACGGCGCACATTGCAAGACCGTACACGGGGCAGACGGGCGCGAGCAGAAAGCCCTTCCGCACGCGGTGCTCCGCGTGCGTGAGAGCCGCGAAGAGCTTTTCGAGCAGATAGCCCAAAAAGCCGTAGCCGAGAAAATACCAGAAATACGCCATCGCGTCCGTTCACCTCCTGCACCGCAGTTTGCCCGCTCGAACCGGAAAAATGCGCCGCCGCGGCGTTGCAAAGAATGGAAAAACGTGATACCATAGGCGGCAGAAGGAAAAAGGGAGGATGAGCCATGGCAGACCGTTGGGAGGAACTGGAAAAGCGCTGTCAAAACTGCCGTGAGTGCTCGCTGTGCGAAACGAGGACGAATGTGGTCTTCGGCGACGGCAGCCGCACGGCGGAGATAATGTTCGTCGGCGAGGGCCCCGGCGCGCACGAGGATGAGCAGGGCGTGCCCTTTGTCGGCAAGGCGGGGCAGCTGCTCGACGATATGCTCGCCATCATCGGTCTCGACCGCACGATGGTCTACATCGCGAACATCGTCAAGTGCCGCCCACCGCAGAACCGCGATCCGCTCGGCGTGGAGCAGGACGCCTGCATCGGCTATCTGCGCGAGCAGGTGACGCTGCTGCGCCCGAAGCTGATCGTCTGCCTCGGCCGCATCGCGGCGATGCGCCTGATCCGCGAGGACTTCAAGATCACGCGCGAGCATGGGCAGTGGGTGAAAAAGGGCGGCTTTGAGCTCATGGCGATGTACCATCCCGCGGCGCTGCTGCGCGATCCCGCGCGGCGGCCCGACGCCTTCGAGGACCTGATGAGTCTGCGCGAAAAGGCCCGCGCGGCGTGCGAGCACACGCCGCTGCCGGAAAAGCTGTGAGAATGAGAAGAAAAAGCGAGGCGTGTCACGCCTCGCTTTTCGTTTCTTCCTTGACCGTTCCGTCGGCCTTGGCCAGCAGAAAGACCGCCAGCAGGATGCAGAAAATGCCGATGCCCAGCCGCACGGTCAGCACCTCGTGGTAGACGAGGATGCCGATGACCACGCTCGTGAGCGGCTCAAAGGTCGAGAGCATGGACGCGCTCTGCGCGCCGATGAAGCGGTTGCCGAGCTGGAACAGCAGCGACGCCGCGGTGGACACGCAGCAGTAGAGCGCGAGCGCGCCGCGCGTGAAGGCGGTGGAGGGCCAGACGAATTCGCCCATCGCGAGCGTGATGCCGCCGACGAGCACGGCGGAAAAGACGCACAGCCAGAAGGCGAGCTTGAACGGCGCCATCGTCACCAGCCCGCTGGAGTTGAGATGCACGATGTAGTATGCCCACGCCACGCCCGAGGCGAGCGCGAGGAATACGCCGTAGGCGCTCACATCGCCGCCGGGGGTGTAGAAGCACAGAATGCCGGCAAAGCACAGCGCGCAGCAGACGAGCTTGCGGCGGTTCGCCCTTTCGTAGCGGAAGGCGATGCAGGCGACGACCACCAGCACGGGATAGACGAAGTGCAGCGTGGTGGCAAGGCCCGAGGCGAGGTAGTTATAGGACGCAAAGAGCAGCGGACCGATGAGCCCGTAGCCGATGCAGCAGATCAGAATATCCTTGAGCTCCTGCCGGCTCAGGCGCAGCTTTTCGCGCACGCTGCCGCTTCCGCTGCATACAAGAAGAATGAAAAAGATCACGATGCCGGCGGCAAGACGGGCGAAGGTCTGCGTGAGCGAATTGCAGCCGCCGACGTTGATGGTTTTGGAAAAGAGTGGGTTCAGACCGTAGAGGACCGCGGACAGAACGGTCAGAAAAATTCCCCTTGCCTGCATGGCTTTTGCCTCCGTTTTTCTTGCTGTTATTGGGGCATTATACGACGCGGAAAGGGGAAAAGCAACGGGTTGTTAACAAGTTAAAGTGACATTTTTCATCGGCGCGGAGCCGTCAAAGCCACGGCGCGAGCGCCGCGCGCCAGCGCTCCGTGAGCGCCTGCACGGACGAGCGCGCGTTGGCGGGACTGGTGGAGGGCAGAGCCTCCGCCTTTCCCCATACGGCCTCGTCATACCGGCGGTAAAAGCGGTAGGCCGTGCCGCCGTTGCAGAAGATGCGGCGGACCGGCGCGGCGTCCAGAATGCGCGAGAGGTCGTTCGGCGCCACGTTCGTGATGCTCGCGTCGGACGAGCCGGCGATGTCGCAGGAGGCGATGACGTCCCACAGCGCGACGCCATGGCGCAGGAGCAGGGACTTCTTTTCCGCCACCGTCTGCGGCGCCTCCTCGCCGAGCACGGCGGCGAGCACACGCCAGAAGCGGTTTTGCGGATGGCCGTAGAAAAACGCCGCCTCGCGCGACTTCACCGAGGGAAAGGAGCCGAGGATCAAGATTCTGCTGTTTTCGTCGTATACCGGCGCGATGGTGTGGAGCTGCGGCTGCTTTTCCATGTCGATCCCTCCCTGCTTTCTCGCGGCTATCGTACCACGGCGGCGGAGAAAAAACAAGCGGGCGCGGCGGAAACCACCGGAGGAGGGGCGAGAGCCCCTCCTCCTTTCAAACGAGCGGCAAGGCAAGGTCATGCCGCCGCGCGTCTGAAGGGTATCATGTGCGGAAATCCGCAAAAAATACGCTTTGCCATTTCCGCAGGATGTGCTACAATAAGTTCATTCTTATCTTTTGCCCGCGGGAGGAGCCGCCATGCAGCCTTTGGCACATTTCAAGACCATCACGCATCATCGGCACCTGGTGTGCAGATACTGCTTTCGTCTCGGCCTTTACCGGCAGGGACTGCTGCACGACCTGAGCAAGTACGCGCCCTGCGAGTTCTGGCGCGGCGCGAAATATTACCAAGGCTACCGCAGTCCGAACGACGCCGAGCGCAAGCAGAACGGCGTGAGCCTTGCCTGGCTGCATCACAAGGGACGCAACCGCCATCACTTCGAGTATTGGATCGACTACTGCATCGGGAAGGACGGAAAGCCCTACATGGGCGGGTGCAAAATGCCGCTGCGCTACGTCGCCGAGATGTTCTGCGACCGCATCGCGGCGTGCAGGACCTACCTCAAGGACAAGTACACCGACGCCGCGCCGTATGACTACTATATCCGCTCGAAGAGCCATATCCTCATCCACCCCGAGACGAGCGACGCCATCGAGGCGATGCTGCGCGTGCTCCGCGACGAGGGCGAGGACGCCGCGTTCGCCTACGTTCGCGGTCTGCTGCGGGAGGAAAAGGAAAGAAAATAGGCAAAAACCGCTTTTTCCGCGTTTTCTCCCTTGCATTTTCTCGTTTACAGGAGTAAACTATTTATCGAATTTTGCAATAGGACGGACACAACTGCTATGAGCCACCCCTACAAAACGAGGTCGGGCGGGGCGACGGTCACCATTTTTGTGCCGTATGACTGCCGCAACCACTGCCCTTTCTGTATCAATAAAAAGGAATATGCCGACTGCACCGGCTTCAGCGTCGAGGCGATTCTGAGGTCCATTGCCGTGATGGACGCCATCACGCCGGAGTGCGACTTCGTTTTCACCGGCGGTGAGCCCTTCGCCCAGATGGGCGACCTGCAGCGGATGCTCGACGCGATCCCCGGGACGCACAAGGTGTATATCAACACCACGTTCCCCGTGCAGCCCGGCTGCAGCGCGGAGGAGATGATCGACTTCACCCGCCGCAACGCGGACAAGATCACCTGCATCAACGTTTCGCGCCATCTGCAGCGCTACGTCGAGGAATCGCCCGACGAGGTCGTGGCCGCTATCGCCACGCCCAAGCGCATCAACTGCGTGCTCTACAAGAACTATCCCGCGGACAAGCTCACGGAGTATGTCGAGCGCTGGCGGAAGTACAACATTCCCATCCAGTTCCGTTACGACTACACCGAGACTACGCCCGAGAACCTCTATGAGGAGGAGCACGACAAAATTTTGCAGGACCTCAAAAAGCAGTTCACCTATAAGGGACTCGACGGCTGCCGGATGCGCAACGGCTTCCATTTCGAGTACAAGGGCCTGCACATGACCTACCATAAGACCCTGCCCTATTCCACTATCGTGGAGACCGGCGAGGACGGCGTGACCTACGATATTCTCTACGACATTCTCATCAAGCAGAACGGCGACCTGCACTCCGACTGGACGAATGTGCCGCTCGACGTGGAGAAGTACCGCAGGGTCGTCTTTGAGCCTTATGACCTCAAGGTCCTTGACGGCACCGTTGATTTCTGAGACCGGATGAAAAAGCTCCGACCGTGAAAACGGCCGGAGCTTTTTTGCGTGAAAATGGGCTTACCGCGGCGGCTGCGCCGTAACAGCGTCCCACCGCATCTCGCGCAGCACGGGCACGCTGACGCACAGCGAGGCGGCGAGGAAGAAGACAAGGCCGATCATGCGGTTGACGCTGATGGTCTCGCGGAAGCAGACCACCGCCAGAAGCGTTGCCAGAACGGGCTTGATCAGATAGACGAAGGAGGCCTCGGTCGCGGAGGTGTATTCCGTGATCTTGGCGGTGAGCAGAAAGCCGAAGGCGGCGCAGAAGATGCCGACGTAGCATAGCAGCAGCGCAGACCTGAGCGTGAAGCCGGTGAAGAACGGCACGTCGGCGAAAATGTCCAGCCCGAGACTGCGGTAGAGCGCGCCGACGGCGGGGATGTGACCGAGCAGCAGGAGCGCGAGCAGCTCCAGCCCGCCGAGGACCATGTTGAAGGTCGTGATGACCAGCCCGCCGAGCCGCGGGATGCGCAGCTTGCAGAGTGTGCCGTACATGGCGAAGAGAACGGTCGCCGTGAGGATCTCCGCGAAGCCGCGCGGACTGACCTCGAGCTTCGCGGGGTTGAGGATGAAGAGGATGCCGATCAGCTCGACGCCGATGGCAATGAGGTGATTCCGTTTCAGCGGCTCGTGCAGGATCAGGTGCGCGGCGGCGAGGGCAAAGACGGGGTTGCCGGAGTAGATGATGGAGGTCGCCGAGGCGTCCATGTGCAGCACCGCCATCTGGAGCAGCGACATGTGCAGCGTGACCGTCAGAAAGCCGAGCAGGGCAAAGTAGCCCCAGTCGGAGCGGGTGAGGCGAATGGCGTTCCGCCGCAGGCTGCGCAGGGCAAAGGGCAGCAGGAAGAGCGCGCCGATGAGCACGCGCTCGACCGTGATCTGCATGGGCGCGAAGACGCCGCCGAGCCCCTTGAGCGCGACCTCGGTGGTGGAAAAAATCATGGCGGCGAGCAGAATATAAAGATAACCGCGTTTCCGGTTCATGGCGTCGTTCCTCCGTTTCCTGTGATGGAGCACCGCCCATTGTATGCCCGCACTCCGAAAAAAGCAAGAAAGAAGTGCTGCTTCCCGCGGGAAACAGCACTTCTTTTGGTATGTGTTTGAAGGCGAGGGCGCTTGCCTTACTTGACGGCGGTCTTCTTGCTCTCCCACTTGGTGACGCAGAGCGCGCAGGAGATGTCGCCGGTGATGTTCAGGCAGGTGCGGCCCATGTCGAACAGACGGTCCACGCCGTAGATGATCATGATCATATCGACGGGGATGTTCATGGCCTGGAGCACCATAGCCAGCATGATCATGCCCGCGCCGGGCGTGCCGGCGGTGCCGATGGAGGCGAGGGTCGCGGTGACAACGATGGTGACCATCTGGCCGAGGGTCAGCGTCATGCCGCAGCAGGTGGCAAGGAAGATGGTGGCGACGCACTGATAGATGGCGGTGCCGTCCATGTTGATGGTCGCACCGAGGGGGATAACAAAGGAGGAAATATCATTCTCCGCGCCGAGGTCCTCGGAGCACTCCATACTCAGGGGAATGGTCGCGGCGGAGGAGGTGGAGGTGAAGGCGAAGATCATCGCCGGGGACGCCTTCTTGAAGAACGTGATGGGGCTGATGCCGGCGAACGCCTTGGCGGAGAAGGAATAGCACAGGACCGCGTGGACGATGTAGCCAAGGTAGGCGCAGCCGAGGACGATGCCGAGGGAGCCGAGGATCTCGGGACCCTGCGTGGCAACGACCCAAGCCATCATGGTGAACACGCCGATGGGGCTGAGAGAAATGATGAAGGCCATCACGCGCTCGATGACCGCGTAGAGGGAGGTGACCATATCCTGCGCGAGCTTGCCCTTTTCTCCTGCCGTGAGGATGCCGCCGCCGAGAAGAATGGCGATGACGATGACCTGAAGCATATTGGAGGTGCGGAAGGACTCCCAGAGGTTACTGGGGAAGATGCCGATGAGGGTATCCATGAAGTTGGCGCTGGTGGCCTTCTCCCAGACCTGGCCGTCAACGAGCTGGAGGGTGGGGAAGAGGCCGGCGTTGTTGAAGATGTTGGCGAACACAAGGCCGATCACGCAGGCGATGGCAGTGGTGACGAGGAAGTACGCCACGGTCTTCCAGCCGACGGAGCCGACCTTCTTCATGTCGCCCATGGAGACGATGCCGTCGATCATGGACAGCAGGACAACGGGAACAACGATGAACTTGAGGAGGTTGACGAAGATGGTGCCGAAGGGCTTGAGGTAGTTGGTCGTGATCTCGGGCTTACCCATAAAGTAGAAGGCAAGGCCGACCACGATACCGAGCAGCAGAGCAATGAAGATCTGTGCCGGCAGACTGAGCTTTTTCTTTTCCATAATATACACTCTCTCCTAAAATTTCTCCTATAAACGGCAGCTTATAGATACGATTTATAAGAGTTTTTACATTTTACCGCATCTGAACATATTTTGCAAGACCGGGCGCAGGAAAACTTTCATTTTGAGCAATTTCGACAAAGCCATCCGAAAAAGCGGGAAGCGAATGCGGAAAAATATTTTTGCGTGACCACTTGCAATGTGCGCCGCTTTTTTGTAGGATGTAAAAAGAAACCGAAAGAAGGAACGGAAAACGGTATGAGAGTCATCACCGGCTCGGCGCGCGGGCGCCGGCTGAATGAATTAAAGGGTTATGATACCCGCCCGACCACCGACAAGGTCAAGGAGGGCATTTTCTCCGCCATCCAGTTCGAGGTGGAGGGCGCGCGCGTGCTCGACCTCTTCGCGGGGACGGGACAGCTCGGCATCGAGGCGCTTTCGCGCGGCGCGCAGCGCGCCGTGTTCGTGGACCGGCGCACCGACGCGGTGAAGCTCATCCGTGAGAATCTGGCGCTCACGCGGCTGGAGGAAGGCGCGCAGGTCGTCTGCGGCGACTCGATGGCCTATCTCAATGCCCTGCGCGAGAAATTCGACCTCATTTTCCTCGACCCGCCCTACGCGGACGATCTGCTCGAGCGCGCCGTCGCGCACATCGCGCGGTTTGACATTCTTGCGCCTGATGGTATAATGATCGCGGAGAGTCCGGCGGAAAAGGAGCTGCCCAAGCTCAGCGCGCCCTACCGCGTCGCGCGCGAGTACCGCTACGGCAGGATCAAGGTCACGCTTTACCGCCGAGATGGGGAGGAGACCACATGAGAGAGGAACGCATCGCCGTGTTTCCCGGCAGCTTCGACCCCGTGACGCTCGGCCACATGGATATCATCGAGCGCGCGGCGCAGCTCTTTGATCGCGTGTACGTCGCCATCGTGCCAAACGGCGAAAAGACGCACCCGATGTTCACGGACGAGGAGAAGCTGGAGCTGATGCGCGTGAGCGTCGCACCGCTCGGCAACGTCGAGGCGGCGCTGTGGAACGGGCTGCTGACGGACTTTGCCGCGCAGAAGGGCGCGCGCTTTCTCGTGCGCGGCGCGCGGAACAGTATGGATTTCGATGCGGAGTATCAGCTCTCGCTCATTTATAAGGATGTGTCCGGCGGCGCGCTCGACACGGTGCTTTTGTGCGCTGAGCCCGCGCACCAGCACATTTCATCGACCATGGCGCGCGAGATGGTGAAGTATCATCAGCCGCTCGAGAAGTATTTGCCGGCTGCGGCCGCGGCTCGGATAAGAGGAAAGGATAGGGGATAACGATGGCTGAAGAGAATGTACAGAAGCTGCTGGATATGCTGTATGAGATGATCGACGAGGCGAAGAACGCGCCGCTGTCGAACGACAAGTGCGTGCTCAACCGCGACGAGGCGCTCGACCTGCTCGACGAGATCCGCGCGCAGATGCCGGTGGAGCTCAAGCGCGCGCAGGAGCTCGTCCGCGCCCGCGACGAGTATGTGGAGGCTGCCAAGCGCGACGTTGAGCGCATGATGCAGAAGGCAGAATTCGAGGCCAAGAGCAAGGTCTCTGAGAGCGAGGTGCTCACCGCCGCGCGCGCCAAGGGCCACGATATCGTCACCCGCGCCGAAGAGCGCTCGCGCGAGATGTACCGCGTGGCGAACGACTACTCCGAGGATGTTCTGCGCCGCACGGAGGAGGCGGTCCAGATGGCGCTTGACGAGGTCAAGCAGACGCGCGTGCGCTTCCGCGCCGCGTCCAACGAGCAGATGCAGCGCCGCCGCGAGGAGCTGAACAAGTCTTTGGAGAAAAACGACAAAGAGGACAAGTAAAATTCGTTACATCTGACAAAGGCTTTTCGAGCGTTTTTTAATTTGAACATATTTTGCGATGAAGGTAAAACGCGCCACAAGATATTGTGGCGCGTTTTTTCGTGCCCTTTCGACAATAAAACGTGCGTTTGAGTTCCGGTGAAAAACGCTGGAAGAATTTGGCAGAAAAGGGCGTGAAAGCCCTGAAAACAAAGAAAATTTCTGCTTGCATTTCAAAAGAGTTTTATGTATACTCAAAATACGAAGTGGGGGAAAGTGGTGCTAAGTGTACAAAAGTGGTGCTGCTGACCCAAAAGTGCAGGAGAGTGGAGCCGAGCGACTTCCCCGAAAAAAGAGGGAGCCGCTGCTTTGCCCTCTTCACAGCAGCTTCAAGGATCGCCGAAAGGGGGAAGCGCTTTGACCGGCCAGTATCAGCACAGCATCGACGCCAAGGGCAGAGTGTTCATCCCCGCAAAGCTCCGCGAGGAGCTGGGCGAGACCTTTTATGTCACCATGGGCATGGACTCCTGCCTGAGCGTCTATTCCGACGCGAGCTGGGCGAAGTTCACCGAGAAGTTCGAGAGCCTGCCCTACACCAAGACCAAGGCCATGCGTCCGCTGTTCGCCAATGCCGCCAAGTGCGAGCCGGACAGCCAGGGCCGCATCCTGCTGCCGCAGAAGCTGCGCGCCTACGCGGGGCTGGATAAGGACGTGGTCATCATCGGCGTATCGAACCGCGCCGAGATTTGGAACGCGGAGCGCTGGGCTGCGCTGGAGGCCGAGGAGCTCAACCCCGAGAACCTCGCCGCCGTGATGGAGGAGCTGGGCTTCTGAGATGGAAGAGATCAACTACGGCCACAAGCCGGTGCTGCTGCACGAATGTCTGGACGCGCTCGCCATCCGGCCGGACGGCGTTTACCTCGACGGGACGCTGGGCCGCGCGGGCCACTCGCTGGAGATCGTCCGCCGCCTGACGGCGGGAGGACGGCTCATTGCCCTCGACCGCGACGAGACCGCCATCGAGGCGGCGCAGCGGCGGCTCGCGGACTATATGGACCGCGTGACGCTGGTACACTCCAACTTCAGCGCGCTCGACGACGTGCTGCGTGAGATAGGCGTCCGCGGCGTGGACGGGATGCTCTTTGACCTCGGCGTTTCCTCGCCGCAGCTCGATGATGCCGCCCGCGGCTTTTCCTATAAGCAGGACGCGCCGCTCGATATGCGCATGGACGAGAGCGCGAGCTACACCGCGCGCGAGCTGGTCAATACCGTCAGCTATGAGGAGCTCAAACGCATCCTCTATGAATACGGCGAGGAACGCTACGCGCCCGCCATCGCAAAGAAGATCTGCGCGTACCGCGCGGAAAAGCCCATCGAAACCACGCTGGAGCTGGCGGATCTCATCCGCTCGGCGATGCCCGCCGCGGCGCTGCGCGAAAAGCAGCATCCCGCCAAGCGGAGCTTTCAGGCCATCCGCATCGCGGTCAATGACGAGCTCGGCGAGCTTCCGCCGATGCTCCGCGCCGCCGAGAAGAATCTCAAGCCGGGCGGGCGGCTCGCGGTCATTACGTTCCATTCGCTCGAAGACCGCATCGTCAAGCGCGAGCTGCAAGCGCTCGCCACGGGCTGCACCTGTCCGCCGGAGTTTCCGATGTGCGTGTGCGGCAAGAAGCCCAAAATGAAGCTCATCACCCGCAAGCCCATCGTTTCGGGCGAGGAAGAGCTGAATGAAAATCCCCGCGCCCGCAGCGCCAAGCTGCGTGTGGCGGAAAAATGCTGAGAAAGCAAATCTTTTACGAAGGAGAGCGCCATGGCACGCACGAGCCGAAGCAGACAAAATTATAGATACGGCGGCGGACGTGTTGTTGGCAATCTCGCCTACGATGAGCGCTATGCCGAGCGGCGCGCGCCGCGCCGCGAGAGCGAGCAGCGGGAGCAGCCGCGCGAGGAGTTCATCCGCCCGCCGCGCAGGCAGGAGAAGAAGGCCGTCCGTCCGCGCGTGCGCGAGCGGCAGAGAGTTTCAGGCGTGCTGGCGCTCGGCTTTGCCGCGCTGGCCGCGATGGTCGTGGTCGTGCTGATGAGCTACGCGCAGCTCACGAGCATTTCCGCCGATGTGGTCTCGATGCAGAAGGAGCTCAAGACGCTCGACGCCGAGCACGTCGCGCTGCTCACGCAGTACGAGCGCACCTTTGATCTCGAAACGGTCAAGGCGGCGGCTGTCGCCGCGGGCATGAACAAGCCCAGCTCCTCGCAGATCAATTACATCGACCTTTCCGCGCCGGACAGCGTGGAGCTTTGCGAAGCACAGAACGTCAGCGTGCTCAGCCGCGTGTTCACCTCACTGGGGCAGGGCGTTTTCAGCGTGGTGGAATATTTCAGTTGAGCGAAGCCTATACATAAGGAGTAAGGAGCTTCCTTACTCCTTGTTTTGCCATTATGCCCCTTGCCGTATGAGGAGGAAAGACCGTGCCGACACCCCCGAAAAGAAAACCGGACAGCGCGCGCCGCGCCAACCGCATCATCCAGCAGCGGACGCTTCTGCTGCTGGCGCTGCTGGGCATCGGCACGTTTCTGCTGCTCTTTGCCCAGCTCTACAAGCTGCAGATCAAGCAGCACGACGAGCTCAAGACGCTCGCCGTGCGCCAGCAGACGCTGCGCACGACCGTGGAGGCGAGCCGCGGCACCATCTACGACAAAAACGGCGACATCCTCGCCCTCTCCTCCACGGCGGAGAACGTCTGCGTCTCGCCTCTCGACGTCGCCAAAAACGAGCAGGATCAAGATCTGATCGCAAACGGCCTCGGCGAGATCCTCGGCGTGGACCCGAGCGGAATCCTCGACGATATGAAGGATACCGCCTCGCAGTACAAGGTCATCAAGAAGAAGGTCGAGCAGGAGACGGCGGACAAAGTCCGCGTGTTTATCAGCGACAACGGCATCAAAGGCGTTTTTCTGGAGCCGACCTCCAAGCGCTACTACCCCTATTCCTCGCTCGCCGCGCACGTCATCGGCTTTGTCAACGCCAACGGCGGCGCTTACGGTCTTGAGGCCGTGTATGACGAGGAGCTGACCGGCGAAAAGGGCATGGTCGTTTCCGCGCGCGACGCCAACGGCAACGCGCTGCTCTATCAGTATGAGCAGTATTTCGACGCCGAGAACGGCGACAGTCTGGTGACGACCCTCGATAAGACGGTGCAGTATTACCTCGAAAAGGGCCTTGAGGAGCTCGAGAGCCGCTACGGCACGGGCGTGGGCGCGACCGGCATCGTCATGGACGTCAACACCGGCGGCATCCTCGCGATGGCGTCGCTGCCGACCTACGACCTCAACGCCCCCGCGAGCATCTACAACAAGGAGATGCTTGCCGCCGGCATGACCGACGAGGAGCTCGCCGCGGCGGCCGACACGCTGCAAAATATGCAATGGCGCAACAAGGCCATCAACGACACCTTCCAGCCCGGCTCGACCTTCAAGATCCTCACCCTCGCCATGGCGCTGGAGGAGAACAAGGTCAAAATGTCCGACACCTTCAACTGCCCGGGCTATGTCGTCATCGAGGGCGCGAAGATCAACTGCTCCAAGCGCGCGCCCGGTCACGGTCATCAGGACCTCATCACGGCGTTCGCCAATTCCTGCAACCCTGCGTTCATCAACATCGGCCTGCGCCTCGGCAACACGACCTTTTACAATTACATGAAGGCCTTCGGCCTCACCGGAAAGACCGGCGTGGACACCACGGGCGAGGCGAGCGGCTTTGTCAACAAGGAGATCGAATACTCCACGCTGGCGCTGGCGTGCTACGCCTTCGGTCAGAACTTCAACGTCACGCCGCTCTCGCTCATCAACGCGCAGGCGGCCTGCGTCAACGGCGGCTACCTCCGCACGCCCTACATCGTCTCCGAGGTGCTCGACCAGAGCGGCAACGTCAAGTACCGCCATGACACCACCCCGCTGCGGCAGGTCATTTCCGAGGATACCTCCAAGACCGTGCGCGAGATCATGGAGTACGAGGTCGAGCACGGCACGGGCAAGAACGGCAAGGTCGCGGGCTACCGCATTGGTGGCAAGACCGGCACTGCCGACCAGATCGACGGGAGCGTCACCGTTTCGTTCACCTGCTGCGCGCCGGCGGACGACCCGCAGATCATGATGCTCCTCACCCTCAGCAGCGCCAGCGACAAGACCGGCACCTACCGCTCGGGCGGCAACATGGCCGCGCCCGTGGCGTCGAGCATCATGGCGGAGATACTGCCCTACCTCGGCATCGAGCCGACCTACAGCGCGGATGAACTCGTCGGCGCAGATCATACCGTGCCGAACGTCGTCGGGCTCAAGCGCGACGAGGCGGCGGCAAAGCTCAAGGAGGAGGGCTTCTCCTGCCGCACCGTCGGCGACGGCGAGACCGTCACCGACCAGACGCCGCTCGGCGGCGCGATCGTGCCGAACAACGCGGAGATCATCCTCTATCTCGGCGCGGAGAAATCCACGGAGCTGTGCATCGTGCCGAATGTCGTGGGCGACAGCGCCGCGGCGGCCAACCGCAAGCTCACCGACGCGGGGCTTATCATGTCCGTCTCCGGCGCGACCGGCGGCAGCTCTGCGAGCGTACGCGCCATCTCCCAGTCGGAGATGCCGGGCACGGAGGTCGCGGCGGGCACGGTGGTGCGCGTCCAGTTCAGCGACAGCTCGGTGACGGATTAAAAACCGCAAAAGAGAGCAAGATTTGACGGAGAAAGGACGACGCGCCTACGAAGCTCGGCGAGCTTTTGAGCGCCCTCGATCACTTCCGACTCCTCCGCGCGGACGCGCGGACGGAGATACATAACCTCACCCTCGATTCCCGCACGGCGGGAGAGGGAAGCCTTTTCCTCGCCCTGCATGGCGCGCGGGAGGACGGCGCAGACTACGCAAAGAAGGCCGCCGCGCGCGGCGCGGTCTGCGTCGTGACCGAGCATGCGGCCGAAGGCGTGCCCTGCGTGCTGGTCCCCGACGCGCACGAGGCGGCGGCAAAGCTCGCCGCGAGATGGTACGGCGAGCCGGCGGGACGCATGACGGTGGTCGGCGTGACCGGCACGAACGGCAAGACGACCACAACGTATCTTCTCAAGCAGCTCCTTGAGCGCTGTCTGGGCGCAAAGGTCGGTCTGATCGGGACCAATCAGAACATGATCGGCGACGCCGTTCTGCCCGCTGAGCGCACCACGCCCGACGCGCTGACGCTCCAGCGTCTGCTGCGCGAAATGGCGGACGCGGGCTGCACCCATGTGGTGATGGAGGTTTCCTCCCACGCGCTCGTGCAAAGGCGTGTCGGCGCGATCGACTTCGCGCTCGGCGTGTTCACCAATCTCACGCAGGACCATCTTGACTACCATGGTACAATGGAAGCCTACTGCGACGCCAAGGCGCGTCTGTTCCGCCAATGCCGCGCTGCCGTCGTCAACGGCGACGATCCGTGGACGCTGCGGCTGCTCGAAAATGTGACCTGCCCGGTCACACGCTTCGGGCAGGGACTTGCAAACGATCTCGTCGGCTGGGACGCGCATTACTGCGCCGACCGCGTGAGCTTCACCGCGTGCAGCGACAGCGAGCACATCCCCGTGACGCTGCACATTCCCGGGGCGTTCTCGCTCTACAACGCGCTCGCCGCGCTCGCCGCGGCACAGGCCCTCGGCATTCCAATCGAGGACGCGGCGCAGGCCCTCTCACTCTGTCAGGGCGTGCGCGGCAGGGCGGAGGTGGTGCCGACGGACACGGACTACACCGTGCTCATTGATTATGCGCACACGCCCGACGGGCTGAAAAATATTCTCTCGACCGTCTGCGGCTTTGCCGACGCGCGCGTGCTCGTCGTGTTCGGCTGCGGCGGCGACCGCGACCGGACGAAGCGCGCCGAAATGGGGCGCATCGCCGCGCGGCTCGCGGACGAGGTGATCGTCACCTCGGATAATCCCCGCACGGAAAACCCCTACGCCATTCTGCACGAGATCCTCGCCGGCATGGCGGACAGCGCGACGCCGTTTGCCGTGCTGGAAAGCCGCCGCGAGGCCATCGCCTACGCGCTCGACCACGCCAGCACCGGCGACGTGGTGGTGCTCGCGGGCAAGGGACACGAGACCTATCAGGTGGTCGGCGCCGAGACGCTGCCGCTCGACGAGCGGCAGGTGGTGCGCGAGCATCTGAGCCAATAAAAAACGAAAGAGCCGCGCTCTGCGCGGCAGAGGGAACACGCTATGAAACTGATCGCTGCCTGCATTGTGAGCTTTCTCATCACGCTTGTCACCGGACGCTTTCTGCTCCCCGAGCTGCGCAGGCTCAAGGCGGGGCAGAGCATTCGCGAGGACGGCCCGACCTGGCACGCCGGCAAGTCCGGCACGCCGACGATGGGCGGACTGATGTTCATTTTCGGCATCCTCGTCACCATTCTCGTGTTCGGCTGGGACGCCATGCGCGCGGGCAGCTTCGCGCACCTCTATGTGTTTGCCTTTGCCGCCGTGTTCGGCCTGATCGGCTTTCTTGACGATTTTCAGAAGGTGAAAATGCACCGGAATCTCGGCCTGACGGCGATCCAGAAGTTTGCCCTCCAGCTTGCCGCGGCGGTGGTGTTCCTCTGCCTGATGCGCTATGAGGGGATGCTGACGCCGAACCTCTACGTTCCGTTCGCCAATACCTATGTCATCCTGCCGTGGATCGTTTATATGATCTTCGCCGCCTTTGTCATCGTCGGCACGGTCAACGCCGTCAACATCACGGACGGCATCGACGGTCTGGCCGGCAGCGTGACGGTGCCGGTGGCGCTGTTTTTCGCGGTGGTCGGCTCGTGGTGGGGCTATGAGAACGACCTCGGCGTTTTTGCCGCGGCGATGGTCGGCGGACTGATCGGCTTTCTCGTCTATAACTTCCATCCCGCCAAGGTATTCATGGGCGACACCGGCTCGCTCTTTCTCGGCGGCGCGGTGGCGGGACTGGCGTTCGCCTATGATATGCCGCTCGTGCTGCTGCTCGTCGGCATCGTCTACATCTGCGAGACGCTCTCGGACATCATTCAGGTCGCCTACTTTAAGGCGACGCACGGCAAGCGCATTTTCAAGATGGCGCCGCTGCACCATCACTTTGAGCTCTGCGGCTGGAGCGAGGTCAAGCTCGTGACCATCTTCACGCTCGTCTCCGCCGTGTTCTGTATGCTGGCGCTCTGGGGCGTGATCGGAAGATACCACTTCTAAGGCACATTTCAAAAAACGATCGGGGGAGGTAAACCGGTATGACGAAGGAGGAGCGCGAGCTGCGGCGCGAGCAGCGCGAGCACATGAAGCGCATGGAGGCCGCCGCGAAGGAGGCGGGCCGCGGACCCATCGATGTGCCGTTTCTCCTGCTCGTGCTGCTGCTCACCGGCGTGGGGCTCATTGTGCTGCTCTCGGCGAGCTTTCCATCTGCCTATTATGAGTCGGGCGACCCGCTATACTACTTTAAGCGGCAGGCGGCCTTTGCCACGCTCGGCCTTGCCGCCATGGTCGTCATCGGGCGCATCAACTACGCGCGCTTCCGCGGCGTGGCCAAGATCGCGCTGGGCATTTCCATCGCTCTGCTCGTTGCGGTCATCATTCCCGGCGTCGGCATCACGAGCCACGGCGCGACGCGCTGGCTCGGCATCCCCGGCACCACGATGCGGTTCCAGCCGTCGGAGATCGCCAAGCTTGGCGTCATCCTTTATTTTGCCGACAGCATCTCCAAAAAGAAGGACAAAATGAGAACGCTCCGCTACGGTATCCTGCCCTACGGCTTTATCCTTGTCCTTATTGCGGTGCTGATGTACTTCGAGCCGCACCTTTCCGGCACCGTGCTCATTCTCGGCATCGGCGCGGCGATGATGTTCGTCGGCGGCATCCGCGGCTACTGGGTCGGCATCGGCATCGGCGGTATCGCGGCGGTGGCGTATGCGTTCCTCTCGGGCCTCATCACCTACAACTCCTCGCGCATCGCCATCTGGCTCGACCCGCTCAACGACGCCTTTAAGACGGGCACGGGCTATCAGACGCGCCAGAGCCTCATCGCCATCGGCTCGGGAGGTCTCCTCGGTCTCGGTCTCGGCAAGAGCCGGCAGAAGTTCCTCTTCCTGCCCGAGGAGCACAACGACTGCATTTTCTCCATCGTCTGCGAGGAGCTGGGCCTGATCGGCGCGACGCTCATCATGGCCATCTTCGCGCTGCTCATCATCCGCGGCTACTGGATCGCGCTCCACGCGCGCGACCGCTTCGGCAGCCTTCTTGTCGTGGGCATTACCACGCAGATCGCCTTACAGGTTTTCTTAAACATCGCGGTCGTGACGAATCTTGTGCCGAACACCGGCATCTCGCTGCCGTTCTTCAGCTTCGGCGGCACGGCGCTCGCCATCCAGCTCGCGGAAATGGGCGTGGTGCTGAGTGTTTCGCGGCAGATGCCGCCAGGCTGAAAAGCTCAAAAATATGCCGCAGCGGAAAACAGACCGCCGCGAGGAAGAAAGGGGGACGAAAGGCATGAACGTTATTTTCACCTGCGGCGGCACGGCGGGACACGTCAACCCCGCGCTGGCGCTCGCAGGCTTCCTGCGGGAGAGAGACCCGAAGACCCGCATCCTCTTCGTCGGCGCGGAGCGCGGACTGGAGCGCGACCTGATCGCGCACACGCCCTATCCGTTCCGCACGGTCAACATCTCGTCCTTCCACCGCTCCCTTCGGCCGAAGGAGCTGCGCCATAACCTCGTCTCCGTGCGCAATCTGATGCACGCGAAGCGTGAGGCGGACGCCATTCTCGATGAATTTCAGCCCGACCTCATTGTCGGTACGGGCGGCTACGCGAGCTATCCCGTCGTGCGCTACGGCCACGCGCGCGGCATTCCGACGGCGGTGCACGAGTCGAACGCTGTTCCGGGGCTGACGACCCGACTGCTCGAGAACCATTGCGACCGCATTCTTGTCGGCTTTGAGGACTGCCGGCAGTATTATAAGCACAAGGACCGCGTGGTCGTCACCGGTACGCCGGTGCGCGGCGACTTCTTCACGCAGACGAAGGCGCAGGCCAAGGAAAAGCTCGGCGTGAACGACGGCCGCCCGCTCATCGTTTCGTTCTGGGGCAGCCTCGGCGCGGGGAACATGAACCGCGTCACGGCGGAGCTTCTTTATCTTGAGGCGGCAAAGGAGCCGTTCCACCACATCCACTCCGTCGGCTCGCTCGGCTGGCAGAAAATGCACGAGTGGGTGAGCGGGTACGGCGTGGACCTGCGCGACCATCCCTCGCTCGACGTGCGCGAGTATATCTACGACATGGCGGACGTCATGCGCGCCGCCGACCTTGTGATCTGCCGCGCGGGCGCGTCCACGCTCAGCGAGCTGACGGCGCTCGGCGTGCCGGCGATCCTCGTGCCGTCGCCGAATGTGACGAACCACCATCAGGAAAAAAACGCCGCCGTGCTCGGCGAGCACGGCGCGGCGCTCGTCCTGCCCGAGGAGGGGCTGGACGGCAAGCGGTTGTTTACGGAGGCCGCCGCGCTGCTGCGCGACGAAACGCGGCTCGCGGCAATGCACGAGGCGTCGCTCCGACTCGGTGTGCGCGACGCGACCGAGCGCATCTATGAGACTGTCATGGCGCTTGTCAAATAAAAGCCTGCGGCGCAAGCCGCAGGCTCAGACCATATTCATTTGAGCGTAAAATCCATCCACACGGGATTGTGGTCGGAGTAGAGGAAGCCGGCGTCCAGCACAGCGCTGTCCACGACCTCCACATTGTCGCTCACGAGGAAGCCGTCCACCGTCAGGCGGAAGGTCGTCTCGATGCTGTACGGCTCGGACGCCGTGCGGCAGGAGGCGGCGGGCGCGGTCTCGTCAAAGGGCGCGACGAGCGTCAGCCCCGCGGGGATCGTTCCCTCCGGGATGGGCTGCGCCCAGGTGTCGTTTTCCCCGGCGGCCACGCCGAAGATCTCCGGCGAATTGCCGAGCAGGTCCTTGTTGAAGTCGCCGCCCGCGACGCAGTAATTGCCCGCCTCGTATTCCGCAAGCATATCCGCGCACAGCAGCTCAAGCTGCTCGGTGGCGATGGCGCCGTCCGAGGTGTAGGCAGAGAGGTGGAGATTATAGAGGACAAGCTCCTTGCCGCTCGCCGTCGGGATGCGGCTGACCGAATAGCAGCGGTCAAGGTCAAGGAGCTTCATAAAGCCGCTCTCCACCGGCAGCTCCCGCCGCGCGGCGGAAGCGATGGGGTGGCGCGAAAGCGTCACGATGCCGGACTGATTCGCTCCGTGGGGCTGAATGAGCGGGTAGAAAAGATAGGGGCTGTCGTAGTTCTGCGCGAACACCTCGTCAAATTCGCATCCCGTCATGGCGTCGCTCAGATAGGCGGTCTCGTCGATATGCCAGCTGCGCGTGCCGTCGGTGTCGACCTCCTGAAAGAGGGCAAAGTCGGGCGAAAGGTCTTCGACAAACGCGACGATGCCGCGCATATTTTCGTCTACCGCCTGCCGGCTGCGGGCGCGGCTCTCCCTGCCGCCGTCCATAAAGAAGCTGTAGTCAGCGCTGTACGCGCCGAAGCCCGCGTTTGCGGACGAAACGCGGTAGACGGCGCCGGTCTCGACCGCGTCCTCCATGGGGACTGCGTCCCTGCTGCTGCAATGCATTACGCTGAGACTTTGATCGCCGATGCGGTGGTAGCTCGCGAACACATAGACGACGTACAGCACGACGAGAATGAGCAGCGCGAGCAGTACGAGCCCAAGCGTTTTGCAGATCGTTTTTCCCTTCATGATATGACCTCGCTTTTGGATTTTTTCGGAATTTTACCATAAAACACCGCGAAAGTACACCCCCTTTTCCTCCCGCGCCGGAACCACGGCGCACCGTGGGCGCATACTATGGCTTAGTTTGTTGACCCATCGGGAAAGGGAGGAACGGCACATGAGCTATCTGAGCATCGAGGGCGGCGCGCCGCTTCACGGAGAACTGACGATACAGGGCAGCAAGAACAGCGTCCTGCCCGTGCTGGCGGCGACGATCCTCGCGCGGGACGTCTGCCGCATCGAGAACTGTCCGCGTCTGCGCGACGTGGACGCGTCCGTCGCCATCCTGCGCCACCTCGGCTGCCGCGTGCGGCGCGACGGCACAGCGCTGGAGGTGGACACTGCGCCGATGGCGCGCTGCGATATTCCCGACGAGCTGATGCGCGAAATGCGCTCGTCCATCATTTTTCTGGGCGCGATCCTCGCGCGGCAGGGAGAAGCGGTCTTGTCCTACCCCGGCGGCTGCGAGCTCGGTCCGCGGCCCATCGACCTGCATCTGGCCGCCCTGCGTGAGCTGGGCGCGGAGATCACCGAGCGCTACGGCGAGCTGCGCTGCAAGGCGAAATGCCTTCGCGGCACGGACATCACCCTCGCCATTCCGAGCGTCGGCGCGACGGAGAACGCCATTCTCGCCGCCTGCGGCGCGGAGGGCACAAGCGTCATCTACAACGCGGCCCGCGAGCCGGAGATCGTCGATCTTCAGGCGCTGCTGCGGAGCATGGGCGCGCGGGTGAACGGCGCGGGCGGCTCCATCATCACGGTCGAGGGCGGCACGGCGCTGCACGGCTGCACGCACCGCGTCATCGGGGACCGCATCGTCTGCGCGACCTACCTCTGCGCCGCGGCGGCGGCGGGCGGTGAGGTCCGGCTCACCGGTGTGGACTACCGCGCGGTGTCCACCGTGGCGCTCTCGCTCGCCGAGAGCGGCTGCGAGGTGAGGAGCGAGGCGGACGCCGTTTTCCTGCGCTCGACCGGAGCGCTGCGCTCCGTGCGCCCCGTGCGTACCGCGCCTTACCCGGGTTTTCCGACCGACGCGCAGCCGGTGCTGATGGCGGCGCTGCTCAGGAGCGAGGGCTGCACGGTCTTTGTCGAAAACATTTTTGAAAACCGCTACCGACACGTTGACGAGCTCTCGCGCATGGGCGCGGAGATCCGCGTCGCGGGGCGCGTGGCGGTGGTGAACGGCGTGAGGACGCTGCACGGCGCGGCGGTCAAGTGCACCGACCTGCGCGGCGGCGCGGCGCTGGTGATCGCGGGGCTTTCCGCCGAGGGCACGACCCGCGTGACGGAGCTCACGCACATCGATCGCGGATACGACGCTATCGAGCGCGACCTGGCCGCGCTCGGCGCACAGATCCGCCGGGAGACTACATAGAAACGAAAAGGATACAAAAGCTATGGCACGAAATCGCAGCACGAATCGCAGACGCCGGCGAGGAAGATTTTCTTTCCTGACGAAGCTCCTGTGCATCCTGCTCATCGCCGGCGCGGTCGTCGCGGCGCTGACCGTTTTTTTCAAGGTGCAGAGCATCACGGTGAGCGGAAACGCGCGCTACACGAGCGAGGAGGTCGTCGCGGCCTCGGGCATCGAGATCGAGGATAACCTTTTCCTGCTCAACAAGTACAGCGCCGCACAGGCTATTTTTGAAAAGCTGCCCTATGTGGAGGAGGCGACGATCAACCGCGCTCTGCCCGACACCATCGTTATCACGGTGCGGGAGTGCGTGGCGGCGGCGGGCGTCGTCACACCGGAGGGTTATTGGCTCATCAGCGAAAACGGAAAGCTCCTCGAGCAGACCGACACGCTGCCGTCCGGCTGCCCGAGCATCACGGGCGTCGAGCCGGAGTCGCCCGCGCTGAGCGCGCAGCTCTCGCTCGGTGAGGAGAAAACGCTGACGACGGAGACACTGCTCACCCTCGTGCGGACGGCGGGCGGTTACGGTATGCTCGCGGGCATCGGGAGCGTCGACCTGTCTGATGCCGAGGCGATCACCTTTACCTATCTGGGCCGCTTCACCGTGCGCCTCCCATGGGACTCCGACCTCGACTATATTTTCCGCAGCGTGCAGGATCTGGTAAACGGTCTGGAGTCGAACGAGACGGGCGAGATCAACTATATGCTGCTCAAGTCCAAGGGCGAGATGCACTTTATCCCGTCCGCGCCGGGCGCGTAAAAAAGTTTTCGGGAAATCGCGCGCGGCTATTGACCGCGAGAAAAAAGCGTTATACAATAGACTCGTTTCAGAATACACTTGATGTTGTGGCGGCACCGACATGATCCGCCCGCATTCTACAAGAGATAGTAGGAGGAACCGATATGGCATTCGGATTGGATACCGGCGTTGAAAACGTCGTCAGGATCAAGGTCATCGGCGTCGGCGGCGGCGGCAATAACGTGGTCAACCGCATGGTGCGCTCCGGGACCCGCGGCGTGGATTTCGTCGCGGTCAATACCGATAAGCAGGCGCTCAACGTTTCCAGCGCTACCTATAAGATCCAGATCGGCGAGAAGCTGACCCACGGCCAGGGCGCGGGCAGCGATCCCGAGGTGGGCCGCAAGAGTGCGGAGGAGAGCCGCGCCCAGATCTCTAAGGCGCTGGAGGATACCGACATGGTGTTCATCACCGCCGGCATGGGCGGCGGCACTGGCACGGGCGGCGCGCCCATCGTGGCCGAGATCGCCCGCGAGCAGGGCATCCTGACCGTCGGCGTCGTCACCAAGCCGTTCGGCTTTGAGGGCCGCCGCCGGATGCAGCAGGCCGAAAAGGGGATCGAGGAGCTGCAGGGCAAGGTCGATTCCCTCGTCATTATCCCCAACGAGCGCCTCAAGCATGCGACCGATCAGAAGATCACCTTCGCCAACGCCTTTGAGATCGCGGACGATGTGCTGCGTCAGGCGGTGCAGTCCATTTCCGACCTCATCCGCGACACCGGCTTCATCAATCTCGACTTTGCCGACGTCACCGCCATCATGAAGAATGCCGGTATGGCGCACATGGGCGTGGGCCGCGCGGCGGGCAAGGGCAAGGCCGAGGAGGCTGCCCGCATGGCCATCTCCAGCCCGCTGCTCGAGACCTCCATCCACGGTGCGCGCGGCGTGCTCATCAACGTTACCGGCTCCATGGATATCGGCCTTGAGGAGGTCGAGCAGGCCGCGTCGCTGGTGCAGGACGCGGTGCATCCCGACGCGCTGACCATCTTCGGCGCGACCTTCGACGAGTCGATGGACGACGAGATCCGCGTCACGGTCATTGCCACCGGCTTTGCCGACGGCAAGAGCGCCGCGGCTGCCGCGCCCGCCGAGGAAAAGAAGGCGGCGGAGGCGAAGCCTGGCATCGAGCCCATCAATTACGAAGAGGACAAGGCGGCTGCCGAGGCGGAGAAGAAGGCTGAGGAGGAAGACGATCCCTTTGCCGACATTTTCAAAATTTTCAATCGCGAGCGTTGATTTTTCCGAATTTTTCCGAAAACCGCAGGTTTTGACCTGCGGTTTTCTTTTTTTGTCTCCCTGCCGTGAAAGCAAGTCATTTCCATGCCAATGCCGACAGATTTTGTGCGGGCTATTTTTTGCGCTTTTGCAAAAAGTAACGGGGCCGCAAGCAAAAACGCGGCAAAAAAATTTCAAAAGGAAACGATTTCCTTTTGAACAGGAGAGGTGATGGGATGGATGAAAGGCGACGGAAACGGAGCAGGCGGCATGGCGCTGCCGCCTGCGCGGCATTGGCCTTTGCACTCTCCGCCCTGCTCGTGCCGGCGGGAGCCGTGAGTGCGCCGGACCCGGGCGGAGAGACGCAGCTGCTCGTGCCGGTCGGCAAGGCGATCGGCGTGAAGCTCTTTGCCGAGGGCGTGCTGGTCGTGGGGCTTTCGGAGAACGAGGGCGCCGTCTCTCCCGCGAAGAAGGGCGGCATGAAGGCCGGCGATCTGATCTTGACGATGAACGACGTCACCATCGGCTCGACGGAGCATTTGCAGTCGCTTCTTGCGGAGAACGGAGAGCGGGAGGCAGCCTTCGGCGTGCGCCGCGGCGGTCGGCTCGTGAAGCTCGCCGTCTGTCCGAAAAAAGGGCAGGACGGCGTGTGTCGCCTCGGCGCGTGGATCCGCGACAGCATGGCGGGCATCGGCACGGTGACCTTCTATGACCCGCAGACGGGCGCGTTCGCGGCGCTCGGCCACGGCATCACGGACGTGGACACCGGCAAGCTCATGCCGCTCTCGCGCGGCAGCGTGATGGCGGCGAGCGTCAAGGCGGTCAAGCGCGGCGCGAGCGGCTCGCCGGGCGAGCTGCGCGGCGACTTTGATCTGACGCGCGACCTCGGCTTGCTTTACGCGAACACGGAGTGCGGCATATTCGGCGTTTTGCCGGAGGAGAACCGGCCGGAGGCCGTCGGGGAGGCGATCCCCGTCGCGCGGCGCACGGAGGTCCGCACCGGCAAAGCGGTCATTCTGGCAAACTGCAGGGGCGACGAGGTGTGCGCCTATGAGATCGAGATCGAAAAGCTCTACGGCGGCTCCGCGCCCACGCGCAATCTGCTCCTGCGGGTGACCGACCCGGCGCTCATCGCGCTCACGGGCGGCATCGTGCAGGGCATGAGCGGCAGCCCGATCGTGCAGGATGGGAAGCTCGTCGGCGCGGTGACGCACGTCCTGCTGGACGACCCGCAGAGAGGTTATGGCATTCTCGCGGAAAATATGCTTTCCGCCTCCGGCATGACGGCGCAAAGCGCGGCGAGCGCCTGACGGAGGACTTAACGGCAGGAGATGTTATCCTGCTGTTAAGTTTGTGCTAAGAGTCCAAAAAGCTCGAACGATGTCGTATAAAATTTGTGCTAAACGACAAAAATCTACTTGAAAACATTGTCCAAATGTGATAGTTTATAGCCAAGGCAAAACGAAACATCCGATTCGCGTCGGAATGCGGTTGTCGAAGCCCAAGTATTGAGGAGGAAGGAAAAGGAACAGGCAAATGGAGAACAGGATCAAGGTCGTATTGGCGGATGCCAACGAAAATTTCCGCACGATGCTGCAGCAGACGATAGAAAATACGGGTGAATTTGACGTGGTGGGGAGCGCCGGGGACGGCGCGGAGGCATGGAAGATGATCGAACGGGAACGTCCGCAGCTTGTAATTACAGACGTGATCCTGCCGGAGCTGGACGGCTTCGCGCTGCTCGACCGGATGGCAAAGCTGCCGGCACGGCCGAAGACGATCCTGGTTTCCGCCTTCTACCGCGAGCAGATGGTGATGCAGGCAATGGAGCAGGGCGCGGCCTACTTCATGGCAAAGCCCTGCGAGGCCGGCTCGCTGCTCGAGCGGATGCGTCAGGCCGTCCGGAACGGGGAGACGGAGGAGGAAAGCCCCGTCGCGCTGGAACGCCTTGTGACCTCCATCATCCACGAGGTCGGCGTGCCGGCGCACATCAAGGGCTATCAGTACGTTCGCGAGGCGATCATCCTCGCCGTGCAGGATATGGACGTCATCAACGCCGTGACCAAGGTGCTCTATCCCGAGGTCGCGCGCCGCTACAACACCACGCCCTCGCGCGTGGAGCGCGCCGTGCGTCACGCCATCGAGACCGCGTGGGACCGCGGCGATTTGGAAACGCTCCAGCGCTACTTTGGCTACACGGTGTCGAACACCAAGGGCAAGCCCACCAATTCGGAGTTCATCGCCATGATCGCCGACCGCATCCGCTTGCAAAGCAAGGGCAAGATCGCGTAAAAAATGAAAAAAACAGAGCCGCGGCTGCGGCTCTGTTTTCCGTATTGGGCTCAGAGGACCTTATCGAGGAAGCTCACGAGGCGCGGGCTCTCGGGGTGAGCAAACAGCTCGTGCGAGGGCTTATCCTCCTCGATGTGACCGCCGTCGAGGAAGATGGTGCGGCTGCTGACCTCGCGTGCGAAGCGCATCTCGTGCGTCACGACGATCATCGTCATGCCGCTCTCGGCGAGGTCCTTCATCACGTCGAGCACCTCGCCGATCATCTCGGGGTCGAGGGCGCTGGTCGGCTCGTCGAAGAGCATGACCTCGGGGTCCATCATCAGCGAGCGCACGATGGCGATACGCTGCTTCTGACCGCCGGAGAGCTGGCTGGGATAGGCATCGGCGCGGTCGGCAAGGCCCACGCGGCCGAGCAGCTGGAGAGCCTTGGCCTCAGCCTGCTCCTTGTCCATGCCCTTGATGCGTGTGGGCGCAGCGGTCAGGTTGTGCATCACGTTCATGTTGTTGAAGAGGTTGAACTGCTGGAACACCATGCCCATCTTCTGACGGTGCTGGTCGATGTGCTTGCTCTGTCCCTTGGCGCAGATGTCCACGCCGTCGAAGAGGATCTGGCCCGAGGTCGGCGTCTCCAGCAGGTTCAGGCAGCGCAGAAAGGTGCTCTTGCCGCCGCCCGAGGGACCGATGATGGACACGACCTCGTTCTTTTCAAAATCAACGCTGATGTGCTTGAGCACGTCGAGCTTATGGAAGCTCTTGCACAGGTCAACGACCTGAAGGATCTTCTCATTTGCCATGATTCATCTTCCTTTCTGCCAGAGCGATCAGGCGGCCGCCGGTGAAGGTCATCGCAAAGTAGCACAGCGCCGCGATGGCAAGGCACGCAAGGCTCTTGAAGGTCAGAGCGATGACGTCGTTCGTGCGGAACATCAGGTCGGCAAGACCGATGACCGAAACGATGGACGACTCCTTGATGACCGTGACGAACTCGTTGCCGAGCGCGGGGAGAATATTTTTGATCGCCTGCGGCAGCACGACGAGGCGCATGGCATGGCTGTGGCTGAAGCCGACGCTGCGCGCGGCCTCCATCTGCCCGACGTCCACGGCCTGCACGCCGGAACGAATGATCTCGGCGACGTAGGCGCAGCTGTTGATGCTCATGGCAATGATACCTGCGGAAAAACGCGAAAAGTTCGGGATCCACGAAATGTCCGGCAGCGTGAAGCCGACCATGGGAAGTCCGTAGAAAATAAACATGAGCTGCACCATCAGGGGCGTCCCGCGGATGAACTCGATGTAAGCGACCGCCAGCCACTTGAGCGGCAGAATTTTGCTCATGCGCATACTGGACATGAGCGTGCCGAAGATCGTGCCGAAAAACACGGTGAATGCGGCGATGATGAGCGTATTGACAATGCCTTCCTCAAAAAAGCTGTGGTAACGGACGATGAGCTTGCCGATCGTCTGAATAAATTCCATGGGGACTCCTCCTCAGTACACAGCGGGCTTCGCCGCCGAAACGGCGAAGCCCGTAGGTTGCTTTTTATGTTTTTCTCTGCTTACAGGCCGAGGCTGGCAGCCAGCTCAACGGCTTCGTCGTAGGCCTTCTGATAGCTGCCGTCGGCAGTGACCTTGTTGATGACCTCGTTCACGACCGCGACCAGATCCTCGTTGCCCTTGGCGATGACGACGGATTTACCGAAGGAGGCTTCCTCGGCGGTAAAAGTGAAGTTGGAGACTTCAAGCGCGCCGTTGCTGGAGGCGACGAGCGCCTCGCCGACTGCCTGATCGACGACCAGACCCGCGATGTTGCCGTTCTGGACCTCAAGGGCGAGGGCAGGGTACTTTTCAAGCTCGAACAGCTCGCTCTCGGGCAGAGCGGACTGGATCAGCTGGGACTGGATGGTGCCCTTCTGTGCGCCGACCTTCAGACCGACAAGGGATTCCTTGGTGGAGTAGGTGTCGGCGTTGCCGGCCTTGACGATCAGCAGCTGAGCACTGGTCTCATACAGGTCGCTGAAGTCGATCTCCTCGGCACGCTCGGGAGTGTTCGTAAAGGCGGCGATGCCGAGGTCCACCTGACCGGACTGGACGGCGGGGATGATGCCGTCGAAGGCCATGTCCACGACCTCCAGCTCAACGCCGAGGCTGTCGGCGATCTGCTGGGCCAGCCACATATCGCAGCCGGCGAAGTTGGCGTCGAGATCCTTGAACTCATAGGGAGCGTACTGGGCTTCGGTGCCGACGACGACCTTGCCCTTGGCCTTGATCTGCTCAAGCAGGGTGGCGGGCTCGGTGGACTGCTGCTCTTCCTGTTGCTGCTGCTGATCGTCAGCGGGCTCCTGCGCGGTGTCCTTCTTGCCGCAGCCGGTCATCACGGCCAGCAGCATCGCGGCGCCGAGCGTCAGCGCCAGCAGCTTCTTCATCATGTTAAAGTTTTTCATCTTTTCCTCCGTTCCGTGCATTTGTATGCGCGATTTCGTATTTGATGCGGATAATTATACTCTGCGAAACGGATTTGTAAATAGCCGTCTCAACCGATGATAGTGAAAAGTTATCCAGAGTTATTGTGCAATTTATGCAAAAAGGCGGAGAAGCTGTCAGAACGACAGCTTCTCCATGCGGTCAAACGCGGTTTTAAGTTGGTCGATGCCGACGGTGCAGGCGATGCGGAAGTGGCCCGCGGCGCTCACGCCGAAAGGCGTGCCGGGACTGACGAGAACATGGGCCTGATCGAGCAGGACCTTGCAGAAGGCTTTTTCATCCAGTCCCGTTTTCTCCACGCCGGGGAAGAGGTAGAACGTGCCCTTCGGCCGCACCAGACTCAGGTAGGGGATCTTTTCGATGCGGTCGGCGGCGTAGAAGATGCGGTCGCGGTAGGCGGTGACGTATTTCTCCCGGATCTCCTTTCGCATGGCGAGCGCCTGAATGGCGGCGCGCTGCGAGATGGACGGCGCGGAGTAGATGAGCGAGCCATTGATGCGGTTCATCACCGCCAGCAGCTCCGGCTCGGCGATGATCACGCCCACACGCCAGCCGGTCATCAGGAAATTCTTGGAAAAGCTGTTGAGCGTGATGGTGCGCTCGGCCATGCCGGGCAGCGTGCGGATGGGGCGGAAGTCGCCCTCGTAGAGATAGGTGGTATAGATCTCGTCGGCGGCAATGAGCAGGTCGTGCTCCTGCGCGACACGCGCAAGCAGCTCGAGCGTCCTGCTGTCGTAGCCCATGCCGGTGGGGTTCGTGGGATTGTTGAAAACGATGGCCTTGGTGCGCGGGGTGATGGCGGCGCGCAGACGCGCTTCGTCGATGGCGTAGTCCTCGCTCGCGTAGGTCGGCACGTCCACGCATACGCCGCCTGCCAGCTCGATCTGCTCGCGGTACATGGGGAAGTAGGGCGAGAAGACGATGACCTCGTCGCCGGGGTCGAGGATGGCGAGCATCACGAGTGCCATGCCGAGGCAGCTCGACGCGCTCACGAGCACATGGTCGCGCGGGAGACGCTGACCGAAGTCCTCCTCCCACGCACGGCAGACCGCGTCGATCAGCTCGGGGTCGCCCTTGGGGTCGCCGTAGTGCGTGTGACCGGCCCTCGCGTCGCGGAAGGCGGCGTTGATGATGCTCTCGTCGGTGGTGAAATCGGTGTCGCCGATGCTCAGGTCGATGATGTCCTTGTATTTGGCAAGCGCCTCGGTGTCGAGCGACAGTCCGGCGCCGCTGCTCTGAAATCGCTTGGCGATGTAGCTACGCTTCATGCTTGGAGGCCTCCTTGACATGTGGAATGACGGTCGAGCCGTTCGGAATGACATAGATGGACTTGCCCTCCAGCTGCGCGGCGTCGAGCAGCGCGTTGACATCGGAAAACGCCTTTATGCCCATGGGCGCAACGTCCTCCGGGGCAATGCTCGAATAGAGCAGGATGTTGTAGCGCTGCGCCTGCTCGCAGTTGAGGAAGAAAATGTAGCCTGCGACGGTGAAATGCTCGCGCAGCCGTTGCTCGATGGTGCCGGCGACGAGGTCCTTCGCCCAGTCGAAGTATTCGACGGGGCCGCCGCCCTCGCGCGCCTCGATGATGAGGATGAGCGTGCCGCCCGGCTTGAGGCCGGATTCGATGTTGTCGATGGTCTTGGTGCCCTGGTAGAGCGAGATGTCCTTCGGGAAGCCGCCGCAGCTGGCAACGATCACGTCCGCCTTTTCCGGCACGTCCACCTGATAGATGCGGTCCACCATGCGGCAGGCCGCCTCCCACGAGGTGAGGTAGTGACCGGAGAGAATGGCGGCAAGCTGCATCTGGGCGTTCATCACGAGGTTGACGATGAAGAGATTTTTCACCAGCCCCGCCGCCTCGCACATATCCTCGTGCAGCGGGTTGCCCTTCAGAACGCCGTTGCCGATGGCGGGGTTGGAGCGCAGCTGCGCCGCGTCGAGCGAGAAGGCGTGGTTGTGGAAGATGGTCTCGCGCCCGCTGATGCCCGGCAGGATGCTCTTGCGTCCGCCGCCGAAGCCCGCCATCACATGATGCGTCACCGCGCCGAGACAGACCACGAGGTCGGCCTCGGCCGCCGTGCGGTCGATGGAGACCGGCGTGCCGTGCGGCGTGGTGCCGAGATAGACAAGGTCTTTCGCTTCGCAGTCGTGGTTCTTGACTTTGACGCGGTCGTAGACCGCGTCGGTCACGAGCGTGCGCAGTTCCTGCTCGTCGCCGCCGATGTGCGTGCCGTTGGCAATGACGATGGTGATGTCCTCCTCACGCACGCCGCAGCGATCCGTGAGGTAATCCACCAGATGCGGGACCACGAGATCCTGCCGCATCCAGAAGCGCGTCATGTCACTCACGACTAGCGTGACGGTATCGCCCGCCCTGGCGCGCTCGCACAGCGGCGCGCTGTCGATCGGTGCGTCGAGCGAGGCCCACAGCGCCGCGCGGATATCGGCAAGCGGGGCGACGGCGTTGCCGTGCAGCTCGCCGATCACATTTTTCTCGTCCAGCGGCAGCTCCACCGTGCCGCTGCCGTAGGCAAATGAATAGGTTTTCATACGGTTCCATCCCATCCTACTTTGAAATAATATAGGAGTATACGGCAAAGCAGCGGAAGATGCAACAGCCAATATTCATAAGATTTGAAAGATTATTGATTAAAATATGGGGAAAGCAGAAAATTCGAATACCGGCGGGCGGCAGAGCGCACCTTGACAACCGAATACCGGCACCGTATAATGCAAGACAAAGGGGGATAGAAAAATGTTTGATGAAAAGGAAATTGCTTACCTGCAGGAGATGGAAGAAAGAATTACCCGCAGCATGGCCATACTTATTGAGAGTGACGTCACGCCGAAGTTCAACCTTTTGGCAGACGGCATTAAGGACATTCAGGAGAAGCTCGTGCCGCGCTCCCGCATGGACGATTTGGAGGACGAGGTGAAATTCCTCAAGCTCATGTGACACCAAATGGCGGAGGATATTGCAAAGCTGAAAAAGGCGAACTGAATACACGATACAGCAGGACGGTGCCGATGTTCGGCATCGTCATATTTTATCCGGCAGGGCAGCCCATAAGGAACAGAAGCGGAGCGGAAAAGTGCCGCATGCACGGAGTGCCCTGCTTCGCCGCATTTCACTTGCCCCGAGTATGTTCGATCCCCTTGAGGTGGACACCCTGCTTCCAAATCCGAACCGTTTATATTGTCTAAAGTGATTGTTTCCGTTCCGTCTTGATAGTTAAAGGTCAGAATGATTTTATCATCGTACACATAAACCGCATTGACAAAGCTATCAATCAAGCGTTGCCGCTGCTCCTGCTTGGTGGTATCAATAGCGCGGAAGCGTTGCAGGAAAAATAAAATCTGCTCTTTGCTAAGGTGCGGTTTTTGAAGTTCTTCCTGTAAGATACTGACTGTCAACTGCTCCTTGGTGGCTTCCAGTTCCTCCAACCGCTGTTTTGTAGACACGGTGAAAATTCCTTGCTGAATGGCGTTCAGCATATTTTGTATGCCTTGCTCGGTCTGCGCCAACTGCGCCTTTAGAACGGGCAGAGAGGTATTTTCCCGCGCTTGCACATCAAGCACCATACTTGCGATTGCGTTAAGCGTTGTATCATCAAATATCATTTGCATGGTACGCTCGACCACCAGATTTTCTATCCAGTCTTTTTTAACCGCCTTTTTGGTGCAGCCGGTTTTCCGCTTTGCGCTTCCGCACTTGTAATAGTAGTGCTTCTTCCCGGTATGGCTTGTACCGCTTTCGCCTACCATCAGCCGCCCGCACTTGCCGCAAAACAGTTTCGTTGTCAGCAAAAAGGCTTCATCCGCTTTGCTCATAGCCGGGGCGCGTTTGTTCCGTTCTATTCGTGCTTGTACCCGGTCAAATAGTTCCTGCGGAACAATGGCGGGAACGCCGCCGGGGATAACTACATCTTGATACCGATACTCGCCTATGTACTTTCTGTTTTTCAAGATGGCGTTGAAGCTGCCTAAACTGTACGGCTTGTTGTGCTTGGTCTGTAAGCCTCGCTCATTGAGAGATTCCACGATAGCGCGGACGGTTTCGCCCTCGGCATAGCGGGTGAAGATTTCCAACACCACAGGAGCAGTCATGGGGTCAACCGCCAACCGTTTATCACTTCCCAGCACATACCCCAACGGAATACCGCCGCCGTTGTTCAACCCCTTTAGGGCGTTTTCTTTCTGCCCTCGGTGTATTTTCTCGGACAGTTCAACGGAATAAAACTCGGCGTACCCCTCTAACAGACTTTCTAGCAAAATACCAGTGCTGTCCTCTGCGATAGCCTCCTTTGCCGACACCACCTTAACGCCGTTTTTCTTCAAAATAGCTTTGTAGTGGGCGCTATCATAGCGGTTTCTGGCGAATCTATCTAGCTTCCAAACAAGGACAATATCGAACAGGCCGTTTGCGCTGTCCTTAATCATGCGTTGGAAATCCGGGCGGTTATCTGTTTTCGCGGACAATGCACGGTCAATATAAGTGCTTAACACTGTTATGCCGTTGCGCTCGGCGTATTCCTTGCACTCCCGAAGTTGCCCCTCTATGCTTTCCTCGCGCTGACTGTCAGAGGAATACCGGGCGTAAATCACAGCTTTCATATCTGCACAACCTTTCGTTACTCTGTGGGTGGCTTGCCCGCCTCACTGGTGGGCGTTTCCCTTGATGTCCTGCCATTCAAAAATCTCCGTTTGTCAAGGTCTGGCGCAGCCAGTTCATTTTAACCTTGACGGGCGGAGATCTTTTGAATATTCTCCGCAAGGGGAAACTCCCGCCTTATTTTCGCTGTTCTTCCAACAGCTTTGTTAGTGTTTCCCGTAATTTTTCACTGACCGGAGAAGCCGGGTCAAAGCACATATCGACAAACTGCCGTAGTTCCTTGTTGTCCTGTGTAATGGCTTCCACCACTTTCGGCTTATGCTCGTATAGCTTTCCCTCTGGCTGCTCCGTTCTGGCAAAGATATAATCCAAAGAAACATCAAAGAAATCGGCATACCACCGCAAAATCTTTAGCGGCGGGGAGGACTGTCCGTTTTCATAGCGGTTCACACTGGCCTGTGTTGCGCCCATCAGCGCGGCCAATTTAGCCTGCGACAAGCCGACACTTTCCCGCAGAGATTTAAGCCGCTGCGCTACCTCTTGCATAGTCAACACTCCTTTTCCGTTTCCTTATGATACAATATACGAGTTAAATAGTCAACACGAATATAGCATAAAATGAGGCGGTCAGAATAAATACTCTGACCGCCTCTGAAACAATAAAGGCTTATTTAGAAAATGCCCGGTACAGGAAGGTCACGATCTGGGCGCGGGTGCAAGTGGTATCGGGAGAGAAAGTCGTTTTGCTTGTGCCGCTTGTCACGCCTTGTTCAACCGCCCAATCAACAGCGGGGGCATAAATCGTGGTAGTGGCTACATCGGTAAAATTGCTGTGCTTTTCAGCGGCATAGAACCCTGCTGCTCTCCAAATGTAAAGCACGGCCATGCTGCGAGTGCAAGGGGTGTTTCCATTGAAAGCAGTGCTATCTCTGGAAACGATATTATTTTCTTTCGCCCACAATGCAGCCTTATAGAAATAGTCGCTTTCTTTTATGTCGGTGAATGTGTTCGTCTTGCTGGTCGGTTCGGGTGAACCCTGTGAACGCCAGAGAAAAGTCAAAATCTGCGCCGTGGTGCAGGTGCTATTCGGGGAAAAGGTCGTTTTAGATGTTCCTGCTGTGATACTCTTATCAACCGCCCAAGCCACCGAGTTCGCATAATAGGCGTTTGCGGCTACATCGGTAAAGGTCGGGGTTGCAGGAGAGTTGGCAGATTCAGAAGTATTCGGTGTATTACCGGCAAACGGATTGGAAGCGGCAGTATTTCCGGTAACATAAAAATATATTGCACCAGCATCAATTTCGCTTGGACTGCTTCCCCAACTGTCGTTATCCGGAGGATTTGCCAATTCCAAATCTATCTTTGCAAGATATTCCGTATCCGATAGCTTGACAGATGTCAGCCCGGGAAAGAGCGCCGTATTCGCCTCTGTTGCGTAGCAAGTTCCGTTCTTGAACGCTAAGTCAATCGAAATATAGTCCGATGTCAGAATACCATCCGGCAGCTCGATGTTCGTGCCTTCTGGAACGGCATAAATCGTAGCTGCTTTGGCAAAGAAATAGTCGCGTAGATAAGACTGTGCCGAACCAAAATAATCCTCGTTAATGGGTTCGCCATTGATAAATACCGATACGGAATCCATGTTGATTTTTTCCAGTTCTGAGCGCGAAATGGTGTAAAGAATAGGTTTTGAGAGGGTGTAAGTGCCGTTTGCGTCTGTAATCGTAGTGTCACCCGCTTTGTTTGCGGCAAATGCGGGAACAGTCAGACTGAAACAGAGCGCTAATGCGAGTACAAGGGATAGCAGTTTTTTCATGTGGGTCACTCCTGTCTTTTAATTTGTCCTCTCATCATACCATAAATATATGGGAAAATCAACGACATATCGTTAGCTGTTTAAGCGGATAACCTTATAGACTGATTACAATACTAATCTGTATAAAGGTGTTGTAAAATGTGAATGTAAGAGATGCGGTAAAGCAGCGAATCCTTGATTTGTGCGAAGCCAACAATATAACAATCAATAAACTGGCTCTGGAATCCGGTTTAACGCAATCGACTTTGAATAGCATCATCAATACCGGGAGTAACAATCCAACATTGACAACCATCGCAAAAATATGTGTTGGGCTGAAAATTACAGTTCGTGAGTTTTTTGATGATGCTTTGTTTGAAAACATAGAGCAGGAAATTGGGTAAATAAAAGATGAATAATAAAAATCCTGATATTGCTAACGAACAAGCGCTTTTAATCAATTTTATTAAAGATAGCGAACGTACACAAGAAGATACACTCAAAATATTTCAGGAAAAAGTTGAGAACATAGTATCTCGCGGTATAGATTCAGGTGAATCTGCAAATGATGAGAAAGAAGCGTTAAGTAAAGCAATAGAGGCACTTTATCGGGAGGCTTCCGTTATTCAAAAGCCTTTCGGAAAAACGGTCGAAGCTATTATGGTAGAAAAAGGGCTCACAAAGATATGGCACGGAAAAACCATTCTAGATGTTCCGAAAGCTACGGAGTTGACGGGTCTAAACGCCAATGTATTTCGCACTAATATGCACAGATCAGAATGTGTTGTAGACATGGGAACAGTTATATCAATGTGCATTGGATTTAAGCTAAGTCCAATTCTTACAGATAGGTTATTACAATCTGCGGGATTGGCTTTCCGTCTGGATAATCCGGAACATCTTGCTTATCTCTTTTTGTTGGAATATTGCATGGATTATAGTATTGAGCAGTGTAACAAAATATTAGAAAAATTGGGTATTCCCAAAACGAAGCGATTAGGTTCCTATGGCAGAGAAAAAAACGGAGAAAGCATGGAATATAAAAAACGCAATAAAGAGCCTAAATAGGAAGTCGTCCGATATAACGGACGACTTCCTTGTTTTTTGTAGAAAATGCCGAATTTCACCGAAAGAATTATATTCCCCGAAAACGCTGCTTTTGATGGCTTTTTGCCATATCAAAAACAGCGTTTTCCTTGTGATAGGGCAATTCCATATGTATTCGCTCAATTACTGCGCCAGATAAAAATTTGGACTACAATACACTTACCAGCTGGACAACAGAGATGATGGCCCATCAAATAAAAATTATGTAGCTGTCCTATCGGCTCGACGGGGAGAAAGGTGCTTAAAATGTCAAGAAATAAGAAACTCACTTCGATTCAATTCATTCCGGTAGGAACTAAGGAGGAACAGAAGTTTCTCGTCCTGTATGCCGATGAGGTCGCAACTGCGCAGTACTTGGCTGGAACTATCAATGATGATACGCGGTTTACGGCGTTCTGTATTCCAACAGCGAATATGTCCACAGATTCCGTGATGATTCTTATGGAGGATGGCGTAGTGCGGAAAGTAATTTCCAGTAGCGAAAACTAATTTGTAAACCATGGCTGGCTGTCCTATCGGCTTGACGGGGAGAAAGGAGCATATAGTATGCCTTACAAACTGTCAGTAGACCTTCCCGCAGTCAACGCGGGTTATGATTACGCCGTATTGACAGGAAAATCCAGTATTTTTCCATACGGAAGTGATGGAAAACGCAGTTCAAGTGAAGCTATCGGGGTTAAGCTGACTGTGGCGCTGCAAGGCGCGCGCCTCGCCCCCCTTACGGTCAAGTTTGACCATGAGCCGCTGCCCAAAGTTGCTGATGAAGAAATTGAGGAAGCTGTTATGAACTGTAAGCCTTTGTTTGTACAGATTCCCGACTGCGCTGTGAGTCTTTTTTCCAGCAATGGTAGCGGTATCGGTATGACCGCTACCGCCCAGACCGCCCAGATCGTTACCCTTAACAGCAAATAAAAATATAGGGCAGGCATAGGTTTTCCTATGTCTGCCCGGAAAGGAATTTTGCATGGAGCAAGTAAAAAACCTAATATTTCAAAACGATAATTTCACTTTCTATGCTGTTGCACTTGCCCTCGCCTTGACTGTGGCTATCTGCCTTGTTCAAGTCATTCGTACACCGCCGCTTTTGAAACGGCGATTTGACCGCGCTGTGCGGCGCTGCGACCTGCACAACGCGCAAAACGAATACCCTGTGCTTATCAGCGTCAAACGGGATAAGGACAAGCCTCATGGCTTGATTTTGAAGGTCAGAAATAAAGGACTGTCACTGCCGGATTTTAATAACCACTATGAGCGATTGAGGGTAGCTATGGGCGGAATTTTCCGCATGGAGTACGGGCGCAATATAAACTATACAGCGGCTTCGTCAGCAGAAATCTGCTCCATATACTCATCTTCAATAGATACTACGGCGGTAGCTTCTTCAGAAAGGACTTCCAGCGAGATTGAGTTATCTGACTGCTTATGGTCTGCGTTTTCCTCTTTCCTCAAATCGCTGTCCGACCAGTCTTTCCAACGCTGGAACTCAGCTGCAGAGGCAAAATCATCGCAGGTCAGTCGAATTAAATTACCGTCAGCATCCGTATAGACGATGGCATTGGGATCTTTCTTATTGAGAGCATAGATACTCTTTCGGTTAAACATATTGGTCCTCCGTTTTTTCGAGATTTTGTGGTGAAGCAAATCTCGAAAACGGAGGGCTGCGGCAGTGCGGTGAAAATGCCCTAAAGCGCAAAAAAGCTCCCGGAGCGCAATGGCTCCGGGAGCAGGACACAATATTAGACTGATGGGCTGTCTGCGGCGCAGGAGGGCCGTACAGATCCGTACACAAGGGACGCAAACCGGCCTTGTGGTGACCAACGGCGTAATATCGTCTCCTGTACAGCAAAAAAATCACCCGCCCGCATCATCTATCGGACGCATCCGATAACCAATGATAACGGGCGGGCAACCTCAACCGTGACCTGCTGGACAACCTGCTGTATGACTTTTCTATGACCTCAGCTGCAATCTGCCGCGCAGCCTCCAGTTCGACCTCCTCCACAACCTCTGGAGCAACCTACTGCGCAACCTCTGCTACAACCTCCGGAGCGACCTCAATCAGCTCCATTTTATGTGCAAATACTTCTTAATGACCTCGGCATGCTCTAACGCCAGATAGGGCTTTGCCGCCGTATAGTATG
>ERZ772860.295-NODE-295-length-47160-cov-22.549793_pt1 | contig 47160 bp, 44 predicted proteins | sample MGYA00511342_ERZ772860 | MGnify/ENA primary metagenome ERZ772860 (study PRJEB29015, sample SAMEA2737665) | human gut metagenome | biome: human gut; feature: human-associated habitat; material: faeces | place: China | collected 2012 ... | reverse complement strand
TGGACTATTTTTTATTCAATTTTTCAGGTGTGCAATTTCATTATACAATGAGCCAAAAACAAATAGAGACGGAGGTACCCGTCTCTATTTGTGTGATTGTTACAGTAGCACAACAATATTTCTATCCACATGAAAAATCATGACAATAGTATACTAGCAAAAACAAGTTTTTTATGCAAGTTTTTTCGAGATGAGTTGACAAAAGATAATATTAGGTATAGAATTATTTCAGAAGCACAACAATGAAAAATAAAGGCGGTGATAACGTGAGTATTAAATTAGAGGTTTGGGGTGATTATGCATTATTTAGTCGCCCGGAGTTGGCTGTTGAGCGTGTTTCTTACGATTGTATAACGCCATCGGCAGCGCGTGGTGTTTTAGAAGCAATTTACTGGCATCCCGGCATGAAGTGGATCGTGGATAAAATCTATTTGCTTAGCCCTATTCGTTTTACTAACATTAGACGTAATGAGGTTAAGGCAAAAGCTAGTGGTAGCAAGGCAAGAAGTGTGATTAACGGAGCTGATGGTAAAGATTTATATCTTAATACTAAAGATGAAATTCAGCAGCGTGCGTCAATGGTGCTCAAGGATGTGCATTATGTTATCGAAGCGCATTTTGAAATGACGGATAAAGCTAATGCAGGCGATAATCCTGGTAAGTTTCAGGATATAATTAAGCGACGCATTACTAAAGGCCAATGTTACCATACACCATACTTTGGTTGTAGAGAATTTCCAGTGAATTATCGTATGTACGATTTTAACAATGTGCCTACGATTGCTGAAAATCGTGATTTAGGATTGATGCTCTATGACATGGATTATAGCGATTTAAACAGCATTAAGCCTATGTTTTTTAGAGCTGTATTTGTCAATGGCGTAATAGATCTTACGCAATGTGAGGTATACAAATGATACTGCAAGCATTAGTAGATTATTATGAGGCTTTAGCTGCTAAAGGAAAGGTGGCAAAACCAGGTTGGGGAAATGCCAAAATATCTTATGCGCTGAATATTGATAAACAGGGAAGGTTACTAAACCTTCTTTCTTTGAAAATTTCTGTGCAAAAAGGCAAGAAAACAGTAGAATTGCCACAGAACATATTGCTGCCGGAAGCAACTAAACGTACTGCAGGAGTTTCTGCACAGTTTTTATGGGATAACGCAAAATATGTTTTGGGTATAGATGCCAGTGGTAAAACTGAGCGTAGTAAGCAATGCTTTGAGGCAATGGCACAAAAATGTCAGGAAATATTAGCAGATGCTGTTGGTGAAAAAGCAATGGCACTAAAAGCATTTTTCGCAACTTGGCAACCAGAATTAGCACACGAAAATATGCTTTTACAGCCTTATATGGAAGATTTACTGGGTTCCGCTAACTTGATGTTTAAGGTTGATGGCGAAAGTGTAGAACAGGATGAAGAAATCAAACTGGCGTGGGATTCTTATAAAAGCCAGCAAGCTACGGATGTAGCTAAAGAAATTTGTTTGGTTACAGGCAAGGCTGCTCCTGTAGCTCGTTTGCATCCTAGTATTAAAGGGTTATATGGCGCACAGTCTTCTGGCGCAGCTTTGGTAGCGTTCAATGCTCCTGCTTATGAATCATACGAGCATAAGCAGGGCGACAATGCACCGGTCAGTGAGTATGCTGCTTTTGCTTATACAACAGCGCTGAATACGTTATTGTCGAATGACAGAAATTATTTACGTATTGGTGATATGACTGTAGTCTTTTGGGCAGAAGGAGCAGATGAAGACAATGAGGATGTTTTTGGTGATATTTTTAGCAGTGCTAATGAGATTGTCAAAGACGAGGATATTAAGGGCTTTTTTGAAAAAGTTCGAGCTGGTAAGCCGTTTGAGATTAGTGATTTTACGGTTAAACCGGATAACAAGTTTTATATTTTAGGATTATCGCCTAATGCTGCGAGAATTTCGGTACGCTTTTTCTTTATCAATACCTTTGGTAATTTTGTTAAAAATTATGAAAAATATTTTCGCGAATTTAAAATTATCAAACCGGGCTTTGATAACAGGGTAAGTATACCATTATGGCAGATTCTACAGGAAACTGCTAATAAAAATTCCAAAGATAAAGCTGCTACACCGTTGTTGACAGGTGCTGTTTTACGTAGTATTTTAAGCGGCACAAAATATCCTGAAGCGTTGTATCAGAATACAATTTTACGAGCAAAGGCTGATCAGGATAATCCGGATAAAAATATTACCAAAATTAGCAGAATCAAGGCGGCAATAATGAAGGCTTGCTTGATAAGAAATTACAAATATAATGAGGAGGTTGTTACTGTGGCATTAAATGAAGAATGCAAAAAAGTACCTTATGTGTTAGGAAGATTGTTTGCGGTGCTTGAGGATTTGCAGGAAAAAGCTAATCCTGGTATTAATAGTACTATAAAGGATCGCTATTTTAACTCTGCATGTGCCAATCCTAGCATGACTTTTCCACTGTTGACTAAGCTTGCCAATACGCATTTGAAGAAAATTTCATCACAAAAAGGCACTGTAATCTATTTTGAAAAGTTGATTGGTGAACTTATGAATAAACTTGAAGTTGATGATAATGCGATGCCGGCTCGTTTAAGCTTACCGGAACAAGGTGAATTTGTTCTCGGATATTATCATCAAGTGCAAAAACGCTACGAGAAAAAGGAGGAAAAATAAATGGCTGAAGTAATCAAGAACAGATATGAGTTTACAATTTTGTTCGACGTAGAAAACGGTAATCCGAATGGTGACCCGGATGCAGGCAACATGCCGCGTATTGATCCTGAAACTGGTTATGGTATCGTTACTGATGTTTGCCTGAAACGCAAAATCAGAAATTGTGTTGAGACGATGTGCGAAGACAAAGAAGGCTATAAAATCTATATTAAAGATGGTGTGCCTCTGAACGAAAGCGATGATACTGCATATGTTGCGTTTGGCACTGATGAAAAGAAAATTAAGGAATTAAAAAAAGATGATCCTGGAATTGATAAGAAAATTTGCCAATTTATGTGCAATAATTTCTTTGATATTCGTACTTTTGGTGCTGTTATGACTACATTCGTAAAGGCTGCTTTGAATTGTGGTCAGGTTCGCGGTCCTGTGCAGTTGGGCTTTGCTCGTAGCATTGATCCGATTGTGACACAAGAAGTTACAATTACCAGAGTTGCTATTACAACCAAAAAGGATGCAGAAAATAAGAGTACAGAAATGGGACGTAAATATATTGTTCCTTACGCATTATACCGTGTAGATGGTTATATTTCTGCAAATCTTGCGCGCAAAGTAACTGGATTCAGTGAAGATGATTTGGCTTTGTTGTGGCAGGCAATTATCAATATGTTTGAATACGATCATTCTGCTGCTCGTGGCAATATGGCTGTACGTGAACTTATAGTATTTAAGCACGCTACAGAACTTGGTAATGCTCCTGCATACAAGTTGTTTGATACTGTTAGTGTTAAGCGCAAGGAAGGGGTTATTGCTGCCAGAAGCTATAGTGACTATGAAGTGGAAGTCGCAGAAAATAAACTTCCTGAAGGCGTAAGCTGTGTACGTATGATTTAAGGAAAATTTTTTGTTAGCAATTAATTTTTGTATAATTTACGTTCTTAGTGCGAAGTTATATGGAACATAAAATTTAGCTTAGGTTCGCAACTTGAGCTAGAATGGGAAAGCTATAAGTTTTCTCACATCAAAATAAAATTTTTAAGGATTTGAATTGAGCTAGTTCGCAATAAATACTTGATTTAAATGAATGTAGAAGTATTTTGTTTTGATGCTGTCGCTCCCGTGAGGGAGCGTGGATTGAAATCACGGCTTAAAAATCTTAAATCTCGCAATATGCGTCGCTCCCGTGAGGGAGCGTGGATTGAAATTTTGTATCAAGCTCAATCATCTGTCATTCGCCGGTCGCTCCCGTGAGGGAGCGTGGATTGAAATACTCAGAAAACTACTCTCTCCGGCGGCGATACCGTCGCTCCCGTGAGGGAGCGTGGATTGAAATTTCCATAAGCGGAAGGAATTAAGCCTGCTGCAAGGTCGCTCCCGTGAGGGAGCGTGGATTGAAATACCTATGTATTTGACAACACCTGTCACGCTGATAGTCGCTCCCGTGAGGGAGCGTGGATTGAAATTGTACATATTTAATTTAGTCATAAGGTTGTTATAAAGTCGCTCCCGTGAGGGAGCGTGGATTGAAATAGATATAAGGAGGTGAGCGGATATGTTGTGCATAGTCGCTCCCGTGAGGGAGCGTGGATTGAAATTCCTGCAATGATGTTTGTCGATGTGACCGACACAGGTCGCTCCCGTGAGGGAGCGTGGATTGAAATTGACTGCCAACATCTCAGACGGGCGCACGCCGCTAGTCGCTCCCGTGAGGGAGCGTGGATTGAAATCCGAAGATAGCCAAAACCACAGCAGCTAACTACAGTCGCTCCCGTGAGGGAGCGTGGATTGAAATTCGTCCCACGTCAGAACAAACTGCGTCGGCGGATGTCGCTCCCGTGAGGGAGCGTGGATTGAAATACGATTATACTTACCGGTACGAAACATATCAATAAGTCGCTCCCGTGAGGGAGCGTGGATTGAAATACCGGTAACCGGTGACCAACGGATATGCTCGTCGTCGCTCCCGTGAGGGAGCGTGGATTGAAATGATTTGCCGCCGGCAGGCACTGAAAGGAGTTAAAGTCGCTCCCGTGAGGGAGCGTGGATTGAAATACTTTGGCGCAACTGATACGCTGTTATCGGGTGATAACGTCGCTCCCGTGAGGGAGCGTGGATTGAAATGGATATCAAGAACGTTATGCTGAATATCGTTATGCGTCGCTCCCGTGAGGGAGCGTGGATTGAAATAATATTAGCAGTTTCAGCTCCATAACGCTCACTGTCGCTCCCGTGAGGGAGCGTGGATTGAAATGATTATAATGTTGTAGTCGAACCAAAAATCGATGGCGTCGCTCCCGTGAGGGAGCGTGGATTGAAATAGCTCCGTTGATAGTGACAAAACCTAATTTAAAAATAGTCGCTCCCGTGAGGGAGCGTGGATTGAAATGTGATTTAAGATTTTTGAGCCGGGGCACGGCATGGTCGCTCCCGTGAGGGAGCGTGGATTGAAATAGAAATTGCTAAAAGTGAGCTAGCTAATAATTATGGTCGCTCCCGTGAGGGAGCGTGGATTGAAATTCTTATTGGCGGTGCCCTTAGTAATTCCGCTGCTCGGTCGCTCCCGTGAGGGAGCGTGGATTGAAATAAGAAGTCGTTGATTTTATCGATATGTTTCGTACCGGTCGCTCCCGTGAGGGAGCGTGGATTGAAATAAATGTAATAGCTCCAACAGTATTATAGCCATACGGCGTCGCTCCCGTGAGGGAGCGTGGATTGAAATAAAGGCTTGAACCGCAAGCGCCGCCGTCTAACAGTCGCTCCCGTGAGGGAGCGTGGATTGAAATCGCAGAAAGCAGAAATCAAACGTAGGCTGAAAAGGGTCGCTCCCGTGAGGGAGCGTGGATTGAAATATGCTGATAGCAAAAAGTGTAGTTTAAAGCTTTTAATGTCGCTCCCGTGAGGGAGCGTGGATTGAAATTTGATATAGTTAAAGTGAATATAGTTAAAGTGAGTGTCGCTCCCGTGAGGGAGCGTGGATTGAAATCTGTGCGCTGTGCGCTCATAATATAGTGTAAACGGTCGCTCCCGTGAGGGAGCGTGGATTGAAATGGCTATCTAGAACAGGCTCACAAACTAGTCAGCAGTCGCTCCCGTGAGGGAGCGTGGATTGAAATCGTGACTTTAGCCATTTACGGATGCCTCCTTTTGGGTCGCTCCCGTGAGGGAGCGTGGATTGAAATAATGTCAGCGGCGAAACGTTGGCAAAATGGGCGAAGTCGCTCCCGTGAGGGAGCGTGGATTGAAATCGGGCATCAACACCTATATCAAGGAGCATGGCTGCAGTCGCTCCCGTGAGGGAGCGTGGATTGAAATATCGGCACCTGCTGGGCTGCAGCTGGCAGCTCCGTCGCTCCCGTGAGGGAGCGTGGATTGAAATCCAGTCAAGGGCTCATCCGTCCACATGGCCGCATAGTCGCTCCCGTGAGGGAGCGTGGATTGAAATGATTGAGCCTGAGTCAATGCGCGTTCCGGCAGGCTGTCGCTCCCGTGAGGGAGCGTGGATTGAAATGCGTAGAGATTTTAAATTTTACAACGAAAACACTGTCGCTCCCGTGAGGGAGCGTGGATTGAAATCTAGTTATCCCCACTTTTTGTTAGATGTTAAATTTGTCGCTCCCGTGAGGGAGCGTGGATTGAAATCGCTGGACGGATGTGTCCAGTTAAAAATCTTAGAGTCGCTCCCGTGAGGGAGCGTGGATTGAAATGTCTTGTACTCTAGTGCGTTTATGCTCAAACGGCGTCGCTCCCGTGAGGGAGCGTGGATTGAAATGTCGATGCGGGCAGGCAGCTCTTTAACCTGAGCGTCGCTCCCGTGAGGGAGCGTGGATTGAAATCGCCGTAACGGCGACAAAATTGACTACAAATGCACGTCGCTCCCGTGAGGGAGCGTGGATTGAAATTGCTTGGCGTGCTGCTGCAGATGTACCTTTGCTACGTCGCTCCCGTGAGGGAGCGTGGATTGAAATCTCGCTGTACTCTACGGCAAGCTTGGTGTCTTTTGTCGCTCCCGTGAGGGAGCGTGGATTGAAATCGGATATAATCCAGAGCATCTTCCCACGCCGTTTTGTCGCTCCCGTGAGGGAGCGTGGATTGAAATAATTTGTCGTTTCCAACTACTTGTTTTATAGCGTGTCGCTCCCGTGAGGGAGCGTGGATTGAAATACTGCCTATGTTACTGCGAATGGTGCATACACCCTGGTCGCTCCCGTGAGGGAGCGTGGATTGAAATTGAGCTGCATCTTGACGATATCCGTCCTTACCTTGGTCGCTCCCGTGAGGGAGCGTGGATTGAAATACTGGCAATGAGCAGCAGTTCTGTGGTATGGTCGGTCGCTCCCGTGAGGGAGCGTGGATTGAAATCGCAACAGTTGTGATGTCGGCTGTGGCCTGCTCAGTCGCTCCCGTGAGGGAGCGTGGATTGAAATAGAGGCCTGTCTGCGGCCTCTGATAACTTGATAACGGTCGCTCCCGTGAGGGAGCGTGGATTGAAATTCGCCCACTCTGACGCGTATCTGATTATCTATGGTCGCTCCCGTGAGGGAGCGTGGATTGAAATCAAAGCCTGTTTCTGGTCCTCCGGCATAGAGGACGTCGCTCCCGTGAGGGAGCGTGGATTGAAATTTTTTAGCAGCCAGCGTCCACTCACGCTTATCATCGTCGCTCCCGTGAGGGAGCGTGGATTGAAATTTAAGCTCGTGCAGGCTCTTATGCGTGTACACGCCGTCGCTCCCGTGAGGGAGCGTGGATTGAAATCGCCGTCTGGGAGCAAAGCCTGCCGAACCGGAGCGTCGCTCCCGTGAGGGAGCGTGGATTGAAATTCTTTCCAGAACGGCTCTTTGCCGATAGCCTGCACGTCGCTCCCGTGAGGGAGCGTGGATTGAAATGCGTATTTATTATAAATAGTGATGTGTCTTATAAGTCGCTCCCGTGAGGGAGCGTGGATTGAAATACAACAACATTGGACGTGCCATCCGTTTGACTTAGGTCGCTCCCGTGAGGGAGCGTGGATTGAAATCAAAGCCTGCATCAATTTATTAATCTTGAGTCCAGTCGCTCCCGTGAGGGAGCGTGGATTGAAATGTGCTGTACGCATTGCCCAGGCTAAAGCTCACCTTGCGTCGCTCCCGTGAGGGAGCGTGGATTGAAATATGTCGGTAAATTCGCCATTCTCGGGGATGAGCTGTCGCTTCCGTGAGGGAGCGTGGATTGAAATCGGATATGATGAAGGCGATATTGACCGGCCGCCCGGTCGCTCCCGTGAGGGAGCGTGGATTGAAATTGATGGTTATGTCATAGATAATCAGATACGCGTCAGTCGCTCCCGTGAGGGAGCGTGGATTGAAATTCTTCCATCGCCATCATCACCTTTCACAGTTACCGGTCGCTCCCGTGAGGGAGCGTGGATTGAAATAACATCTTGATTATCTGCCGTAGTCCAATCAATGGTCGCTCCCGTGAGGGAGCGTGGATTGAAATTGGAACGGTATAGAGAAATTAAGTGTTGCGCCGGGTCGCTCCCGTGAGGGAGCGTGGATTGAAATATCATATACATTTGGCTAGCTTTTTGAGCATCAAGTCGCTCCCGTGAGGGAGCGTGGATTGAAATAAAATTTTTAGCAGTAGCAGCATTTAAAACAACAGTCGCTCCCGTGAGGGAGCGTGGATTGAAATATATATGTAATAATATGTTCCGCACGCAAGCGGAAGGTCGCTCCCGTGAGGGAGCGTGGATTGAACTAAAAGTAACAGCACCTACAGTATTATAACCATATGTCGCTCCCGTGAGGGAGCGTGGATTGAAATTAACGCGCCGCCCGGCTGTGTCAATCATACCGGCGGTCGCTCCCGTGAGGGAGCGTGGATTGAAATCGTGGCAGTAGACAAGAGCAAAGTGGGAGATTGTGGTCGCTCCCGTGAGGGAGCGTGGATTGAAATACATCGTCTGATGTACCTCTTTTCTGCATGTTGGTCGCTCCCGTGAGGGAGCGTGGATTGAAATAAAATTTTTAGCAGTAGCAGCATTTAAAACAACAGTCGCTCCCGTGAGGGAGCGTGGATTGAAATATATATGTAATAATATGTTCCGCACGCAAGCGGAAGGTCGCTCCCGTGAGGGAGCGTGGATTGAAATTCCAAGATGAGCAAAAGAAGGCCAATAGAAATCAAGGTCGCTCCCGTGAGGGAGCGTGGATTGAAATGCCTATGCAATGCCTATTCCGCTGCCGGACGATGTCGCTCCCGTAAGGGAGCGTGGATTGAAATAACACACGGCAATTAAACCGAGTGAAACGTCTTGCCGTCGCTCCCGTAAGGGAGCGTGGATTGAAATACATACCACTATCGAAGCGTATGGTGATGGTCCATAGTCGCTCCCGTGAGGGATCGTGGATTGAAATCTCGATAACAACGAGCTTGCCAAAACGCTCGCCAAGTCGCTCCCGTGAGGGAGCGTGGATTGAAATCTCGATAACAACGAGCTTGCCAAAACGCTCGCCAAGTCGCTCCCGTGAGGGAGCGTGGATTGAAATAAGGAACACGGTTGGATTTTCGGTTTTGTTAACACAAATGACGTATTCTGATTAGCTAATAGGGAAAGGAGAATTCTTATGGAATATTGTGAAGATGAATTCTTACAATTATCAGGTATTCAGCATTTTTGCTTTTGCCGTCGACAATGGGCGTTGATTCATATAGAAAATCAATGGCAGGAAAATGTAAGAACAATTGAGGGTAACATAATCCATGAACGTTGTCATGATGATGGCTTTATAGAAAAACGCGGTAATCTGTTAATTACACGTTTCTTGAGTATCTTTTCAAGAAGATTAGGCGTTTCCGGACAATGTGATGTTGTCGAATTCAGTAAGACTGAAAACGGATGCACTTTATATGGACGTGAAGGATTGTGGCACCCTTATCCCATAGAGTATAAGCGCGGAAAGAGTAAGCTGATTGATGCTGACAGATTACAATTATGCTGTCAGGCTATGTGTTTGGAAGAAATGCTGCATGTTGATATACCTAAAGGTGCGTTATATTATAATGAAACACATCGTCGAGAAGAGATTGCTTTTACTGCTTCTATGCGTGAAAATGTAGAATCTATGTTGCGCGAAATGCATAACTATTATAGACAGGGCTATACACCGAATGTTAAGCCTAAAAAAGGCTGTAGCTTATGTTCTTTAAAGGATATTTGTTTGCCGGTTATATGCAGGAAGACAGTTGTAGCGGATTATTATGCAAAATTTTTAAATGAGGATGCATTATGAGACATTTACTGAATACTTTATTTGTGACAAGCGAAGATGTTTATTTATCGCTGGACAATGAAAACGTGGTAATAAACAGGAATGGTACTGCAATAAAAAAATTACCGTTGCGTATGTTTGAGCAGATTTTATATTTTGGCTATATGGGAGCGAGTCCGGCGTTATTGGGAAAATGTGCTGAGCATGGGATAGCCGTGTGTTTTTATAAACCAAGCGGAAGATTTCTGGCGCGAGTTATGGGGCATAATAACAGCAATGTATTGTTACGCAAAGAACAGTATCGGATTTCGGATTCAGAGGAGCTTAGCTGTAAAATAGCGCGTAATTTTATTGTTGGCAAACTGTATAATTCTCGTAGCGTTTTGGAGCGTGCCAAACGTGACCATGCTTTAACTGTTGATGTAGCTAATATTGAACAAGCCAGCCATGAAATTATGCGTTTAACAAGGCTTTCCAGAAAATGTACCGATTTAGCTGTACTGAGAGGATTGGAGGGCGATGCTGCCAGCTTGTATTTTGCTCAGTTTAATGAGCTTGTATTGCAAAATAAGGCTTATTTTAGATTTACTAATAGAAATAAAAGGCCTCCGACCGATCCTGTAAATGCTCTATTATCCTTTGCATATACTATTTTGGCTAACGATTGTGCTGCAGCACTTGAAGGAGCCGGCTTGGATCCGTATATTGGTTTCATGCATCGGGATAGACCGGGACGCTTGTCTTTAGCTCTTGATTTGATGGAAGAGTTTCGCAGCATTATAGCAGATAGATTTGTGCTTACGTTGATTAATAATCGTGTGATTAATGAAAAATCATTTAATAATCAGGAAAACGGCAGTGTATTATTAAATGACGATGGACGAAAGACATTTTTTGAAGCTTGGCAAAAACGTAAGCAAGACGTAATTATGCATCCGTTTTTGCAAGAAAAAATACCATGGGGATTAGTGCCTTTTGTTCAGGCGCAGCTTTTAGCCAGATATATACGCGGAGATATAGATGAATATCCGAGCTATTTGTGGAAGTGAGGATAAAATGCTATGCTGATATTGGTAACATATGATGTTAATACTCAGGATGCCGCTGGCAGGAGAAGACTTAACAAGATTGCTAAAATGTGTTTGAAGTATGGGCAGCGGGTACAGAATTCGGTGTTTGAATGTTTGGTAGAACCACATGACTATGCTTTTTTACAAAATGAGCTCCTTAAGATTGCTGACCTGACGAAGGATAGCCTGCGTTTTTATAATTTGGGTGCTAAATATAATACGAAAATTGAACATTTTGGAACTAAAACCTCATATGATCCCGAAGGTGTTTTGATGTTTTGAGTATCCCATCTCCCATTTTCCTACTATTTTCCTATTAATAGTTGATAATTGATTTCAATCGTGATATGATTATATTGGTTCCAAAGGAACTAATAATTGATTATTCTTACAAAAGAATGAAAAAGAGAGGTTTTTTAAATGACGACTGTTGCTGAAAAGTATTTACAAATTGCTAAGCTGGCAAAGGATCCTGCTAATGCTGAGGTTGTTATTGATGGTATTCTGACATTTTTCGGATTGGATTATTTTGACTTGGATTTGGGTGTTGAGTACCTGTATACTACCAAGGTGATTGACCATAAATTCAGAAGTGTGCTGCACAAGGCTGAAGACATGGACGCTATCATGGCATGGTTCAAAGAAAAAACAGGCGTTACCGATGAAGAAATCGCTGCTGCCGAAGCTAAAGAAAAAGAATATGTTGCAGGCTGCCTGATGCTTGCTAAACAATATCTGGGTATGGGCCACTGCATCAGCGGTAAAACCTATCTGGAGCTGGCTGCCGCTAAAGGCTCCGAGGAAGCAATCGCACAGCTGAAGGACATGGAATATGCACAAGATATGTATGACCTGGGCGAGCATTATTTGGCAATGGGCCATTGCATCTGCTCCAAGACCTACTTTGAGCTGGCTGCTGCAAAAGGCTGCCCGAAGGCTGCTGCTAAGCTGAAAGACATGGAATATGCAGAAGATATGTATAAGCTGGGCGAGCATTATCTGGGCATGGGCCACTGCATCTGCGGCAAAACCTACTTCGAACTGGCTGCTGCTAAAGGCTGCCCGAAGGCTGCTGCAAAGCTGAAGGACATTGAATATGCAGAAGATATGTACAAGCTGGGCGAGCAATATCTGGCAATGGGCCACAAAATCTGCTCCAAGACCTACTTCGAACTGGCTGCCGCAAAAGGCTGCCCAAAGGCTGCTGCAAAGTTAGCTGAATACGAAGCATAATATTGTATTTTCAGGAGGCTGTCACAATTAAGTGGCAGCCTTTTTAGTTTCCCTAAAAATCCGTTCCTCAAATAGACAATCTTTGACAGTCGCTTATGGTATAATAAGCATTATAAAGATTTGAGCAATATTACGCTAAAGGATAAACAGAAGGAGATTGTTATGGCAAAGTTGATTTATGTACCTCTCGGCTGCAGCCTGCGCTCGCAGCTGGCAGAGAAGCTTTCGCAACAGCCGTTGGGCGAAGGCGTGCTGGTGCTACCGAACCGCCTGCTGACGGACGATGTGCACCGCAATTATGCTAATGTGGAAACAATGGGCATGGATACTCTGGCAAGCAAGCTGATGAACCTTAACGGTGGCAGCGATTACAAGGAATTGAGCCGCCGCAGCCAGGAGCTGATTGTGCAGGATATTATCGATTATATGATGGAAAACAAGCAGCTTACCGGTATGACTACGCATAAGCAGCTGGAATATTTCGGCTCGCTGGCGCATAAAACAGGCTTTGTGAAGGCCATGACCTCGCTCGTAAGCCAGCTTTCACGCTGCGGGGCCACTAAGGAGGATATCTACGGCCAAATCCAAAAATCCTTTGAGGAGGATGAGCTGAAGGGCAAGGATTTGGGCGTCTGCAATTTTTATCTGCTTTATCGTCAATATCTGGAAAACAATAACTGGTATGACCTGGAGGGCAAGTATCGTCTGGCTATGGAAATGCTGCAGAAGCAGGATTGCAAAATCCCCTGGAAGCATATCTATATCTGCGATTTCTTCAGCCTTGACCAGGTGCAGATAAACTTTCTGCAGGCCTTGGCGAAGCATGTGGATGATCTGGTAATCAGCATGAGCTACGAAGGACGCAGAGTAAGCTCCGACGAAAAAGCCAAGTATGAATCAATTACCAAGTTTATGCGCGCGAGCACGAACACCGTCAACGCGCTGAAAATTCTTGGCGCGACTGTTGCAAGCCTTGCGGCAGAGGAATTGGGACAAGCTCCGGCAGGCGTTGCTATGCGGCAGCTGCGTCACTTGGGGCATGCGCCCGCACCGGTGCCTGCGGAGGGTGTGGAAAGCTACTGCTTTGCCTCCGATGAGCAGGAGATGCGCTGGGTGCTGAAGCGTATCAAGCAGCAGCTGGCACATGAAAAGTGCGCTGCCAATCGCATTGTTGTTGCCGTGCGCGACTTTTCCTTATACAGCGGCTTGCGCCAGCTGGCGGATGAATACGGTGTGCCGGTGAGCCTGCCGCAGACAACTGCGCTGGTGGCGCAGCCGTTGGCTGTTATGCTGCGCCTGCTGCTTACTGCCGCAGGCAGGGGACGTGAGGCGGCAGCGGCCTATCTGGAGCTGCTGAGCTGTGAGCTTTTGCGTCTGTTCTTTGATGTGGATGTGGAAACGGCGAGCAGCCTGCGCACGCAAACGTATTTCAAAACACGTCAGGAGGCTATGCAGAAGGCACACGAGCTGCTGGGTGATGCAACGGAGCTGTGGCAGCAGCTGGATGCTTTTATAGAAACCACTAAGGCGGAGGCAACAATCAGCGAATATGCCGAGCAGCTGACGCAGCTTGTGCAATCGCTGCCGCTGGAAGAGCGTCTGGGCAGCCTGCATAAGCAGGGCGTGCCGCTTGACTTTATGCTGGCCTGCCTGCGCAGCAAGGATGCTGTACTGAAGGCTGTGCAGCAGCTTGTGCGTGATTACGAGGTTGCGAAAAACAGTGATTACAAGCTGACACTGAGCCAATGGAACAGCCTGCTGCAGGAGGCCCTGGGGCAGGTGCAGCTTACTCTGCGCTTCGGCCGCAGGGACGGCGTACTCTTTACGGAGGTTGGCAACGTACAGGGCCTGAGCTTCGACAGCGTGTATATTATGGGCCTGCGCGAGGGCGAGTTTCCGCAGGCTAAAAACGAAAACTGGATTTATAACGATACGGAGCGCAAGCAGCTGGCGGACGCAGGCTACGATTTGCCCACGGTTGGCTCCTCCTTTGATGAGGATGCTTATTTCTTTGCTCAGGCTGTGTGTGCGGCGCAAAAGGAGCTCATCCTCACTTGGCATGAGGATGTAGGCGAAAGCCTGGCCAGCAGCTATCTGGAGGAAATCTGGAAGCTGTTTTTGCAGCCGGGAAGTGAGGACAAGCGTCTGGACAAGGACTATGTGAAGGCGCAGACGCTGCCTGATTTCGGCGTTGCTTCGGCGGAGGAGGCGTACAGCGACAAGCGCTTTGCTGCTGCGGATTTGCCGAAAATAGCAGAGCTCAGCGGGCAAAAGGCTCCCTCTGCGGAGCAGCAGCTGGCAGCCAAAGCGGATATTCTGCGTAAGGCACAGCAGCCGGAATATAATGGCGACTTGCAAAATTCCCTGCCGACGAAGCTGCTGCGTAAGCAAATCGGCAGCCGCTTCAGTGCGAGCAGGCTGGAGGCTTATGCTGCCTGCCCCTTCCGCTTTTTGGCGGAGAAGGTGTGGCTGGCGCAGGCGGCGGAGGAAGCGGATGATTTGCTGCAGCCGCGTGATGCCGGTGATATCCTGCACCAGACGCTGAAAAGCTTTGTCGAGCCTTATCTTGGCAGCAAAATTATCGGCGAAACTATGGCAGACCTGACGGAGGAGCTGGAGGCAGTCTTTGAGGATGTCTGCACCGCTGCGCGCAATGACGGCGGCAGTACCGTTGCTTCCGTAAACGAGGATATCTGGCAGGTAGAAAAGCAGCGCCTCTGGCGTATGCTGGTGCGCTGGCTGCGCTTTGAATATGCCGACCAGCAGCGTTGGGGCGGCTTTAGGCCGCAGGCTGTGGAATGGAATTTCAGCTCTAAAAACGGCAAGCCCTTGTACCTGACGCTCAGTGACGGCAGTGATGTATCGCTCATCGGCAGAGTTGACAGAATCGACAGCGACGGCGAGCATGCTTTTATCACGGACTATAAAAGTGGCACGCCTCCCACAGGCAGTGCTATGGAGCAGGGGCTCGACCTGCAGCTGCCGGTGTATCTGCTGGCGGTGGCGGCGCTTTCCAAGGAGCAGCTTGCAGTCAGCGGCGGCTGCTATTATTCGCTGAAGGAGGGCAAGCGCAAAAGTGCCTTTTTGCTGGAAAGCGTGGGCAACAGCGACTTGCCGTATAAAAAGCCGAAGAAGGCCGCAGAGCTGACCTGGGATAGCTTTAAGCAGGAAAAAGAGCAGTTGCTGAAGGATTATATAGAAAGAATTTATGCAGGCGATTTTGCATTGGTAGGCTGCAGACGCTGCGATGTATATTGCCCGTTACACGATATTTGCCGTGTGCAGCTGGTGAATGGCGACGGCGGACAGGGAGGCGAGAGCGATGAGTAAGAACCCTACACCGGAGCAGGCTTTGGCGATAAATACGATTAAAAGCAATGTTTCGCTGCTCGCCGGTGCCGGCAGCGGTAAAACCTATGTACTGATGAAGCGCTTTGTGCAAATTCTGCGCTCGGATTTGAGCGTTAATCCCACGAATATTGTGGCGATAACCTTTACGCGCAAGGCTGCCGACGAAATCAAGGGGCGTGTGCGTCAGGCTGTCGGCGAATGTGTGGAGCAGGCGCAGACTGATTTGGAAAGACTGCGCTGGCAGGAGCATCTGCAGAAGGTGGAGAGCGCGCCGATAAGCACGATTCACAGCCTGTGCAGCCGTATTTTGAGAGATAACCCGGTAGAAACGCAGCTTGATCCGGAATTTACGATTTTAGAGGATTTTGAAGCGCAGGACTTTTTTAAAGAAACGCTGCAGCAGTTTTTACGCAAAAATATCAAGGAAAACGCTGCCCTGCGCAGGCTGGTGCAGACCTACGGCGTTAACAGCTTTGTTAATCAGGTTACGGCGCTGGGGGACAAGCTCTCGGAGCTGGTGCGTGAAGATAATCTGGCAGAGCCTTATCTTAAGGCGAAGGAAGAACTGCCGGCTCTGCAGCAGAAGCTGTTTGCTGCTGTGCGCGAGGTAATCGAAGCGCGCGAGGCTTTGGGGGCAAAGACCAAGGGACGCCAGACGTTGACGGAGGCCGCAGGACTGCTGGACGAAATGCAAAAGCAGCTGCTGGCGCCGGAGCCGGAGTGCTCCCTGCTGGATGCGTCGGGCGTTGTTAAGGTTAGTGGCAAGGCGTTGGCAGCGGAGCTGACTAATTTAAAAAATCTGCGTCAGGAGCTGAACCATGTACTTTTGAACGCCAAGGGCTGCGATTTGGTGCAGGATTGGCTTGCCGTGCTGCAGGAGTTTTATGCCTGCCTGAGCGCACGCAAGCAGGAAAATAATATCCTGTTTAATGATGATCTGGATTTGCTGGCCATCGAGCATTTGCAGAAGAATGAGGCGCTGCGGCAAAAGTATCAGGAGCGCTATAAATATATTATGGTAGACGAGTTCCAGGACACCAACGAACGCCAGCGTCAGCTGATTTATCTGCTCTGCGGTAACAAGCTGGACGGCAAGAATAATCTTTTTATCGTCGGTGATGTGAAGCAGTCTATTTATCGTTTCCGTCATGCCGATGTCAGCGTTTTTAATAAGGTAAAAGAGGATATCGCGCAAAATGCGGGACAGAACCTGGGCATGAAAACCAACTTCCGCAGCACGCAGAGCATTGTCGAAAGCTGTAATACCGCCTTTTGTCAGCTGATGGATTTGCCGAAGGAGGAAATCTGTCTGGAGCATCACGAGGGTGCTAACACCGGCGGCGCTAAGGTTTGCCTGCTGCAGGTGCCGTATAAATCCAAGGATGATGACCTGGGCGCTAAAGAGGATAAATGGCAGAAGGAGGCAGAGGCAATCGCCGCCTATCTGCAGCAGGAGCTGCCCAAGGTTGAGCCGCAGCTCAGGCCGGGGGCAAGCAAGGCTATTTTGCTGCGCGCAATGACGCATTGCGAAATTTTGCGGCAGACGCTGCAGGGCTACGGCATAAATTGCGTAGTAGTTAAGGGCAAGGGCTTTTATGAGCAGCAGGAGGTTCTGGATATTCTGAATCTGCTGGCTGTGCTGCACAACCGTTACGCAAGCCTGGAGCTGGCAGGCGCTTTGCGCTCCAACTATTTCGGTTTGGATGATGCAACGCTGACGCAGCTTTTCTGGCAGACCGAAAATGATAAACCGTTATGGGATGTACTGCAGGCTGTCGGCAGCGGTGAGCTGCAGCTGAACCTGCAGCCGGAGCAGCAGGCGCTGGCTATGCAGGCTGCCGAACGCTTACGCAGCCTACGTCAGGCAGCAGCGCTGATGGCATTGCCGGAGCTGTTCGCACAGCTTTGGGACGAGCTGAAGCCGGAATTCGTTCTGTCGCAGCAGGAAAACGGCCCGAGCAAGCTGGCCAATGTCAAAAAGCTGCGCCGCCTGGCACAGCAGTATTGCCAAACGAAGCAGGCTTCGCTGGCGGAATGGCTGCAAAACGTTAAGGATTTGCGCGCAAGCAGCAGCAAGGAGCCTGCCGCTACCGTACAGGCCGATGATGCACTGCAGATTATGACGATACATAATTCCAAAGGCTTGGAATTCGATCTTGTTATTTTACCGCAGTTAGATAAATCAGTGAAGGGCGATACCGCATCCATTAAATATTTTTCGGGGAAGGAAGGCGAGCAGGGACTTTTGGGCATTAAGGTGCCCGATAAGGAAATGCAGCTGCAAAACAGCGGCGTGTACGAGCTGGCGAAGGCGCGCGATAGTGAGCTGGAAGAAGAAGAAAGCAGACGTCTGCTTTATGTTGCTATGACGCGTGCCAAAAAGCAGCTTTTAATGGTCGGTACGGTGGCGGAAGAAAAGCTGCCGGAGGCTGTTATCGCTCTGCCTGCCGCCAAGGGCTGGTGGCAGCAGCTGCAGGCAGTATACGAGGTGGATTGGGACAAGCAGGAAAGCAGCTGTCCTTGGGTACGCCTTTTGTGTGCCGATGCTTTAAGCCCGGCTGTTGTGCAGCAGGGCGTGCAGCAGCAGCTGGCGCTGGAGCCGTTGTCCTTGGCACCGCTGCCTGCCTACGCAGCCTGCGGCCGTACCTGCTTTACCGCAAGTGCACTGCAGACGTATCTGCATTGTCAGCGTCAATATTACTACCAGCAGGTTTTGGCAGTGCCTGAGCTGGAGCAGACAGTTGCCGGAGAGCAGGCGCACGAGCTGCCTGCTAGTGTAACCGGCAGTATTGTGCATAAAGCGCTGGAGCTGTATAATGGCTATAATGCGGAGGCTGTTTTTGCCATTGCACTGGATGAATTTGCTCCCGGCGCTGCGGCAACACAGGCCAAGAGTATGTTTGATGCTTATATCAGCAGCGATTTGTATAAATTATTGCCCAAAAAGCAGAAGCGTGAATTAGAATTTGTACAGCCTCTGCAGCAGGAGCTGGCGGCTGAGGGCGTAATTGATTTGCTGGCCTTTGACGAAGATGATAATATGATAATAGTGGACTATAAAACAGGTACGCCGCCGGAGCCTGACGAGGTGAAGCTGGGTTATGCTTATCAGCTGGCGCTGTATAAGGATGCTGCGGAAAAGCTGTACCCCGGCAAAAGAGTTGTGTGCGCCGAGCTGCACTTTCTGCAGAATATGAGCGTTTGGCAGCTGCCGTTGGATAAATCGTACCTGCAGGAGGCAATAGAGCTGTGCGAGGAAATCAGCGGTAAGGGCGAGGAGGACGATTTCGCCTGCAGCTGTAACGAAAGCTGTGCTTACTGTCACTATGCATATCTGTGTCCGCAAAAAATAAAGAATAGGTGATATAATGGAGATTTTTGCTAAATTGGAAAGCTGGGATTATCTGGCGGCGGCTATGCTGCTGTTTTCCGCCTGGCTGCTGCTGGGCGGCATCGGCCGTCTGCAGAAAAGCGACCCGGAGCGCGTTGATGCGAAAAAGCTGCGAATCCGTGCCTGCGGTGGTTTGGTTGCGGGCGCTTTGTATCTGGCCTGCCGCTATCTGCAGCTGTAATATTGCCGGCAGTTAAACTTGCGCGCGGCTTTCATTAAGGTATATAATATGCTTATATCTTAAACTTTTACGAGGTGACCATAATGATAAACAAAACAAGATTGATTGATGAATTTATAGAGCTGGTAAGCGTTCCCTGCCCCAGTAAGGATGAAAAGCAGGAAGCAGAGCTGATTATGGCGAAGCTGCGCGAGCTTGGCCTGGAGCCTGAGATGGATAAGGCGCACGAGAAAACCGGCGGTACCTGCGGTAATGTGTGGGCCTATGTGAAGGGCACCGTGCCGAATGCTCCGAAGCTGCTGTTCGAAGCGCACATGGATTCCGTAGCACCGACAACCGGCACCAAGGTTGTCCGCAAGGACGGCGTGCTGTACAGCGACGGTACCACGACCTTGGGCGGTGACGACAAGGTTGGCGTTGCTGCCATGCTGGAGGCGGTGCGCGCACTGAAGGAGGATGGCGTAGCTCACGGCGACGTGCAGCTGTGCTTTACTGTAAGTGAGGAAATCGGCTGCCTTGGTGTAGTAAACATGGACCAGAGCTGGATTAAGGCTGATTACGGTTATTGCATGGATATCGGCGGCGCACCGGGCGAAATTACCTATGCTGCACCGAAGCTGTACGATATTTACGTAACCGTCAAGGGCAAGGCTGCCCATGCAGGCATTGCTCCGGAAGAAGGCGTCAATGCGATTATGCTGGCGGCGGATGCTTTGTCCAAGCTGCCTGCTTACGGTCGTCTGGACAGCGAAACTACCTTTAACATCGGCATGTTCAACGCAGGCGTTGGCACTAATATCGTTTGCCCGGAGGCTAAATTCGTCATTGATATGCGCTCTCTGAACGTACCGCGTCTGGAGGCGCTGAAGGATTCCACCATCGCTCTGATTAAAGAGGCTGTTGAGGCCGGTGGCGGTCAGGTTGAATTCGAAGTAGTGGAAGGCTGTCCTGCTGTGGAGCTGAACAAGGACCACGAATGCATTAAGCTGGCAGCACGCGCTGCGGAAACACTGGGCTTCCCGGTAGAGCTGAAAACCACCGGCGGCTGCAGTGACGGCAATTATCTTTGCGGCTACGGCCTGCCCTGCGGTCTGTTGGCAACCGGCATGAGCAATGTGCATACTACCGCGGAATATCTGAAGGAAGAGGATTTGTACAACACTGCACGCTGGACCTACGAAATTATTAAAGAGGCAGCGAAGTAAATCATAGTGTTCACGTATAGTTTTCTTGACTGGAAGAAAATTTGACGCTATAATAAAAATAACTTCATAATGTAACCTTTGGGGCAGGGTGCAATTCCCGATCGGCGGTAAAGTCCGCTAGCGCAGCAGCGCATGAACCGGTGCGATTCCGGTACCGACAGTATAGTCTGGATGATAAAAGGTGGCAAAACAGTTTTTTACCGCATATGGGCTCCTTAGGTCTTTATGCGGTTTTTTATATTACTGGAAGGTGATATTTTGGCAAGAATGACAGATGAAGCATATATGCAGCGGGCCCTGGAGCTGGCGCTGCAGGCAGAGGGCAATACCAGTCCCAATCCGATGGTTGGCTGCGTGATTGTGGATGCCGAAGGCAATATTGTGGGTGAGGGCTATCACCATAAGGCCGGCGAACCGCATGCCGAGGTCAATGCCTTGGCGGAGGCTAAGCAGATGGCTCAGGGTGCAACGGCCTATGTAACGTTGGAGCCCTGCGCACATTACGGACGCACCGGTCCCTGCTGCGTAGCCTTGGCGCGCGCGGGCATCGGCAAGGTTGTGGTTGCCTGCCTTGATCCTAACCCCAAGGTTGCAGGTCAGGGTTTGGAATATCTGCGCCTGCAGGGTATCGAGGTTGTTACCGGCGTGTGCGAAAAGGAGGCTAAGCGCCTAAATGAGCGCTTCTTTACCTGGATTACGAAGCAGCGTCCGTTTATTACTTTAAAATACGCTATGACATTGGATGGCAAAATCGCTACTGCTACCGGCGACAGCAAATGGATTACCGGCGAGGAGGCACGCACCTTCGCGCATCGTCTGCGTAAGCAGCATGACGCTGTGCTTGTCGGCATCGGCACAGTGCTGGAGGATGACCCGGAGCTGACCACCCGTCTGGTGCGCGGCAAAAATCCGGTGCGCGTGGTGCTCGACAGCAGCCTGAAGATTTCGCTGATGGCAGCAGTTTTGAATCCGCTGGCGGACACGATTATTTTTACCGGCTTGGATTCCGATATCGTTAAGGCGGAAGCGCTGGCTGCTCTGCCTAACGTAGAGGTGGTACGTCTGCCGCTGGCTGACGGCGTGCTGCCTGTGGCGCAGGTGGTGCAGGCCTTGGCTGAGCGCGGTATTGCCAGCCTTTTGGTAGAAGGAGGCAGTGCAATTCACGGTGCCTTCTTTGATGCAGGCCTTGCTGACAGAGTGTGCGCCTTTGTAGCGCCCAAGCTGATCGGCGGCGCTGCCGCTCTGCCGCCGGTAGGCGGTGCAGGCAGCAGCCTAGTAGAAACAGGTTGGCAGCTGACAGAGGTCGAGATGGAAAAATTGGGCAGTGATGTACTGATAACAGGTCTGGTGCCGGAGCTGGATAAGCAGGAGCTGCCGAAGGAGGCGGAATAATGTTTACAGGATTGGTAGCCGAACTGGGCACGGTGCAGAAGCTGGCGCAGCAGGGTGAATCCTATCACCTGACAGTTGCTGCGGTGAAGGTACTGCAGAATTTGAAAATCGGTGATAGCGTTGCCGTCAACGGCGCCTGCCTTACGGTAGTAAGCATGGATGACACCGCCTTTACCGCCGACGTGATGCCGGAAACCGTGCGCCTGACCAATATCGGCAGCCTGCATGCCGGCGACAGAGTAAATCTGGAGCGCACGCTGCGCCTGTGCGACGGTCTTGACGGTCATATCGTCAGCGGACACGTGGAAGGACTGGGTGTAATTGCCGGCCGCAGACCGGAGGGCATTGCGATGGTGGTGACTATCAACACCCCGCCGGAGCTTTTGAAATATATCATCAAAAAGGGCAGTATTGCGATTGATGGTATCAGCCTGACGGTGACGCAGGTTACGGAAAGCAGCTTTTCCGTATCGCTGATTCCGCATACCGCCAAGGAAACAACGCTTGGCTTTAAGGATGTGGGCGACAGCGTAAATCTGGAAACGGATATTATCGGCAAATATGTAGAGCAAATGTTAAAATTTAACCCTAAGCAGACTCAGGAGCCTGCTTTAAATAAAAATATGCTGCTGGAGAATGGGTTTATCTGAGCAGCAACAAAGAGGTAGAAAATGGAAAAGTTTAAGTATAATACAATTGATGAAGCCATCGCTGCGATTAAAGCAGGTCAGATGGTATTGGTAACCGATGACGAGGACCGCGAAAACGAAGGCGACCTGATTATGGCAGCCGAGCTGTGCACTCCCGAGGCTATTAACTTTATGGCTAAGGAAGCACGCGGACTTATCTGCATGCCGGCAGACAGCGAGGTTATGGACAAGCTGCAGTTCGGCGCTATGGTAACGCATAACACCGACAATCACGAAACAGCCTTCTCTGTTTCTATTGACCATGTTGACACCACCACCGGTATTTCCGCTTATGAGCGCGCATATACCATGAAAAAATGCGCTGAGCCGGGCGCACAGCCGAGCGACTTCCGCCGTCCGGGTCACGTTTTCCCGCTGCGCGCACGTAAGGGCGGTGTACTGGTGCGTACCGGTCACACCGAAACTACTGTTGATTTGTGCAAGCTGGCAGGCCTGCAGCCCGTGGGCATCTGCTGCGAGATTATGAACGATGACGGCCATATGGCGCGCACTCCGGATTTAATCGAGTTCGCTAAAAAGCATAAGCTCGTTTTCATCACTGTTGCCGAGCTTGTTGCCTATCGCAAGGCACACGAAAAAATGGTGCATCGTGCCGCTGAGGCTGCGTTGCCGACTAAATACGGCAATTTCCGCATCATTGCATATGAAAACGATTTGGACAACCTTTGTCATGTTGCTATTGTCAAGGGCGATGTTGCCGGTAAAAAGGATGTGCTCGTGCGCGTACACAGCGAGTGCCTGACCGGTGATGCCTTCGGCAGCCTGCGCTGCGACTGCGGCGATCAGCTGGCAACCGCTCTGAAGATGATTGAAAAGGAAGGCTGCGGCGCTGTTGTTTACATGCGTCAGGAGGGCCGTGGTATTGGTTTGGCTAATAAAATCCGTGCTTACGCACTGCAGGATCAGGGCCTTGATACCGTTGAGGCGAACGTTCGCCTGGGCTTTGCTCCCGACCTGCGTGATTACGGCATGGGTGCACAAATTCTGGTTGACCTCGGACTCACCAGCATCCGCCTGATTACCAACAACCCCGCAAAACGCATCGGTCTCTCCGGTTATGGCATCACCATCACCGACCGCGTGCCCATCATCATGGAGCCTAACGAATACAACGAGCACTATCTCGACGTTAAAGAAGAGAAAATGGGACACAAGCTGCACGAAGGCTGTGGCTGCAACTGTGGAAAGTAAAAAAAGTATAAATTAACGTAAAACATAAAATCATTAGGAGGAACAAAACATGAAAACCTTAGAAGGAAAACTCACCGCCAAAAACATGAAAATCGCCATCGTCGTAGCCCGCTTCAACGAATTCATCACCAGCAAACTCCTCAGCGGCTGCATCGACTGCCTGATCCGCCACGAAGCAGCTGACGAAGATCTCACCGTAGCCTGGGTACCGGGCGCCTTCGAAATCCCCATGGCAGCAAAAAAACTCGCAGAAAGCGGCAAATATGACGCAGTAATCTGCTTAGGTGCCGTAATCCGCGGCGCAACCCCGCACTTTGACTATGTATGCGCCGAAGCCTCCAAAGGCATCGCTCAGGTAAGCATGCAAACCGGCGTACCCGTAGCCTTCGGCGTACTCACCACCGAAAACATTCAGCAGGCTGTAGAACGTGCAGGCACCAAGGCCGGCAACAAGGGCGTAGACTGCGCAATGACCGCAATGGAAATGGTAAATCTCTTCAAAGAAATGTAACATTTTCACCGCTTGCCTTTTTGACTATTATGATTTATAATTGACATTGTGGAAGAGCTGATAACAGGCTGTTCCCCATGCATGAAATTTGCAAGCCCGCTAGCAGTAGTTTAGTGGGCTTGTTTTATTAAGCAAGTAAAATTTTTGCCGTAAGGCAGGATTGTGAGGCAGATATTATGGAAGATGTTTTGACAAAGGCTACGGCCGACGGTGTACGTATTTATGCATTATGCACCACTAATCTGGTACAGGAAGCAGCTAAAAAGCACGGCTGCTCCCATCTGGCAAGCGCTGCTCTGGGACGTGCAATGAACGGCGCGCTGCTGCTGGCCGCAACAATGAAGGATAACGAGCGCATCAGCCTGCGTCTGAAGGGCGATGGCCCTTTGGGCGAGGTAGTAGCAGATGCCGAAGGCAGCACAGTGCGCGGTTATGTGGAAAACCCCGATGCATTTTTGCCCCTGAAAAATGGCAAGCTGGATGTCGGCGGCGGCATCGGCGAGGGTAATATTATCGTAACGCGTTATCTGCAGAATGCAGAGCCCTTCACCGGCTACTGCGAGCTGCAGGACGGCGAAATCGCCAGCGACCTGACCAAATACCTCTATGTTTCCGAACAGACACCGACAAGCGTTGCTCTGGGCGTACTGGTTGACAAGGACGGCAACGTAACCGCATCCGGCGGCTTCTTTATTCAGGCTATGCCGGGCTGCACCGACGAGGTTCTGGAAAAGCTGGAAAACAACGTTAACCTGACTCCGTATGTAACCCAGCTGCTGGAAATCGGTTATACTCCGCAAAAGATGATTGAAATTCTCGGCCGCGGTCTGGACGTTGATATTAAAGAAACCATTCCCCTGAGCTTCAAATGCCGCTGCAGCCGTGAGCGCATTCTGGCGGCTTTGGGCAACCTTGATGTAAAATCTCTGGAGGAGCTGGCGCAGGACAAAACTACGGAAGCACACTGCGAATTCTGCAACAGCACCTATGAATATACTCAGGATGAAATCAAGCACCTGTTGGAAGAAAAGGAAAAGCAGGCACAGCTGGAGGCTGCTAAACAGAATATCAAATAACAAAACTTTTCTTGACAAAAGAAACTTTTGTTTGTATAATAAAGGCAGTGAATTGATTAAATTTAAATTTATATATTAGGAGGCAGGCAGATGGACGCAGATAAAAAGAAAGCCTTAGACATGGCGATGCACCAGATTGAAAAGGATTTTGGCAAGGGCAGCATTATGATGCTGGGCGAAGCAAGTGCCAAAATGAATATAGAGGTTATCCCTACAGGCGCTTTATCACTGGATATTGCTCTTGGTGTCGGCGGTATTCCGCGCGGACGCGTTATTGAGATTTACGGTCCCGAATCTTCCGGTAAAACTACCGTTGCTTTGCATATGATTGCCGAAGCTCAGAAGATGGGCGGCTATGCAGCATTTATCGATGCGGAGCATGCACTGGATCCGGAATATGCCCGTCATCTGGGTGTAGATATTGACGATCTGCTGATTTCTCAGCCGGATAACGGCGAACAGGCTTTGGAAATTGCTGACGCACTGGTACGCAGCGGCGCTATTGATATTATCGTTATCGACTCCGTTGCAGCTTTGGTTCCGCGTGCCGAAATCGAAGGCGAAATGGGTGATTCCCACGTAGGCCTGCAGGCACGTCTGATGAGCCAGGCTCTGCGTAAGCTGACAGGTCTGATTTCCAAATCCAAGTGTGCTACTATTTTCATCAACCAGATCCGTGAAAAGGTCGGCGTTATGTTCGGTAATCCGGAAACCACTACCGGTGGCCGCGCACTGAAATTCTACTCTACCGTCCGTATGGATGTACGCCGTATCGACACGCTGAAAAACGGCAACGATGTTATCGGCAGCCGTACCCGCGTTAAGGTTGTCAAGAACAAGGTAGCACCTCCGTTCAGACAGGCTGAGTTCGATATTATGTATGGCAAAGGCATTTCTCATGAAGGCTGCATTGTTGATCTGGGCGCAGACCTTGATATTATCAACAAGAGCGGTGCCTGGTATTCCTACGGTGATATCCGTTTAGGTCAGGGCAAGGAAAAGGTTAAAGACTTTTTGCGTGAGAATCCGGAAATTGCCCAAGAAATCGAAGCTAAAATCCGCGCAGTGACGATTGCCAAGAGCGATAATAAGGAAGCAGCTGAGGAGCCGTTGCAGGATGTGGAGTCGATCTTTAAGGAATAAGAAAAAGGAAGAAGGCTTTACCGGCGCGCAGCAGGTTTATGACTGCGCGCTGGATTTATTGTCTTACCGTGATTACAGCCATAAGGATATGGTGGAGCGCTTGCAGCGCAAGGGTGCAACTAAGGAGCAGGCGCTGGAGGCGGTGGCCAAGCTCGAGGATTACGGTCTGCTGAACGAGGAGCGTTACGCCAATAGGGTGTACGAAGCATGGCTGGCCAAACGCTATTACGGCAGACAGCATCTGCAGCTGGAGCTGACCAAGCGCGGCATACGCCCGGACGTGGTTGCGGAAATTATGGAACGCTTTACGCCTGACATTGAAGAAGGGCAGGCGGAGAACGCGGCACAGCTTTTCGTGCAGCGCAATCAGCGTAAGCTAACAGCAGAAACAGATAACAAAAAAATATATGCGGCTGCGGGGCGCTTTATGGCGGCTCGCGGCTTTTCATCAAGATATGTGCACATTATATTGGGTAAATTGCATTTTTCAGACAATATGTAGCGGTTAAACTTGACAATTTTGTTAAATATAATCTATAATGTAGTTATGCAATCGTGTTAATATCAACGATTTTCACGAGGCGACGCGTAAAGCGGTTGCCTTATTTTTTGCCCTATTTCAGAATAGATAATACATATTTTATTATAGATTCAACGGAATAAGGACATCTATAGCAGACGCAAACAGGCGCCTGCTGTTACTATGCAAAAAAATCTTGGAAAAATCTACATTTAGGAGGTGAGGACGATTTTAGAAATTATCGGTACAGCTGTTGTTGTTGGTCTTGCCGGCGGTGCAGTAGGTTATCTGGTTCGCAAAAATGTTGCTGAAGGTAAAATTGCTACTGCAGAAGAGCAGGCTATCCGTATTGTACAGGATGCGGAGCAGACCGGCGAAGCAAAACGCAAAGAAATCATGATGGAGGCTAAAGAAGAAATCCATCGTCTGCGTTCCGAAATGGAGCGTGAAAATAAAGACAGACGTAACGACCTGCAGCGTCAGGAGCGTCGTCTGCTGCAAAAAGAAGAAAATCTGGACCGTAAAATCGAATCCTTCGAACGCAAGGAAGAAAAGCTGGCTTCCAAGGAACAGCGCCTGAACGCTGCTCAGGAGAAGGCTGAGGCAATGCTGGAAAAACGTCAGGTTGAGCTGGAGCGTATTTCCGGACTGACCAGTGACGAAGCAAAGCAGGAGCTGCTGCAATCCCTCGAGGACGAGGTTAAGCACGAATCTGCTATGATGGTTAAGGATCTGGAGCAACAGGCTAAGGATGAGGCTGACCGCAAAGCAAGAGAGATTATCTCCCTGGCAATTCAGCGTTGTGCAGCAGACCATGTAGCGGAAACCACCGTTTCTGTAGTAGGCCTGCCTAACGATGAAATGAAGGGCCGCATCATCGGTCGTGAAGGCCGTAACATCCGCACTCTGGAAACCCTTACCGGCATCGATCTGATTATCGATGATACTCCGGAGGCTGTTATTATTTCCGGCTTCGATCCGGTACGCCGTGAGGTTGCCCGTATCGCTCTGGAAAAATTGATTAATGACGGCCGTATTCATCCGTCCCGCATTGAGGAAATGGTTGAAAAGGCACAAAAAGAGGTTGAGCAGAAGATTAAGGAAGCCGGCGAACAGGCTACCTTTGCTGTCGGTGTGCATGGCTTGCACCCCGAACTGATTAAGCTGCTGGGCCGCCTGAAATATCGTACCAGCTATGGTCAGAATGTCCTGAACCATTCTGTTGAGGTTGCCAACCTGGCAGGTGTAATGGCTTCTGAGCTTGGTGTTGACGTTGTTCTGGCTAAACGTGCCGGCCTGCTGCATGATATCGGCAAGGCTATTGACCATGAAATGGAAGGCTCTCACGTTGAAATCGGCGGCGAAATTGCCAAGAAGTTCCGTGAGTCCGACCTGATTGTCAATGCTATTTTGGCGCATCATGGTGACTGCGAGCCTAAGAGTGTTGAAGCTGTTCTGGTATCTGCCGCTGACGCAGTATCTGCTGCCCGTCCGGGTGCAAGACGCGAAACTCTGGAAAGCTACCTGAAGCGCTTAACTCGATTGGAAGAAATTTCTGAGTCCTTTGAGGGCGTTGAAAAATGCTATGCCGTACAGGCTGGCCGCGAAATCCGCATTATGGTTAAGCCTGATGTTATCGATGATGCTTCCGCTGTGCTTCTGGCACGAGATATCTCCAAGAAGATTGAAGATGAAATGGAATATCCCGGTCAGATTAAGGTTGTTATCATCCGCGAAACTCGTGCTGTTGATTACGCAAAATAACGAAATTCCTGAAAGAGCTGCTTAGGCAGCTCTTTTTTTGCGCCTTAGCAGGATTATAGGAATTGCTGTCGAATATATATAATTGGAATTTTTTTGACAGGTGCGCCGGTTGAGGCCGGTGCTGAAAAGGGAATGCCGGTGAGAATCCGGAGCAGTCCCGCTACTGTAAGCGGAGCCCAGGCAATTATGTCACTGACGCAAGTTGGGAAGGCGCTGAGGGCGATGAAGCTAAGCCAGGAGACCTGCCTGTTACGAAGCTTGGAGCCTACGGGAGATAGGCTGGCTTTGGTATGCGTAAATATAGAATTTTTGGCTGCAGCTGCATTTTGTGAATCTCCCGCAAGGGAGCTTTTTTCATATATGTATAAAATGAAAAGCATGCAGCTTACAAAAACGAAGGGAGGTTGAAATATGCCTGGAAAAATTATTATGGTTACCGGCGGAGCCCGCAGCGGCAAAAGCGAATTTGCAGAACGCTATGTATTGCATTATTCTCCCAAATGCGATTACGTTGCTACGGCAGAAATCTTAGATGAGGAAATGGCGGAGCGCGTGCGTCTGCACCGTGAGCGTCGTGATGCACGTTGGATTAATCACGAAGCGCCTTATCATGCCGAGCGCACGCTTGAAGCGCTGTCAGCGGAAACAGGAGCGGTTCTGTTTGACTGCCTGACTGTTTATATGTGTAACCTGCTTTATGGCAAGGATGCGCCGGAGGGTGAATTCCTGGAGCGCTGTCAGGTAGTATTTGACGAAATTGACAAGGTGCTGGCAGCAGCACGTAATTGCGGTAAAATTGTTGTCTTTGTTACGAATGAGGTGGGCAGCGGCATTGTGCCGGATAATCAGATGGCGCGTGAATACCGTGACCTTGCCGGCTGGGTTAACCAGCGTGTGGCCAATGAGGCTGACCATGTTTATTATTGTGTGGCAGGTCAGGCTGTAGACGTAAAAAAATTGGCTTTTAAATTTGAGGATGAAGGAGAATAACGACTGATATGGAGAAAATCATAATACCTGCTCTGGATGAAGAACGTATGCAAGAAGTGCGAGCAGGCTACGCTAAGATAGACAAGCCGGCAGCTAATCTGGGCAAGCTGGAGGATATGGTTGTAGGACTTGCAGGTATGATCGGCAAGGATTTACCGGATAAATTAAAGACGGCGATGGTTCTGATGTGCGGTGACCACGGTATTGCGAAATACGGTGTCAGCGCTTATCCGCAGGAGGTTACACGCCAGATGATTAACGGTTATATGCGCGGTACTGCCGGTGCTACCGTGCTGGCTCGTCATGCGCACGCCGATGTTTTCGTCTGTGATGTAGGCACTGCCTTTGATTTGAGCGATTTGCCCAAGGTGTATCAGAAAAAGGTAGCCTGGGGAACAAATGACTTCACCCAGGGACCGGCGATGACGCGCGAGCAGGCTGAAAAGGCTATTGCCGTCGGCATCGAAATGGCTGATATGTGCATCGACCAAGGCTACAATATGCTTTATACAGGCGAAATGGGCATCGGCAATACAACTTCTACCTCTGCTATTGCCAGCGCGTTTTTAGGCTTGGATCCGCAGCTGACTGTCGGTCGCGGTAGCGGTATCAATGACGAACGCATGAAGATTAAACGTCAGGTTGTTATCGACGGTCTGGCTAAAAATATGCCGAAGCAGGGTGATGCGATGGACATTCTCTGTAAGGTCGGCGGCTATGACCACGCAGGTCTGGCCGGTGTAATTATCGGTGCAGCCCGCCGCCGCGTACCGGCAATGGTTGACGGTGTTAATGCTACGGCTGCAGCACTTTTGGCCTACGGCCTCTATCCGCAGTGCCGCGATTATATGCTTTGCTCGCATCTGAGCAGCGATATTTCTCATAAGAAAATGCTGGAGCTGATGCAGCTTTCGCCGATTGTGGATGCCGGTATGCGCCTGGGTGAGGGCACCGGTGCTTCTCTGGCTATTGTTGTGCTGCAGGCAGCAATGGATGTGTATAATCATTTAAGCAGGTGATGTGATGCGTGATTTTGTAACTTGTCTGGAATTTTTGACCAGAATCCGTTTTTCCAACCGCACGGACTGGCATGATGACGATTTCAGCCGCAGCGTGCCGTACTTCCCTTTGGTCGGTCTGGTAATGGGTGTTTTTATGGGTGCGGTAAATTACGGCCTGTATTATCTGCACACCCCTGATTTAATGCGCGCAGTGATGCTGGTGCTGGCGGAGCTGATTATTATCGGCGCTTTGATGTATGACGGCTTTATGGATACCACCGACGGTGTTTTCAGCGCCCGTGACCGTGAGCGTATGCTGGAAATCATGAAGGACAGCCACGTAGGCTCCAATGCCGTTATCGCGCTTGTCTGCCTCGTGCTGCTGAAGGTGGCTGCCTATACTACGCTGCCGCCGGTTAAGCTGTCGTTTGCGTTGGTTGCAGTTTTTGTAGCAACGCGCACCTTTATGGTTACCTACATCGTCAACTACAAGTATGCACGCAAAACCGGCATCGGTCATATGTTTAAGGCCTATGCCAAGCCGATGTATACCTATATTGCCTTTGCACTCTGCCTGGCGCTTGTCGCAGCCTGCGGCCTGCCGTATTTGTATACGGCAATAGCGGCCTTCGTTATCTGCCAGGGCATTGCGCATTTCCTCAGCGGTCAGCTGGGCGGCCTTACCGGTGATACCTACGGCTTTTTGACGGAATGCGGCGTTGTGGTTTACCTGATGCTCGCAACCTATATAATCTGATATATTTCCCCGGAAATATTTTGCCGAATTATAAAGAGACAGAAAGGAAAAATGCTATGCATATAGAAGAAATAATCCAAAAGATTGTGCCTGCCGACAGAGGCTGTATGAAGCTGGCGCAGACACGCTTTGATAATCTGATCAAGCCGGTCGGCAGTCTGGCCAAGCTGGAAGAAATGACCTCGCGCTATTGCGGTATCAAGGGTATTTATGAAAAAGAGGAGTTAGATTATCCTAAACGCGATTTACTGGTATGGTGCGGTATCGAAGAGGCTGCTCAGGCCGAAAAAATTATGCACGCCAAATGGCCGGTGAATGTGCTGGCTGCAGAAACCGGTGCGAAGGCCGTGGCTCTGCTGGTAACCTCGGAGGAGGAGGCTGATGCTCTGGAGGAGGGCGCTGCCCTGGTGCAGGAGCTGGTACACGAGAAGGGACTGGAGCTTTTGGGCTTCGGCTGCCTTTCCAATCCTGATAATGAGATGGTACGCACCGCTATGGCCGGCGCTCTGCTGCAGGCTGCAGCTATGAAGGTGCCGGTAATGCTGGACGGCGTTGCTGTCTGCAAGGCTGCCAAAAAGGCGGCGGATATGGCACCTGCCGTGCTCGACTACTGCTTTGCCGGTCACGTTTCCGCAGAGCCGGGCGCGGAAGAATGCCTGCAGGAGCTGGGGCTTACGGCACCGCTGCGCCTGAATATTCCCGACGGCGCCGGTGAGGGCGCTGCTGTCTGCTTTACGCTGTTCAATGCCGGCATCAAGGCCTACAAAGAAATGGAAACCTTTGAGGAAGCAGGCGTGCATGCGGAGATGAAGGAATTTTCCCTGGCAGAGCAATCTAAAAAAGGGGCGAAGGCTTAATGGGTAAAATATATTTAATCCGTCACGGTGAAACGGACAGCAACAAGGGACATCGCTTTCAGGGACGCATCAACATGCCGCTGAACGCCAAAGGTCTGGAGCAGTCCGAGAAGCTGGCTGCGTATATGCAGCATCTGCCGGTTGACAAGATTTACTGCAGCTCAATGCTGCGTGCCTGCATGACGGCAGCACCGCTGGCTATGAGCAAAAATATGTCCTACCAGCCGTTGGATTTGCTGCAGGAGGTAAGCTTCGGTGCCTGGGAGGGCCTGGAATATGCGGAAATCAGCCGCCGCTGGCCTAAGGAGATGGATGATTTCCTGACGCGTCCGGGCGAATGGATTCCGCCGCAGGGCGAAAGCTTTCATGATGTAGCGCGTCGCTGTCAGGCGGCTTTTGACTATATCTTCGAGCGTGAAGGCCACGAGAAGAATATCGCGATTGTATCGCACGGCGGTATTATCCGCGTGCAGCTGTGCCTGCTTTTGGGCATCCCGCTGAACAATCTGTGGAAGCTGAGTGTGCATAATGTTTCTGTCAGCATGCTGAATGACTGGCAGGACAATATCATTGCCGAAACCATCAATGATGCTCACTTTGCCAGAGAGCAGGGAAAATCTGTAAACTGGCTGCATAAATAAAAATTGAAGTTCGAAAACCGCGCAGACCTGAAAAGCTGTCGCGGTTTTTCTTTAAAGCGGCGAAAAAAAGACGGTCATAGTTTTTGCTGTAAACTTATCGGTGCCGCACCATTAATTTTACACGCAAGCTTTTCCTGTGAGCACTGTTAACAAGCGGATTTGAGCATATGTTGAGAAATGAAAAGTTTCTTATTAAAGAATTTACGCATTTTTGATAAACTAAGATTGACTTTTACAGGCGCTTACTATATACTGTAAGAGGTGTATCTCAGTGGTCCGTTTAAGTTCCTAACTTCTTCTATCATAGATGAAATGGGGAAGCCAAGGTAAACATCTTAATGCGTTCTTTGGGGTATGTTCTATCTATGATTAGGAGTGATTAAACAATGAAAGAAGACAAGACTTTAACCTGCTGCGAGTGCGGCAACGAATTCGTATTCACCGCTTCCGAGCAAGAGTTCTACGCAGAAAAGGGCTTCACTAACGAACCGCGCCGTTGCCCGGCTTGCCGTCAAGCTCGCAAACAACGCATGGGCGTACAAAACGACCGTCCGCAACGCGAAATGTTCCCCGCAGTTTGCGCTGAATGCGGTAAAGAGACCATGGTACCGTTCAAACCCAGCGATCGTCCGGTTTACTGCCGCGAATGCTTCAACGCACGTAAACACTAATTAGACGCTTGAAGTAACAAATTCAGGTACAGCTTAGGCTGTACCTGTTTTTTATTAGCCGATTATAGAAAAAACGAAAGTTATTTTACATAAAAGTGCTTATATGCTATACTTTTTACAATATCAATTATTCGAAGCAAGGGAGCTTTATGGCACGTATTATAGACAGTGATTTTCTGCACCGCGCGCTGCAGCATTTTTATGGCTACAGCAGCTTTCGCACAGGGCAGGAAGAAATTATAAGTGAAATATTACACGGACAGCCTGTGCTGGCAGTGCTGCCTACGGGTGCAGGCAAGAGTATTTGCTTTCAGCTGCCTTCGCTGTTGCTGAAGGGCGTGACGCTGGTCATTTCGCCGCTGATATCGCTGATGAAGGACCAGGCGGAGGCACTGACGGCTCGCGGTATTCCGGCAGCTTATCTGGACAGCAGCATGAGCAGCAACGAGTACGGCAGAGTGCTGCATGCTGCGCTCAACAAGCAGTGCAAGTTTTTGTATGTGGCACCGGAGCGATTGGTCAACCAGCAGTTTATTGATTTCGCCCGCCAGGCTTATATTACGATGGTGGCGGTGGACGAGGCGCACTGCGTATCGCAGTGGGGACACAGCTTTCGTAAGGAATATTATAATATCCCCGATTTTATTCAGGCCTTGCCGACGAAGCCGCTGGTGGCAGCCTTTACTGCTACGGCTACACCGGATGTACGCCGTGATATTATCAAACGCCTAGGCATTCCGGAGGCAAAAATTGTGGTGACGGGCTTTGACAGGCCTAATCTGCATTTTGCCGTGCAGCGCACGCAGGATAAGGAGCGCTCGCTGTTGGAGTTTATGCGCAAGCATAAAAAGGATTGCGGCGTAGTTTACTGTGCTACGCGCAACAAGGTGGAAAGCGTGACGCAGCTTTTGCGGCGTCAGGGCTTCAGTGCCTTGCGCTATCACGCGGGATTGACGCCGGAGGAGCGGCGTGAGAATCAGAATGCTTTTGTAGGCGGCAGCGTGCCGCTGATTGTGGCAACAAATGCCTTCGGTATGGGCATTGATAAGCCGGATGTACGCTTTGTGGTGCATTATAATATGCCCAAGGATATCGAAAGCTACTATCAGGAGGCAGGACGCGCAGGGCGTGACGGCCTGCCTGCGGAATGTCTGCTGCTTTACGATAAGGCGGATATTGCGGTCAACACCTATCTTATCGGCCACGATCAGCCGGATCTGACCTGGAAGGAGCACGAGCTGCAGCTGCTGAGTAAAATGACCAATTATTGCAATACATCCATGTGCCTGCGCAAGGTACTGCTGGAATATTTCGGAGAAAAAACAACGTCGCAGTGCAACAATTGCGGCAACTGCGACGTGAATAAGAACGCTTCGTGGCGTAAGTTTTTGAAGTTTTAAATTTTAGTCGATATCAATAGTATTGCCCGGTTTTACAATGAGCACCTTGCTGTCGGTTTCGTCCTCAACGGCGGCCTTGAAGGCTTCAACGTCCTGAGCGATGGGCGGCCAGGTGTTGTAATGTACGGGGATAACGTATTTTGCCTGCAGCAGCTTGCAGGCGATAAGTGCATCATTGGGGTCCATAGTGAAGTTGCCGCCGATAGGAAGCACTGCGTATTCAAAGGCGTCGAGCTTGGGCAGCAGCTGCATATCGCTAAACAGTGCGGTGTCACCGGCGAAGTACAGCTTAGTGCCGTAGAAATCAATGACGATGCCGCAGGCGTGACCGCCGGGAACGCCGCTGCCGTGGAAGGCCAGCGTCAGGCGTACCTTGCCGAAGGGAAACTTAAAGGTGCCGCCAAGATGCATAGCGTGCGCTTTGCAGCCGGCTTCCTGCGCCAGACCGCAGATTTCGGCAGTAGAGATGATGGTAGCGTCACAATTTTTGGCGATTTCAAAGGCACTGCCCAAATGGTCGAAGTGACCGTGGCTGACGAAAATATAATCAACCTTAATGTCTTTGGCGGTGAGTCCTTCCGAATTATCGTCCAGATACGGGTCGAAGATAATAGCGGAATTATTTTTTTCCAGCATAAAGCAGGCATGGTTGATGAAATGGAATTTTGCGGACATAATTTTCCCTCCTTAATTTAACAAGCTGATTGCTACTTGATGTTAAATAAGATAGCGCTTGGATGTTATCTTATAAATATTATAGCTTAAATCTACTTTTTTGTGAATTCCTCACTGCAGGGGTAGGAAAAACTTTACAATTTTGCCTCAAGTGCGGTAAAATTGATAGCGTGATATATATAGGAGTAATGCGCTATGAAATATAAAAAAATTACTTTTGCGTGTGTTCTGCTTGGTCTGTCGCTCTATGCCGGCGTGTGTGCGGCAACCGTGCGCGAGGTCGCTGATGAAGCACCGGCCTCCAAGCAGACGATTATCGCTGATAAAAAGGATAAGAAGCTGCTCAACAAAAAGCAGCGCGCTGTCCAAATAACTCAGGAAAAGGATAAAATTGTAGTATCTACCAAACCGGTGGCTAAACCGCCTGCCGGTACGATAAATGTTCCTGCCGCTCCGCGTACGTCGCTGCTGCAGGAGAAGGACGGCAAGTTCTATTTTTCCGGTACTCAGCTACCGGATGATTACCGTAATATCGCTATTTACGGTGAGGCGATTGCCAGCAAGGCGCAGGCTGTTGCCTATATTTTAGCGGCTAACCCTGCTGTGAAGCTAGCCTGCCCGGTAGAGGAGCTGGTTGAGCTGTACTGGCAGGAGGCTAAGCGTGAAAACGTGCGTCCCGATCTTGCCCTGGCGCAATCGTTGGTTGAAACCGGTGCTTACCGTTATGGCGGTGATGTGCTGCATCATCAGAACAATTTCTGCGGTCTTGGTACTATCGGCGGCGGTGTGCGCGGTGCGTCCTTTGCTACGCCGCAGCTGGGAGTGCGTGCGCACATCCAGCATCTGCTGGCTTACACGCAGACGAAGCGTCCTTCAACGGATATTGTCGATCCGCGCTATGATCTGGCGCATAATATCCGCCTGGAGCGCGGTGTTGTCAACACCTGGTACGGTTTGAACGGTACCTGGGCGATGGGCTCGCTGTATTGCGAAAAGATTATGGCCACCTATCAGAAAATCCTGGCACAGCAGCCTGTTGAGCCGGAGATTAAGCCGGCACCGGCTGAACCGGTTAAGGAAAAGAATAAAAAGAAACGCAGTATGAAGCAGAGAGTTTCTGAAATACTGCAGGAGAAAAAGTAAATTAACGACTGTGCAGCAGTCAGCTGAGGAGGCATTCAGTAAAATGCATATAGTTTTAGTTGAACCGGAAATTCCCGGCAATACCGGTAATATTGCACGTCTGTGCGCAGCAACCGGCTGCCACCTGCATTTGGTCCGTCCGCTTGGTTTTTCCGTGGAGGATAAATATTTGAAGCGTGCGGGTCTGGATTATTGGCATCTTGTTGATATCCATTATTATGACAGCGTTTATGAGGTGCTGGAAAAATATAAGGATAATCCTAAGTATTTCCTGACGACGAAGGCACACAGCTCTTATGCCGATGTTCAGTATGCTCAGGACAGCCTGCTGATTTTCGGCAAGGAAACTGCCGGCCTGCCGGAAACCTTGCTGCACGAATATCCCGAAAGCTGCATCCGTATTCCGATGATTGAGGATGCACGCTCTTTGAATTTGTCCAATTCCGTGGCGATTGTGGCTTATGAGGCACTGCGCCAAAACGGCTTTGCTGATTTAACCCTTTATGGAGGAGAATATAAATGATAATTATTAAGGAATTTGATTTTGACGCTGCGCATTATCTGCCTGCGTATAACGGCAAGTGCGAGCATTTGCACGGTCATACCTATAAGCTGGTGGTAAAGGTAGAGGGCACTCCCGACCACGAGGGTATGGTTATTGATTTTATCAAGTTGAAGAATCTGGTGAAGGAAGAGGTGCTGGCACATTTGGACCACGCCTGCCTGAATGATATTCTGCCGGTGCCTTCTGCGGAAAATATCAGCGTCTGGGTTTGGAATAAGCTGGTTGAGCTGCTTAAGAGCGACCATTATCATTTATATGAAGTAGAAGTTTGGGAAACTCGCACCAGTGGCTGCGTGTACAGAGGTGAATGACGTGAAGGATGTACAAAGCGAAAAGGATTTACGCAATATTCCTTTGAAGCATGTGGGAATAAAGGGCCTGCGCTGGCCGATTGAGCTGCGCGATAAAGCACGCGGTACGCAGCACAGCGTAGCAGAGGTAACACTGGCGGTTGATTTGCCGCATGATATGCGCGGTACGCACATGAGCCGTTTTGTGGAGTGTCTGCGTACTCTCGGTCCTGTGGGCCTTGCTGATGTGGAGGCAATTTTAGACCAGCTGAAGCAGCATCTGCAGGCTGAAAGAGCTTTTATCGAGCTGAAATTCCCGTATTTTGTAACGAAGAAGGCTCCTGTGAGCGGTATGGAAGCGCCGATGGATATCGATTGCGTGTATAAGGCCGAGAAGGGCGAGAAGCTGCGTTGGCGCATTACAGCTGTTGTGCCGGTGCAGACGCTGTGCCCCTGCTCCAAGGAAATCAGCGAATACGGTGCGCATAATCAGCGCGCCTGGGCGAAGCTGGAGGTTGAGGCGCAGGAAATGGTGTGGCTGGAGGAGCTGGTGGAATATGCCGAGGCTTCCGCAAGCACGCCGCTTTACGGTCTTTTGAAGCGCCCCGATGAAAAATATGTTACGGAGCATGCTTATGAAAATCCGCGTTTTGTAGAGGATGCTGTGCGTGAGGTTGCTTTGCGTCTGGAGGCGGATAAGCGTATTACCTGGTATCGTGCAGAGGTGGAGAGCATGGAAAGCATCCATAATCATAACGCTTTTGCTGTTGTGGAAAAAGGTGAGAATGAATGTTATTAAAGGTTAACCGTGAAGGCTTGGAGGCAGCGCTGGCAAGTATCGGCGCTCATGCCGACAGTCTGCCTATTTTTGCGCATAAGGCGGAGATTATTCCGTTCAAGCTGCTTGGTGTGCGTACGCCGGCAGCGAATATTATCAAGCAGGAGATGCTGGCGGTGGGCGGCGACGCCGTAACACCGGTGGGTGCTGTTACCTGTGCTGCGAAGTATGTTGATATCCTGCTTTTGGGTACGCTGAAGCATTATAAGGTGCTTTTGAAGAAGCTGGCACAGATGCCGTACTTTGGCATTCCGCAGGCTGCTATTGATTTGGAGATGGCGCTGACACCGCAAAAGCTGTGCACTACTCTGGCTGACGGCAGAGTGCTGACCTATGAGAAGATGTGCGTGATGGGTATTCTGAACGTTACGCCCGATTCCTTTTATGAGGGCAGCCGTGTTCCTGCTATGGAGGAGCTGGTGGAGCGTGCAGGCAGAATGCTTGCTGCGGGTGCCGGTGTGCTGGATATCGGCGGTGAGTCTGCCCGTCCGGGCAGCGACAGCGTTGATGGGGAGGAGGAGCGCCGCCGCGTAGTTCCGGCGATTGCTGCTTTGCGCAAGGCTTATCCCGATGCTGTTATTTCTATTGATACCTATCGTGCGGATACGGCGGAGGCAGCTATTGCTGCGGGTGCTGATATTATCAACGATATCAGTGCGATGGAGGCTGACCCGCGCATGGCTGACGTGGTTGTGGCAACTAAAGCGCCGATTATTCTTATGCATATGCGCGGTACGCCGAAGAATATGCAGCAGAACTGCGAGTACAAGGATGTTGTGCAGGAGGTTGCCGTTTATCTGGCGCAGAGAGCGCAGCTTTTGCGTGAGCGTGGTGTGAGTGCGGATAAGATTATTCTGGATCCGGGTATCGGCTTTGCCAAGAATGTGGAGCAGAATTTGCTGTTGATGCGTGACCTGAAGGCTTTGACGAGCTTTGGTTATCCTGTGCTGCTGGCGGCGTCGCGCAAGAGTACGCTTGGTGCTGTGCTGGGCGGTGTACCGGCAGAGCAGCGTTTGGAGGGAACGATTGCGACGAGTCTGCAGGCAATTTACGCAGGGGCACAGATGGTGCGCGTGCATGATGTTGAGGAGAACGTGCGGGCGATTCGCACACTAGAGGCTATTTTGCGCGGCAGTGCGGAGTAGGTTAGCTTAGAAAGAATTGTTTTAGCAATTATCTGTCACGCTGCGACGGAATAGTGACATAAGCAATTATTTATCGCGGTGGAAGCATAAAAATTTTAGGAAATAAGTGCTTGGAACAAAAGAAATTGCAATACTGTTTGAGCACTAAGCTGACTTGTGTAGAAAAATGCTACGCATAGCGCGAGTTTATTGCAATTTCGTCTTTGTTCCGCACGAAATTGCCGTTAAGAAATTTTTCGCTGTAACGCGATAGATAATTGCTGGAATATCATATCACATCAAAAGAACAGGAGTCTGAGATGGCTATTGCATATGTTGCCTTGGGCAGTAACCTGGGCGATAAGAAAAAGAATTTACAGCGCGCGCTGATGCTGCTGATGCAGCAGGGCGTGGATGTACTGCAGGTTTCCGGCTATTTTGCTACGGAGCCTTACGGTGTGACGGACCAGCCGCAGTTTTTGAATGCTGTGTGCAAGGTGCGCACTAATTTGGAGCCTGTGGCGCTTTTGCGTACACTTTTGGCAACGGAGCTGGCGATGGGACGTGTGCGCCTGCGTCATTGGGGCGAGCGCAATATTGATCTGGATTTGCTGCTTTACGAAAATGTCGTAATGCAGACACCGGAGCTTACGCTGCCGCATCCCGATATGCAGAACAGGGATTTTGTGCTGCTGCCGTTACTGGATATTGCGCCGGAGCTGGAGCATCCGCTGCTGCATAAGACTGTAAGGGAAATGGCAGCGGAACTGAACAAATAATGCTGCGGCACGAGCGATTTGTTTTACAGCAAATATGCGCTTGTGCTATAATTAAGAAAAAACATCTGGCAGGAGGTAGCTATGAGAATAGATGGTGCCGGCGGTTGCTTTGATAACCGTCTTTATGAAGTTGATATTGACGTAGCCTGGAATATTGCCTTGCTGTGCGTCAATGAGATGGGTGTAACTATTGATGAACAGGATGATGCTGCACATCAGCTGCACTTCCATAACAAGAAAAAAATTATGCAGCTGGCTATGCAGTCTTTGGATGAAGAAACCGTACAGGTTATCATGGACTCCACTAAGGAGCGTCTGCAGATTTATAACTGGAAGCGCGAGGACAAAGAGGTTAACCAGTTCTATGAGCTGTTCGAAAAGAAGCTCACTGAATACCGTGCCTTTATTTTGTGCCCGAACTGCTCCGCAAAAATCAGCTCTTTGGTTAAGTTCTGCCCCGAGTGCGGCTGCAAAGTAAAATAAGCGCAAAAAAAGAAACCAAATACCGATTGGTATTTGGCTTCTTTTTAAATCCGAACGGATTAGATTGCGCGGTTAACTTTACCGGAACGCAGGCAACGGGTGCAAACGTTCAAGCGTTTAACAGAACCTTCAACAACTGCTCTTACTTGTTGAATATTCGGGTTCCAAGCACGTTTGGTGTGTCTATTGGAGTGGCTGACGTTGTTGCCAGCGAGTTTTCCTTTACCGCAGATTTCGCAGATAGATGCCATTGTTTCCCACCTCCTTAAACGTGATAAGACATAAGGCACATTCAAATTTAACATGAGTATCATACCATAAAAAGCGCAGAAAAGCAAGGGAATTTTAAGATAAAGAGGGTATTTTTATAAATGTGGTGGAAAGAACCTGTAACAACACTAAAAGGTGTAGGCGTAAAAAAAGCAGCTGAGCTGGCTGCTCTTAATATTTTCAGCGTGGGTGATTTGCTGGAATTTTACCCGCGTCAGGGTGCTTATCTCGATTATGCCAAGCTCAAAACGATTAAGGAGCTTGATGTAGACAACAGTAAGCAGATTTTCAAAGCGACCGTTTATCAGGTGAAAAACGGCTACGGTGCCAGCCGTCGCAGCTATACGTCCGTGACGGTGCGTGACGAAACAGGTTATGCCACGCTGTACTTTTTCGGCGGGCAGCGCTACAAGGCGCAGAAGCTGAAGCCGGATACCGTGCTGCAGATTACAGGCCGCGTAAGGCAGGGGCGCACTACGAAGTCCGTCAGCGAGGTTGATGTGCAGCCTTTGGAGCAGGACGAGGGCAAAACGCCGGGCATTGTGCCGGTGTATGCTTTGAGCGGCAACCTGACGCAGAAGAACCTGCGTACCTGGATAAGCGAGGCGCTGCGCTTGGCAGCAGAGGATTTGCCGGAAAGCCTGCCGGCGAAGGTTGTGAGTCAATACAATTTGCCCGACCGCTATACGGCGCTGAAAAATATTCACTTCCCGGAAAGCTGGGAAGCGTTGCGACGTGCCAAGCAGCGCTTTGTTTTTGAGGAGCTGTTTTTGCTGCAGTGCGGCTTGCTGTATTATCGTCAGCAGAGCCATGACAACAGAGAGGGCATCAAGCACGCTGCAGACGGTGCGCTTGTTAAAGATGTAATGCAGGGACTGCCCTTTGAGCTGACGGCGGCACAGCAGCAGGCATGGCGTGAGATTTCGCTGGATATGCAGGATAAAAAGCCTATGCACCGCATTCTGCAGGGCGATGTAGGCAGCGGCAAGACGGTTATCAGTGCGTTGGCGTTGGCTAAGGCGGTGGAAAACGGTTATCAGGGCTGTATTATGGTGCCTACGGAGATTTTGGCTGCGCAGCATTTTGAAACGCTGGAGCAATATCTGCAGCCTTACGGTGTGCGTATTGCTTTACTGACGGGCGGTATGCGTGCTAAGGCAAGGCGTGAGCTGCTGCTGAATCTGGAGCTTGGTCTTGTTGACGTGGTTGTGGGTACGCATGCGCTTTTGGAGGAGGATGTGCGCTTTGCCAATCTGTCGCTGACGGTGACGGACGAGCAGCACCGCTTCGGCGTAGAGCAGCGTGCGCGTCTGTCCAATAAATCGGCCAATGCTCCCGATGTACTGGTAATGACGGCAACGCCGATTCCGCGTACCTTGGCGCTTACTGTTTACGGCGATCTGGATATTTCCGTAATGAAGGGACGTCCGCCGCAGCGCAAGCCGGTGCGGACGCTGTGCTATACGGACGAGCGCCGCCGTGAGGTGTACGCCGGCCTGGTACGTCAGGTGCAGGCAGGAAGGCAGGCTTATGTTGTCTGCCCGCTGATTGAGGAATCGGATGTTCTGGCTGTGCATAGCGCAGAAAGAGTATACGAAGAGCTGAAGCGTGATTTTCTGCAGGATATTCCCTGCGCTCTGCTGCATGGCAGGCTGAAGGGTGCGGAGAAGGATGCCATTATGAGCAGCTTTGCGGCAGGCGAACTTAAGGTGCTGGTGAGCACTACGGTTATCGAGGTAGGCGTGAACGTGCCCAATGCTACGCTGATGGTGATTGAAAATGCGGAGCGCTTCGGCTTGGCACAGCTGCACCAGCTGCGCGGACGTGTAGGTCGCGGCAGCGAGCAGTCCTACTGCGTGCTGCTGACGGCCGCCGATTCGCCGGAGGCACTGGCGCGTTTGAACGTACTGCATGAGAGCGAGGACGGCTTTTATCTTGCGGAAAAAGATATGGAGCAGCGCGGTGCAGGGCAGCTCTTCGGCTTAAAGCAGCATGGCTTGCCAGATTTGCGAATTGCTGATATAATGCGAGATGTTGACGTAATTGCGCAGGTTCGCCAACTGGCGCAGGCGCAGCTGCGTACGCCGGAGGACTGGGCGGAAATCCGTCGTCTGGTGGAAATGCAGTTTGGCGAACGCTTTAATATGATTTTCAATACTTAAAGAGGGTATAAATACATGAAAAAAGACTGGTTAAAAAATCCTGATGTTTGTGCTAAGGTGACGGCGGCACTTTTGCTGGTGGCCTTGTTTTTAGGTATTCACTTTTTTGCCGATGATTTCTTTAACAAAACCTTTACGCTGGCAATCAGCGGCAATGTCAACGGCCTGGTGGAATATCTGCGCTCCTTTGGACCGTGGGCGATTTTAATCAGTTTTGTGCTGGATGTGCTGATTAATGCCGGCAGCGTTTTCCCGTCGATTTTTCTTTCTACAGCCAACGGTCTGATTTTCGGCCTGCCACTGGGCATCACAATTTCCTGGCTGGCTGAAACAACCGGTGTGGTTATAAGCTTTTACCTGATGCGCTTCTTCTTCCGTGATACGGCGCAGAAGCTGATTGAAAAAAGCAACTCGCTGAAATCCATTGATGAGGCAAGCAGCAAGCACGGCCTGGAGTGGATGGCCTTCGCCAGGGCGCTGCCGTATTTTCCGTCAGGCATTTTAACGGCGGTGGGTGCTGTGAGCAGCATGAGTGCGCGTGATTACATTATTGCTAACCTTATCGGCAAATTTCCTTCTACGGCGTTGGAGGTTGTCATCGGTCATGATGTAGTTAATTTCCAGGAGCATAGCCAAAGATTAACGATTTTGATCTTGGTTGTGGGCGCTGTCTTTTTTGCGTATAAAAAATGGTTCTATAAAAAGGGAAAATAAATTTGCTTAGGCGTCGCTGCAGTAATTTCTGTGGCGGCGTTTTTTCAAGATACGGAGAGGATAAATGATGGAAAATAAAAATGTGCAGCCATGGAAGCAATATCAGGCGCTTTATCTGCATATACCGTTTTGCGTACAGAAATGCTTGTACTGCGATTTTGCTTCTTATGCCGGCTTTGGCGAGCAGGCAAAGCGTGATTATACCGATGCTGTGTGCAAAGAAATCGCCCTGCGTGCGGCTGAGGCGGCAAACATGGCGGCGAACGCCAGCATTTACTTTGGCGGCGGTACGCCGAGCGTGCTGCCTACGGAATGTATTGCTAAGCTGGTGAATGCATTGAAGCAGTACGGCTTTTGGCAGCAGCCCTGCGAGGCAACGATTGAGGTGAACCCCGGCACGGCGGATTTAGCCAAGCTGCAGACATTGCGCAGCCTTGGCTTTGACCGCATCAGCTTCGGCGTACAGTCGCTGCAGGATGACGAGCTGCGGGCGATAGGACGCATTCACAACGCACAGCAGGCACTGGAGGCGTTGGCATTGGCACGCAAAGCAGGCTTCGTACGCATCAGTGCGGATTTGATTTACGGCCTGCCGTCGCAGACGCTTACCAGCCTGCAGGATACGCTGGAGCGTTTGGCCGATACGGGCATAGAGCATATTTCTGTTTACGGCCTGATTGTGGAGGATGGCACGCCGTTGGCAAGCCTTGTGGACAAGGGCAGAATAACTTTGCCTGATGACGATACTGCGGCGGACATGTATGAGCTGGTGCAGAGTTTTTTGCGCGAGCGTGGCTTTGAGCGCTACGAAATTTCCAACTACGCGAAAAACGGACAGTATTCACGCCATAATACCGTTTACTGGGAATATCATCCCTACATGGCCTTCGGCGCTGCTGCCTGCGGCTTTGATGGGCAAAGACGGCGTACCGGGCTTAGTACAGTAAAGGAATATATCGGGCAGCTGCAAAGCTTCGGCGGGGACGATTTACGTGCAAGTGCATTATATAATGTAGAAGAATTATCTTGCGCAGAGCTGTTGGAGGAGTTCATGTTCATGGGGCTGCGCCGCAGCGAAGGCGCGAGCCTGGCGGAGGCACGCGAGCGCTTTGGCGTTGATGTGCTGCAGCGCTTTGCCTTCGAGCTGGCGCCGCTGTTTGAACAAAAGCTTATTGCGTATGATGCAAGCACGCAAAGACTGCGCCTGACAGAGCGTGGTATGGAGGTTGGCAATCAAATATTTGAAGTTTTTGTGATAACTTAAAAATAAATAAAAAAGGTGTTGACAATAAAGTAGGCTAGTGCTATTCTAATATCAAGATGTTAGCACTCCTAATGATAGAGTGCTAACAATCAAATGAGGTGGGAATATGTTAAACGAAAGAAAGAAAAAAATTCTCCAGCTCATAATTGAGGATTATATTTCAACTGCTGAGCCTGTAGGTTCAAGGACGATTGCCCGCAAATATGATTTGGGACTCAGTCCTGCGACCATCCGTAACGAGATGAGTGACCTGGAGCTCCTGGGTTATCTGGAGCAGCCACACACCTCGGCCGGACGTGTACCGTCGGCTCAGGCTTATCGTCTTTATGTTGACTCGCTTGTTGAGCCGGGCACTCTGACAGATAATGACAGAGCACTGATTAACGGCTGGTTCAGCGAAAGACGCAGAAGCATTGATGAAATCTTCCAGTCAACGGCTAAAATCCTTTCCCGGATGACGAAGAATGTTTCAATGGTGTTGGCTAACCGTGATGCCGGTGCGTGCTTCCGTTATATGAAGTTTTTACCTCTGGATGAGCACCATGCCATCCTGTGCATTGTAACAGATGACGGCAATGTGGCCAATTGCGTGGTAGAAATTCCTTTGGGAATGCGGCCGGAGGAGCTGGACTACATGGCAGGACGCGTCAGCAGACTGCTGGAGGGCAGAGCGCTGGCGAACATTACCGAGGACCTGCTGCAGGCGGTGCATACCAATATAGCAGATGATAAGCTGCTGTTCACATCGCTGGTACAGTCCATCCGCCAGATGCGTCAAAAATACCAGCAGCAAAAGGTTTTCCTGGGTGGCACCAAGCAGCTGCTTAACCAACCGGAATTCCGCGATGTGGAGCGTGTGAAGAATCTTCTGGGTATCCTTGAAGAGGAGCGCGTAGTACGCGATTTGCTGAGGGCAGGCGAGGACAGCGGACTGAAGATCACGATTGGCAGTGAAAACAAATTCACCGGCATTCAGGATTGCAGCATGGTACAGGCAACCTACCGTCTTAACGGTCAGATAGTCGGTACGATGGCAGTTCTTGGCCCGACGCGTATGGAATACGGCAAGGTAATTACCGTAATGGATTACCTGCATAAGTATTTGAAAACGATGTTCGAGCAAAAGCCCGACAATAAATAAAACTAAGGAGGAAGAGCCTTGCAGGATAATGAAATGAAAGAAAAACAGGCTGAGCAGGAGGCTGCGGAAGCGAAGGCTGCCGAACAGGAAACTGCGGAAGCTGCAGAAGCTGAAAAAGCTGAAGATGCAAAAAATGCGGAGGAAGCCGCTGAGCCTGAGGTTGACCCGAAGGATGCCAAAATCGAAGAGCTGCAAAATCGTTTGTTGAGATTGCAGGCCGATTTTGAAAACTTCCGCCGTCGCACCAATATAGAAAAGGAACAGCTTTCCACCTTTGTAACAGCAAATGTGGTTGGCAAGTTCTTAAAGGTTTTAGATAATTTTGAGCGTGCTGAAGCAAGCGTCGAAAAGGGCGATAATGTGGATGCAGTTGTCGACGGTATGAAAAAAATCCGCCGTCAGTTTGAAGATGCCTTTAAGGATCTGAAGGTAGAAGAAATTGAAGCTCAAAATGCCAAGTTTGACCCGAACATCCACGAAGCTGTAATGCGCGGTCATAATCCGGAGCTGGATGATGAAATCGTAGATATGGTTTTCGAAAAGGGCTATAAGCTGGGTGACAAGGTTATCCGTCACAGTAAGGTAAGAGTAAACACCAACGAATAAAGCTGGCGTGCTCTTCACAATAAATTTAAAAAATATATAACATCGATTCGGTAAAAATGCGGCAGCTGCCGCATCACCGAAGGATAGTAATCAGGAGGATAAAAATCATGGCTAAAGTAAT
>ERZ772860.289-NODE-289-length-47376-cov-14.768116_pt1 | contig 47376 bp, 30 predicted proteins | sample MGYA00511342_ERZ772860 | MGnify/ENA primary metagenome ERZ772860 (study PRJEB29015, sample SAMEA2737665) | human gut metagenome | biome: human gut; feature: human-associated habitat; material: faeces | place: China | collected 2012 ... | reverse complement strand
TTCATAACGGGTTGTATGTCCCTCTTCATCTGTTTCACTTATAAGATTGCCAAGTCTGTCGTAACTGTATGTCTTTGCATTTCCTGCTTCATTTATAGTTTTAGTAAGACGTGATAAAGCATCATATTCATATGAAATGGTTATCTTGCCATTTGCCTTAGTCTCTGTACTTACTGATATTAATCTTGACAATACATCATATGTATTAGTCATTATGGTTCCATCTGGTAATGTCTTTTCGATACAGTTACCGTTTGCATCGTATTTGTATGAGGTTGTGTTACCATTTTTATCTGTTGTGCTTAGTAAACGTCCGTTTATGCCATACTCGCATTTCTCTGAATTGCCTAATGCATCTCTGGTCTCAATAATTCTTCCCATTTCATCATATCGATATGTTTCTGAATTATTCTGTGAGTCTGTTTTTCTGATTAATTTCCATGTGCTGTCATATGTGTAAAGTGTACGGCTATTATCAGGATATATTTCTGCATATAATTTTCCATTTGGATAATATGCATATTTTATCTTGTCACCAGCTGCATTGGTTTCGCTTATCTTCTGGTTAAGCGCATCATATTCATAAGTTATTACATTGCCTGACTCATCTGTTTCACTAAGCATATTTCCTTCGGCATCATATGTATAACTTAATTCAGTACCATCAGGTTTAATTATCTTAGTGTTTCTTCCATTTGAATCATATTCATATCTTATCTTTCTGCCGTCAGGAGTAATGTCTGCTGTCTTATTTCCGATAATGTCATATTCATATGTTGTAGTCTGTCCTGCTTCATTAGTCTCTGTAAGAACATTTCCATATTTATCATATGTATATGACTTTGTTCCTCCGATGGCATTTGTCTTAGTTAATGTTCTTAACAAGGCATCGTGTGTATAAACGGTAGTACCTCCAAGGGCATCTATCTCGCTGACCACACAGCCTGTTCCGTCATAAGTATATGTTTTCGCATTGCCATTATAGTCTGTAGTCTTTACTAACATTCCTTCGGCATATTCATATGTTGTACTTCCGATACCTTCTATGGTCTTTCTTAATACCTGTGCATAATCATTATATTCATATGTAGTTACGCATCCTGCATAATCTGTAGTTTTAATAAGCAGATTTCTGTCATTATATTCGTATGTGGCAGTATTTCCATTAGCATCTGTTGTTGATGTTACATTGCCATTATCATCATAGGTGAATTTAAGTTTATTACCACTCTGGTCTCTGACTGATATCTTTCTGTTGTGGCTGTCATACTCATTGATGACTGTTCCGTCTAATGCATCTTTTTCAAATATCTGATTGCCATTTTCATCATAGCCCATTTCTGTAACATTTCCATTTGTATTAACATTCTTAATGGTTCTTCCATTGGAATCTAATACTACTTCACCGACATTGCCTAAACTGTCATAGGCTTTCACAATAGTATTTTCACCATCATTTTCATATGTCATCTTAAGACTCTGCTTACTCTCATCAGCATCTGACTGTTCTATTACTCTGCCTTTTTCATCATAAATATTTTTAACATATGTAACGTTTTCACAATCTGTCTCGCTTATAATTCTGTTTTCTGCATCATAAGTAAATGTAGTGGTTTCTCCCATTACATTTGTATAGGTCATAAGCTTTCCGTCCTGATATGTAAATGTCGATTTTCTTCCATTATCATCTGCAACAGATGTAATTAATCCCTCAGAATTATAGTTAATTATAATTCTCTTTCCACTTGCCTCCTCTGTAATTATTTTCTGTGTATTTCCATATGTAATATATCTGTTTCTTCCGTTAGAATCAGTTATCTGTGTGTTTCTTCCTGATTCATCATATAGATATATTTCCTTTGTCGGTGTAATTACCTTATATGTACCATCAGCTTCTTTAAACAGCTTATACTCCTTTGTTAATTCTGATATCGGTATATATTCACCAACATTTGAATTCTCTTCAAGGAATATTTCATCATCAACCACCTTGCCATAATAGGTTCCATCTGCCATTTCCTTATTAATAAATGCACCTGTTATGCCTGATGTAAGATTTAGTGATATAACATTATTTTTATCCTCTATTGATGTCTCTAAATTATTATAGAATCCATATCCGTTTTCGCCTTTTAATGTTGAAAGTCCGGAATTATATTCAAGGTTAAATGCTAACTCTGAAGCAGCATTTACACTCATAGGTGTCATACTGTCCGTAAATGCACCTGTGCTTAAATCTACAGGGTCACCGAAATAATTCTTAACCTCTACCTGTTCTACTATCGTTTTGGAAATATGACTGTCTATAGGATGTACTTCTATCGTTACACCCTCTATATCACCAAATGCCTCTACTAATGATTCTATCAATGTATAATATTCTTTATCCTTATCACCAGAACCTCCAAACTTAGTAAAATATGTTCCATTTACTGCCTGTCCCGAATATAATACCGGTATTCTAAACGTATCTCCTCCTTTTAGTACTGTTGCACTTGTGTAACCTGATGGGGCTGAGATTATATTTGAGCTTCCTCTATGAACTGTTTCGTTTTTATCTTTATCTATGACTAACGTATCACTTCTAGAAGATTCATAATGATACGGCGGCATTGATGTATGGAAGTTATACAGGTCTTTTCCTGATGTGTTCTTAATCTCGAACTGTATATAATAATTCTCGTCTATATATGCATCTTTTTCTGGATATATGGATACAACTATTCCCTCTCCTTTGGTTACTTCGAATTCTTTCTCTGTTTCAAAATGTGCATATATATTTCTGTTAAATGGAGACAATTTACCTGTGAAATCTGCCTCCAGCTTATATGAACCTGATTTATCACCTTTTACAACCCATGTCGCTGTCTTCTGCTGTTGTCCCATAATATTACCCATATCATATGTCAATGACTGTTTTTCCTTAGTCACTGCTAAAGATACTCCATCCGGTAATTTTAATTCTGCTTTTGATTCTTTTATAACATATTTTGTCTCTGCTGCATTCAGTATATTCAAATCCACACTATACATATCTTTAAGCCAGCTTACTTTATTAGACGTAGACACTATTGCAATTATAGGCTGGTCTTTCTCTAACAGTTTAGCTTCCGGTACGGGTTCTTTTGCCGGCGTATGTGTTCCTGATGAAGTTGACTCTGGCTCCTTCCATTCTCCATGGAACTCTAATGCATTACCGGGTGTTTCTGATATTCCGCCTCCGATATACTGTATCTGGCGTGGAATAGGCGATTTAGCCAATTTAACCGTTATGGTAAACGCAAATGAATTGATATTATCAGGATCTGATACATCTACTCCTGCATCTATAATCTCCTGTAATGTCATTCTCTTAACATCAAGATTACCAACTACAATATTACCCTCTTCAAGCTGTAGATTAATTTTCTTCTTCTCATATCTGTCTATGACAACTGTAGTGTCTGCCGGTAAATATTTATCATAATAAGCAGCTATCTCATATACACCCTCTGCACCTGCTATTTTTATCTCGCCTTTAGCATCTGCACGCATTGTATCTATGCTGCCATCAGGTGATTTTAAATATATATCTGCATATGGCAATGGTATACCATTTTTATCTGTTACATTTATGGTTGCAGTTCCACTATTTTCATTATTAAGGACTTTTACTGTTGTCTCAGCACTTGAAGTATTTCCTGCCGCATCTTTAACGGTCAGTTTTACCGTATATACACCCTCTTTATTATATGTGTATACAGGCATAACTCCCTTTAATACGTCACCATTTCCCATACTCCATGTATAATCTGTTATTCTGACATTATCGGTCGATGCACCGCCATCTAATGATATTTCGAAACCTGTCAGCGTACAGATATTCTCTGTGATTATGGCTACTGGTGCTTCTGTATCCTCATCTGTAGCATATGATGTAACAACCTCTGATTCTGAATAGTTGCCATATATATCGTAAGCTAATACCTTATAACAATATATTCTGCCCGGTACTGCTGTTTTGTCTATGTATTTTCTGGCACTAGTAGTAGCTATACAGCTATATCCGCCTCCTGATACATCAGCCTTATATATTTTATATTCTTTAAAATCTTCTGACTGTTCGCCTGTAATTGCTACTTCTATCTTATATCCTCCCGGAGTACACTCAATTACAGGTGTATCAGGTGGTGTCGTATCTATAGTATAGCTGACTTCTGTATATTCACTGTAATTTCCGAACTTATCTGTTGCAGATACTCTGAAATCATATTTTCCCTCTGTAAGTCCCACTTCTTTTGGCGAGAACTGTACATATACACTTCTTTCATTTTCTTCTAAATATGTCTTAGTATATATCTTATTAAATAAGCCTGCATCATCAGCCTCTTTCTTACATTCAACCACTACCTCCTGAATGGCAGAATTATCAATTGCTACTATGTTAATATTTCCATTTAATCCGATTACCGAATCTGTCTTTGGAGAAATGCCTTTAATCACAGGTGCTTCTTTATCCTCATCTACTGTAGCAGATACTATTTTACCATATTCGCCTGTATTTCCTGCGATATCTGTTGCTGCTACCCTATATCTGTATGTATGTCCCGGAATTACATTATTATCATAATAATCTGTGTTTGTACATTTATCTGAAATGTTATAAAATGCTCCGTCCTCACCATCAGCTCTGCTGACAACGTAGCAGGCAGTATCTCCCTCCTGACCGTCCCACGATATATTAACATATCCTTTTTCACCATATGCTTTCGTGTTCTCTGGTCTGTCAGGTGCTGTTCTGTCAATTATATATTTGGCAATTACTTCATTACCACCCTCTAATAAGGCATTTTTATTTCCTGACAAATCATATGCCTGGAATCTCACATATACTTCGCCCTCCGGAATATCTGTGGTATTCCATACATACTCAATAGTTTCATTACATAATTTTTCCTTTGTCTCAATGCTTGCTAACTTAACATAATTTATACCATCCACAGAGTATGCAAATACTCCATTTTTCACTCCATCATTATCTGATACAGACATTGACAGCTCAATTGTATCTCTATATCTTGACTGTATTGGAAGTATACTGTTAATTGATGGTGAAATCTCATCACTTATGGTTGTAACAGTTATTTCATCAGATGGTATTCCCCGGTTACCAAGCCTGTCATATCCGACTACTCTGAATGTATAAGTTTCTTCAGGTTTTAAATTGTTCACATTATAGCCTAATACATCTTTTACAGTTCCTATTCTCACGAATTCATCTGTATCAGGATTAACTAATTTCTCCACAGCAAAATATGCTAAGTCATCTGCCTTAACATCTTTCCATCTTAACTGTACACTTGTTGCCTTTATGGTATGCTTATCTAGTTCTATTTTATCTATACCTGTATTATCTGTTGTATATCTTCTGGTATATAACTCTGTACTTTCATTTCCTGCAATATCCATTGCAACTGCAGATAATATATATACTCCATCTTCTAATTTCGTGGTATCAAAATTAAATGCAGCCACACCGTCTACACATTCGCTTGTACCTATCTTCGTTGTTTTATTATCATCTTCCCTGTTATAATAGAGTGTAATCTGCTTAACTTTCACATTATCTGCTGCAGTAACACTTATTTCTTTCACTCCTGCTATCTCTTTATCATCAGGTGTTATTCCCTTAATAACAGGAGGTATGTTATCCCTTGTTGTCTGTATTGTTACTGATTCAGTAATACTGCTTTCATTATTATATTTGTCATATGCTGATATTGCATATTCATATATTTTGCCCTCTTCTACATTTTTATCACTATATCCGGTCTCGAATTTGCCTGGGATTTTCGCATATTGTTTAAATACATTATTATCTTCTGTCTTCCTGTACACTACATAACCTTCGCAGTCAGCACTTACCGATGGTGTAAAATGCAGTATATTAACACCGTCTTCACTCTTAACTGTCAGATTCTGTGGTTTCTCCGGTGCTGACTTATCAATGATATATGTAACTGATTTAGTAGAACTGTTACCATCTTCATCATATACAGTAATCTTAATTTCATACTCGCCACCATCATTTATGTTGCTTATATCCCAATTGTATGATGCATATAATCTTCCATAAGATTCTCTTGAGAAATGCAATTTATCCGCAATAGTCTGCCATTCACTGCCATTATGTCTATATTCTAATGCTGCTGTATAATTTGAATTATTAATATTATTATTTGCATATATGGTTATATTAACTTTATCATTGCCTATAGCACTATTATCGCCAGGTGATATCCTCTCAATTGCCGGATTACTTACATATGTTTTTATTACACTGGTTTTATCAGAACTATTACCTGCCCTGTCAACTGCTACTACATAATATTCATATACTGTGTCCTGTTTTAAATCACTGTCTCTGTAATTAATATAATTGTCATTTTTATCAGCCTTCAATTCATCTATTTTCTTACCATTACGATATATCTCGTATCTATCAACTCCAAGATTATCTGTAGATGCATACCAGGACATTGATACTGAACTTCCTGTTCTCTTATATATACTGAACCTATAAGGTATGGTAGGCGGCTCATTATCACCCTCTGTCGTAACTGTAAGAAGTGTTCTGTTAGTCGATTTATTATCACAGTAATCATATGCACATACCTCATATGTATAATCTGTTCCCGGCATCAGTTCTATATCTTTATATGTTGTGTTATTAATATCAGCAATTAATTCTCCATCTCTATACAGATAATATCCACATACTTCCATATTATCAGCAGCTTCATCAAATTTTAACGAAATTGTATCCATCGTAATCTCTGTAGCTGCCAGATTCTCTACGTCTGATGGGTTTTCCTTGTCATCATAATCTCTTACTATGACACTACATAATCTGTTAATGTCAATGTCTGATTCATAACCTTTCTCTAATGCTTTAGTAATTACTAAAACATTAAATAACTGGCTGTTTCTGTAATTATTGACAGTTATCTTCTGTCTTAATTTCCCCTCATTATTGTTTCCGCTTAGTATAGTCTTATGTGTTCCTGTGGCACAAAAGCTCTCAGGCCTGTCACATATGAAATCACCTTTTACTTCCAATGTACCTGCTGACAAAGTTCCTGTATCTGTCTTTGTTCCTATGTGCAGGTCACCCTTTACTAATACATAACCCTGTTCGTTGTCCATATTGAGTGAACAACTATAAACATTATTTTTATTCTCATATCCACTATCTATTATCATATTTCCATTACAGATTAACTGACCTGACTCTGCATTGATAATATATTTGTTAATTATATTGTCAGTCTCTAAAGAACCATTATTCATATTTAGATAACCCTGGTTTACGAAGTTTTCAGATATAATTTTTCCATCATTCACATATGTTGTACCTATATTTGTAATGCTGTCAGCCTTTACTGTATATCTGTCCAATTGCACATATCCCATTTCTAACTTGCCTTTAACACAAAGGTTATGTTCTAACTTTTTAATTACAGAATTATCTTGCTGAATGTCTGCTTCTATTATTTCATTCTTTATGCTGCCTAACCCCTGTACTTTTATTAATGGCTGTCCTTTAAGTTTAGCCTCCTTTAAATCTATTTCTTTACGAACACAAAATTCATCCTCCAATGTAATTTCTGAACTGTTTACAATCATTGTATCAACTTCAGCTATAGTATTTTTATCATTATTAACTTTTTCACCATTAAATGTCAATATGGCATATATATATGCTTCAATATATTTTGCATATTTATCGTTTTCTCTGTGTAATATACTTCCATCAAGATTAACATCTATATATGAATGCCAGCATGATTCTAATATAAGATTTCCCCTTATATCAATTTTCGAATTATCCACTTCATTAGTTTTTGATATATTATTATAAATCGCATTTACTACATAATTACCTTTTACTTCTATTTTTGTATTTCCAACTCTAATATAGTTTCCTTGATATAAGTTCTCTTTTATTTCTATACTTGCATCATTACAGATAATTTCTCTATCTTGATACAAGTTTCCATATACCAATAATGAGCAAGCATTTATTTCTAAATATCCACTTACATATACATCTCCATCTATAGCTGTATCATTTGTGATAGTCTCACCATCATAGATATATCCCACTCTATGCTTACCATTTTGTAAATCTGTAATTTTAATTTTACTGCTTATTTTTACTCCATGTACAGAATCATTTAATGATTTTACCATACCAAGATTAGTTGTCTCTTTAGTCCTTATTTCCTGAGTATCTTCTCCTGACATAATTATATTACATAAATCTGTTGTTATAAATTTACTGTTTATATCCATATTTCCTGTTATATTTAATGTTCCCTTATCAAGACATGATAGATTGTCTGATTCATACTTTAAATTTTTACAATTGATAATTGATTTTTCATCTGTAATCTCTATTTGTGAACCATTCTTAATAATCAGTTCTCCTGCTGTAACTACACCCCCATTATTTATTAATTTTGATTCCTTACCATTATATCTACTAAGGCATAATTTTTCACCTGCACTTAACGAGCCATCTATGGTAAGGCTCACACCTGATATCTCTATATTTCTTGCACTTATTTTGCTCTTAATCTTAACATTTCCAGATATTATAATATCACCATTTATATCAATATCTCTTACTAGTTCTATATTATCTTTTACTTTTACTCTGCCCGAAATACTATTATTTTCCATACTGGTGGTATCATATACGCATAAATTATTTATATTTGTATCATTACCATATACTTTTCCTGATGCGCCAAAATTGCCCCAGCCATATATATACACACTTTCACATTCACATTCAAGATTAGGTATAATAAATTCAGAGTCTGTATCAATTCCCTGTTTTTTAACTCCATTAAGACATAATGTGAGATTACCATCTAATTTAACTTTTTTTCTTTTTTCAATCGTTATATCTCCCTTAACGCTAATCTTTCCATTAAGTTCTGTTATCTCTGTGAAATAATTTTCTCCAATGTATAAATTTCCTGATATACTTATGTTATCAATATCTTTTTCCATAACAAGACTACCACTGTTAAATCTACACTGGTCTTCTATTATCACATTTCCGTTATTCAGGCAAAATGTTCCATCCTTCTGTATTAAATCTCCCTTGATTGTTAAGTACCCATTATCTATTTTTGAATCTCCTGCATACTGGCTGAAATCACCATTAATTATTAGTTTTCCATTATTAATATTTACTGTTCCATTGTTATTTACAAAATCTCCATTTACAATTATTGTGTGTCCATTAAGGTCAAGTTCTCCACCTATTAACTTCACATTGTCTAACTCTATATCTTCATTTAGTATCCAGCCATATATTATTTCTGAATTATCCGCATAGATTCTGTTCTTTGTTTTTTCTATATTATTCAGACTGCCACTTACTATATGAACTTTTCCGGTATTGTTATTATTCTTAATTCTTCCAATACTTCCTGATATATTAAGTATCTGATCTGATTTTCCATTTAATATGACCAGTAGATCATCATCTGTTCCCAGACTAATCTCTGAATTTATATCTCCACCTATCTCAAGTGTACCTTTATACATACTACTAGACTGTGTATCTAAAACATTAAACTTACCATTAACTTTAAAATAATCACTTTCATTATTCATACAGATAGAAACTGGTTCACTATAATAACTATAATAATCCTCTATCATTTGATAATCCCCTTTTACTTCTAATCTTCCGCCATTAAAGATTATAGAGCCATCACAATGATAAAATGAACCATTTATTGTCAGCTTATGTCCATTTAGATCAAGATTACTGTCTAGGGCAAAGTCCCCATCTATTACCATATCTCTGTCCAATGTTCCTAAATCATAATATTTAATCCCATTATATGATGGTGTTGTTTCTTCATAACGTATGTTTTTTATTTTCGCCTCTTCATCTATACTGATTCCATCAATTGATGTATTATTTACTATCAGATTTGAAATGTTTCCGGAAATATTCTGTGTTTTCCATCCACTTAGAATTACTTTTGCATTATCATATGTATTTATGCTATTATATTTTCCCTTAAGTTCAATAGTTCCATCACAAATATTTTCAGCAAATCCCAGATCACATCTGCCATATATGCATACATAGTCCTCCGGATGGCTCATCTTAAGCACAATATTACCTGGAGATGCCCATTGTGTATTAAAATATCCATAAATTATTAGCTTTCCCTTGTTCATTATAATATCCCCGCCACCAAACTTATACTCATTGACCTCTACATTACCGCCTATTTCAATTATCCCACTTATTAAAATTGAATTTGCCCTTATATTATTTGCAATATATACATTCTTCGTTATATAAATATCGCCCTCCGTATTTATTTCGCCATTATTGAATATATTGTTATCTGTATATACGTTTATATATCCCTTAACATTTATCCTGTCATTATCATTGTCCATAATGATATTGCCTTTACCTACATAGTCACCAATATCTTCTGAATATGATGCATATTTAACCTCAACACTACCATCAACATTTAATGTACCACCATTAATTCTAAGACTTCCATCCGTCACATTGACATTTTCTTTAACATAAAGGGTATGTCCATTAAGATTGACTTCTCCACCACTTATATATAAATTAGTCTCTATTACTTCATCTTTATCAAGTGTCCAATTTTGAACATAAACATCTTCTTTCTTATCTATATTACTTCTATCTTCTCTTCTGATGTTTCCATTAATCTCACATTTTATTGGCTGATTATAATTCTTCAAAAATATCCCCGCATCACTACTGTTATAACTAACAAGATTATCTATTAATATATCAGAGGTTATTGTCTGAAGCCCATCTCCTCTCAGATTCATTGTTAATGCATCACTAAATTGCACACCTTTTACAGCAGTAAAATCTCCATACAAATCAATTCGTCCGTTTTTAAACTTAAATCTTCTATCATCAGTTTCTGAATTGCAGGTAAGATTTCCTCTGACAGTCATTTCATCTGACGAATAAATCATTTTACAACCAGAGTTATTTTCAAAGGTAACATTTCCACCACATTTTAATTTTCCCTTGTTAAATAATAAATATCCTTCTTCTGCATTTACATTTCCATAAACAGTCAAAGTATATCCATTAAGGTCAAGATTTCCTTTCATAATATCAAGATTATAGACAGCTATATCCCTATTCATAGTATAATCTTTATCAATACTTAAATCTCCGGGCATATCAATACTAACATCCTGACTTGTACCATATACATCATTCTCATCTAAATAAACAATTACTTTATATGTATAATGTCCATCAGATTCAGTATTATAGTCAGAATATTCTATATCATTTGTACTGGCAATTATTTTGTTATCTCTGAATATCAGATATGTATAATTCTTTTTATCATTCTGATTATTTCCGTTAAGGTCATTCCATTTTAAACAAACTTCTCCTTTGTCACCTATCTTACTCTCAAGTGTTATAATGTTTTCAAATGTTTTTACATTTTCCGGTTGTTCTGCTTCATTAACCACTTCATCCGCATATGTCTTTGAATTATTTTTATTAAAAATTCCTGTATCTACCCATTCACTTACAGGCAGCATAACTATTACCAATACTATTGCTACAATTCTTTTTAATGTCTCTCTTTTCATAACTTTTCTCCTACTTGTTTTTACAACATATATAAATTTTTATTGCCTATTTTATATCATGATACTCTCATAAGCTTTATAAACATTATTATTTTGTATATATACTCATTCATCTTCATCGCTCTGCTATTCACGTTATCTGAAATTTTTTCAAATAACTTCCTTGCCGTCATATATGGCGTACTTGTTGCGTTATTATTTACACTGAAGCGATTTGTATTATTTGTTTTACTATCTCTATATGTTTTATTAAGTGTGGTATCATTACCTGTATTCTTTACAACCTTACTGTCTGTTTCACCATTAACAGAATTTTTGCTCTTATTATTTTCATTATTCTCATCGTACTGTTTTATAATACTCAAAACACTATTAAATGGCTGATTTAACACATTGTCATTTCTTGCCTGTGTCCGCTTTGTCTTCTCTATTACCTGTTCTATCCTATTTTCAGCATTGTTCTGCTGTTTCTTATCCTCATACTTTTTAGTTGTTTCCAACTCTTTCTTTGTTGTTTCCTGGTTCTTCTTTGTTGTCTCTAACTCTTTCTTTGTTGTTTCCTGATTCTTCTTTGTTGTTTCCTGATTCTTCTTTGTTGTTTCTGACTCTTTCTTTGTTGTCTCCGACTCTTTCTTTGTTGTCTCAGACTCTTTCTTTGTTGTCTCCGACTCTTTCTTCGTCGTCTCTGACTCTTTCTTTGTCGTCTCCGGATTCTCCTTTGTCGTTTCCTGCTCTTTTTTTGTTGTCTCTTTGTTATACACCTTTACACTAATTAAATTACCATTCTTATCATACTTATATTCTGTATAACTTCCATCATCATGTACAACTTTTACTAATCTGTTTAATTTGTCATACTCATAAGTTTCTGCTGATACACATATCCTTGCAGACACAACAATAATAATTATGACAAAAATCATAATTAACTTCTTATTTTTCATAACTAATCCTCATTTCCGGGTGTCTACCCACTCTCTCCAATGTCTCCTACTTTTCGACATTATTTCCTTGTATATTACCATTTGTCCTTTTTTATGTCAAATAAATTTCAAATCTTTCGTCTTTTTTCCATCATCTGTCACTTCATTTTCCCATTTAATTCGTTGTTATTTACACCGCAGTATGTTATAATATCAGTATAATTTTGTTGCCTTTTTCATATAGTGATTAGTGGTAAAAGTGTACTTTGCACTTAAGTATTATTTTTGAAATTTCAATAATTAGAAACATTATTTCAGGCAACAAGGAATGGAGGTTAAGTATGGCAAGATTTACATTACCAAGAGATTTATATCATGGCAAAGGTTCTATAGATGAACTTAAGAACCTTAAAGGTACAAAAGCTGTTGTAGTAGTTGGCGGTGGCTCAATGAAGCGCTTTGGTTTTCTTGATAAAGCAGTCGATAATCTTAAAGCTGCCGGTATGGAAGTTGAACTTATCGAAAATGTCGAACCTGATCCAAGTGTTGAAACAGTTATGAGAGGTGCAAAGGTTATGCAGGACTTTGAACCTGACTGGATTGTTGCAATGGGCGGTGGTTCACCAATTGATGCAGCTAAAGCAATGTGGACATTCTATGAATATCCTGATGTCACATTCGAAGAACTTTGTATTCCTTTTAATTTTCCAACACTTCGCACAAAAGCTAAATTCTGTGCTATTCCATCTACATCAGGAACCGCTACAGAGGTTACTGCTTTCAGTGTAATTACTGACTATGCTAAAGGTATCAAATATCCATTAGCTGATTTCAATATTACACCAGATGTTGCAATCGTTGACCCTGATCTGGCTGAAAAGATGCCTCCAAAACTTACTGCGCATACAGGTATGGATGCAATGACTCACGCAATCGAGGCATATGTTTCAACATTACATTGTGATTATACTGACCCGCTTGCACTCCATGCAATTAAGATGATTCATAATGATTTAATTAAATCATATAATGGTGATATGGAAGCCAGAGACAGAATGCATAATGCACAATGCCTCGCAGGTATGGCTTTCTCTAATGCATTACTCGGTATAGTCCACTCAATGGCGCATAAAACAGGAGCTGCATATTCAGGTGGACATATTGTTCACGGCTGTGCAAATGCAATGTATCTTCCTAAAGTAATTAAATATAACTCAAAGAATCCTGAAGCAGCCGTAAGATATGGAGAAATTGCTACTTTCATTGGTCTGAAAGGAGATTCTACAGAAGCTTTAGTGGATGCACTTATTAAAGAGCTTAAATCTATGAATGAAGCACTCAATATTCCTAAATGCATTAAAGATTATGAGGGTGGAATAATTGATGAAGCCGAGTTCAATTCTAAATTATCAGATGTTGCTGCTCTTGCAATTTCAGATGCCTGCACAGGTTCTAACCCACGTATTCCAACACAGGAGGAAATGGAGAAATTACTTGATGCCTGCTTCTACGATAAAGAAATTGATTTCTAATGTTATATTTTTAACTAATTTGCAAAAAACTCTTGATAAAATACCGCTATCGTATGTATAATGTCTTTTAATGATGAAATATCAAAGAAAAATATACAGAAAGTGGAGACTATTGAAATGGTAAAAGTAGTTAAATTCGGTGGCAGTTCACTTGCCAGCTCACAACAGTTTAAAAAGGTTGGAGAAATAATCCATGCTGAGGAATCAAGAAAATATATCGTTCCATCTGCACCTGGAAAGAGATTTTCAGATGATATCAAGGTAACAGATATGTTATATGAATGCTATACAGCAGCAGTTAAAGGCAAAGATTACAAACCTTTACTTGAAAATATTAAGAAGAGATACTATGACATTATTAATGAATTAGGACTTGATTTATCTCTTGAGAAAGAATTTTCAATTATGGAGTCAGGTTTCGTTGGTAAAGCAGGTAGAGACTATGCTGCATCACGTGGCGAATACTTAAATGGTATTGTTCTTGCTAATTACCTTGGTTTCGAATTCATAGATGCCGCTGAAGTTATCTTCTTTGATGATAATGGTAACTTTGATGCTGATAAGACTAATGAAATTCTTTCAGAAAGACTTAGCAAAGTTGCATATGCAGTTATTCCTGGTTTCTATGGTTCAATGCCTAACGATACTATCAAGACATTTTCAAGAGGTGGTTCTGATGTAACAGGTTCTATCGTAGCCAAAGCTGTTAAAGCAGATTTATACGAAAACTGGACTGATGTATCAGGTGTCCTTGTTACAGATCCAAGAATTATAGATAATCCTAAGGTAATTAACACAATTACATATAAGGAATTAAGAGAGTTATCATATATGGGAGCTTCCGTACTTCACGAGGATGCTATCTTCCCTGTAAGAAAAGAGGGTATTCCAATTAATATTAAGAATACTAATGCACCATCTGATCCAGGTACAATGATTGTTGAAAGCACTTCTATGAAACCTGAATATACAATTACAGGTATCGCAGGAAAACGTGGTTTCACAGTTGTTACAATTGAAAAAGATATGATGAACTCTGAACTTGGTTTTGGTAGAAGAGTTCTTGAAGAATTCGAGAAGAATGGTGTTTCTTTCGAGCATATGCCTTCAGGAATAGATACAATGAGTGTTGTTGTTCACCAGGCTGAATTCGGTAAGAAAGAACAGGAGATACTTGCAGGTATTCATAGAAATACTCATCCTGATTCAATCGAAATCGAATCGGATATTGCATTAATAGCTGTCGTTGGTCGTGGTATGAAAGCTACAAGAGGTACAGCAGGAAGAATCTTCTCTGCACTTGCACACGCACACGTAAATGTTAAGATGATTGACCAGGGTTCAAGCGAATTAAATATAATCGTCGGTGTTGAAGACTCTGATTTTGAAAAGGCTATTCAGGCTATTTATGACATCTTTGTAACAGTTAATTTATAATTTATTGTAATATATATTACTACACAAAATAAGACATATAACTAATCACCTTGATTAGTATATGTCTTATTTTATATGTTCATCAACACGTTTTATACTATAACACTCTTTTTCTAAATAACTCTCTATAATTATTTTTCTGCCGATACTTCTCTGCAATTAAGCAGACTTAGCATGATGAAAAATAATGGTGTAGTTACTACCTGATTAATATTAACAAATGACTGTGCAAGATAGCACAGAACTGCTGCAAGTATTATCCTCAAATTTTCATTCTTCAATGCATTTTTAATACTTGCAATAACAAGTCCGGCATATGTTATTAATCCTATAATTCCGGTAGTTACAAGATATTGCAGACATTCATTATGTGCATTATCATAATATGCATTTGTAACACGATACATTTTATCTCCGTATTTAGCAACCAGATATGGTCTCAATGAATCAGTTCCTATGCCAAACAACTTATTTATAAAAGGCATATCACGATAATCTTTAACTAACACTTTCCATATATATCCTCTATAACTTCCATAGCTGTCACTAAACCTTAAAATCGTTTCGAATTTGCCTAGATTAGCTTCTTTAAATGTAGTAGTAAAACAGATAATCAATATTATGTACGCCACAATTCCAACGCCCATAATTAACAGATAGACATTCTTAAATCTCATAACATCTGTTACATATTTCATTTCGATTAATATACTTATTCCTAAAATAACTGCTAGGATTAGAATTGCTTTGTCATTAAATAATGCCTTTGTAAATGTACTTACAATTCTTACCTCTTTCGCATTATCATTAACTTTCAATAATGCTTTGACAATTACTTCGATTAATACAAACGGAAGAATTACTTCACTTATTCTTACTCTCTTGTCCCTGCATTTACCAAAAATCAATGTCAAAAATATAGATGCAAAGATTACAATATATGCACTGTCACACTGACCGCATACCACTCCGACACCATTAGTTATTAGTGCAGTCAGATAGAAAAACTTCTCCTTTAGTGCTGTACTGTGTAGGTATTTAATAAATAATACAGGAATAGTTAGTGCAAAATAACTTGTATATACATCAACGTGACCTAATGTTGATATGTAGAATAATTTCTGTGAAAATTCCAATTTATCATAAAAGCCAAGAAAATCAATTCCTGCAAATTGCAGAATTCCCACTATTGATACAAGCACACTTCCTATTGCTGCAATCCTATAGAAAGTTTCATCTAACTTAAATGTACGTGATATCAGAAAATATAAGAAAGTCAGGCAGATTACCGTAGAAAGTCCCATATTTCTTCCCGAAGCACCATTTAGACCATATAAGATATCTCCCGATAAAAGTGTTGAAATCACATTTACTATTAAGAATGCAAACATAAAATAATCACTTACACTGAATCTGATTTTCCTCATCTTTATCTTCTTGAAAATATTTTCAGGTATATAGAATACGGATATTATGAACATTATACCTGTTACAATCAGGAATAATATGTATTTGCAGGTAACTATATCAAAATAATAATTGTGAAAAAATATTGGATAGATTAAAAACATAAAATATACATATAATTTCACCAGTCCATAATTAGAAATATAATTCTTCACTTCTCTCTCCGTTTCCATATACTAACATTGTCCACAATTACAACACATATTGCATAACAGATTAGCAAGACATAACCTCATACACATTCCGTCATCCGAATAAACATTTCCACCAAATGGTGACTGCATAGAATGATACCACGAGCCACCGGATTGTAACTGATATAAAAGCATCTGATACTCTGAATTATTTGGCTCAATATTCACTGCCATTTTTGCATCTTCTACTGCTTTAATGTTGTTGCCTACACCCATATTAGCAATCGCAGACAGATAATACCATCTTGCATTTCTGTCGGCCATTCCGTTTAATATATTAAGCGCTTCTCTAAAATGTCTTGAACTGATATAATTCTCAGCAGCTCTTAAATGATTCGAATACTCATCATTGCCATATGAATACTGGCCTGAAGAATTGCCAAAACCTCCAAAGCCTCCTCCGAAGCCTCCGTTTCCATAGCCTGCATTATTACCGAATCCTCCGAAGCCTCCATTTCCATAGCCTGCATTATTACCATATCCTCCATTATATGAATAGCCTGTTTCTTTTTCTTTCATAATCTGGTCATACGCCTGCTGTACTTCTTTAAATTTTTCTTCTGCCTGTGCTTTATTAGGATTATTAATATTGGCATCAGGATGATATTTTCTGCTGAGATTTCTATATGCCTTCTTAATCTCTTCGTCAGATGCTCCTCTTGAAATTCCTAATACTGAATATGGATCAATCATGCTGTCCTCCGTTCTTAGAACTCTCCAATCTATCTCTGGATATCTGTGTATATTTAACCCAGACACCAGCATATAATATATTTCTTAAAATCTGTACGTTTTCCACAATTGGTAATCTTTCAAATGACTTTGTGCACTCTGCCATCATCATTGTTAACATATTATAACACTTATTTTCGAAATCTTCCTCATAAAAAATATTTTTTAGTGGATTATAATTACCTTTCTTAATATCTTCCTCGATATCTTCGTATGCATCCATAATATATATGAATTTACCAAGATAGAAGCCCATTCTTCTTAAATCTGCCTCCCACTCGTCTTTCTTATATACATATATTTCTGATAAAATATTTCCAAATGCACCAGCGACATAATCGATATTGGTTTCATTTGCTTTCTCATACTCACTTAATTTACGAAGATTATCCGTTATTACCTGCATTTTTTCTTTATAACTTTTTATCGTATTAGAATTCTTTCCTTTTAGAAGAGCCATAAGTATTTTAGCCTTCAGCTTCTTCTCATCATTCCAGTCATCTTCGAATTTGCTATATGCAAGCATAAGATTCACATCGGCACCGTAATCCGTAAATTCATTACTTCTAATATTCTGCTTATTAAATGGATGAATAATACATTTTTCCTTAGTAACATACGATTCAGGTTCATATAGACTTGTAAGCAGCATGACTAAAAAATTAACATCATAGCTTAAAGAAAGACGGCATAGATTACCATGCCGTTTTCCCATAGCTTTACATAAGCCACAATAATATGAACGATATAAATTGTACTCTTTAAATTTCATCTCTGGTTTGTTAATCGTTACATATCCAAACATATATACCTCATTTCCGAGCAATGCGAGGTGGCGAATAAAAGCCACTCTAACTTCTCTTAATAAATTCCGTATAGCATTTCGGACATCTTATTGATATACGTCCTTTATTCTTAGGAATCTTTATCTTCTGTCTGCAATTTGGACATCTGTAGATATGATGTGTTTTTCTAATCTTCATATCTCTTTTAAATGTTGCAAATGCACTTCTGAACTTCGAACTGTATTTGAGATATCTGTTATTTTCTGCATAACGCTTCTCATAATTTTTTGAAAAACATCTTATATACAGATATATCATAATTGCCAAAGCAAGTAAATACAGCAATCCATTTCTAAATATTGTAGATATAAACAATAATACTATTGATACAACTAATAAAAACTTCGAAAACTGGTCTATACCATATCTGCCATACATAAATCTCTTAAATCTTTCTAACATCGCAAGACCTCCATTTCAACACCTTTATTCTATTAATATTGCGAGGTATGCTTTGTTCATAATTATGAAACATACCTCTAAAACAACATCTTTTTATGCTATATCCTCAAACTGTGAATTATAAAGACTAGCATAGAAACCGTTCTTGGCAATAAGCTCTTCATGATTACCCTGTTCTATGATATCTCCATCTTTCATAACCAGAATCATATCAGCATCTTTAATAGTTGATAATCTGTGAGCAATAACGAAACTTGTTCTGCCTCTCATAAGATTATCCATAGCTTTTTGTATTCTTGCCTCTGTTCTTGTATCAACTGAACTTGTAGCTTCATCTAATATAAGAATCTTCTTATCTGCAAGTATTGCCCTGGCAATAGTAAGGAGCTGTTTCTGTCCCTGTGACACATTACTTGCATCTTCATTTAATTCCATCTGGTAACCATCAGGAAGTGTCTTTATGAAGCGGTGTGCATGTGCTGCTTTAGCTGCTGCAATAACTTCTTCATCTGTCGCATCAAGACGTCCATATCTTATATTCTCCATAATTGTTCCCTTGAACAACCATGTATCCTGAAGAACCATACCGAAATTATCTCTCAAGTCATATCTGTTAAAATCTTTAATGTCGTGTCCATCTACCTTAATACTTCCTGTATTGGCATCATAGAATCTCATTAATAATTTAACCATTGTAGTCTTACCTGCACCTGTTGGACCGACAATCGCAACTGTCTGCCCTGGTTTAACTTCGCAGCTGAAATCGTGAATAATTATTTTATCAGGTTTGTAACCAAATGATACGTGGTCAAATGTTACGTTGCCTTCTACATTATCAAGTTTAACCGGATTCTCAACATATAATTCTTCTTCCGGCTCGTCAAGGAGTTCAAATACCCTTTCTGCTGCCGCAACCATTGACTGGAACATATTAGATACCTGTGCAAGCTGTGCAATAGGCTGTGTAAATGATCTTACATACTGGATAAATGACTGGATATCACCTATCTCAATTGTGTGGTTAATTACAAGGAAACCACCTACAACTGCTACTGCCACATAACCTAAGTTACTAATAAATGACATAATTGGCTGCATCATTCCTGATAAGAACTGTGATTTCCATGCTGATTTATAAAGCACTTCATTAGTCTTATCGAATTCATCTAATACAATGTCCTCTCTGTTAAATGCTTTAACAATATTCTGGCCACTGTATACCTCTTCGATCTGTCCGTTTATTTTACCTAAATATTTCTGCTGTGCAACGAAATATTTCTGAGATTTCTTTACAACTAAACCAACCATCATTCCTGATAAAGGAAGAATAACTATTGCTATAAGAGTCATTATAGGACTGATGCTGAGCATCATTATAAGAATACCTATAACTGTAGTAACCGAAGTAATTAACTGCGTAATACACTGATTTAAACTCATCTGTAATGTATCAACATCATTAGTAATTCTTGATAAAATTTCACCTACATTACGTGATTCATAATAACTGATTGGCAGTCTGTTAAGCTTCTTAGAGATGGCATCTCTTAAGTTATAACACATTTTCTGTGATACACCTGTCATTAACCAGCCCTGTATAAACGAGAATAATGCACTAACTGCATACAGTCCTAACAATATTCCAAGAATAACACCTATTCTGTGAAAATTAATTCCGCCTGTTCCTGCAATCATTCTTCCAAGACCTTTACCAAGCTCTGTTGTAGCTTTACCTAATATCTTAGGCCCTGCAATTGTAAATATCGTGCTGCCGATTGCAAATACCATAACCATCGCAATCTGAAGTGTATATGCCTTTGCAAATGACATCAATTTCTTAATTGTTCCTTTGAAATCTTTAGCCTTTTCAGCGGGTGCACCAAATCCTCCGCCTCCGTGACCACTTCGTCTTTTCTGCTCTGCCATTATGCATTACCTCCCTTCAACTCTTTTTCTGATAACTGGGATTTTGCAATTTCCTGATATGCTTCACATGAAGCTAATAATTCTTCATGTGTTCCTTTACCAACTATCTTACCTTCATCTAACACTATTATCTGGTCTGCATGAAGAATTGTACTGATTCTCTGTGCTACGATAATAATAGTTGAATTACTGAGGTTCTGGTTAAGTGCCTTTCTAAGAACCACATCTGTCTTATAATCAAGTGCTGAAAAGCTGTCATCGAATAAGAAAATCTGTGGTCTTTTTGCGATTGCTCTTGCGATTGATAATCTCTGTTTCTGTCCTCCGGAAACATTTGTACCGCCCTGTGCAATTTCTGATTTATATTTATCAGTTTTAGAATCTATGAATTCTAATGACTGGGAAATCTCTGCTGCAAGTTTCATATCATCATCGCTTACTTTTTCACCTGCAAATTTAATATTTGATTCAATATCACCTGAGAACAATACACCTTTCTGAGGCACAAAACCTATTAAATCTCTTAATTTATGTTGTGAAATGTCTCTTATATCCACACCATCAATAGTGATACTTCCATCACTTACATCATAAAACCTTGGTATCAGATGAATAAGTGTCGATTTACCACAACCTGTACTACCGATTATAGCTGTAGTCTTACCTGGTTCTGCCGTAAAGTTAAGTCCCTCTAATGCATTTTCATCGGCACCCGGATATTTGAAATTAACATTGTTAAATGATAATACGCCTTTTAAGTTATCTAACTTCTTATCATTTTCAATACAGTTATCTGCGTTATGAATTGTTGGTTCTGTCTCGATTATTTCATCAATTCTTGTTGCTGCAACACCTGCTCTCGGAAGCATAATTGAAATCATTGTAAGCATTAAGAATGACATAATTATCTGCATTGCATATGTGATAAATGCCATCATATCACCAACCTGAAGTCTGCCGTTATCAATGCCCTTAGCTCCCATCCATACGATAAGAACTGTAATTGCATTCATTATAAACATCATAATAGGCATCATAAATGTCATAACCCTGTTAGTAAATAACTGTGTTGACATTAAGTCCTTATTGGCATCTTCAAATCTCTCTTCTTCTTTCTTCTCTCTTGAAAATGCTCTGATTACTAATACACCTGTAAGAATCTCTCTGGATACAAGGTTTAACTTATCCATAAGCTGCTGCATTATCTTGAATTTAGGAAGTGCAATAGACATAAGTATTAACACCGTTCCTATGATAACGATTACTGCGAGTACAATTATCCAGTCAAGTCCTGTGTCTGTCTTTAAGACCTTAATGATACCGCCTATTGCAAGTACTGGTGCGTACATTACCATTCTGAACATCATTACTGTAACCATCTGTACTTGCTGGATATCGTTTGTACTTCTTGTAATTAATGAAGCTGTAGAGAATTTATCCATCTCTGTGTTAGAATATGATACAACCCTCTTAAATACATTATTTCTAAGTGTCATACCTACTCTTGCAGCTAATATTGATGCAAGTAATCCTGCAAAAATCGAAGCAATCATACCTATAACTGCATATCCTAACATTGTAAGACCTTTCTTAATGAGGTAATTGGTCTGTATCTTATCTGTATCCACACCAACCTTCTTATATTCAGCCTTAACAAATACAGTTGCCTGACTTGATATCATTGTATCGCCATATTCGTCTATTTTATCTTCAGCAGCTTTTCTCTGTGCTAATATGTCCTCTTTAGACATCATTCCCGCCGCATATGCAGCTTTCATCTGTTCTAATGAAGCATCCTGTTTACTTTCCATTCCTGATATCATAACAATAGGAATACCAAGTATATCATTTAATTTATCGATATTTTTCTGGTTATCAGTCGTTAATTTATAGATTCCATTATCATTTAATTTATAACATTTATTAACAACCTCTATTTCATCATCACTTAAAAACAAACAGATATTTTCATATGTTTCTGCACTCATTTTCTCGGGTGCAACATTTTCAATACCTCCATTAGTTATACCGACATCGACAATATCACTGGTATAAGATGGTAATGCCAGATCGCAATATGCCTGAACAACAAGTAATGCAATTATGACAAGTATTATTCCGATATGGTCTTTCCAATACTTAAATAATTTACCCATTCTACTGTTTTGTCTCCTTTCCTTTACCTGAATTTTTTCCTAATTCATTTTCAAATTCTCTTTCAATTATTTCTGACATCTCTGTAATTATCTCCGAAAGTGTCTCTATCTTCTCTGCTCCCATATTGATAATAATTGTATTGAGACAATCATTCAGATTATCAAGTATGGATTTTCTTTGCTCAATGCCTTTATCAGTAATAGACACATATACATTTCTTCTGTCATCAGGGTCCATCACTCTTAGAATATATTCTTTTTTCTCCATAGTATTCAACATTCTCGATACCTGTGGCATTGAAATTTTGAGTTTCTTAGCTATTTCAGATACTTTTACGCCTTTTCTGTCAGGATATTCTCTTCTGACTCTGTCTAACATTTCTAATGTACACATTTCCATAGGTGAAATTTTACCATTCATAATGTTTCGATGTGCCTTATTCATCTTCATTGTAGATGTTATGAGTCTATCCCTTAATAAAGCAGCTTCTTCTTCATTCATCGTTTCCATTTTATATATTTTTCACCTTCTTTATATTTATTTAATAAAGTTAATATTTAACATTGTTAACTATTAACAGACGCAATTATATCTCTATCGTAAATATATGTCAATAAAATAAATATAAACTTTTTGAAAAGTGTTTGGGAAATGCAAAATCGCCAGCCTGAATCGGCTGACGATTTATAGATTTTAATCTTTATAATTTATTATTTTGATTATAAGTCTAGAGAATTTAAAACTTCTAATATTATATCTTACTCTGTTGCTTTACCAAGGAAGAATATGGTCTGATTTGAATATACAAGTATATCCTTTGTATCATTCTCATTTATATAGACTTTTGAACCAACCTCAATCCTTGAACTACATAAATCTTTCTCTGGCAGTTTTAAATTATCTTCTTCATTTACATCACCATAATATTTATAGTTTTCATAACCAGCTACATCTGCCTCTGTCTTATCTTTATAGACAAGCATTGATGATTTCTGTTCATATAAAGTACCATTTACATACAGATACATTTTCTGTATCTCGCCTGATGGATGCCCCGTCTCTTCTTCAACTACTGACTGAGAAGCCTTAGTTGTGACTGCATTGTTCGTTGAATCTGTTGTCTTTTTGCTGCCACAGGCAGATAATACTAATACGGAGCAACATATAGCCATTATAAGTTTTTTCTTCATAAGTTACCTCCTAACCCAAACATTCCTACATATTTCTAAATTTATCAAATCTTTACTCAAAGAATTTCTTAATCTTCTCAATATCAGAAGTCATACTGATTAATAGCATATCAAGTACAGTAAGTGCAACCATCGATTCCACCACTACTACTGCTCTTGGAACAATAATCGGATCGTGTCTGCCTTTGATATTAATGTTTATATTCTCACCTGATTTATTGACAGTTTTCTGCTCTTTAAATATAGATGGGGTTGGCTTAAAATATGCTCTTACAAGCACATCTGAACCATCACTGATTCCACCAAGTATTCCGCCTGCATGGTTAGTCAGCTTAGTGATATTCCCATTATCATCTGCGATAAAATCATCATTATTCCCGGAACCAAATGCTTTCGCAACTTTTGTTCCGTCACCAACCTCAAAGGCTTTGACAGCACCGATAGATACTATGGCTTTGGCAAGATTAGCATCAAGTTTCTCGAATACAGGTTCACCAATACCCGCTTTCATTCCACTTACGACACATTCTACTACACCGCCTACGCTGTCGCCTTCTGCCCTTTTATCATCTAACAGCTTTTCTGCCCTGTCAGCAGCTTCCTTATCAGGCATATATAACATATTATTAAATATTTCTTCTGAATCGAATTTATCCATATCGATTTCTACATCACCGATAGCTTTTGTGTATGCATTTACATTTATTCCAAGACTCTTTAAAATCTTACTTGCAATTGCACCCGCTGCTACTCTTGCGATAGTCTCTCTGCCTGATGAACGTCCGCCACCGCGATAATCCCTGAAGCCATATTTCATATCAAATGTGTAATCTGCGTGTCCCGGTCTGTAATAAGATGCTATCTCCGAATAATCATTTGAGCGTTGTGTCTTATTGTACACTATCATCGAAACAGGTGTACCTGTTGTCTTACCCTCAAATGTACCGGATAATATTTCTACTTTATCATCTTCGCTTCTTGGTGTGGAGAACTTAGACTGTCCCGGTTTCCTTCTGTTAAGAAAGACCTGTATATCATCTTCATTTAACTCTACACCTGCCGGGCAGCCATCTACTACAACGCCGATTCCTTTTCCATGTGACTCTCCCCAGGTTGATATCTTAAATATATTTCCAAAGCTAGAACCTGCCATTTTCTATTCCTCACTATTAATCTAATAACTACTTCTGTAATTAATCTTCGTATAAAGGATATTTGTCTGTTAATGTCTTAACTAATGCCATTGCCTGTTCCTTGTTAGCATCAACATCTTTAACAAGTAATGAAATAGCTTCTGCAATAACGTCCATATCTTCTACAACCATTCCTCTTGATGTAACTGCAGGGGTACCAAGTCTGATACCACTTGTTACAAATGGAGATGCAGGATCATTAGGAATTGTATTCTTATTACATGTAATGTTAGCGGCATCTAATAATTTCTCACACTCTTTACCCGTAACATTCATATTTCTTAAATCAACAAGCATTAAGTGATTATCTGTACCACCCGAAATAAGATTAAAGCCTCTGTCTGTAAGTCCTTTAGCAAGTGCCTGTGCATTATCTTTAACACCTTTCATATACACTTTAAAGCTGTCATCTAATGCTTCCTTGAAGCAGACTGCCTTAGCTGCGATAACATGCATAAGCGGACCACCCTGAATACCTGGGAATACTGCTTTATTAAAGTTGAACTTCTTAGCACTTTCTTCATTGCATAAGATCATACCACCACGAGGTCCTCTTAAAGTCTTATGTGTTGTTGTAGTTGTAACATCAGCATAAGGAATTGGGCTCATATGAAGTCCTGTAGCAACAAGGCCTGCGATATGTGCCATATCTACCATAAGATATGCACCAACTTCATCTGCTATCTCTCTGAATTTCTTGAAATCAATTTCTCTTGGATATGCGCTTGCACCTGCAATGATAAGTTTTGGTTTTGCTTCCTTGGCAATCTTTAATACTTCATCATAATCAATATATCCATCATCAGTAATTCCATAAGGAACGATATGGAAATATTTACCTGAAATATTAACAGGACTTCCATGTGTAAGATGTCCACCATGTGCAAGATTCATACCCATTACTGTATCACCTGGCTCTACCATTGCGAAGAATGCTGCAAGGTTAGCCTGAGCACCTGAATGTGGCTGTACATTTGCATAATCACAACCGAATAACTTCTTTGCTCTTTCAATTGCAAGAGTCTCTACTATATCTACATATTCGCAGCCACCATAATATCTCTTACCTGGATAGCCCTCTGCATATTTGTTAGTAAGATGACTTCCCATAGCTGCCATAACTGCTTTACTTACTAAATTCTCTGAAGCGATAAGCTCTATATGAGTTCTCTGTCTTTCTAATTCCTGCTGCATAGCTGATGCTACTTCAGGATCGTATGATTTTACATTATCAAATGAAAACATTCTCTTCCTCCAATCTTAAATACAATGAAACTGTAATCTCACTATTTCACAATATTTACTCTAATAATAATATAGCTTAAAATGTCAAAATAAACATTTCGACACTTTAAGCTAGTATAACATAATTTTTTTATAATTAAAACTGTTTTTTATTCTGTTCTAAGTGCAATAACAGGATCCTTCTTAGAAGCAACCCTTGCTGGAATAAGACCTGCTATAAATGTAAGAATAATACTTATAACTACAAGTGCAACACCACCTGAAACCGGAAGTTTAGACATACCTGAAATATCCGTAATATTCTTAATGATAATATTAATCGGAATATTAAGTAATAATGTAATTATAATTCCAATCATACCTGCCACGAAACCAACTATAACTGTCTCTGCATTAAATACTCGTGATACATCTTTCTTAGATGCACCAATACTTCGTAATATACCGATTTCCTTAGTTCTCTCAAGGACTGAAATATAAGTAATAATACCAATCATAATAGAAGACACCACAAGCGAAATTGCTACAAATGCGATAAGTACATAACTGATTGCATTAATAATTGTGCTGACTGATGACATCATAAGTCCGACATAATCTGTATACTCAATTTCTTCTTTACCCTCTGCCTTCAGCTTGGCATTATATTCATCTATAATATCAACTATCTTCTCTTTAGATTTGAAATCTTTAGGATAAATATTAATTGATGCAGGGTCTTCCAGATTAGCAACACCAAGCTTAGTTAAATTAGCTTCATAACTGTTCTCTGCAAATGGTTCTCCTGTAAATACATCAACTGCTGGATTGGCTAACTGTTCTTTAACAATGTCACTGTCATTAACTGTATTTATGAGATATTGTGTTAATTTATTCGTATAAGCAACATTTGTGGTGATTGATGCGTTGCTTGCATCTCCATTTGGTTTTAAGATACCAACTATCTTAATGTCTACGGAATTAGCTAATAACTGTTTCATAAATTCTTCATCAGAACTCATATCTCTGTATCCGTTGCCATCTTTAACATATACATCCGTATTTACTACAAGTTTAAATGACTGATTTAATAATTCATCATAAGTAAAACTTACCTGTTCGTCATTCAGATTCTCTTCCGGAACATTACCCATCTGCATCTGCGCAAATACTTTCTGCAACTGGCTGATATCTATAAGACCGAGTGCATATAAAGAATACTCGGAAATCATATCATCCTTATCGACTACTAAGACAACTTCATTATATTCCTGTGGAAGTCTGCCATCTAAAATGTCATACTGTGACTTGATTAATTCCTCATTATCAATCATTTCTGACCATGCATCTGTGTTTCCCATCATCGACATACTTCCACCCTGAGTCATCTGGTCCATTCCAAGACTTTCAAATACTGTACTTGGATTAACCTTAAATATTCCCTTGGATGTGTCTGCCTTATAAATATTTAAGTCCACATCATATGAATACTGAATATCATTTGTTAAATCTTTAATGCCTGATTCATCACTTTCAATATATGACATAAAACTCTTTAAATCATTTACGGTAACGGATGTTAACATCTTGTTAATCATATCCGACATCATACTGTTAGAATATATTCTTCCTGGCTGTTTATCCTCTATCTTCTTCTCTTCGCCCATTCCAAGAAACGAACTGTAATCAACAGCTGTCTTCTGAATCGTCAATGGATAACCGGAAAGTGTATCCTGCTCAACTCTATGAATATATGAACGCATACCATGTGAAAGTGACAGGATAAGTGCAATTCCTATGATACCGATACTTCCTGCAAATGCTGTTAATATCGTTCTGGCTTTCTTAGTCATAAGGTTATTAAGACTTAATGAAAGTGCTGTTGCAAATGACATACTTGTCTTTTGTTTCTTAGCTTTCTTACCTGTTTCTTCCGATTTATTATTCTTAGAATCCTGCTTATCTGTAGCCTTGTCATCATCGCACTCTTTACCATTATAAGGATTAGTATCATCTACCACCTTACCATCAAGTAAACGGATTATTCTTGACGAATATTTATCTGCAAGTTCCGGATTATGTGTAACCATAATGATTAATTTATCTTTAGAAATGTCTTTAAGTATATTCATAATCTGAATACTTGTAGCTGAATCAAGGGCTCCTGTAGGCTCATCTGCTAGGAGAATATCAGGATTATTTACTAATGCTCTTGCAATAGCAACTCTCTGCATCTGTCCGCCTGACATCTGATTAGGTTTCTTATGTATCTGGTCTCCAAGTCCAACCTTCTCTAATACCTCCATTGCACGTTTTCTTCTCTCACTCTTCGATACACCTGATAATGTAAGTGCCAGCTCTACATTAGATAAAACTGTCTGGTGAGGAATAAGATTGTAACTCTGGAATACAAAACCTATTCTGTTATTACGATATGTGTCCCAGTCTTTATCCTTATATTTCTTAGTAGATATATCATCTATAGATAAATCACCATCTGTATATCTGTCTAATCCACCAATAATATTTAACAATGTTGTCTTACCACAACCGGACTGACCGAGTATCGACACAAATTCATTTTTTCTGAACTTGATTGAGACACCTTTAAGTGCCTTAACTGTCGTATCGCCAGACACGTAGTCTTTTGTTATGTTCGTTAACTCTAGCATTTATTTCTCCTTTTTTGTTTTTTATTTAGTTTTACATTATAAATCCTTGATTTTTTATATGCAAGTGACTTTTGTAATTTTATTTTTTTATAATGAATTTTATTATTTTATAATCTTTTTCTTACATAAAATTCCAACACAAAATTTCTATAAAAATAATAACCGCCATAGCTTCGTATGATATTCTCATGTCTGCTTAACAGAAAATATCATATGAAACTAAAGCGGTTACAAATAAATTTTTCTTAAAATTTCTAATTAATCTAATTAATACGAAATAACCTCATGGCCGTCTTCTGTAACTAATACCTGAATCTCCCACTGTGCAGATGGTTTCTTATCCTCAGTGTAAACTGTCCATCCATTATTGTCATCTACGAATACATTTGCTCTTCCCATATTAACCATTGGCTCAATTGTGAACATCATTCCCGGAACCATAAGCATCTCTGTTCCTTTCTTCGTAACATAGCTTACAAATGGTTCTTCGTGGAATTCAAGTCCGACTCCATGACCGCCGATTTCTTCTACAACGGAGTAACCATTTGATTTAACATAATCATTTATTGCCTGCCCCATATCTCCGAGGAAATTCCATGGTTTAACCTGTTCAAGTCCTATTTCAACAGCTTTCTTTGTAACTTCTACAAGTTTTCTGTTCTCCTCGCTTACATTTCCCATACAGAACATTCTTGATGAATCTGAGAAATATCCATTGTATATTGTAGAAACATCTACATTTATGATATCTCCATCCTTCAAAATATCATGAGGCGATGGTATTCCATGACATACCTGGTCATTAATAGAGGTGCATACGCTCTTAGGAAATCCCTCATAATTAAGTGGTGCGGGTATTCCACCCATTTCAAGTGTTTTACTATGAACAAGCATATTTATCTCTTCTGTACTCATTCCAATTTCAATATTCTCTGCCACATAATCAAGAACAGCTATATTTATCTTGGCACTTTCTTTTATTCCCTCTATATCAGCTTTTGTCTTTAATAATCTTTTACTTGGAACTATACAGCCTTTTCTTCTATACTGTAACATCTTCTCATCTATTATCTGGTGACAATATTTATATTTTTTACCACTTCCACAAGGACATGGATCGTTTCTTCCTATTACTTTAATGTTTGGGTTCATCTTTAATGACATAATATCTCTCCATTCCACAGACACTTGATATTGAATATTAAAGAAATCACAATGTAATTAATACTGTTTCGGTTTCTCTGATTACATATTTGTGGTGTCTGCAACACAAATACCATACTAATAATACTCTTTTTGAAATATTTTTTCAATGGAAATGAAGACTAAAATTTATCATTAATTAATTTTAAAAAACTTTGTTATAAATAAATATAAGTTTCCTAGCAAAGTGTCAATCCCGGAATAAAATTTCTTAATATGTAATAAGCTATCAATATTCCTAAAATGCTCCATAATAGTTTAGTATTCTTTCTAAAAATCTGTATATTCTTTCCGAAATTTTCCATTACATATTGTACATATGATAGTATTAATATTATTAATAAAGTAACTGGTGCAATATTGTATCTGAGCGACTTTATAATATGTCCTTTTAACAAATATATTACACTTCTTGTATTCCCACAACTTGTACATAGATAGCCCGTTTTATTATAGAATAAACATTCAGGAAAATATCTTGTCATATAAATAATCTGATTTCTTAATAATATTATAGCTATACATAATATTGGTATTATAATTATTTTTAATCTATGTGTATTTTTCATAATCCACCATATTTCTTAGTAATATTTACTAGTATCATACCAGTATGTTTCTGATGTAACATCTGCGTTAATATATATAATCAAAAAAATTATCATAAGAATAATACTGACTATACTAGTTATAATTCCAGCTATCGCCATTCCTCTCCCTGACTTGTTTCCTCGTAACGAAATGCAACCGAATACCAAACCTAATATGGAACATATAATGGCTACAATCGGTATACAACTTATACATAATGAAACTATTCCCAAGACCATTGATGCAATCGCAAGACCACTCGTTCCTTTTTTCTCAATACTAGTTTCCATATTTTTGTAATCCATATTTTGCCTCCTTTAGAAATATAGGTGTTTGAAAAATAAAAATTTTACAAACACCTACTTCCGAATATGCAACATATACATATTCAACTTCGAAATTTTATTATTTTTAATCTACAAATAGATAGTTAATGTCTTATTTTATTCCAAATTATCATTGTAACAATTGCTGACGACAATACCATTAAAAATATTCCTAATAGTGACATTGTTACTCCTGATATCGCCTTTTTTCTGCCACCATTGTTTTCTCTTAATGATATTACTCCTAATAGTAACCCTGCTATTGGAAATGACACGCCGAAAACTCCTATTATTCCACATATACACACTGAAATAATACCTAATATCATAGAACCTGTTGCAAGCGTTGTTGAATTTTCATTTTCCATGCTTATACATCTCCTTCTTGTTTTCAAATAACAGCCTTTACCTTTTTATGTATAATGATAATATTTTTCTCAAAAAAATATAAAATGTGCTATAATATAATAGCTTTTTTGTATTTTTTATTACAATATTCATACACTTAAATATTATAGCAATATTGTATTACGATATTTCGTAATTGTCAAGGGTTTTATTTCGTCATTTCGTAATATTCTGTAATACATAATGGAGATGCCATGGAATTTTATAAAAACCTCGAAAAACAATTGAAATTAAAGAATTTAACAGCATATCAGTTATCAAAAAATACCAGTATTTCTAACTCAACTCTTACAGATTGGAAGAAAGGAAAACTTCCCTCTTTAGAAAAAGTAATTGAATTAGTACGATATCTCGAAATATCTGCTGATGAACTTTTAGGAACGGACTACTCCAAAGAAACTACTGACGATGAAGAATTATTACTCAGATATTTCAGAAATTGCGATACCGGAAACCAAAAGGTTCTGATTAATGCCGCCAAATCTATGCAAAAATCTGAGCAATAAATTAAAATTAGAGTTATAGCGCAAACTTAATTAATTATATTAATAACAAAAATGTGGTTGTGCCTTAACGATTAATAACCGTTAGAGCAACAACCACATTTATTTAATATACTAATCATTATTAATTAGATTCTTCAAATAATGCTATTTATCATCGCTTCCACATTCAATTTCATTATTATCAAGTAAATATCTTAATAATGTTGTCATTCTGTCTTTAAATTTATTATATCTATATTGCAAAAATACATCCAATTCTTTTATGTCATCAGAACATCTCATTGTACTTCCATCTATATCCAGAGCTGTTAAAGTTGCACTATCACAATAATTCTGGTATATACTTAATGATAAATTAGATATCTGTATGTTAGCATTTTTTGATATATATACAAAATTTAATGGCGAATTATATTTACAAGCCTTATCATCACGCCTATTATCATCAGTTTTTTTACCTAATTTCTTCTCAATTTCTCCATATGTAGCACGTAATTCACCAATTGGCATAATGTGATGTTTTTCAATTCTTTCCTCATCTGCCGTAAATATATTAATTTCTTTAGGTTCATATTTGCCATTTGGCTTTAAAATATCATAATATTTTCTCGAAAGGTAAAACTGACAAATTGTATTTCCTATTATATCTTCAGGTGCATAATCAGGATTCTCCATCAATAATATCTTCTTATCTGCAAATTTATGGTCACTTAGGACTCCATTTGCTAAATTAACTATATAATCACATTTTCCAAATGCTTTTTCTATGTTATTTAAACAGATTAAAACATTTTTTATATTACTTTCAAATGCTTTATTCTGCTCTTTCTTAAATTCACCCGATAAAATTGCGCTCCAATACCATGCTTCTAATCTGTTCAACGCCTTATCACTATGAAACCACTCATCATTCAACAACACCGTTGCCATAAGTACCATCATTAATTTATAATTGACCTCAGAAACCTTTCTGATTCCACATCTGAGTTGTACAAAAAATGCTGCCCTGTCCAATCCTATACAAGCTTCTTCAATATATTTGCCAATCTTAGCCGAATCAATGTTTAAAATAGTTTCTCTCTTTGTTATTATAGAATTTATATTATTTATTTTCTCTTCATTATCAACAGAATACTTTCCTTTTGAATCAGTAAAATAATCAATTATCCCCAACATATCCATTAACATTTCACAAAAAGCTGAATTAAGTTCTGATTCATCATCATTATAACAACCTATCTTAGCTAATGCACAGTATTTTTCTTCATCATTAGCAACATATTTATTATATAAGTCATATTGCTCTTTCATACATACATTAGCGAAATTCTTGTAATCTTCTTTATGGTCTTCCTGAAGATAATTTCTTATCTGTTCCATTAGATTTTGAGCTTCAGAATTCTTTGCAGCACGAGCCATAACTAAATCAAATACGCTTAAGGCTTTTCCACCTTTATTAAGATTTTCATAAATATCTATTGCTCTATATTTATTGCTGTTGTTAATATAAATTTTATACAATTCCATATTCTCAATACAAGATTTTAAATAATCCATAAAATCTTCTGCCCAAGAATTTCCATTGGTTTCAAGAATTTCAAGAATTTTAAAATATATTTCTGAAGCCTCATCATTTAATGAATCAATTGTATATAATTCTTTTATTTTACTATAATCACTTTCTTCTTCAAAGCATTCCCTTAATAACTCTAATCTTTCATTTTCAGACACACTATCATCTTTTAATTTTCTTATTATATCTTCTTTATACTTTGTTGCTATTTTATTTAATACAGCCTTAAGGCGGTTTTTGTGATTTCGATTGATATTTTTAACAAGCCCGTACATATAGTACAACGGAATTATATAATATCCATCGTGTTTATTAGTGTCTGTGCAGTAATCACTTAAATCAGTATCACTAACATTATCTACATCATCAAAGATTATTTTCTTATTATCTTTTTTCTCTTCTATGCAACAAATCTGGTCGATTATATTCTCTGTCAGAAAATCAGGATATCCCTCGTGAGCCATACCACCCTCGATTTTTAATTTACTTAATCCAAAATTTTCTGTCAAATCACAATTTTCAAATGTAGGAACTCTTAAGAAATATCTTCTATGTAAAGATGGTGACACTAAGTCCTGACACTTTATATTATTCTGATGTAATATATTAGTAAAGAATGCTATTAATGTCGTTGTTCTTTGCTGACCATCTAAAAGTGCATCGACAGTCTTGTCTTTATCATCTTCTCCAAATACATATGGTGTCCTTTGACCTATTTTCTTACAACCATATTCATCTACTTTTGCCTCTAATAGAAGAATCGTTCCAATAGGTAATTTTGTTAATACCGAAGCAATTAATGCTTTCTGCTTCTTTTGATCTTTCCATACAAAACCTCTCTGAAAATCAGGTAACACTATTTTGTTATCCTCTATTTTATGTACCAGTTCTGTAAAGTCAATTTTTTTAAATTCAGTATCATTATTCATCTTCGTACCTCCTAATCTGCATTCTCTATCGTTTCTACACCATATTTTCTACAGTTCCTCTAACGCATCTATAAGACTTTCAATATCCTCTTCTGTCGTATATCTTCCGATACTCGCCCTTACTGTACCTGCATATTCTTCGCTATGAAGCCACTTATGGATATACGGTGCACAATGATAACCTGTCCTTACTGCAATATCAAAATCTTCATCTAGAATTTTTCCAACCTCATCAGCCTTATAACCCTTTACATTGAAGGATACAATTGCGATATGATTATGCATATTTGCAGGAAGATACAATTTTATATTTCTGTTTTTCTTTAATCCGTCTATAAGCTTGTCTGTCAGTTTTTTCTCGTATTTGTACACATCTTCTATCATATTATGTTCTATATTATCCAGTGCAGCACTTAGTCCCGCTATGGCTACGATATTGTGGCTTCCAGGCTCCTGACCGACAGTTATCTCCTCCGGCATATGAAGATTAAGCGAGTCACTTCCTGTTCCACCTGCTATATATGGTGCTAATTCATATTTATTATTAGTTATAAAGCCTGCTGCCCCAAATGGACCATACAGACTTTTATGGCCTGCAAATGCTATGAAATCAGCATTTATAAAATGGCTATTTGCTCTATCTTCAATAATTTTCACAAGTCCTAATGATTGTGAAGCATCTAATATATTAATTGAGTTATATTCCTTACCATACTCAAAGATGCTCTGTACCGGTAAAATATATCCTGTAACATTACTTATGTGATTACAACATATTAAAGCCGGAGGTTCCATTGCAAAATCATATTTAACCTTATCTAAATCAATCTCTAATGTCTCGGGATTAATTGGAAGTTCACGTATTATTAATCCACTCTTTATGCTTTCTCTTTTACTCTTAAGTAAAGCAAGAGTTCTTGCAACTGCATTGTGTTCATATGGCGATACATATACAACTGCATCATTTTTAGAATTAACTGCCTCTAACCCATTTATAATCTGATTTAGTGCAATTGTTACTGATGGAGTAAATACAACATTGTGACAATCTCCATATACCAGATTCACTATTTTATCTCTTGTATTCTCAAGCAACTCATTTAATTTTCTTGCAACCTTATATGAACCTCTGCCAGTATTAAACGCACAATTACGGTTAGTTCTGTCCATTATCTCATAGACTTCCTCTGGTTTTGGATATGTAGTTGCGGCATTATCTAAGTAAATCATTTTTAGCACTTCCTTTACTTCAGCATCTGCTCTAATATCTTTATCATTGCTGAAACTTTCTCATTCGTTTCAAGTGAATCACCAAATTCATTAATTGTTGATTCGACTGCATTAATAAGATAATCACTTACACCATCATCATCAGGCTTGTTATAATATTTCTCTACAATGTTTCCATTAGAATCTGTGAATACTATCTTCTGCTTTCCGTCAGTATTTTCTGAGATATCATTTATTCCGGAGGCTTCGTCAATTACTTCCTTTAACGCTGTAAGATATCTCTCTTCGCAGCTATCGTCCCAGTTCTCTACATACATACCGATAAGATTATGTGAAATCTCTGAAATAATAACTTTATTATTGTGTGTCTTCAGCGAATTAAGCAGCATAATAAACTGATTAAGTCTCTGGCTTACTACTGAACTTGATACCTTTTTCTCCACTGAATCATTCCAGTTCATAAGCACTCTGTATAAATCATCCCGTTTTGCACCACCAAATAATTCCTTAGTGGCTTTTTCAAGTTGCCTATACTTTATATCAATAAATCCATCGAGTTTTTGCTTCATCCTTCTAACATCTTCTACTAATTCTTTATATGAGAAATCTCCATTTGCTCCGAGAATATCAGGAAGCTCTTCTAACAGATAATCTCTTGGATTAATATCTACTCTTTTTAAAGATTTAATGAACTTATTGAGTTTCTTATCAGAATATTTACTTACAAGTGTATATTGTGGTAAACCTCTTACCCATTTCTGAATAAGCTGCATAGTTATATTCATTTTGTCATATCCTGCTTCAGAATACTTCTCTATATCACCGCCAAATACATAATATAAACGTTTGCCATATTCTTCTTTATCATACCATCCACGCTCTATCAACATGCTGTATTCATAAGGCTTATCACAGATATTATTTAATGTTGTTCCATTAAAAGATACCTCTTTATCATGGTAATAGATAACAACTGCTCTTTTAATACTGGTTATTTCATTAGCAATATAGATAGGTATAACTCCCTTTCTTGCACCGATATTTTCACCTTGCAGCCTGTCAAATAATTTTCCAAAACTTACTTTTTTACCATTGCATTTTTTTACAAAATCGCCGATTATACCATACACACATATTGTTCCGCTGTCATAAATTCCTTTTTTAACGGCTCTGTAAATAGTCGCTTCAGGACTTGTCCCTGTTTCATACTTAGTAACGTCACCATTTGTGAGAATTTCATCGATAATCTTAATTCTGGCTTTTCTTATTGGAGCAGAAAGTGTATTTTTATTAATCATCTCATTATTGATTTTAGGCGCATTATTATAGTAATTACTGCATATCCGACTTAATAGTCTGTTAAAGCCCACCTCTGAATATACATCTTCTATGTTTTCTAATGTAGTGTATGTTACTATAACTGACCTCTTATATTCAGGCATAAAATTATATTTTACAATTTCATTTACCTCATAAATTAAATCCTGAATATACAATTCTAATTCCTGCACTAATGCCTTATTACTTTCAATAAATTCATTATCACCTGACAATTCCCTTGCTGCCATATATTTCTTAATATAGCTATAACCTGTAAATGCATATTTTGAACATAATACAACAATTCTTTTATCCGCTAATTTCTTAACCTTTTCCTGTACCTTGCTAATATCTGCAATTTTATCAGAAATAATCATAATGATTTTGCCGTCAGCGAATCTGTCCTTGAATAAATACTCAGAATTACTAATCTTCATAAATGTATCTTCTGTCATAAATTCATATGAAAAATATCTTGTCATCGTATATTCCATATTATATTTCTTAGGAAGTACATATTCTTCTTCCATAATCCTGCTTATTACAAGACATTCGTCCAGATTATCATACTTTGAATAAGCAATATTCTTTATCTCATTTTCTAAATCAATTCCTATATTAATCTTGAAATTATATGAATTAGTTCTGTTTCTCCAGACAATTATATTCTTAGCCTTCAGACTGCTTACTGCCTGTTCTAGTAATGTGCTACTTATTCCAAGTGAGAGTCTTATTGTATTGTCATTTATACTTACATCATCATTACCACTGCACATTTCTAATAACGCAATAGTCTTTATCACCTGTTTCTCAAGTAAATCTTCTGTCTGATGCAGTGCATAATCTGCTCTTAGCCATTCATTATGAATCTTCTGGTTATCGTGTTCATCCATAAATATATTTTCAAAATAATCATAAATTGCATCCGCACCTATAAACATTCCGGTATTATCATTAATATTAATTATATCTGATAAAGAATGTCCCTCATTTCCTGATAAGAATGTGAATATACTTCTTTCATTCTGTGCAACTTTTTCACTTATATTGCTAAGAAGCCATACTGATAAAGGTGTAAGGGGATAACAGCCGACACCCATAATCTCATTAAATTTATCCTTATCAAATATATTCGAAAATATCTTCATCTCAAATGTCTTATCTAGAATATCTTCATATAAATCATAGTCATTTCGTGCATGTAGATATTTATCTAATTTCTTTTCATCTTTACATATAACCTTTGAAATAACTTCGTAATTATTTCTTGAGGACACCACGTATCGTATTTCTCTTAATCGTCCTTCAACTCCCCTGAATTCATTAATTACACTTTTATCTATTCTGTTGCCATATTCTTTTATACTCTTATGTGCCACAAATGTAATATGTATCTGGCTTTCATCTGACCTGTTAGCAAGCTCGCACATATCCTGCAATAACTTCATATCATTTGCAAAGCCATCAACTAAATGTCCCTCGATAAATTTACTGAACTCATCAAATACTATAAAAATACCTGAATAATTGTAGTCTTTACATAATTTATCAGCTATTTCCCTGTATATAGTTATGACATCCTCCTGAATCAATGGATTAAATTCATTACCTGAAGTCAGAATCGCATATATTTTCTTGAACTCATTAAGTGTTTTCTCCCTGCAGCTTCTAAGATTAAAACAGAAGGCTTTCTCATTAGTATCTATAAGTTCTTTAAATTTCTCATATGTATCCTTATATTCTTTCTTCCATTTTAATATAACTTTAATAGCTTCTTCATAATACGAATCGACAACTATATCCTTAATGCCTGCTCTTTCTAAAGCCTGATTTAATGCAATTTTAAAGGAAATCTGTAATGATTCGCCAGGTGAAATGATAACAGGAAGAAATGGTCTGTCAGCATGTGAAAGTTTAGATATCAAATCTAACAATAAATGCGACTTCCCCTTTCCATAAGGTCCGACAATTATCGTAGCTCTTCCTGTGTGTTTATTCTTTATTGAATTAATGTATTCATTCTCAATTAACATAGAAGATTCAGTTGCAATATACTTGCCTACCTTATTCTCATTTCCAATATCTAACTGAAGATTAATAGATTTCTGAAAATTATTATCTATCTTTATGATACTTTTTAACTCGCTCATTAAATTCTCCTAACTATTATAATATTCATCCAAAATGTCAGTATCTGACATCTCTTTAGTAAGATAAATCATATCAAGTCCTGCCGTTCTATTTAAGATAATATATTCATTTTCTGCCAATCTATCCAGATATTCATACACATCATTTATTTTAAGATTCAGTAATGCCTTTAAACCATTATTACCATAAGTCGCATCACTGATATTAATGCTTCTGTCATCTTTACTATTTATCATTCTATTAAGTATGAATAGAACAACTTTTTCGTCAAGTTTGTCTATGTCCGGCACAGTCTTTTTATACTTAAGATTATTCTTAGTAATTAGCCTAAGTCTTGTAAAAGGACTTATCGTATTCTCTTCCGGATCATAATTCTTACATCTTACTTTAGAATACATATTAAGTATTCCGGTACAGTCATCCGCTAATGATTTCTCAGAGAATTCATCTGTTCCAATAACATTCGCAAGATGATTAGACATAATTCTTATCATATCCTCTTTAGTAAATTCTTCAAGATTACCTGCATTAAAGAACAGATTCCATATGGTTGCTTTCTCGAAATTACTTGCAATATTTATATGTAATATCCATAGGGTAAATATATCCTCAATATATCTGTCATTTTCATATATACATTCACCTAAGGCTGTCCTTTTATAACTGTATTTCACATCTTCTTCTATCAAATCAGAAGCAAGCGCCCAGTATTTAACAGCCTTTGCCATATTAGCACCCACGCCAAGTGTATCTGCACCATAATTTAATGAAAACATTTTAGGTTCAGTCTCTATTAATCTGAGTGCTTTACTAAGCCAGCCTTCTCTAGGCATAAATGATTCATGACCTTTTAACTTGTATTTCATATTTTTCACACTACCTCTTAATTGCTAATACTTTTCTCATATAACAGCCACCCACAAAGTGACCTACACATTCGCCACAATGTTTACACCTGTCATTATCAATTCTATAATTAATTCTTCCGTCTTTATCCTGACTAATCTTAATCGCATCATGACGGCATACTGCCTCGCATGCAAGACATGCCATACACATCTGGTATTTCGTTATCTGACACTTTATCTTCTCTTCTGCATTTTTAATATTTCTAGAACCGGCAATTCTATGATTGACAATAACTACCTTTAACTGGTTACTTCCGACTCTTCCCTGAATTCTAAGTAATACATTCCCATTATGGCCGAGTACATAGACTTCTCCAAGTCTCTTATTACCCATCTCGTAATTAAGCTCGCCAAATGGCTTAAATAATTCAAAGAATTCTTCCGTTATATTCTTCTGTAATTCATAGTTAAACGCATTCTCTTCTAATGCACATGGTGCAAATGAGACAACCGAAGTCTTGGCATACTCTATGCCATTTCCACCCTGTCTTGCTTTCCATTTACCGCTGTCTATATATACTTCTGCATCTTTCTTTCCGATATTCCTGGCAAATTCAATCAGCATATCTCTAAAATGAAAATATTGCTCAGGCATATGAATCTTAGATAAGAAACCCGACCAGTCACTATTATTGGGACAACACCAGCAGCCAACCCTTGCATAGCCTAAGCGGTATGCATTGTTAAAATTAACCTTTGCGGTAAGCATATACAACCATACATCAAAATCAAACCAGTCAATTATAGGCGAAACTGTCCTCTGCTTCGCAATCTTTGGGCTATCTGATTCTCTGTCGTATTTGCTTCTGCTTGCCGATTCGCTTCTCCTTATCCCATAAAATGTCAGTATTCTCTTCTTATTCTTGAAGAGAATATCTATCCTTCTAGAGATTGCTCCCGTCTTAAATATCGTGCAGCACCATCTCATTACTCTGCTCGGAGGTCCTATCTGCTTACACAATTCTTCAAAATCTTTATCCTTATTTCTCGAAGAAATAAGCGGGGTCTTAGGGTGTTCTTTTTTAAATTCCTCCACATATTTCATCGTCTCAGGGAATTCTAACGTCGTATCTCCGAAAATATGCAGAATTCTCGGCGTACTAAGTGCTTTCATTACTAAATCTGATGTTACCGTAGAATCTTTACCTCCACTAAAAGATACAAACATCTCATTTAAATCATAGCCTGCTGCTTTATCACGGATATAAGACATTGCTTCTTTCGTTATGTAGTTATATCTGTCTTCATTTGCATGTATGAACTTTGCTATAATTTCATTAAAATATTCATATGTATTATCAACTGACAAACGATTATATTCATTTCTCACATAATTATCATCAAGTTCCATAAGTTTTTTAACAGATATATTTATCCGCTTACCATCTGCATAATAATTATTACCAGTACCATTCCATACAGATGATTTTATATAAGCAAACGGTTTTCCCATGGCTATCTCGATTAACAGTCTCTCTTCCGGAAATACCGGTCTTACATCTGAAGTAAGCCTCCTCAAGTAACTGCCACATATAGGACATTTATCTTCATAAACAGGGACATTACACTTATCACACCAATAGATTACGGACTGTACTTCTGTTCTCTCTCCACAAATATTACATATACTTTCCTTAGCCTCTATATTATCTCTTACACACCAGTATTTAATCACTTTAACCTCCGTTCAGGATTACCTGTATCCACAAATCTGTTCGGCTGTATATTCAAATATTCACACAGACTAAGCAGCTCTGTAGCATTCAGCTTTCTGCCCTCACTTATGATTTCATCTACTGATATGCCTGTATATTCATTTATCTGGCTTAATGAAATATTGTTATTAACTATGTATTCATATATATGTTTAGTTACACTCTTATCAAACATAGGCAGAATTTCCTTTTCGTTTCTTTGTTCTAAAGAATTATTCTTATCTTTTTCTTATTATATTCTTGTTTAGATAGAATTTCAATAAATATTTTCTTTTTCGACAATACATTTCATTGACACCACCAAAAAGCTGGATTATTATACCTTAAGAAGCTTTATTTGAATGAAAGGTTTACAGTATATAATATGAAGAATCCAAAAATCGGTTTAATGTTGAGATATTATAGAAAATTAAGAAATATGTCTGTGAGTGAGGTAGCTGAATCTCTTGCTGAAAATGATATAAATGTTGCAATTAAGACTATATATGGCTGGGAAAATGGAACTACACAACCCGATGCTGATACCCTGCTATTTCTCTGTAAAATTTATGGAATAGAAAATATCCTGGGAACATTCGGATATAAAACACCTGATACAGATCCAATAATATTAACGACTGCTGAGAAGAGATTAATAAAAAAATACCGCAGTATGCCTGAATTGCAATCTGCGGTTAATAAATTACTTGATATATAAAATGATATTAAAATAATATATAATAAGCTATACAACTATAACTCAATATATAAATAATAAAAGAAGAAGCATAAACTTTTGTTATGCTTCTTCTATTTTTGCTGTAATCTCTTTAAGACTCTTATCAAACTCTTCTTCTGATGAATTATTAAATATTAATAATGTTCCAGGATCATTAGGGTCTTCAAGATTAGTTGGTATTGTAAAGTTCACATTCTTAATATATTCATGCCAATGTGTCAACTTCCATGTATCTCTGTCTGATGCTCTGTCAATCATTCTCTGATGGCATACCTCTGGATCTGTTCTAACCCAGACAACAACTAATTTAGCACCTTTCTTCTTAAGCTCTTCTTTAAGTCCTTTTATATACTCATCATCTCTGATTTCACTTGTAAATGGTGCATTTATTAATACTGTGTCTTCATATGTTAATGCTTCCATTGCAAGAGCCATAATAGCTTCATATTCATAATCTCTGATTTCTGCATTAAAGAAATCACTACTTCTGTTATATGGCTGGTTAGCTACCTTGAAAATCTGCTTACTAAGACAGATAAGTGTATCTTTATCAAGATATACAACATGGCTTAAAGCTTCTGCTAACTTCATTGATACAAATGTTTTTCCACAAGCTGGTGGACTTGTCACTAAAATAAGTTTCTTCATAATGTCACCTTACCTAATAATATGATATATGTAAAATTTTATTTAACACACAAAACGAATTAGGGTACATCGACCCTAATTCGCTATATTATATCATTACTTTGTGAATAAGACAACATTTTTATATCAAATAATATCTAAATATTTTATGAAATTTATAACTATTCTCCTGCTTTTATTTCTCTTATTATTTTTCTTATAGGAAGTACAAATGTAGGTGATACTGATAATTCATCAATTCCCATCTTAATGAATTCTTCTGTAAGTGTTGTATCTGCACCTAATTCGCCGCAGATTCCTACCCAGCAATTGTTCTTATGTCCATTTTCCACAACCATTCTGATCATTCTTAATATAGCCTCATGGTGTGAATCATAGATATCATCAAGTTTAGAATTCTGTCTGTCAATTGCAAGTGTGTATTGTGTCAAATCATTTGTTCCAATGCTAAAGAAATCTACTTCTTTTGCGAGCAAATCACTTATCATGACGGCAGCTGGTGTCTCTATCATTATGCCTAACTCCACATCACCCACTGTAATGCCCTGACTTATAAGTTCTTCCTTAACCTCTGCAACGATTGCCTTAATCTGTCTTACTTCATTTACCGATATTATCATAGGAAACATTATTGAAATATTTCCATAGGCACTAGCTCTTAATAATGCTCTTAACTGTGTCTTAAAAATATCCTGCTGTTTCAGGCATATTCTTATGGCACGATATCCCATTGCCGGATTATCCTCTTTATCAAGTCCAAAATAATCTACCTGCTTATCAGCTCCAATGTCTAATGTACGGATAACAACCTTCTTTCCTGCCATATTCTCAGCAACCGCTTTATAAGCTTGAAATTGCTCGTTCTCTGTTGGAAATGTATCATTTTCAAGATATAAAAATTCGCTTCTGAAAAGTCCTATTCCATTTGCATCATTTTTAAGTACATTTGCAACATCTGCCACACTTCCGATGTTTGCATATAATTTAATATGTTTTCCATCAAGTGTCACATCTTCTTTTCCTTTAAGAGACTGTAACATTTCTCTGTCTTTGGCAATCTTTTCCTGTCTTTCTTTCATAACCTTAATTGTAGCTTCATCTGGTTCAAGGATAAGTTCTCCATTGTAACCGTCTACAACCGCCATCTTACCATTCCATTCCCTGTCAATCTTGATTCCGATAAGTGCAGGAATATTCATAGTTCTGGCAAGTATTGCTGTGTGCGAATTAGATGAACCCCCTTCTGTAACAAATGCAAGTAATTTTTCTTTATCCATCTGTACTGTTTCACTTGGAGCTAAATCATTTGCAACTACGATAACCGGCTCATCTCCAAGAATATTTTCACTGCTTCTTCCTGCTAAAATATTTAAGACTCTCTCTGAAATATCTTTAATATCTATTGCCCTTGCCTGAAAATATTCATCATCCATTTCCGCAAACATTTTAGAAAAATTATCACTGGTTGTAGCAACAGCATATTCGGCATTAACGCCCTGCGAAGTTATAATATTTTTTACTGAATCATTATAATCATCATCTTCTAACATCATTGCATGTACTTCAAATACTGCCGCATTCATTTCTCCGACTTCTTTTACGGCTTTTTCATAGATGACATTCAATTCTTCAATTGCCTTTTCCTTAGCTTTATTATATCTTGCAATTTCTGCATCAGTATCTTCAACCTTATGTCTGAAAATCTGAACACCATCTTTTGAATAAAAAAGTATTTTTCCTATTGCAATTCCATTAAATATTGATTTTCCGGTAAATTTCTCCATATGTTCACACCCTTGCCTTTCATATTACAGCTCTTACAGATTAGCCTTAAAAAACTCTTCAATTTCTGCACAGGCTGTTTCTTCATCTTCTCCTTCAACACTGACTGTAACTTCTGCACCATTTTTAACTCCGAGACTCATAACCGCCATTAACTTTGATGCATCTGCTGATTTACCATTTGCTTCAATTGTAACCTTAGAAGCATACTTCTTAACCTCCTTAACAAGCAAGCTTGCTGGTCTTGCGTGAATTCCAACTTCATCTGTAATTACATAATTAAATTTTTTCATAATTGTCACCCTGCGCTTTTGCGCCCTTTCTTTTTTTATTTTATATTTAAGTCTCTTTCCTGTAATCATCTTATGACTTCAGGCTTTGAACTTTGAAAACCTTAATAATCCTGTTATATTAAAATACCCAAAAAACCGGCAAAATATTATATTATTATAATTAATGCCAGTCTCTTGGGTTTTGCCTGCTTTACCAGTAACAATCCTAGGCGGACTGATTTTGATTTTACTATTTTCTTACGTTGGCTTTTTATAAGTTATTTTTCTTATATGTATTGTCAGATACATAAGTTCTTCGTCAGGAAGTATAAAATGAAGTTCCTTGTCCACAAATAATGCAATTCGTTTCGCACATTTGTATTCATCTGCATATTTCCTAGTTATCATCTCGAATAATTCTTCATCTTCTTCACCATGCGTCTCATATCCGGTTCCCGTAAATAATCTGTAGGTCAGATATTTAAGATGGGTAACAAATCTTGAATAATATTCAGATTCTTCATCAAGCTTTATCTTAAAATGATATTTAACTATATTCATACAATTCTGAATCATCTTAGTTATCATCATTGTCTGATTCATATTTGTATTATCTAATTCAGCATTTACAAAATGCATCGCTATTGATGCCGCCTCATCCTCTGGCAGTTCAATACCAAGCTCTGACTTTATCATCTCTAGAGACTTAAGACCTATCTGGTATTCGAGCGGATAAAATTTCTTAATCTCATTTTTTAGCTGATTGCTCATATTCTGATTCTTATGAAATCTGTCTATCGCAAAATTAATATGATCTGAAAGTGTCACATATATGCTTCTGCTTAATTTAGTAGTTATTATATCGTATGCATACTTTATAATTTCAGTTGTAAGCCGTAAATGTTCAATAGGCATATTCTCGATTATTTCCTGAAAATGTTTAGATTCTGTATTACTGTCAAGTCTAAATATCTTCTCCACCTTGGATTCATCTACTTCTTCGCCTGCTTTTCGTCCAAATCCAAGACCTTTGCCCATTAAGACCAGTTCTCTTCCTTTATCATCTAATGAGCTTATAATATTATTATTCAGTACTTTTTCTATCTTCATTTTGTCCCTCCCGGCAAGTTAAAGCCGAATTATAATATTACTTTTTAAATACGGAGCATTTTTATTTTAAAGTAAATAAAGTAAGTACGAAGTATTTTCTTTAAAATAAAAATAACCATACATCGAATATAAAAGGATACTCTTATTTTCAAATGATGGTTATGCCTGCCTGACCAGTTACACGCCTTCTTTACTACTAACTTAAGTTTAATATATATCGTGTAAATTGTCAATATTTTTATGTATATTTGTGTATTTTGAACGTAAACTTTCTTATAATTTATGCAATATATACAAATTACGGGATATTAAGTTAGATATGAATTCAATATCTTTGTAAAAACAATATCGTAATGTGAATTTTTAAATTCCAGTTTCCTAACCCTAAAATCATCAAATTCGGA
>ERZ772860.287-NODE-287-length-47536-cov-13.995830_pt1 | contig 47536 bp, 29 predicted proteins | sample MGYA00511342_ERZ772860 | MGnify/ENA primary metagenome ERZ772860 (study PRJEB29015, sample SAMEA2737665) | human gut metagenome | biome: human gut; feature: human-associated habitat; material: faeces | place: China | collected 2012 ... | reverse complement strand
CCACCTCTCTCATCCCTAAGTTTGTAAACAATGCAGAATTGCGCTTAGGCGATTTCGACCATTGCCGCATCCTGCGAAATATACTGGAGCAATCTGATGTAACAGGCGGTGGAGCTGCCCTGTTCCTATATCAGTCGGGCTATCTCACCATCAAGGACAGCGATGAATTCGGCTACGTCTTGGGATTTCCTAACGAGGAAGTGAAGCAAGCTCTCTATGAGATGGTACTCCCAGCCTTAACCTTGCGAGAGGAAGGCGATAGCCAGTCATTGCAAGCCAATCTGTACTACCAGTTAGGAACAGGTCAGTTGGCTGAAGCCATGAAATCAATGAAGGCTCTCATTGCCGATGTGCCATATAGCAACAAGAAGCTTGCCTCCATGGATATGGAAGAACGCTACCGCCTCATCATCAGCACCATCCTCAATGCCATCGGACTGAAGGTTGAAGTGGAGCACATGCTCGCCACAGGTAGAATTGATATTCTCGCCACAACTTCGAGATATATCTATGTAATAGAATTAAAGCTGAAGAACAATGGTGGTAAGGAAGCTGCCATCAAGCAAATCATCTCGAACCTATATATAGAGCCGTTCAAGGCTGACAAGCGAGAAGTGATAGGACTGGGAATTGAGCTGGATGATGAAGGAAAAGGATTGCTGGATTGGGAAAAAGCATAAAGAAAAAAACAAGAATAAGGAAAAGACTGAAACAAAAGATAGAGAAAAGACTATAACAAGCAAAAGATGACCTCACGTTTTGCGAGGTCATCTTTTTTATTAGCGATTCCTTGACTTTTTGGCAAAACACCTAACATATTTGTACTATTTTACTTTTTTAAGGACCATAAGACAGATGTTATTGAGTATTTTTCACTATCTTTGCATCCGAAGAAATAAACAAAGAAGTAATAATCAATAAGGAAAACTTAAAAACCAACAACAATATGGACAAGATACTAAAAACGCAATTTGTCGGATTTTCCTTTGCATTGGCTCTGCTGACATCTCTCGGCAGTCAGGCTCAGTCGCATTCTGGTGCACTGTCGCTCCCTACCCCTACTCAGGAAGCCAAACCTGGTGTAAGATGGTGGTGGATGGGATCTGCTGTAGATAAAGAGAACCTAAAGTGGAACCTCGACGAATATGCCAAGGCTGGCATTGGAGCCGTAGAAATCACACCACTCTATGGTGTGCAAGGAAATGACAAGAATGACATTCCGTATCTCTCTCCGAAATGGATGGAGATGCTCAAATTCGTAGAAGAAGAAAATAAGAAGGTAGGTATTGAAACCGACATGGCTACTGGTACAGGCTGGCCTTTTGGTGGTCCTTGGGTTCCTATCAATGAAGCTGCCTGCAAGGCTGTATTCGTGGATACCATCGTGGATGTGAAACAGAAATTGATGGAGATTGAATTCAACGTTCCTCAGAAAGAGCGTGACTTTGCCAAGCTGAAACTCATCAAGGCATATCCTGTTGAGGGACAGAACAGGAAAAAGCGTGTCATCGCTCTCTACGAAAGCCGCACCCGACAGAAAGTTAAACGTGCTGCACCGGGCGGAGAAGGATACGTCATCGACCACTTTGATTCCACTGCCGTGGCTAATTATCTGGCACATATCGATAGTGCCTTCGTTGCCAACAAGATTCCTTATCCACATACCTTCTTCAATGATAGTTATGAGGTATATGGAGCCAACTGGACTCCCAACCTGCTGACAGAATTTGAGAAGATGCACGGATATAAACTGCAGGACAAGTTCCCTGAGTTCCTTGATGGTGATGCCGTGGTGGTAAGCGATTACCGTGAAACATTAGGCGATATGCTGCTCCATAACTTCACCGAACAGTGGACCAAGTGGGCAAACAAGCGTGGTGCCATCACCCGCAATCAAGCTCATGGTTCACCAGCCAACCTCATCGACTGTTATGCCGCCGTAGATATCCCTGAGATAGAAGGATTCGGTCTTACTGATTTCGGTATCAAGGGCTTACGCAAGGATCCGGGCAAGACCCGTCCTAATTTCAGCGACCTCAGCATGCTCAAGTATGCACCATCTGCCGCCCATATCACAGGCAAGAAATATACCTCCAGCGAGACCTTTACCTGGCTCACCGAGCACTTCCGCACTTCCCTGAGTCAGATGAAACCAGATATGGACCTCATGTTCTGCGCAGGTGTGAACCATATGTTCTTCCATGGTACAGCCTACTCGCCTAAAAACGACCCATGGCCAGGATGGAAGTTCTATGCATCGGTGGATATGAGTCCGACCAACAGTATCTGGCGCGATGCACCGGAACTGATGAAGTACATCACCAACTGTCAGACCTATCTGCAGTGGGGGCAGCCTGACAACGACTTTCTGGTCTATCTGCCAGTAAGAGATATGTGGCGCAAGGATACCAAGAACTGGTTGATGCAGTTCGACATCCACTCCATGGCGAAGAAAGCACCGGAATTTATCAAGGTGATTCTCGACATCGACAAGGCTGGTTTCGACTGTGACTACATCAGCGACAAATACCTGCGCACCTGTACCTTTAAAGATGGTATGATCGAAACTGCTGCTGGTACCCGCTACAAGGGCATCATCATCCCAGGCAACAATATCATGCCAAGCGATGTAATCCAGCATATATCCGACTTGAAGGCGCAAGGAGCCAAGATTATCAAGGGCGACAACATCAAGGCGATGGAACAAGCTGCAAAACCGGAGATGATGAAAAAGAACCTGGGCTTGAAGATGATCCGCCGCAACAACAGCATCGGTCATCATTACTTCATCGCCAACCTCACCGGCAAGGATATCACTTCTACCGTAGCACTGGCTGTAAACGAGAAGAACGGTATCTGGTATAACCCTATGACGGGTAAATATCACAAGGCCACTATCGGCGATAAGGGCATCGAAGTGAACCTGAAGAGTGGCGAGAGCCGCATTCTCATCACCTCGGATAAGCCTGTAAGCGAATGGAGACTCGGTTCCAAGGTGAAGGTAAGCGAAAAGGAGAAGTTTGCGGCTTCGGACAGCAAGACCATCGACCTGACCGCCAATAGCTGGAAACTGTCATTCACAGAGGAGGCTCCTAAGGTGGGCGAGACCTTCAACCTCAAGGGCTTGAAGAGTTGGGAAAATCTCAGCGAAAAGGCTAAGGTGATGATGGGAACAGGTGTTTATGAAACCACCTTCAAACTGTCGAAGGATGATGCACAGAAACAGTGGGCTATCGACTTAGGTGATGTCCGTGAAAGTGCACGCGTCTATATCAATAATAAATATGTGGGCTGCGCATGGGCGGTACCATATATCCTCAACTGCAAAGACGCACTGAACAAGGGCAAGAATACTATCCGCATCGAGGTAACCAACCTGCCTGCCAACCGCATAGCAGAACTCGACCGACAGGGTGTGAAATGGCGCAAGATGAAGGAAATCAACGTGGTGGATATCGACTACAAGAAGACCACTTACGAGAAATGGACTCCTGTAGCAAGCGGACTCAACAGTTCTGTAAAACTCGTGGAATTGAAAGACCAACTCTAATCATTTTCATTTCGCATGTTTTGGAAATTCAATAAGAAATAAGCAAATTTAAAATAAGAACATAATCAATCAAAGAGTACAAATGAAGAAACTAATCCTGACAAGCCTCTGCATTCTGATGGGCATGACCTCTGTGTCTGCCCAGAATGCAGCCGTGAAAGTTGCAACAGTGAAAGCTGCATCTGACAAGGAATCTCTAAAGAAGGAAATCCTGGAAGTATCACAGCGCACCAACAACTACTTCATGACGAAGTACAGTGACCCAACCCTCGACACCTATGTCAAGAAGGTACGCACGAGCAACCTCTGGACCCGTGCCGTATATTACGAAGGATTGATGGCACTCTACGAGATAGACCCTCAGCAGCGATACCTCGACTATACCGATCGCTGGGCAGACTATCACAAGTGGACAGCCCGTGGCAGCGTGAATGATACTGATGCCGACAACCAGTGCTGCCAGCAAACCTATATCGACCGCTATATCCAGACTGGCGGCAAAAAGGATTTGAGTAAGGTAAAGGAGAACCTCGACCATCAGATGAGCACCAACCGCGTTTCATACTGGACATGGATTGATGCGATACAGATGGCTATGCCTGTCTATGCCAAATATGCTAAGTTGACCGGCGAGAAGAAATATCTCGACTATGCGATGAACTCCTACAAGTGGAGTCGTGATACCTTGGCTGGTGGTCTTTTCAATAAAAAAGAGGGACTCTGGTGGAGAGACAAAGACTATGTGCCACCTTACAAGGAGAAAGATGGCAGCAACTGCTACTGGAGCCGCGGAAACGGTTGGGTATATGCTGCATTGGTACGTGTGATGCAGACCTTGCCAAAGACTGATAAGAACTACCAGTACCTGAAGAAAGACTTTATCTCTATGAGTAAGGCGATATTGAAGTGCCAGCGTGAGGATGGATATTGGAACGTTAGCCTTGTTTGTCCTGCCAACTATGGTGGTCCTGAAATGACTGGTACTGGTCTCTTCCTTTATGGCATGGCATGGGGTGTGCAGCAAGGCATCCTGCCAAGAGCTACCTATCAGAAAGCAATGGATAAAGCATGGAAGGCATTGGCTGCATCGGTTCACGAGGATGGTTTCATTGGATACAACCAGGGCACAGGTAAGGATCCTGCTGCTGGTCAGCCAGTCACCTTCACTTCTGTTCCAGACTTCGAAGATTACGGCACAGGTTGCCTCCTGCTCGGTGCGGCAGAGTATTACAAGCTTTTAAAGGTAAAAAAGTAAAAAGGTAAAAAGGTAAAAAGGTAAAAAAGTTATGAGAAAATATATCTGGCTGATGGCTTGCTTGGTGGCTTTTGCGCCATTAAGCACCAATGCGGCAAAGAAACTGAAGAAAGCGAAAAAGGCACAGACTGAACTCTGGCCAGACGGTACGAAGATGGATGCATGGTTCTCCAACGCACAGAAGGTGAATGTAGATACCCTTGGCAAGAAATACGTGATAACCGATTATGGTGTCAAAAGCGACAGTACCCTGATTCAGACTCAGGCTATACAGGCTATCATCGACCAGGCTGCCAAGGATGGCGGTGGTGTCATCGTCGTTCCTGCCGGTACCTATCAGAGCGGTGCCCTATTCTTCCGTCCGAAAACCCATCTCTATCTCGAAGAGGGTGGTAAACTGAAAGGTAGTGACCGCATTGCCAACTTCCCTGTCTTGGAAACCCGTATCGAGGGGGAAACCTGCAAGTATTTCTCTGCCTTCATCAATGCTGATAAGTGTGATGGTTTTACCATCGCAGGCAACGGAACCATCGATGGTAACGGCTATCACTACTGGGAGGAATTCTGGATACGTCGTACCTGGAACCGCCAGTGTACCAACAAGGATGAACAGCGTCCACGACTCGTATATATCAGCAATTCGAGCCATGTGACCATACAGGATGTCCACATCCAGAACAGTCCTTTCTGGACCAACCACATCTATCGTTGCGACCATGTCCGCTTCTTGGGATGCACCATCTTCGCCCCTACCAGTGGTATGCGTGCACCAAGTAGTGATGCTATCGATATCGACGTATGCCACGACGTATTAGTGGAAGGCTGCTTCATGAGCGTAAATGATGATGCCATTGCCATCAAGGGCGGTAAGGGAACCTGGGCTGACAAGGCTCCAGAGAATGGACCGGTCTATAATGTGCTCATCCAGAACTGTAACTACGGCAGAGTGCATGGCTGCCTGACCTTAGGTAGCGAGAGCGTGAAAGACCGCAACATCGTGTTGCGAAACATCAAGGTGGGCAATGCACAGCGCGTACTCTGGTTGAAGATGCGCCCTGACACTCCTCAGCACTATGAGTATGTGACGGTAGATAATATCACAGGCACCACAGGCAGCTTCTTGGTTGTCCGCCCTTGGACTCAGTTCTTCAAACCAGGCGACCGCAAAGACATGCCACTCAGTCAGTGCAACAACATCACCATCAAAAACATCCAGATGGATTGTGACAACTTCTTTGATGTAGGCACCAGCGACAAGTACCGTCTGGTAGATTTCACCTTCGAAAACATCCAATCTACTGATAAGAAAATGGCATTCAATAAGGATGTCATTGAAAACACTGTCGTGAAGAATGTCAATATCACACCAAGAGAAAAGAGCAATGGTTTAAAGACCACTGGCGACGCAGACGGATTGAAATAAAAGAAGAAGAATAAAAATAAAAAGAGAAAAACAGCATATCTTCCATTGATGGTTGATATGCTGTTTTTCTATTGAGGACTATCGTCTTCCTTTATCACGGAAAATTCTGTTCGAGGTTTTATATCCACTATGCCCAACTCTTATCAAAATCTTCACCGTCGAAGGCAAGCCAATTCTTGATAATCGTCTTGCCCTCTGGAGTCAGTACACTTTCCGGATGGAACTGAATACCATGGATATCATAATGCTTGTGCTTCAAACCCATGATGCAACCGTCATCGCTCACTGCTGTCACATCAAGACACTCTGGGAAATTTGTTCTATCCACTACCCATGAATGATAACGACCTATCTCTATACGCTTAGACATACCAGAAAAAATAGGATCATTACCAAACTGAGTACAAGGAGTAGCAACTCCATGATATACTTCAGAGAGATTGGTAAGTTTGGCGCCAAAAGCCTCACCTATCGCCTGATGACCCAGACAGACACCCAACATTGGTTTTCTGCCAGCATAAGTCTTGATGACATCCATCAGAAGACCTGCCTCAGAAGGAATACCAGGTCCCGGACTCAGGATGATCTTGTCGAAACGGTCTAATTCGCGCAATTGGAACTGATCGTTGCGGAATACCGTCACCTCTGCACCTAACTCCTTTACCAGATGAGCCAGATTATAGGTGAAGGAATCGTAATTATCTATGATTACTACTTTCATTTCTTATCATTTAAAATGTGTTTACAACTGCTCTGCAATATGGATAGCCTTGGTGAGCGCACCCAACTTATTATTACACTCTTCCAACTCATACTGGTCATTGCTCTTGGCTACGACACCACTACCCGCCTGGAACCAGAGCTCACCATTACGACTGATAAAGGTACGGATAACGATGGCCTGATTGAGATCACCATTCAGTCCGATGAATCCGATACAACCGCCATAAGCACCTCGGTTGTGAGGCTCCAGTTCTGAGATAATCTGCATGGCACGAACCTTAGGAGCACCACTCAGCGTACCTGCTGGGAAAGTATCGATAAACTCCTTGATATGATCAGCATCCTTATCAAGCGTACCACTTACACGACTTACGAGATGAATGACATGACTGTAGAACTGCATATCCTTATAGAAATCTACCTTCACACCATGACAGTTGCGACTCAGGTCATTGCGTGCCAGATCCACCAACATCACATGCTCTGCATTCTCTTTCGGATCATTGCGCAGGAACTCAGCAGCCTTGCGGTCCTGTTCGATATTGCCTGTACGCTTAGTAGTACCGGCTATAGGATCGATGAAGGCTTTATCACCTACGATACGGTTGTGGGTTTCTGGAGAAGAACCGAAGATACGGTATCCACCAAAATCAAAATAGAAGAGGTATGGTGATGGATTGATACTACGAAGCGCACGGTAGAGTTTGAAATCATCACCCTCATACTTCTGGACGAAACGGCGACTGACCACAATCTGGAAGACATCACCACGCAAACAGTGCTGGATGCACTTTCTTACATTCTTCTTATGCTGCTCATCAGTAAGCGTAGAAGTCGTATCTCCCACAGGATGGAAGTCGTATGGTTTCACATTTGCCTTGTTGATAGCCTTCAGGAGCGCATCCAGTTCAGCCTCATCAGCAGAACCTTCTGCATCACTCAGCGCAATCAGTTCCATCGTATTGTTGTAATGATCGAAAACGATGATGTCCTTATACATGATATAATAGATATCCGGCGCATCATTCTTTTCCATCGTCGTATCTTTTACCGGGATATTCTCAAAGTAGCGTACGGCATTGAAAGTGGTGAAACCATAGAGTCCACAGAAGTCCTTGCCCTCTCCCTCCACATGGAAAGACTTGACAAAGTCATTGATTGCCTTGGAGATGGCGAGTTTACACTCCTCACCCTTTCCCTCACCGAAGGCAAGGAGTTCCTGTTTTTCCACCTTTCCATCGGGATAAGTGACTGTCACGATACCATGTCCCACAGCGATGCTTGCCATCGGATGTACGCCGATGAAGGAACGAGAGTTCTCTGAGCCATGGTAGTCGGAACTCTCCATCAAGGCAGACTGGGGATATATGTCCCGAAGTCGCATATAGACTCCCACCGGTGTATAGAGATCGGCGAGAATCTTGCGAGTCTTTGTTGTATAATTGAATCTACTCATATTTTAAACGATAAAAAAATGAAGCCTATTGCATTGACACATGAAGCAGGCTTCAATGACCAACGAAGCCTATTTCAAAACCACATGAAGCAGGCTTCGCTTGATGATGAAGCTTAAAGCCTCTAATTTTAAAAATCTCCGTATTCTTTAGCCATTTCCTTATGACTCAAGTAGGTCTCCACGTCCTTGTCACCACGTCCAGAAACTGTGAGCACAACGACATCGTCCTTCTTGAATTTCATCTTCTTCAAGGCAGCCACAGCATGGGCACTCTCGATAGCAGGAATGATACCCTCCATACGGGTCAACTCATATCCAGCATAGATAGCCTCATCATCTTTGATGGCAAGCACATGACTACGGCCACGGGTAGCCAAGTCGGCATGCATTGGTCCGATGCCAGGATAATCCAAACCGGCACTGATGGTGAAGGCTTCTTCTATCTGTCCGTCTTCGGTCTGCATCACGAGGGTACGCGCACCATGAATGATACCTTCTGTACCGCAGTGCATGGTAGCAGCCGTATAGTTGGTATCGATACCATGACCGGCAGCCTCAGCCAAGTAAATCTGCACACGCTCGTCATCGATATAGTGATAGATGGTACCCGCAGCATTGCTTCCGCCACCCACACAAGCGATAAGATAGTCAGGATAATCACGGCCAATCTTCTCTTCCAACTGCCATTTCAGTTCCTCTGAAATCACACTCTGCATCTTTGCCACGATATCTGGGTAAGGATGTGGACCCATCGTACTGCCCACGATATAGAAAGTATCCTGAGGATGACAGCACCAGTCGCGGATAGCTTCTGAACAGGCATCGCTCAAGGTCATATTACCCGTTCTTACAGGATTAACCTTAGCACCCAACATCTTCATACGTTCCACATTGGTATGCTGACGCTCAACGTCGGTAGCACCCATGAAGATTTCGCACTTCATATCCATCAGAGCGCAGACCGTAGCTGTAGCCACACCATGCTGACCAGCACCAGTCTCGGCAATGATACGGGTCTTGCCCATCTTCTTTGCCATCAGAATCTGACCGATGGTATTATTGATCTTATGAGCACCAGTATGGTTCAGGTCTTCACGCTTCAGATAGAGCTGGCATCCGTACTTCTCACTCATGCGCTTGGCATAATAGAGAGGTGAAGGACGACCCACATAATCTTTCAGCAGAGCGTAATACTCTTTCTTGAATTCCTCACTCTCGATGATAGGCTTGTAAGCCTCCTGGAGTTCTGTCACACATTTATATAATATCTCTGGCACGTATGCGCCACCGAATTTTCCAAAAAATCCTTTATCGTCAACTTGATACATCGCAATCTAATATTAAATGACAAATGACAAATGTTAAATGACAAATGACAAATGTAAAATGTAAAATGTTAAATTAGGCTTTCGCCCTTGAGTCACAAACGAAACTGATGAATTCTTCACTCTTCGTTCTTTACTCTTCACTTAATTCTTCACTCTTCGTTCTTCACTCTTCACTTAATTCTTCACTCTTCACTTAATTCTTGAGAGCCTCGAAAAGCAGGTCGAGCGCCTTATCCGGATCCCCCACTTCATTGAGTAATGTCACGAATTTACTTCCAATGATAGCACCGGCTGCATTGTCCTGTGCACTGGTCAGAGTCTGCTTGTTACTGATTCCGAAACCAATCATACGAGGGTTGCGGAGATTCATACTGTTGATATGATTGAAATAAGCGAGTTTGGCATCACCAAAACTACTCTGTGCTCCTGTGATGCTGGCTGAACTGACCATATAGATGAACCCATCGGTATGCTCATCGATGAATCGGATGCGCTCCTCGCTGGTCTCCGGTGTAATCATCATGATGACACGGATGTCATACTTGTCGGCAATCGGCTTCACCACTTTCAGATAGTCATCGAAAGGAAGGTCTGGAATGATGGTGCCACTCACACCGCTCTCCACACAACTCTGGAAGAAAGCCTCGATGCCATAGTGCATGATAGGGTTGAGATAACCCATCAGAACCAATGGCAATTGCACTTCATCCTTGATGGCCTTGAGCTGACCGAAGAGCGCCTTCACGGTCATTCCGTTCTTCAAGGCTTTGGTACCTGCACTCTGGATGACTGGTCCGTCAGCCAAAGGGTCACTGAAAGGAATGCCCACCTCAATCATATCGATGCCATGGCGTTCCATGGATTTGATGACAGCACCTGTGCCCTCGAAGGTTGGACAACCGGCACAGAAATACAAGCTCAAAAGCTTGCGGTCTTTATTGTTTGCAAATAATGCATTTATCTTATTCATTTTTTGTTTTTTACTTTTTTACCTTTAAGAGCAAGAATGCTCTTTTTACCTTTTTACTTTTTTACCTTTAAAAAAGCTTTTTTACCTTTTTACCTTTAAAAGGAATTTCCTGAGTTTCTCTACATCTTTCAGAGCAGGTTCGATTTCAAATTTCGAATTCAAATCGATACCGATACACTTCGGGTGCTGGAAGGCTTTCAGCCGTTCTACATCTTCCGGTCCGATACCGCCACTCAGGAGGAATGGGGTCTCGCCATCGTACTGCTGCAGAACTTGCCAATCAAACTGCTCACCACTTCCACCGACCGTCTTACATTTGGTGTCGAAAAGGAAGAGGTCAACAGCGCCTGCATACTCCTTATATTTCTGGATATCCTCGGCTGAGCTTACGCTGATAGCCTTGATGATCCTGATATTAGGTTTGATGTCGGGATCGATGGTAGCACGGAGATTCTCGATGGTTTCACGAGGTTCATTACCATGCAACTGGATGTAGTCGAGACGGTAATTATAGACACGTGTCACGATGTTCTGGGGCATATCATCCACAAAGACTCCCACCCTTGCCGGTTGCTTTTGAGTCTCAGCAGTCTTACGCGCCATCGCAAGTTCGATACGCTCTTCCGAGTAGTCTGGTATAATGCCAGCCTTGCTGCTAATCATCTGCACAAACCGCGGTGACTTCGGATAGAAGATGAATCCTATCATATCAACCCCGAGTTGGGATACTTCGCGAATGTTATCGGCATCACGCATACCACACACCTTAACCAGCATTTTATCTGTATTCATTTCTCTTTCTTTTTTCTCGTTAGTATTTTCATCTGAACTCACCATTGATTTCCAGTTGCTTCAGAAAATCCGCAAGTCCTTGTCCCGGGTCAGCCTGTTTCATAAACTGCTCTCCCATCAGGAAGCCACGGAAACCGCCTTCCTCACGGAGCCTTTTGACAACTTCCGGATTGGAGATACCGCTTTCGCTGACTCTGCACACATCCTTCGGCAACTGCTCTGCCAGGCGGAAACTGTTTTCCACATCGGTAACAAACGTACCGAGATTGCGATTGTTGATGCCATACATATCAGGTTCGAGTTCTGCATATTCGAAATCCCGGTCGTTGTGCATCTCCAAGAGTACTTCCATTCCGAGTTGGTGCGCCATATCAAGAAGACGCTTACATTCCTCTTTCGTCAGACAGGCAGCTATCAGGAGTACGGCAGAAGCACCGCAATATCTCGCCTGCAGGAGTTGGTATTCCTCGATAACGAAGTTCTTATATAATATAGGTATATGAACCCCCACGTGGCGAGCCTCCTGTATAAACTCATCATAACCGCCGAAGTAGTCGATATCGGTAAGGATGCTGAGAGCAGAAGCTCCATTCTCCTGATAAGCCAACGGGATGATACTTGCCTTACCCTGCTCCTTGATCCATCCCTTGGACGGCGATTTTCTCTTAAACTCAGCGATGATACCCGTAGAGGACTCCATCAGTGCCTTGCGCATGCTGCCTCCAGGTACCAGTCCGTCATCCGTCTGCATCTTCTGTTCCGTCAGGGAAATCATCTGCCGAGGTTGGATGAAGCGCTTGCGCTGTTCTATCTCGATTCGCTTATGAGCGACAATCTCTTCTAAAATATCAGCCATATCCTACCTTTTTTACTTTTTTACCTTTAAGAGCAAGAATGCTCTTTTTACCTTTTTACTTTTTTACCTTTTTACCTTTAAAAAAGCCTTTAACTATTCAGTTCTACAAATTTCTTGAATGTAGCGAGTGCCTTGCCACTATCGATGCTCTCTCGTGCAATCTCCACGCATTCCTCAATACTCTTCTTTCCCTTCTCCATAGCCTGAATACCGAAGGCGGCATTGGCAAGTACGATATTCTTCTGGGCAGGCAATGCACGGTTCTCAAGTACGGCATCAAAGATTTCCTTTGCCTCTTCCTCAGTAGCGCCACCTCTAACTTCCTCAGGTTTAGCAATTTCAAAACCAAGATCCTGTGGCTTGAAGATGCGCTCATAATGATTGGTCGTTACCTTGAAATCACTGGTCAGGGAAATCTCATCGTAACCGTCGATGCTATTTACAATACCATAGTCGATACCTAATTTCTGATAAACCTGATTATAGAGTCGCATCTGGTCCAGGTTGGCAACACCGAGCAACTGGCATTTAGGCTGACTGGGATTAACCAGTGGACCGAGGAGATTGAATACGGTTGGGAATTGGAGTGCCTTACGGATAGGACCTACAAACTTCATTGCCTTGGCAAAGAGTTGGGCATGGAGATAGACGATACCAGCCTCATTGATAGAACGGTTCAACTTATCCAAATCATCAGTAAACTGCACTCCATGGTTTTTGATGACATTTGAAGCACCGCTCACAGAAGTAGCCGCATAATTACCATGCTTGGCAACCTTATAACCAGCACCAGCAATGACGAAGCAAGCGGTAGTAGAAATATTGAAAGTATTCTTGCGATCGCCACCTGTACCAACCACATCAATGTATCGGTCGCAATCTAAGATGGCAGGAACGCCGGTAGCCAAGATACCATCACGGAAACCCAACAGTTCATCTACAGTAACGCCTCTCATCTGTAAACCGGTAAGCAAAGCAGTAATTTGCTCCTCAGGGAACTCACTCTTGGTGATACCCACGATGATATTCTTGGTTTCCTCACGGGAAAGTTCCTCGTGATTCAACATTCTGTTCAAAATGTCCTTCATTTCCATAATTTATTCTCCTATATTTTATTTTTTTATTTTCTATTCCCAATCCCCATTCCTGAGGTAAAAATATGAAAAAAGGCCTGTCGTAAGTACGGCAGGCCTAAGTTATATCATGGATTCATATCCACGCACGGCTTATCGTCTCACGACTTTTTAAATCTTGAGATACGCCACCACCATGCTGTTGAAGATACGAATGTTGTCATCATATTGTTTATTTTTTAATTCAATTGCAAAAGTACACTTTTTCTATTAAACTACAAACTTTTTGGCGAAAAATTTTAGAATTTAACAGAAATAAGTAATTAAAAGCTACTTTTGGGAGTAAAATCAAGTGTTTAGAGGCACTATACATTATTATATATAAAAGGCAAGAGTCATGTTGATGAGAAAAAAAGATATTTCAAATGTAATAAAACAGAAAACTTTACGTTATACTAATAAAGATGAAGAAGCAAACTGAATCTTAGTATCATTATATTAACTATCATAACAGTAACGCCTATGAAGCAAGTTTTTACTTCCGAAGAAATGAGACCATCCAAAAGGACGATCAGCATTATCAAACAGATAGCATACACCTATCGAACGATCAAGAGGAATGGTAAGTACGAGGTGTACTGTCTTAACTAACGAACTCAAAATATGAAGACATTGGTATCACCATCTTTGCTTTCAGCCAATTTTCTGGATCTGAGAAGCGAAGTTGAAATGATCAATCAGAGTGAAGCCGACTGGCTCCACATGGACATCATGGATGGGGTATTCGTGCCCAATATCTCTTTTGGTTTTCCTGTTCTTGAAGCCGTAGCCAAGGTTTGCAAGAAACCTCTTGATGTGCATTTCATGATAGCACATCCGGAAGAATACATCGAGCAGACTGCCAAGACTGGTGCCATGATGATGAATGTACATTATGAAGCATGTACCCACCTGCACCGTACCATCCAGCAGATTCATGCAGCTGGCATGAAAGCGGGTGTCACGCTGAATCCATCTACTCCAGTCTGCGTACTGGAAGATATCATCTGCGATGTAGATATGATACTGCTGATGAGTGTAAATCCTGGGTTCGGAGGGCAGAAGTTTATCGAGAACACCATCAAGAAGGTGGAAAGACTGAGAAAACTCATCAAGGAATCACACTCCAACGCCCTCATCGAAGTGGATGGTGGTGTACAGGCAGAAACTGCCCCACGCCTGGCAAAGGCTGGAGTTAATGTACTGGTAAGTGGAAGTTACGTGTTTAAGAGCACAGATCCTATTTCCACCATCCATGCCCTTAAAGAATTGAAACAGCCAGAGGATTAAACCTCCGGAAATAACATATCCAATACTAGTCTAACTGAAGATATACGTCATGCTTCTTAGCCATTCTGCGAAGATTGAGAAGAGCATAGCGCATTCTTCCAAGACTGGTATTGATACTTACACCTGTAGCCTCAGCGATTTCCTTGAATGAGAGTTGCTGATAGTAGCGCATATACACTACTTCACGCTGTAAAATAGGCAACTGATCCATCATCTTTCTGACATCTGAAAGAACCTGGATATTAATCAAATTAACTTCTGCATTTGTTTCCAACAAATCTTCACCACTGATATTAGACAGATCATTGTCGTCATTCGAGTCAACGACATACTTATAGCGCTGACCACGATACATATCCATCAAGACGTTATGGGCAATACGCAACAACCAACCTCCGAATTTTCCGTTTGCAGAATATTCGTGGTTCTGAAGTTTGCTTACCACCTTCAAAAACGTTTCCTGGAAAATGTCATTAGCCACCTCTTGATCACGCACAAAGAACATGATGTATGTAAACAACTTCACTTCATTGCGTGAAAGCAGTAAGTCAAAGGCACGATTGTTACCTTCGACATAAAGAAGGGCCAACTCCTCGTCGGTCAAATCTTGTAGATTTCTCATTTCTTAATCCTCTTATTTTTAATTAAGTAAATGTCTAATCAATAGGCTATTTTATTTAAGAATTGCACAATATAAGTTAATTATCGTTGGCAAAGATAATAAAATTCTGAGAAACCACCAAAATTTTAACATAAAAAAAGGTTGGTTACAGGACGTAGCCAACCAGAAATGAATACTTTGAAGCAAACGTCTTCAAAGTATTACGGGTGCAAATATACGTCTTTTTCCTATTATCACCAAACTTTTTTAAGGCAAAATCACTTTTTTAACATTGTGTGCGTGTACATTACAAAATAAAATTGTATCTTTGCAGTATCTTTATAAAAGATAAGGTTCTAAACCAAGCTAAATCAAAATTTAATATAAATCTACAAACAGAACAACAAGCATGAAACACTTAAAAACGTTGCTGCTTGCCTTACTTCTCTTCCCTACTCTCGCTTTTGCATCGGGATGGAACGACCAGGAGTACAAGCAGATCGAACAGAGTATTCAAAAGCCTCAACTTCATGAGCGCCAGTTTGTCATCTCTTCTTTTGGTGCCAAGACCAATGCGTCTGCAGCCCAAAACCAGAAGGCTATCAACCGACTCATCTCTCTGGTATCCAGAAAAGGTGGCGGTAAGGTAATTGTACCGAAAGGAACCTGGAATACAGGTGCCATCGAAATGAAAAGTCATGTCAACCTCGTTCTCGAGGAAGGTGCAACGCTGAAATTCGCTTTCGATACCAATCTCTATCCACTCGTCCGTACCTCTTGGGAAGGTCTGGCTTGCTGGAACTATTCTCCATGCATCTATGGCTACAAGGTGACTGACATCGCCATCACGGGTAAGGGTACCATCGACGGTGGTGGTAACAACGAGACCTGGTGGCCTATGAATGGGCATCCTCGTTTCGGTTATCAGGAAGGCATAACCAAGGAAGCACAGCGACTCGGCTCACGTGCCAAATTGCTGAAACAGGCAGAAGACGGTGTGCCTTTCGATGAAAGAAAATTTGGTAAGGGACAAGGGCTGCGTCCACAGCTCGTCAACTTCGTACGTTCTGAGCGCATCCTCATCCAGGGTGTCAAGATGCTCAACTCTCCTTTCTGGGTTATCCATCCTCTGCTCTCCAAGAACATCATCGTAGATGGTGTGACCATCTGGAATGAAGGACCCAATGGTGACGGATGCGACCCAGAGGCTTGCGAGAATGTGCTCATCCAGAACTGTATCTTCCATACCGGCGACGACTGTATTGCCATCAAGAGCGGACGCAACAATGATGGTCGTCTCTGGAACCAACCTTCCAAAAACATCATCATCCGCAACTGTAAGATGGAAGATGGACATGGCGGTGTGGTTATCGGAAGTGAAATCTCTGGCGGATGCGAGAATGTATATGCCGAAGATTGCGAAATGGACTCTCCTCACCTCGACCGCATCCTGCGCATCAAGACCAACAACTGCCGCGGTGGTGTCATTAAGAACATCAACATGCGCAACGTCACTGTGGGGCAATGTAAGGAAGCTGTCGTAAAAATCAACCTCGATTACGAGCCAAAGGAGATCTGCTATCGCGGTTTTGAACCAAGCGTATCTCAGGTGTATGTGGAAAACGTTACCTGCAAGAAGAGCAACTATGGTGTGCTCATCGTTGGTCGCGACCAGGTAGAGAACGTAACTGATATCACTGTCAAGAACTGTAAGTTTGATGGCGTCATCAAACAGCCTGTCAAGACTACCGGCAAGACCCGTGATGTGAAGTTCGACAATCTCATCATCAACGGTTCCCTCGTTCTCAACAAGAAAGACCGTCCATACCAGGCATACAGCGAGTGGCTTACCCATAGCGAGATGAGCCGTGTGGCTCATCCATACCTGCTCGATTTCAGCAGCAAACCTAAGTGGAGCTACGTGATGGGCATCGAGATGGAAGGTATGCTCGACACCTATTTATATTATAAGGACAACAAGAGCACTTTCAAGGGCAAGGATGCTGAAGCCAACAATGAGGCTATCCTCAACTACCTGAAGGAATACCCTGCCAAGATGATTGACGAACAGGGCAATATCACTGGGTACAAGTACGAGGATTTCAATCTCGACAATGTTCGCACGGCTAAATTCATCCTCCGTATGCACAACCTCTTCCCTTCTGAGGGTACCGACAAGGCACTGAAGACACTCTTCAAGCAGTTGCAGAAGCAACCTCGTACCAAGGAAGGTGTTTATTGGCACAAGGCTATCTATGCCAACCAGGTTTGGCTCGACGGTATCTTTATGGGCTTGCCTTTCTACTGCAACTATGCGGTGCAGACCATGAAACCAAAGAAGGCAAAGAAATACCTTGATGATGCCGTTGACCAGATGATCAAGACTGACAAGCGTACATACGATGAGAAGACTCAGCTCTGGAAACATGCTTGGGATGAGACGCATCAGCAGTTCTGGGCTGACAAGGAAAATGGAAAGAGCCAGCATACCTGGGCAAGAGCCTTGGGATGGTATGTGATGGCAATGACCGAATGTCTCGATGCAATGCCAGAGGACTATGCCCGCCGTGGTGAAGTGATCGAACTGCTCAACAAGGCGATGGCAAGTGTCGTGAAGTATCAGGATAAGAAAACCGGTGTATGGTATGATGTGATGGACGTAAAGGATCCTCGCAACTATCTGGAGAGTACTGCCAGCAGCATGTTTGCCTATGTACTCCTGAAGGGTTATCGCAAGGGTTACCTCGCAGAACAATATCGTGATGCCGGCATCAAGGCTTACAAGGGAATTTTGAAGGAATTCATCCAGGTGAACCCTGACAAGACCATCAGTCTGACCAAGTGCTGTAGTGTAAGCGGTCTCGGTCCTGGCGATGGTCCATACGTAAAGAAGCCAAACTATAAGCGTGACGGAAGCTTTGAATATTACATGAGCGAACCAATCCGTGACAATGACCCTAAGGGTGTAGGTCCATTTATCTGGGCAAGTTTGGAGATGGAACAGCAGAGCCTAAAGGCAGAATAACTTGCTGATATAGAGCTACCTGAACGCACAGGAGAGTTGTAATACACAGAAAATTCAGAAAATACTGAGGTGGAAAAGGACTTATTAATGTTCTTTTCCACCTTTTTTTGTGCTTTTTGGTATATTCATCAAATTTTAATACGTTTTTTGAAACAACCAATTCATATTTTTACTATCTTTGCATTGTGTATAGGAATACACCCCATTCGATGTTCTTACACGGCACCATGTGGGTGTTAGGACTTTCACAAGAGATAATCAACTATATTACTAATTTTAAATCTCAAAGTTTATGAAGAATTATTTACGCTATGCATTTATCGCCGTATTGGCATTTATCTGCAATGTCAGTTTTGCACAAACTGTTGTTACATTTACTGCAGAAACGGACAAAGGTAGTTTTGATGCAACTCAAACTGGTACAGGAGCAGGAGCTGACAAAATTACAAAAAACGGAGTAACCATACAGACTAGCAATGGTGCTTTCGCAGCTACAGACTACAACACTAAAGCTGCACAATATCGCATTTATAAATCTGCAACATTCACTGTATCATCAACAGTAGGCAACATAACAAAAGTGGTCATTACCTGTACCACAAATGGTAGTGCAAAACATGGTCCTGGTTGCTTCACTGGTGACAATTACAAAGCCAGTACAGGAAAAGAGGGTACTTGGTCTGGTAATGCGGCCAAACTGACTCTTACTGCTTCAAACAATCAAGTTCGAGCAACGAAAGTAGAAGTTACAATTGGCGGAGAAACTGGCGGTGAAACTCCAACACCTCCTGCAGAAGAAACTAAAGCTGAAAATATTGCAGCATTCAAGGCTTTGGCAAGTGGGACAACTGCTACTTTAACTCTCAAGAATGCGCAAGTAGTTTACAAGAACGTTTACACAACAAAATCAGGTGCAACAAACACAGAGTACTATGTTCGCGATGCATCAGGTGCTATTCAGTTCTTCAATACAGATTTGGAATTAAATGTAAATCAGGTAATCAATGGTACAGTAGAGGTTACATACTCTCCTTTCAACGAGTTGCCTGAGGCTACAAAGACCGCAAATACATCTGCAGAAAAGTTAACTATTACAGACGGAGAAACCGCAGTTCCTACAAAGGTTACAGTAGCAGACCTCACATCAAATAAATATCTTTGCGATCTTGTAACAGTAGAGAATGCAAATATAATATCTGAAACTTCAGGAACTTATACTAATCAATATCTTACAAATGGTACTGATAAAGTTATGATTTACGACAAATTCAAAACCAAGACAAACATCACAGATGGTGAAGGTTTTGATGTAACTGGTATCTTTGTCACAGCTAAGTTGAGCGGTAACATCATTAAAGAATTTGCTCCTATCTCTGCTCCTGTACCAACAGGTATCAACAACATTACAACCGAGGCAACAGACGCTAATGCTCCTGCTTACAACCTCGCTGGTCAGAAGGTTGGTAAGGAATACAAGGGTGTCGTTATTAAGGCTGGCAAGAAGTTTATCCAGAAGTAAAAGTAAACAAAATAATCTGATAGGATACAATTCCATTCATCAGATTCCCTAACATCAAATCCCAGTTTCACATCGTAACAGACGAGAAACTGGGATTTTTTATTCTCTACATTCAATCACTACCATTCACACTTCATCATAACGCATCACTCTCTCATCTTTAAAACTGATAATCCTATGTAAACTAATTTTTCCTTAAACTGCATTTTTTATTGAAGCCGAATTTTTCTTCCCTGCCCAAGGAAAATTTATTGCGTGGGCAAGGAGAAATTATTGCTTGCCCACGCAAAAATGAAAGTGGGGTAAGGATTGGAAAAACAGAACCGCTTGAAGAAAACTCATTTTGTCATAAAAATATATAAAAGAAAAGGAAAACTCCACTTATTACATATTTTATGCTTAACTTTGTCAAGATATTAGTTTCAAAACAAATTATCAGATAAAAAGAATCTAACAAAATAACATACTGAAACAAATGAAACAGAAAGTTTTTACACTATTGGCAGCTTCGCTCATCAGCGCAGCATCCATGGCACAAGCCCCTGCCTTTCCTGGAGCCGAAGGTCACGGGAGATACGTAACGGGTGGTAGAGGCGGCAAAATCGTACACGTAACGAATCTCAATGACAGCGGAACCGGCTCTTTCAGAGAGGCAGTCAAGTCGGGCAATAAGATCATCGTCTTCGATGTGGCTGGTGTGATTGCGCTGAAGTCTGACCTTAAATTCGCAGACAATATCACGATTCTTGGACAGACTGCCCCTTCGCCAGGCATCACCCTGCGCTATTATACGGTTCAACCGGGTAGCAACAACATCATCCGTTTCATTCGCATTCGCCGTGGACAGGAGAAGAACATCAACGACGGAGCTGATGCTTCATGGCAACGCAACAAGACCGGCATCATCTTCGACCACTGCTCCTTCAGCTGGAGTATCGACGAGGTGGCTTCGTTCTATGACAACAACAACTTCACCATGCAGTGGTGTACTGTAGCCGAAAGCCTCACCAACCCTGGTCACTCCAAGGGTGCTCATGGCTATGGCGGTATCTGGGGCGGTAAGTTGGCAAGCTTCCATCATAACTTTGTAGCTCATCTCATGAACCGTGGTCCTCGATTCAATGGTGCCAGATATGGATGGACAGGCTATACTTCCAACAAGGAATACAGCACCTACAAATGGCAGAACGCCGTGCAGGCAGAGAACGTCGATTTCCGCAACTGCGTGATGTATAATGCACAAGGAACTTGCTATGGCGGTCCTGGTGGTGGACAGATCAATATCGTTAACAACTACTACAAGGCTGGTCCCAGCCATAACCTTTCCAGCAAAACCCTCGATGGACTCAAGGTGGATGTGAGCACAGGTAAAGAGCGAGGAAGCCAAGACCGTATCACACTTGTTACACTTTCTACACAGAGTAACTCCGACAAAAATCATCCAGAATTATACGACATGACCAGTCGTTATTACATTAATGGTAATACGACCGAGACCACCAAAGGCTCAAAAACTGCTAATAAAGACTGGAAAGGTCTCAGCTATGACAAGGGTATTCCAAGCCTAAACGGTGAATACTATAGTCCGGATGCCAACAACTTCTATGGCGATGCAGTGGCTCATACCACCATCAGCGGCAAGTCTTGTGTCAAGATTAAGATGGACGAACCTGCTCCAACAGGACAAGTAACCACCCACTCTGCTGCCGAAGCATACGAAAAGGTTTTAGCCTATGTGGGAGCATCCCTCTATCGCGACGAAATAGATGCTCGATACATGGAAGAAGCCAAGACGGGTACCGCTACTTACAAAGGTAGCATCACCAACTCTCCAGGTATCATCGACAAGGTATCAGATGTAAAAGGATATACGGAAGCAAACTTCGGAACCGGCACACGTCCTGCCGACTTTGATACAGACAAGGATGGCATACCAGACGTATGGGAGAAAGCAAACGGTCTGAATCCAAACGACGCTTCTGATGCCCTCACCTACTCGCTCGACGAGAAGGGTTATTATACAAATATCGAGGTCTATGCCAACTCTCAGGTAGAGAATATCATGAAGGCAGAAAACCAAAATGCCCTTTCAGGAGTAGATGAGTATTATCCAACCACCATTTCCACCGGAATTTCTCAGATAGAGAATGACCAGGAAGTAGGCAATAACGCCATCAAATCCATCACCTACTATACCCAGAATGGTACAAAATTACCCACTCCCAATAAAGGAGTAAACATCAGAAAGATAGAATTGACGAATGGGACAATAAAGACTGACAAGGTTATCAAATAGGATAACCTTGTCGGAACCATACCATATCATAGAAAAAGATAGATTATATCGCAAGATAAAACAAATAAAAATCCCCTGCCAGCATATTGCCGACAGGGGGTAACTAAACTATATCCTTAAACCTATGACTAACCTTTTTACGCTTTCAAAAGGAAATTATTTATTAATGAACTTTTTACCATTCTTGATAACAATACCCTTAGCATCATTTGCAACTTTCTGACCTAAGAGATTGAATGTTGCGCCATCCTTAGAAGACTTTGGAGCTTGGATATCAGAAATGCCAGTAGTGCCAGCAGCCACAAATTCAAAACCATAGAAATTGATACTACCTATTGGATAAGTGATAGACACATCGCCCGCTTTTACTGCAACAGAGACAGCAGGATAAACTTTCTTAGCTACCTCTTCTCCATCAACCATCATGTTAACAGAAACTGCCTCTGACTCTAAGAGTATCTTATTAGCCAACTCGGTATCATTCTGTGTCAATATAACATTACGGTCTGTAGCAGAAGAAGATCCTGTACGAGCATATACTTTAAGAGTACCATCTGAAGGCAAAGTAAGAGTCAAATTATTGTTAGATGAAGACTTTCCACCAGATTTCAATCTTTTATCAAACTTCTGATAAGAATCAGCAGTACCAAAATAAGCCGAATTCGGATCTACAACAAGTTTATTTTTTGTATCAACAACAGTCAACACCAAACCTTTAGTAGAAAAAGTTGCAGGCACAGAACCAGCTGCATATTCAGTATCGAACGACAAAGTCTGGGCGTTCATACTTGCTGCCATAGCGACAGCGGCAATAAGAGTAAAGAATTTCTTCATAATCGTTACGTTTTAAGTTTATTAATCTGTAATTTGTTTGAATATTTAAGTTATTAGCTTATTTTCGCTTGCAAAAGTAACACATTATCTGATAAAATAGAACAGAAAAGTAGAGAAATCTCACGCAAACGATTACGTGCGTTTCACCGGTATCTTATATACATATTACAGATATTTGTTGTATTTTTGCCACGGAAATCTACTTGAGCAAACAAGTAAACTACACAAGCATAAATATACAAACATCATAAATTTAAACCTAAAAGTAACAAACAATGAAAAGAAATCTACTGAGATTCGGACTGCTTAGTCTGTTACTTGTCTTTGCATGCATTGCAAAAGCACAAGATGTTACTGCTATTTGGGACTTCCAGAACAACAAGCCAGGAGGAATCAACGCAGCAACTAATTTTGAAGGCAAAATTGGTGAGGTAAACTCAACAATGGATGGCATCACTATGCGCGTTGATGCAACAACTGGCAAACTCACGGGAAGAACAAGTGATGCCCAGTTTAATGCAGGCACAAAACTTCAGATTCCAGTGAAGTCTGCCAAAGATGTAGTCACAGTGACAAGTTATCCTAACTATCACAATTATACGGTAGGTGGTATTGCAGCAACTACAGATGTAACAGAACACAAAGCCACTTCTGCAGAAGTAACTCAAGGCTATGTTGAAGTAATTGCAACAGCTACCAGTTACCTCTATCAGATAAAGGTAGTACAAGTAAGTGCTATTCAAGAAAAGGCTCTCTACTCTACTGATTTCACCAACTGGAAAGAAATCGACCGCAGTAAAGCTACAGACGAAGTGGTAAACGTGAAAACCCTCTACAGCAAGGAGGAACTCAGCTTTACATTCAACGGTGTAGGTGTTTATCCAACAGGTACCAACACTAAGTTCCCAAAAGTTACCGGTTTCATGCAGACAGCCAAATATACTGGCGAATACAAGGCTGCAGAACCTAACGTAGTAACATCTGCTTTGGCTAACATCACCAAGATTACACTGCACCAGGCTGCTACCGGCGGCAAACGTGGTATCAAGATTTCTGTCAAAGGTGACGGCGATGAAGACTGGGTAGTAATCCACAACGTATCTATCGCAAAAGCAAGTGGTGAGGATCTGACACTCGACGTAAACCGCACCAATTGTCAGATCAAGTTTGAGAACTTTGCTCTCGGTCAGAACGCTTACGTTACCGACCTGACTATCTATGGCAATGTAGATATGAGCAAGACTCCAATGCTCGGAAGCTTCAGCCTCAACGGAGAAAAATATCAGGCAGTAGATATCTTCAACGAGGATGCTACTGGCAAGCAATTGGCAACTATTCTTGTCTCAAAGAAGGCGAATCTCGTTTCAGAGACCAACCCTCTGACAGAAATCACAGCAGACAACGGAACCATCAAGAGTACAACCTATACTACTACCGGAGAGGGCAACAATCAGGAAACAGTCGTTTCAATCGTGGTAGAAGCTAATGGTGATGAAGCAATATACGAGTTGACTGTAGGCTTCAAGCCAGACTTCACCCTCACCTATTATGATATAGACGAAACAACAGCTATCGGCACCCAAAAGGTTGAGCAGGATGCTACAATCGCTTCTTTCGATAAAGAGGCAGAAGGAAAGGTGACCGTAACTGACGGAAAGAAATTCCGCGGCTGGGCAACATCTGTAAAGCAGGATGAAAAGAAATATACGACATCATCAGTGATTACATCAGATACAAAACTCTATGCAGTCGTTACCGACATCGAAACAGCCAACACAACAGCTCGCTACGACTTCAATCTTCAGAAGGAAGGTTTCTGTGCAGACGACCATGAAGCATTCTGTGTAGAAGGCAATGGTAAATGGCACGATAAAACACATGGCTGGACTTTTGCTGCTGGTGACAAGATTAAAATCTTGATGGGTGGCAAGGGTTACCTCAAATTGGATCTCTGCCAATATTCAACCACAGGCGAAATCACATTGACAGACCCTAAAGGTAATAAGATTGCAAGTGTAGAGGCTAAGGCTAACAAGGATGGTATCAGCACAATCCTGCAGAACAGCTCTACAGAAAGTGGCGAGTACACACTTACATTCGCCGTTAATGCTTACCTCCACAGCCTTAGCATTGTGAACATGACAGAACCAGCCTATGCTCAAGATGGTAACTGGTACACAGTAAAGGCAGGCGATGCTAAGAGTTTCAGCACAACATTGGAAATCGTCAATGCAGCTAACGCAGCAACAGACGCTCCACGTTCATACATTTTCTTACCAGACGGAACATACGATTTGGGAGACAAGTGCCTCACTCAGATTAGCGGTAACAACATCTCTATCATCGGTGAGAGCATGGACAAGACCATCATCGTCAACAAGCCTGCTATCGAGAACGAGGGCATCGGTACCACCGCTACCCTTCTCAACACAAGCAACAACCTCTATATGCAGGACGTCACCCTACAGAATGCACTGGAATACTACAAGAGCGGTTCAGCCGGTCGTGCTGTCTGCCTCCAGGATCGTGGTACCCAGACCATCTGCAAGAATGTGAAGATGCTCTCTTACCAGGATACCTACTATAGCAATGAGCCAAACGGCAAGGGCCAGTTCTACTTTGAGGATTCAGAGATTCACGGCACCGTGGACTACGTTTGTGGTGGCGGCGATGTATATTTTAACCGTGTACTCTTCGTAAACGAGAGTCGCAAGGAAGGCGAAAAGAACGGTGAGGATGTGATTGCAGCTCCTAACAGCAAGAGTGAATGGGGATACATCTTCAAAGATTGTACCATTGAAAACAAAGCTGCAAACTTCAGTCTTGGTCGTTCATGGAACAATATCACCCGTCTTACCTGGCTCAACACAACCGTGAACCAAAAGGATGAGATTCTGAACGATGACAAGAAGTACGCTTACTTCACCATCAACGCGATGGGCGATGCGATGGCAGACAAGTTCCGCCTCGACGTATTGAAGGACGCAGAAGGTAACGTATTCTCTCCTGCAGAGAAGAAAGTAATCTTCAAGAACTCTGGTGCTACTCAGCAGAAGGCAGAAGAGAACATTATCCTGACTGCTGAAGAAGCAGCAACATACACCCTCGATGCGGTATTCGGCGACTGGAAACCAGAAGCTAAAGCAGCTCAGGCAACTGCCACGGCCGCAACATTAAAGGACAGCAAGCTTTCATGGACAGGTGATGCAAAGATGTATCTCGTAGCAAAAGATGGAAAATTCTACACGCTGACAACAGAGAATTCATTGACTGTAAATGACAACAAAGCATCCTTCACGGTTCGTGCTGCAAATGATATGGGTGGCTTCGGTACAGCAAACGGTACTGTTAGTACAGGAATCAATAGCACCATGACAACAGTAGCAACAGTCATCAAGACAGCAATCTTTGCAGCTGACGGCACTCAACTCTCTAACCTCCAAAAAGGCATCAATATCATTGTAAAGACCTTCAAGGATGGAAGCAAGAAGACAAGCAAGGTGATTGTCAAGTAAGCTAAATTTGAAGATGTTGTTTGAAAGCAACGTAAAATCATAGTTAATCCCCAACAAGAGGACATCGGAAGAAGTTCGATGGATTCTTGTTGGGGACTTTTATGTTAACGGAAACACTACACAGAAGCTATTTTTTGAAAGAACTTTGAAAACGTTTACGTTATTTTTTATATTAAAATGTATTGTCGGATAAACTAATATTCGTATATTTGCACAGAATTATACAATATTTCACTAATCTAACCAAAATAAATGTATGTCTGGTAATTCAAACAAAAAGAAAATTGCGTTAGCAGGTGCATTGATGTTCTGTGTAACGAGCATCTCAGCGCAGACCGTTAAGGGCGTTGTTACTGACAATACGGGCGAACCTATTATCGGCGCATCTGTCATGGAGGTAGGTGTAGCAGGTAATGGTGGCGTGACCGACATTGATGGTAACTTCACCGTAAACTTGAAAGGCAAAGGTAACAAACTGAAGATTACTTACATCGGTATGAAATCTAAGGAAGTGAACGTTGCAGGTAAAACTAACATTACTGTAAAACTTGAAGACGAAGCAAACAGCTTGAATGACGTAGTCGTTATCGGTTACGGTACAGTAAGAAAGAAGGACCTTACAGGTTCTGTTTCTTCTATCAGCGATAAGCAAATTGCCAACATTCCAGTTTCTAACGTAAGCGAGGCGATGACCGGTAAGATGGCTGGTGTTAACATCACTACCACAGAAGGTTCACCTGATGCTGACGTGAAGATTCGCGTGCGTGGTGGTGGTTCTCTTTCTCAGGACAACTCTCCACTCTACATCGTTGACGGTTTCCCTGTAAGCTCTATCAGCGACATCGCACCAAGCGAAATTCAGAGCATCGACGTATTGAAGGATGCTTCTTCTACAGCTATCTATGGTGCCCGTGGTGCTAATGGTGTTATCATCGTTACAACCAAGAGCGGTTCTGAGGGTAAGACACAGGTAAACTTCAATGCTTCTCTTGGCTACAAGAAGGTTACAAAGTTGATCAAGACTCTTGATCCTTATAACTTTGCATACTCTCTTTATGAAGTTGGTGCAACAAACTATGGTAACTACAGCGACCTCGATATCTGGAAGTCTGTAGAAGGTACAGACTATCAGGACGAAGTATTCGGTCGTACTGGTAACCAAAAGCAGTATAATGTAAGCGTTAGCGGTGGTACTAAGGATATCAAGTATAACATTGGCTTCTCTCATAACGACGAGAAGAGTATCATGCTTGGTTCTGGTTATGCAAAGAACAACGTTAACGCAAAACTCAACGCTAACTTAAACAAGTGGTTGTCACTCGACTTCAATGCTCGTATGGCATTCACCAAACTTGATGGTCTGAATGGTGGTGCTGACACAAATGAAAGCAACGCAGCCAACTCTATCGTTGCCAATACCGTAAAGTTCTGGCCAGTATATCCTCTTACAGATAGCGATGAGGACGAGGAAAACTCAACATCAGTAGAACGCAATCCTATCGAGCGTATTTATGATTCTTATAAGTATCAGGAGCGTTTCCAGCAGAACTACAACGTAGGTTTGAACTGGAAGCCTTTCAAGAATATCACCTTACGCTCAGAATTTGGTTATCGCTGGGATTACAACAATACCGATCAGGTTTGGGGTTCTAATGCCACAACCAATTCAAAGTACGGCTACAATGGTCAGCCACAAGCTGTGTTTACTAAGGTAAGCAAGAAGAACTGGCGCAATGCCAACACTATCACTTACGATAACAGCAAGCTTTTCGGAGGCCGTGACCATATCAACGTATTGTTGGGTCAGGAATGGAGCAGCAGCGAGCAGACTACAAGAAATGCCATATCTGTTGCTTACCCAGCATCTTTTGGTATTGATGACGTTTTGTCAAATACTGGTGCAGGTACTGCCCTTCCAAACGAAGGAACTATCGCTGCCGATGAGAACATCCTCTCATACTTCGGTCGTATCAATTATACATTGAATGATAAGTATCTGGCAACATTCACTATGCGTGCTGATGGCTCTAGTAAGTTTGGCAGCGGCAACCAGTGGGGCGTATTCCCATCTTTAGCTTTGGCATGGCGTATGTCTGACGAATCATTCCTGAAAGGTGCTTCTAAGTGGCTCTCTAACTTGAAGGCTCGCTTGAGTTTTGGTACTGCCGGTAACAACCGTATCAATTCCGGTTTGATTTCTACCGTATACTCTATGGCTAGCAACACATCAAAGGCTCCATTCTTTGATGAGAATCGTGGTTCTATGTTGGAGCATGGACAATATCTCTACAATCCAAACTTGAAGTGGGAGACAACCGTTACCCGTAACTTCGGTATCGACTATGGTTTCTTTAACGGACGTATCAGCGGTACATTGGATTTCTATTGGAATACCACAAAGGACCTCTTGATGCAGACTTTGATTCCATCAAACACAGGTTATAGCTACCAGTTCCAGAACTTCGGCAAGACATCTAACAAGGGTGTCGAGTTGGCACTCAATGCAGTCATCGTAGACAAAAAGAAGTTTGGCTTGAACTTCAACTTCAATGTTTCTTACAACAAGAACAAGATTGATGAGTTGAATCTTGAGAATCCATGGCAGAGCAGCAACTGGAGTGGTTCAACCATCTCTAAGTATGAAGACTTCCGTGTAGAACAGGGCGGCCGACTTGGTGAACTCTGGGGTTACAAGATGAATGGTTACTATACAGTATACGACCCAGCTACAGGCACTGGCGACTTGGTTCTCAATGCCAAGGGTAAGTGGGAATTGGCTGATGGAGTAAAAGACAAGAGCAAGGACATCTTCGGCGGTACCTACTACCCTGGTGGTCCTAAGGTACAGTGCGACGAAAATGGTAATCCTATCAAGCAGCGTCTTGGAAATACCGTTCCTACAACAACTGGTGGTTTCGGTTTCGACGGTCACGTAGGCAACTTCGACTTCAATGTGTTCTTCAACTACTCTCTTGGCAACAAGATTGTAAACGGAACCAAGCTGGCTAACGCCTTCTATTCAGGTTCTAACAAGAAGTACAACCTTGTAGATGACTTTACCCTCGACAAACGTTACACATGGATTGACCCTAACAATGGTTTGAACCTTGGTAAGATTTCTACTTCAACCATCACAACATATGGTGGCACAGAAGAAGTTATGGCTCGCTTGAACGAGTTGAACCAAGGCAAGAGCATCTACAATCCAGCTGCCGTTACAGCCATGCAGTTGACTGATTATGCTGTAGAAGACGCTTCATTCCTGCGTTTGCAGAACGTAACTATTGGCTACACATTGCCAAAGACCTGGTTGAAGAACATCTTCATCAGCAACGTACGTATCTACTTCACCGGCTACAACTTGCTTTGCATGACAAGCTATAAGGGTTATGACCCTGAAGTTGACACAAGCAGCAAAAAGAATCCTATGACTCCAGGTATCGACTACGCAGCATACCCTAAGAGCCGTACATTTGTAGGTGGTATTAATGTAACATTCTAAAAAAGTAACAAAGAACATGAACAAGATATTTTCAAAAGTCTTGGTAGCTTTGGGAGCTGCAACATTGGTTTCTTGCTCAGACTTCCTTGATCAGAAGTCACCTTCTGAGTTGGAGAACTCTAATGTATATGGTTCTACCTACTACACAGGCTTACGAGTAAACAAGATATATGGCGGTTTGACTCAAGACCGTACATACTCTCAGGACCTCGCCATCGTATGGAACCTGAACAGCGACATCGAATTGGTGGATGGTCTTGGAAGTGACGCTACTAACGCTACAAGTGAGCGTGGTAACATGAACTACAATGCCGATCCAGGATGGTCTAAGATTGCTGGCGTGTGGGATGCACTCTATGGTGTTATTGAAGACGCAAACGACGTTGTTGATGGCGTAAAAAACAGCGACCTGTACCAGAATGGTAGCAAGTCAGACAAAGCAACAATGGGACGCTATCTCGGAGAGGCTTTAACACTCCGTGCACAGTGCTATCTCGACCTGGTACGTTTCTTCGGTGACGTACCTTTCAAGGCAGAGTCATCAAAATCAGACCTTTCCAATGCATACCTTTATAAAATGGATCGCGACAGCATCCTTGACAGCTTAATGGTAAATCTTGATGAAGCCATCGAACTTTTGCCTTGGGCAGGTCAGGATAGTTATACTACAGAACATGCAACCAAGGGTTATGCACATGGTCTCTTGGCACAGATTGCCTTGACACGTGCAGGATATGCTATCCGCGAAAAAGCGAAGGAAGGCTACGAGACTGCAACTTACACAGACGCAACCTACCCTACACAGCGTCCAGGTGCCGCTAAGTGTAAGGAACTGTATGAGATTGCACTCAAGCATCTCAGTGCTATCATCAAGAGTGGTTCACACAAATTAAATCCATCATTCGAAAATGAATGGTATCTCTTGAACCAGCTGACTCTTGACAAGACCTATCAGGAAAACCTCTTCGAGATACCTATGGGTAGCAACGTTACTGGTGAGTTGGGTTATACAGTTGGTGTACGCTTGAATGGCGTTACTACAGAATATGGTTATGGTAACTCTTCTGGTAAATTGAAGTTGACAGCGCCTCTCCTCTACTCTTACGACAAGGCAGACCAGCGTCGTGACGTTACAGTAGCAGCATTCGAGATTAAACAGGATGGTAAGAAGACAGTAGAGAGCATGCTTGGCAACGCTCCATTTGGTCTTTACTGCGGTAAGTGGGATGCTCGCAAGATGAACGACAAGTGGTTGTCAGACAACTTGAAGGCAACAGCTAAGCACACCACAGGTATTAACCCTGTCGTGATGCGCTACTCTCAGATTCTGCTTTGGTACGCTGAGGTTATGAACGAGTTGGCTGGTCCTACAGGTCGTTATGATGGTGACGCAGGTATGACTGCACTTCAGGCTCTTGCAGAAGTTCACGACCGTGCTTTCAGCGACAAGGCTTTGGCAAACCACTACATCAACAACATTCCTAAAACCAAGGAAGGTCTGTTCGAAGCAATCGTACAGGAGAACGCTTGGGAGTTTGCTGGAGAAGGTTACCGCAAATGGGATTTGATTCGCTGGAATCTCTTGGCTCAGAAGATTCAGGAGTTCAAGGATACTTATATCCAGGACTTGACTGACAAGAAATATCAGGAAAAGATTTACTTCAACTATACTGATGACACAAAGACCAAGATTGACATGAGCAGTGTAACTTGGTATGGTCTCGCCGGAGATGAGTCTGAATCAGACTTTACTGGTAGTGCAGATAGCTTTGGCAAGTCTAGCTTGACAAGCGGCAAGGATACTCAGGTAAACACTAACTTGCCTTCTATCAGCAGTGGTCTTGTAGGCGACAATGTACCTGTTAAGAACAGATATCTCATGCCTATTGCATCTACCACAATCTCTGCATCAAATGGTCATTTGTACAATTCTTATGGCTATAACGATTAGTACGAACTGTTAATAATAGAAATAAGATGAAAATAAAGAATATATTTGGAATGTCATTGGTCTTCTTGGCCATGACTCCAATGGTTTCTTGTACAGATAAGAACGACTGGGATGTTGACAGTGCTCACGACCGCTTGTTTGGTGTCAAGAGTTCTGCTTTGTCTGTTGACACAGATGACGACCAACCAACCAAGATTGCAGTCAACTTTTCTGCGTATGACAAGAACACAGAATACTACATCGTAGAGTTGAGCACAGACTCTCTTTATGATGATGTACCTATGGGAGGTGAGAACGCAAGAATCTTCGGTGAAGACAAGAGTATCACATCTGCTCCTGTTGACATTAACAACCTGGAAGAATACACCAAGTACTACATGCGTGTAAAAGCCATGTCTTCAACCAAGGCTGAATCAAAATGGGTATATTATAAGGATGGCGACTCTTTCCGTACTCCAGGTATCCTTCACGATGTTTTGGAGAAAGACCGCTTGGACGATAATATCCGCTTGACATGGATTCCAGGTTCTAACGTAACCACTCTTCGCTATACTTATAAGGATAGCGAGGGAGAAATCCAGACTGAGGACATCGCTCTGACAGATGCTGACCGCGAAGCTGGTGAGTATAAGATTACAGGTTTGAACTCAAATCGTTCATATACATTTAGCTTACTCAATGGAGAGAAAGTTCGTGGTTCCAAGACTGTGAAGACAGCCAAGGGATTACCATCTGCCGACTACATTGTAAAACTGAATGAAGACCGTACTGTCATCACAAATGAGGACATCGAAGAGTGGGCTAATAAGGCATTCGAGAAGATGGAAGGTGCTTCTAATGTATCTATCACATTAGGTATCCCTGCTGGTAAGACTATCGACTTGGGTACTTCAGAAAAGGCAATCAGCATCCCAGAGGGTGTTTCTATTTCATTCTTTGGTAGAGCTGGTGAAAAGGCAACACTGAATGTAAAGAAGTCTGTATCTGTAGCAGGAAATCATGGTTACATCAGCTTTGAACACGTAAATATTGATGGACTTCAGAACACAGATGAAGGCATTTCAGGCTGCCAATATTTCATCAATGAAGATGAAGCTTGCGATATCGATTCTTTGGGATTCACAGAATGCAACATCAGCAACATGGAAAGAGCACTTGTTAACTTCAAGGCTTCTTCTGGTCAATCAGTAAACCTGCTTATCATTGACAATTGTATTTCAAATAATCATGGTACAGGTGGTTATGCATTCATTTGCATGAACAAGGGTATGGACAAGATTAACAACATCAAGTTTGTTAACTCTACATTCTCAAACATAAGTCTTGGAAAGAGTAGTGTCTTCGATTTATCAAAGGCGAAATCTTCTACAACCATAGACATAAATGCATGTACTTTCTACAATGTAGTTGGCGCAGATGGCTATTTCATCAATGCAAAAGATGCAAAACAAGGAATTAAAATTAAGATGAATAAGACAATCCTTGCAAAGACAGCCAATCCAAATGCTAGAGGTATCCAAGCTTGGGATTTGGACGCTAACAAGAATGGTGTAGTAAAACCTGATGCAACAGCTACATACCAGACCACAGACTTCAGTTTCTACAAAAACTCTTTTGAAGTTAACAAACTTGAAGTAGCATCTGGCTCAGCGTTCAAAAATGCAGCCAATGGCGAATTCTATCTCAAAAACTCAATCTTGGAGAAGGAAAAGGTAGGTGACCCACGTTGGATTAGATAAATTCAATCAAACTATCATATTAAAGTGCAATGCCCACACCGGGCGTTGCACTTTTTTGTTTCTCTCTCCCTCTCCCTCACCACGCACAAAAACTTTTTTTGTTAACTTTCTTGGAAGTCACGAAAGAAAAGCGTATCTTTGCAGCGAAGTATTAAGCAAATAAGAAATGACAATGAGCGGAGAAAACTATATAAGATTCGACTGGGCGATGAAACGTCTGCTGCGCAACAAGGCAAACTATGTTGTGCTTGAAGGTTTCTTATCTTCATTACTTGGAAAGAAATTTAAGATTCACCGCTTTCTGGAAAGCGAAAGCAACCAAGAAGACGAATACGATAAATATAACCGAGCCGATATTCTGGCAGAAAGCGAAGATGGGCAATTATGCATCATTGAAGTACAAAATATCCGTGAAGTAACCTATTACCACCGTATGCTCTATGGAGTTTCTAAAGCGATAACGGAATATATTGGTCTTGGCAAGCCATACGAAGCTGTCCGCAAGGTGTATTCCATCAACATCGTCTATTTTGAACTGGGACAAGGCAAAGATTATGTTTACCATGGCAAAACCGAGTTCGTCGGTGAACACGAACCACATGATACACTTAAACTCTCCATCCGACAGAATGAGAAATTCTTTGGCATCAAAGATGATAAATTGGAGTTAAGGAAGAGTCCTGGTGACTTGTTCCCAGAGTACTACATACTACGTGTCAATGATTTTGACAAGGTAGCAACTACTCCACTTGACGAATGGATTGAATTTCTAAAAACAGGTTCTATCAGTTCAAAAGCCACTGCTGCAGGATTACCAGAGGCACGCGAACGTCTGCGTGTAGATTCACTCTCTCAAAAAGACAAACAAGCCTATTTCCGCCATTTAGAAGCAGTTAGGCACATGAAGAGCCTCTTCGATACCAGCCGTGACGAAGGATATCAAGATGGTCTAACAGAAGGAAGAATCGAAGGAAGAGCTGAAGGAAGAGCTGAAGGAAGAGCAGAAGGAGAAAAAGAAAAGACCAAAGAAATCGCCCTCAAACTTCTTGCTTTAAATACACCAATAGACATCATTTCCCAATCTACAGGATTATCTATAGAGGAAATCAAAAAGTTAAATTCATAAACACATAGAAAGTGCAATGCTCGACTTGAGCGTTGCGCTTTTTTCTACTACGCAAACGTTTTCGTATTATTTTGAGATGATTATACCTTATATTATAAAGAATAGTTGTAATTTTGCCACAAATAAAATTTAGCCTAAATTACAATGAGAAAATCAATCATCAAAACTATCGTGCTTTCAGCACTCTTGGCTCTGCCAGGCATTGCCAAGTCCCAGACTTTTACTGGTATTACTTCTGAGCAAAATACCCAGAATACTCCTGAAGGATGGACTGCAGTTGAGTTACCACAATTGCCAGCCATCACATCAGCAAATACGTTTAACATCAAAGACTATGGTGCATCTACATCGGCAGCAGATAACACCAAAGCTATTCAGAAAGCCCTGGATGCTGTTCCTACTACTGGCGGTATGGTCGTAATACCTGCTGGTACATGGATGTTTGGCAGTACAGACCAGATGACAAGTACAACCGAGGTGCTCAGCATCAAGTCTAAGACAGTACTCCACCTTTGCGCTGGAGCCACCTTGAAGCTCGTAGAATACGGCAAGGCTCCAAATAATAAGACTGTATTCATTGGTTGCAAGAACAGAAAGCAAAATGATATCATTATTGAGGGTGAAGGCGAGACATCTATCATTGATGGACAAGGAACTCGATGGTGGAAGGCTCGCGATAACAAGGAGACCTTCAATCCTGGAGCCATGATCCGCTTCGAACAGGGTTCTCGTTTCATGGTTAGAAATATAAAAATTCAGAACACCCCAGGTGTAAATCTTACTATCAGCAATAGTGGTAAGGCAAGCCATGCAACTATCCATGATGTGACGATTTATAATCCTGCCTCAGATACTAAGACAGAACAGCCATCACACAACACAGACGGAATCTCTATCTGGGGGCACCATGTAAACATCTACGACTGTTTCATCAGTACGGGTGATGACAACGTAGTTTGCGATGATAAAGCCCAGTATGTACACGTCTGGAATTCTAAAATGGGTACAGGACATGGTGCATCATTTGGCAGTTTTACCAATAACATGCATGATATTATTTATGAGGACCTCACTTTCAATAATACAGATAGTGGATTCCGCTTGAAATCACAACGTGATAGAAGTGGCGATGTATATAATCTCATTTTCCGTAATTGTACAATGACAGGAGTGAGAAACCCTATTTATATCGAAACTTGGTACAATCTGAGTACAAAGCCAATTCCATCTGAAGCCACAGCAGCAGAAGTAACCCCAAAGACACCTGCCTTCCGCGACATTCTTATTCAAAATGTGACATCTACAGGTACTCCATACAATACAAGTGCTAAGGGATATTTCCCTATCTACATCTATGGTTTACCAGAAAGCTATGTCAAGAACATAACCTTAGATAATGTTCAAGTAGAAGCCCAAAAAGGTATGTTCCTTGCATTTGTGGATGGTATAACATTTAAAAATGGTTGCAAGATTACAAATAGCAAGGATGGAAAGCTTATTGCTACCCAATATGAAGTAAAAAATCTCACAGGTGATTATACAGGTAGTTCAACTGTAGATCCAACTCCAGGAGAAGCAGGAAACGTTACCTATACTTTGGCAGCAAACACCTGCAATTTGTCAAATGGTTCAACAGAAACCACATGGAACTTCAACAATGGTTGTTCCATCACTTCCGGCAAAGGTTATGCCACAGCTAAAAGCAATACTATCAAGTATAGCAAAGGAGTAAAATTCACAATCAACTTACCAGAAAACGTAACAATTACCTCTGCTACATTTGCTGGTTATACTAACGAAGATAATAAGATCTGCTACTTGTCCGAATTAGATGGTGCCAATTATGCTTCTAACAAATACAGCTTTCCAAGCCGTACTACAACCACAAGCACAGACACCAGTTACGATATCACATTAGCTACACCTGCAACAGGAGTCATGACCTTTACTCCACAGGATGCTCAAGCTGCATGGGTTATCACCCTCAAAGGAACAAAAAATAACACTAATGGTATCAAAGGTATTACATCTGATATAAATATTAAGAATGATAACAATGTCTATGACCTCAGCGGTCGCCTGGTAATCAAGAATGCTTCTACAAGCGATTTGCAGACTCTCAACAAGGGTATTTATATCCACAACAACAGAAAGTATATTGCAAAGTAATATAAAACACCATATCACTCAAACAAAGTCCCCCAGCCAATCAATTTTGGTTGGGGGATTTTGTTTGAGTAAAACACAAAAAAGTATCCTAAGATACTTGCCAAACTATCCTAAGATAAATGGCAAAGAATCTAAGAATAAAGAAAGCGAGCACCATCCCTCGATGGTGCTCGCCCAAAACTAGTGTGTTTCTAACCAAAAATATCTATTAGTATCCTGGGTTCTGCCAGAAACCTGTCGTACTGTTCACCTCTGTGGTGAAGTTCTGAACAGCGTCAATCTCATTCTGTGGGATTGGACGATAGAGATAATGCTTGCTGACATCAGCCTTCAGGTTGTCAGCAGCCTGTGCATTATACTTCTGTACGTACTCGTAAAGCTTACCTGTACGCTTCAAATCAAACCAGCGCATCTGCTCACCGCAGAACTCTACTGCTCGCTCCTCAAGGATGGTATCGATGGTTGCATTACCACTCAAGGTATTATCCTTACCCTCGATAGCACGCGCCTGACGGAGCTGGTTGATAGTTGCCATGGCTGCACCACCATCACCGAGAGCCAACTGACATTCTGCCTTGATGAGATACATCTCTGGGATACGCATCACGATGGCATCACGGCTGGAGATGTCATGAGTTGGGTAGTTTGGATCATAAACATCATCCAAGAACTTCTTGATGCCAGGGAATGAGCACCAACCAGCAATCTTATACAGGTTGTAACGATCATCACCATAAACCTTTGAGGTTTTCACGGCTGCTTCTGTTGGCTTGGCTGTAGCCTCATCCATAGATGTGTAAACAGGGGTGTCACCACCTGCCATAAACTGAATACGGTATCTGTTCTTTGCCCAAGCCTGCATAGCCTGTCCCTCTGGAGAATCACCATCCATTGGACAATAGTAAATAGCGGTATCCTGCAACTCTGGATAATTCTTTGAATTCTTAGCCAAATCAGGTGAAGCTATGTCATAGTGATCAAGCAAGGTTGCTTCTGAACGCTGATCGGTAGTCTTATGCTTCTCCAACAGGTTCCACAAGTGCAATGAAGGCAAGTAGCGGGTGAATCCACGTCCGTATGGAGAATAAGCTGCGCCACATTCTACATTCTTACCAGTTGATTTACTCTTGATGGTTGTCTTGCCAGCAGCTATACGCCAGAACACCTGTGTGTCTTTCTGACCATTGCCACCCAAGTCGTTAGCGCCATTGTTCCACATAGAAACAAACATCAACAACATGGCATTACCACCACGAGTATAACCCGTACGGGTAATCAAACTATTGTACTGCATTGGGCTACCACCTTCCAAACGATAACGGTAAGGAATGCAGTTGGCATTGGTCTTGATGTCCTGAGAATAGGTTACACCGAAGAGCGCCTCCTGATTGGTATTATAGCTCTCATTAGCCATCGTCCATACATGCTTGTAGTTATTGTCAAGACTTGCATAATCGCTTTCATCAATAACAGCCTCTGCATCTGCCTGAGCAGCTGTATAGAGAGCATTCTTGTCTTTACCATCATAATTGCCACCCTTGACAGTCTGACCTAACTGACCACCCAACCAAGATGCTGCATAAAGCAATACTCTTGATCTCAAAGCCTTAGCTGCCCAATAGTTGGCACGTCCATCAGCCTTGGTCATGTAACCTGCAGCCTCAAACTTAGCGATAGATTCATCCAAATCGTCCAATACCTTACCGAACACTTCATTCTCTGGCATTCTGGTAGGATTGAAATTCTGAGCTGTTACAGGTTCTGAATTATATGGGATAGCTCCCCAGGTGTTAACCATGTGGAAATAATAGAAAGCTCTCAGGAAAAGAGCCTCACCCTGATAACGATTCTTCAGATCCTCACTCAAGAAGTTTGCATCATTCACATACTTGATGGCATTGTTGCAGACATCTGTAGCACTATAGAAAAGTTCCCAATAGTTATCAAGACAAGGGTTATCTGCCACATTGTTTTCCAATGCTGCTGCATTGAAATTGTAGGAGCAAAGGCTCTTCTGCTTGTTATCATAACCATAATAGAAGAGGTCGGTACCCATTTCACTTAAACCTAAACCTGCTTCCTTACCATACCAGCCACGGGCAAAGGTGTAGCAGTTTGCTACAAGGCCTTCCAGACCAGCAGGAGTTTTATATGCCAAACCGGCAGTTTCACCCACTTTATTCTCTTCCTCCAGAAAATCAGAACAAGAGGTAAGTCCCAACATCATAGAAGATGCCGCTGCCATGAATAATATCTTTGTTTTCATAATTGATTCGATGTTTTTAGAATTCTACATTAAGACCGATTACAACCTGCTTCTGCATAGGGAATGAGATGCTACCACCACGCTCTGGGTCGTAGTTGTCAATCTTACTCCATGTCATGAAGTTCTTCATTGAGCAATATACTCGAGCCTTATTCATACCGATAGTATGCAACCACTTAGCTGGCACATTATAAGAAAGGGTGATATCCTTAATCTTGAAGTAATCAGCCTTTTCGTATGTGAACGCAGACTTGTAAGTTGACCAGATCTTGCTGGAATTAGTATCCAAACCTGGGTTAGGGAATTTTGCATCGGTATTGGTTGGTGTCCAATAATCGATAGCATCACCCCAGTTGGCAGACTCAAAGTTCAACTGCTCATTCATTGCGTATGAAATATAACCGCCCAAACGAGCCATCAACTGTACTGAGAGTGAGAAGTCCTTATAGGTGAATGTATTGGTCATACCGAATACATGATTAGGATCCTGGTTGTAGAGTACACGGTCGTCAGAACTGATAGTACCATCACCATCCTTATCCAAAATCTTTGGAGAACCTGGTGTACCATAGCCCTTGGTACCTGTGCAACCAGGCTTCTTGCCTTCATGTGCAGCCTTAAAGTCTTCTACATACTGGTCGAACTCACCAATACCCCACTCACCGAGTACCTTGTAATCATAGAATGCGTTTACACGATTGCCTACGAACAAGCCCTTGGTACCAGATACGTACTTATCAACACCACCTGTCAACTCAGTAATCTCATCTTTGAAATGAGAGTAAGACCAGTTGGCTGTCCAGTCGAAGTCCTTGGTACGAACGATATCTGTCATCAAAGAGATCTCAAGACCCTGTCCCTTTGTCTTACCGATATTGTCGATAACGGTAGGGAATGATGATGCAGGTGCTGTCTTATAGAACAACAAATCGTAGGTATGGTTCCAATAGTAATCAATGCTACCGCTGATACGGCCATCAAGGAAACCGAAGTCGAGACCAAGGTTGAATGATGAGGTCTTCTCCCATGTCAGGTTAGGATTACCCAACTGGCTTGGAATCTTACCAGATACATCTGTGTTGCCTAAATAGTAATAATAGGTATTGGCACTCAGTGATGTCAATGTAGAATAAGCATCAATAGCTGCATTACCGGAAATACCCCAAGAAGCACGAAGTTTCAAGTTGCTCAAAACTTTCTGGTCTTTCAACCAACTCTCCTCGATCATTCTCCAACCACCTGCTACAGATGGGAAGTAACCCCACTTGTGACCCTTTGCCAAAGTAGAAGAACCATCAGCACGAAGTGAAGCGGTCAACAGATACTTGCTGGCATAAGAATAGTTCAGACGACCAAAGAATGACAACATGGAAGTCTTGACGTAGGTAGAAGTTGTCACAGGAGAAAGGATCTTAGACAGATCATTGTAACCACTCTCATAATAATGAGTAGCACCTGCATCACCGCCCACAGTAGAACTTTCTGTCACTGTCTGGGTCAACTCATGACCAAGCAATGCTGTCAAATCATGCTTCTCTGCTATCGTAGTATTGTAATTGATGGTATTATCCCATGTAATCGCAGTAGAGTTATTTCTGATCTGACGGATGTAGCTGGTAGAAGGAGACTGGTATCTCTGCTGACTCTGATAGTCCTGATACAAGCCATTGCGTGAGTCGCTTCTATCTACAGCAAACATAGAGCGTAAGTTCAGACCCTTCATAGGGGCAACCTCCACATAAGCATTGCCGAAGAAACGGGTTGACTCAGTATTATTCTGATAAGCATCCTTTACATCATCCAGCAATGGAGAACAGTGAGCTGCATACCAAGGGTTTGGAGTTGCATTGATGCTTCCATCTGTCAAATATGGATGAGTAATGGAGGTCATCTTCAAAGCCTGGTTGTAAACACCGGAATTACGACGATTCCAGTTTTTGTAAGTAAAGAGTAAGCTGGATCCCACCTTCACAACCTTATTGATGCGATGGTCGATATTCACCTTACCATTGTAGCGGCTCATCTGATCGTTCTTCATCAAACCACGGTCGTACATAGCACCCAAGGAAATATTGAAATTGGTCTTTTCACTACCACCAGCTACATTTACTTCATAGTTCTGAGAGGTACTGTTTTTCAAGAGCAAATCGCCCCAATCAGTATAGGAACCATCATTATAAATATCGAATGTTGATGTACCGTCATCCAGTTTATTGGTCAATACACTTTCAGGAGTGATGCTGCTGAGCACGGTATTGTAAGCCTCCAAAGTCTTGTCAGCACCTTTATACCAAGTCGAATAAGCACTCTTGTCTATCAGGCGCTGTACTTCCTTTGCACCGTACATAGAATTTGCTGCATTGGTAGCACTGTTGAAAGAGTTGTAGAAATTGAATCCTACTGAAGTTTTACCGGCCTTACCACGCTTAGTAGTAATGATGATAACACCATTGGCACCACGGGTACCATAGATAGCAGTAGAAGAAGCATCCTTCAATACCTCCATAGACTCAATATCTGATGGATTAAGGTCGAGCGTAGAACCATAAGCCACTCCATCCACAAGAATCAACGGATTATTGGAAGCCAACATAGAACGGGCACCACGAAGATTGATGCTTACGCCAGAACCAGACTCACCACTTGACTGCTGCAAGTCCATGCCAGGAATCTTAGCCTGCATCGCCTGCATCGCATTGGATGAAGCCACATTCTTAAGATCGTCAGACTTGATGGAAGCGACAGAACCTGTCAAATCGCGTTTCTTCACTACGCCATAGCCGATAACAACCAATTCATCCAGAGAATTGTTGTCTTCCTCCATAACGATATCGACTGAGTTCTGTGCACCTACCTTAACTTTCTTTTCCTTGTAACCGATATAGGTAAATTTGAGAACTGAAGATGGATTAACTCCATTAATAGAAAAGTTACCATCCAAATCGGTGACAGAGCCTAAGCCTGCCATACCCTCAGGAACAACACTAACGCCAATCATTGGTTCGCCATTAGAATCCTTCACTGTACCCTTGATTGTTTTCTGTTGTGCAAAAGCACCAAAACAAACAGAGCCTAAAGCCAGTGCCATACTGACACGTTTCAGTTGTTGATACATAAACTTCTGTTTTAGGTTATTATTATTTCAAGTTTTTAAACTGAACTTAATTTCGCTTTTATTCAGTTTTCATACAAACTCACCGTATGCATCATGACTTGGTTCCGTTATTATGAAGCGGCTCCTTAGTTATTATGTAGGTTTGTTATGCCGCAAAGATATGAAAAATTCTCAAAAGGTCAATGCAATTACATACACAAAATAACGTAAACGTTTACGAACAAGTGTATAAAAAAACGCCCATCTTCCATCAGATGAAGCGCTTTTTATACTATTAGTATTCAAAAAAAGAGTGTAACTTCTAAAAAATCAGAAGATACACTCTTGTTTATAATTTCTTATCTTCAGGGGTTTCCTGAGGAATCTCATTTCTACTTATCTGTAGTTTTCTTGGCTGTAGTCTTGGTTGTTGCCTTGGCAGTCTTGGCAGCAGCTTTCTTTGCAGGAGCAGCCTTAGCCGGCTTCTGCGCTCCACGAAGTTTCTCTACTTCCTTTTCTATCTTGTCCAACTTAGCCTGGAGACGGGTGATTTCCTTATCCTTCATCTCTATCTCCTCCTCCATATTGGTTACACTGGTCATGTAATTATCGAGCTGCTCATTGTCCATCTCTGGATGGAGAGAGTTTACTCGGTTGAGGAAGTCGCCCAGAATGTTCATGTAATTTGTGAAAGCATCAAATGGACTTGAATAGATACCACGGTCAAGACCCACATTACTTGGCTTGGTAGTCATGAAACGGAAGTTATTGCTTGCCTGCAAGTAATCCCAGTCCTGATTGATACGAGGATCATTGGCAATACGTACACGGTCGGCTACACTATAGAGTTTGTTGAAAGCCTCACGCTGCATCTGATTTCCGAGCCATGGGCTGACATCACGCTCCTCATCCACCCAACTCAATGTATCAGGTACATTCAACTCGCCTACAGACTTCATCTTCTTGCAAATCTCTGAAGGTGTAGAGAAGGTGATGCCCTTCTGGCGTGCACATTCTGGCAATGCCTTGAAGAACTCGAGGATATTGCTGGACAATGGCTGGGCAATACCAAGTGCAGACAGTTCCATGAAGATATTGATAATCTGCTCTTCCTGTGGCAAAGCTGCTATCTCATTGATATAGGTATCAGCAAAAAGTGGATAACCATCCCAACTACTATTATTGAAACGCAAAGAGATATCATCGCTCAAACGGATATCACGGAGCAAAAGCTTCAGATTTGGAGCTATCGGACAATGATAAACATAGTGTGGAGACTTCCAGCCCAATACATGCTTGGCACCTTCGGTCAACATACCTTCGAAGCCCAACTGAGAAGCCTGCAAACCAATATCATCGCTGTAAATGAGTGATGAATTGCGAAGCACAGTTGGCTCCTTACCGAAATATTCCTTGATCTTGGAAGCCTGACGCTTAACCTCCTTGGCAAAGCTATCCTCATTGACGAGAGAGGCAAGACCATGAGAATATGGCTCTGCGAGGAACTCTACACAACCGGTAGCGTTCAGTTCCTGCAATTTTTCCAATACCTGAGGAGCATGCATTTCCAACTGTTCCATGCCGACTCCTGAGAGTGAAAAGGCTACCTTGAAATACTTGTCACTCTGATGGATCATCTCCAACAGGGCATTGAGCGCTGGCATATATGACTTCTCAGCTATCTCGCTGATAGAACGCTCATTCTCGTAATCATCATAGTAATAATGATCAGTACCGATGTCGAAGAAGCGGTAGCGTTTCAGATGGGTAATCTGATGTATCTCGAAATATAAACAAATTGTCTTCATAATTTGAAACTTGATATTTGAACGTTTAACTTTATGACAAGCAAAGACAAAGAGTTCTTCGCTCTTCGTTCTTCACTCTTCACTTAACCTACTTCCATCCTAAGGTTTTAAGGTATAAGTCCCTGATGCGGGCACCCACCTTTTCCCAGGTAATCTGGTCAACTTCCTTCTTGCCCTCCACAGAAAGATAGTCGAAAAGACTCTCATTATGACAGATACTGTAGATGGCATCTGCAAGGGCATGAATATCCCAGTAATCTACCTTGATGCAGTTGGTAAGAATCTCACCGCAACCACTCTGCTTGGAAATGATGGTAGGTGTACCACACTGCATGGCCTCCAAAGGAGAGATACCGAAAGGCTCACTCACAGAAGGCATGACATAGACATCAGAATCCTTCAGGCACTCATACACCTGCTTGCCACGCATGAAACCAGGGAAGTGGAAACGATCGGCAATACCTCGCTCTGCTGCAAGATAAATCATCTGATCCATCATATCTCCTGAACCAGCCATGCAGAAACGCACATTACGGGTACGATGAAGCACCATATTGGCAGCCTCAACGAAATATTCCGGTCCCTTTTGCATGGTGAGACGACCCAAGAATGTAACCACCTTCTCCTTGCCCTTATGATCAGGACGAGGGATGTCCTGCCACTCCTGCTTCAATGGATATACGGCATTGTGCATAGCAAAGCACTTGCGCGGATCCTGGTGATACTGATTGATGACCGTCTGTCGGGTCAATTCAGATACACACATGATACAGTCGGCATTGTCCATACCATCCTTCTCGATGGAATAAACGGTAGGGTTTACCTTACCACGGCTACGATCGAAATCGGTAGCATGCACGTGAATGCACAATGGTTTACCACTCACCCTTTTGGCATGAATACCAGCAGGGAAAGTCAGCCAGTCGTGAGCATGGATAATATCAAATTCCTCACTTCGAGCTACCACACCGGCAATGATGCTATAGTTGTTGATCTCGTCGTGGAGATTGGATGGATAACCACCTGCAAAATCCATACATCCGAGGTCGTTGACATTCATATAGTTGAAGTCGGCATAGATATGATCGCGATAACGGAAATAGTCATCCGGATTCATAATATTGCCTACTCGCTGCTGAACGTAATCATGATTGACATCACGCCAGGCGATAGGCACACTATTCATGGCCACAATCTTACAAGCACTGCGGTCCTCATCACCGAAAGGATGAGGAAGACAGAGTATGGTTTCAATGTCACCCTGAGCATGCAAGCCCTGAGAAATACCAAAGTTAGCAGTAGCCAAACCACCAAATACATGAGGAGGATACTCCCATCCAAACATTAATACTTTCATATAGCAGTCCTCCTTATTAATATTGATACTTATCGAGTAATTCGAGTGCACGCAGAATCTCTGCCACATTCATGGCAAAGGAAATGGCACCACGTCCAGCAAATGGAGGGTTACCATCAAAGAGTTCGCTGATGGTACCGAGACAATGATAAGACATTTCATCTTCATATCCCACCATCTGGCGCTCAATGAAGCTCAATCGGGTTCTTCTGTAGAGTTTCAAACTTGCCTCCATATAGAAACCGCCGAGCCAAGGCCATGCAGTACCTTGATGATATGCATAATCTCGCTGGCTCTGAGGACCTACATAGACAGGATTATAACCGCCACTCTTAGGAGAAAGAGAGCGCAATCCCTTAGGGGTCAGGAGTTCACGTGTACAGATATCGAGCACTTTCTTCTTCTGGTCTTGAGAAAGAGGAGAATAGTCGAAAGCGACTGGGAAAATCATATTAGGTCGAACACTCCAATCGATCATGTTACCATCTACATAGTCATAGAGATAACCATACTCATTGAGGAAAGTATCGAGGAAAGACTGCTTGGTCTTCTCTGCCAATTCCAGAAGATGCTGCTGCCTATCTTGCTTGCCATCCAACTCGCAGAGAGCAGCACAGAAGCACAATGCATTGTACCATAATGCATTAAACTCAACGATATAGCCACTTCTTGGAACTACTGGTTTTCCATTGGCAGTAGAGTTCATCCATGTTACGGCCTTATTCTTTCCATCAGCGTAAAGGAGACCGTTAGGATGCAATTCTAAGTTAGGATGGTGATTGCCTTCGATAAAGAGCATGACACTCTTGATGAACTTACCATATTTCTTCAGACATTCCTCCTTGCTGGTTTCCTTAGCATACTGCTGAAGAGCCCAGATTGCCCAGAGAGGAACATCCGGCTGTTCCAATTCGGTAATATTCACCGTGATATCCTTTCCTTCCATGAATTCCTGATATCCCTTCATGGCAGTCTTCATCACCAGTTCAAAGTAGTCATTTTCCTCTATAGAGAGGGTTAGACCCGGCAAAGAGATAAATGTATCTCGCGCACGGCACTTGAACCAAGGATAACCAGCCAGAATGTATCGGTCATCATTTTTCTCACGACGGTGGAACTGATGGGCAGCATTGACAAGACAATGGAAGAAATTGTCACGAGGGGCTCTTTCTGCCACTTCCTTATCAAAAAGTTTCTTCAATGTACCGGTCTTGATTTCAGATGTAGATGCTGCAAAGACAATGCTCTCACCTTTCTTGATTGGCATCTCAAAATAACCAGGTACATAAAGGTCCTCATTGGAAGCATAGCCACGCTCCTGCTCCTTAGGATACTCCACACCACGATACCAGTCTGGGGCAAAAACAAACTCATTATTCTTGGAGAACTGCATATAAAGGTCTGGATAACCTGCATACATACAAGTCTTGATACCATTATCCACTGCTGAATACTCACGGGATGCTGTTCCATTCTCATGGGTAAACTGACGCACGCTTCTGAATGCCAAGAATGGACGGAAACGCAAGGTGGTAGCTGAATGACAATCCACCATGGTGTATCTGATCAAGATGCGATCTTCATAATGCTGAAAAACGACCTCTTTCTTTAAGATGACACCACCTACACGGTAAAGCGTTGTTGGCACCTTATCGCAATCAAACTCACGAATGTATTTATGGCCCATAGGGCTAAAGTTGTTGCCTTGATACTTGTGCAATCCGAGATTGAATTCAGCGCCATGCTGAATGACTGTAGGATCGAGAGAACTCAGCAATACATGATTGTCGCCATCCAGTTCTGGAATAGGGACAACCAGCAAACCGTGATACTTTCGAGTATTACAATCAACAATCGTAGAGCACGAATAAGCACCCGAGCGGTTGGTTCTAAGCAACTCCTTCGGCAATGACTCCTGTAGGTTGGTCATCAGGGCCTTTTCGAATTTTAGATAACTCATAGATCTATATTAAGGTTTT